>Ga0187892_10000819_pt1 | contig 77535 bp, 54 predicted proteins | sample MA1701073metaG_FD_139345 | JGI IMG/M metagenome (GOLD analysis project Ga0187892, IMG submission 139345) | Bio-ooze microbial communities from a basaltic lava cave in the Kipuka Kanohina Cave System on the Island of Hawaii, USA - MA170107-3 metaG ... | reverse complement strand
CGGCGCCATCGAAAGATGTTGACATGTCACGAGATGCGACTCCGATTTTCGGCGTGGTGCCGATCGGGCATCGCGCGGGCCAAAAATATTAGGCGACACGCTGCCCACGCTGGAAAATCCGGGCATCCAGGGCACCATGAGAATTCACGTCGCAGCGTAAACATGAGCAGTTCTCAGAAAGTGCAGGAGTAAATGCAACGGCATTTCCATACTTCACGGACGCGTTCCCACCCGACAATTCCGCCTTCGCAACGGCGACGATCTCGTCGAGTGACACAGAGACGGCTTTGTCGACGGCAAGTGTGTTTAACGAGTTTGGCGACCGCAGCTCGGCGACACCGGCGAGATCAAGTGCGGTTAATTCGACGGCGACAACTGGAAGTTGGCTCCAGACCTTTCCGGCTAGCGGCACGCATGCAGTCGCACTGAACACCAACACGGATGTGGTCGTGGGCAGAAACTTTGGGAATCAGAGGCTTTATCCCGAGATTGCCGTATCGGGCAATAGTCGGTTGATCCCAGATGGAAGCATGATCCCCAATTCGTCGGACCATACCGACTTCGGTGACGTGGCGGTGAGCGGAGCGATGGTTAATCGTGTTTTCACAATCACCAACAGCGGCATGGGTGACCTTTGGTTGACGAACACACCGCGAGTGGAGGTAAGCGGTCCTCACTCGGACGATTTTAGCGTGACCATTGAGCCCGAATCGCCGGTGGTAACTGGGGGCTCGACTGCATTTGTGGTGCGGTTCGATCCAACTGCGGCGGGGCTGCGCAGCGCGACGCTAGTGATCGCCAACGACGACGGCGACGAGAGTGTCTATAGTTTCGCGATCCAAGGTACAGGCGTAAGTACCAGTGTGCCGACGGTGGTTGGCGTTGCCGTGAAGGGGACCGGCTGGACGGAGGAGTTCTTAGATCAAATCGAAATGGCGGGGCTCGGCGTGGACGGGTATTCGATTCCGGTCGGCTCTGGTGAACAGCTAAGTGCGATTCCGTGGCAGGGTATCAATCAAATTGCAATTATGTTCAATGAGGACGTCCTTATTACGCAGGGCGATCTGTCAGTAAATGGCGTCGCAACGGCCATGTACTTGTTCGTTCCCGTCGCATCAGGTGGGTTTAGCTATGATCCCATCATCCACACGGCAACATGGACACTCGCGGCACCGATAAGCGGCGACAAACTCCTCTTGGTTTTGAACAGTGCAACGAGCGGTGTTCGCAATGAGTCCGGCGTGCAATTGGATGGGGAGTGGGACAACCCAAGCGATCAAACGGATTCGTCGAGCGACACCTTCCCATCCGGAGACGGCCTAAGTGGTGGCGACTTCGTTTTTCGCTTCAATGTTCTCGCCGGGGATGCCAATGGCAATGGCGACGTTGCCTTTCAGGACTTTTTTGAGCTGCAGGTCGCATTTGGCACTTCTGGACCGGAGCCCAGCAAGGCTGATCTAGACACGGACGGCGAGGTCGATTTTCAGGATTTCTTGATCCTGCAGGCGCAATTCAGGGAACAATTGCCTTCAGGTGAACCTGAGGATGTAGCCGGCCTCGATCGAGATCGTGACGGAGATATTGATTTCCAGGACTTTCTCGCTCTGCAAATTAGTTTTGGGGACGTCGATGAGTTGCTCAATGATGCGATGCCGAGGATCGCTAGCATTCGTGCACATGACCACAGGGCCGACAATGGAGAAGGCTGGGTTCCACGACGGTCTCGAATTGAGTCAAAAATTGCTTCGCCCGCGTTTACCAAGGTGGTCGGCCTTAAGCCCACCGAAGTGGTTTTCGAGGACGTCGATACCGACTGGCGCTTGCACAACCTAATCGACGAGGTGACCGATGCGGTGATTGGGCGTAAGCGGTCCCTCGGCGGCTTGGGGTATTTCGGTACTGCGGTTCCTGTTTGACGATTGGTCGGCAGCGGACAGATGCATTTCGCGAACGCGGGTGGCGACTGCGGGGTTATGACGTGAGCACGTTTGTGGTCGTCATACCCACGACCGGATGACAGAGGATTCTTTCGCTAGCGCACAGGTGACTGCCATGGGGATTTCAAGCGGGGAGTTGAGAATTCTGTAAGTGCAGACGCCTAGCGCACCACCAGAGGGTGGTTTTTGTGGGAACGCTACCTGCACAGGTCCGACACGCCGAACGCAATTCACGATAACGGCTCGATGCAGTATTTGCATCGACCGTCGGTTCCAGGGAATCGTCAAGAAGCACTGCGGTGGAGACAACCGACCGCTCGTCTTCGATATGCACTCACCGAGAACTCGGGCAAGAGTCACTCCTCCTCCCGCCGATACTCATCCGGCCATTCCTCGTACGGCACCTCTTTCAGACCCAGGAACTGCTCCAGATCGCTCGGCTCCCGGAGCTGGGTGTCCAGATGAATTCGCGCCCGAGCGGAGGGCGTTAGGCCGAACTCCTGCTCCAAGCGCGTAAGCGCCTGCGCCAGTTTGTTGGCGATCGACGCCTGCGGAACCTGCTGCAGGTAGCGCGTGCTGCCGTGCTCGTCCTTGATCGCGTAGACCTCCCCGTGCTTCTGCATAAAGAGCTCCGCCTTCTTCCAGCGCGATAGCAGTTGGCAATAGCGCGTGAGCGCGTTGCCATCCACCCTGGTCAACACGCCCATCGACTCAAGCATCGGCACCAGCTGGCGCCACGCTACCTTCGCCTCTTTGTCCAGCCAATCCGGGCACCGCGGCCGGCCCGAGATGGCCTGTGGCTCCCCGCGCCGGCGATCCTCGCGATACGTGCCACGCAGTTTCAAGACGCTGCTCGGCGTCGGTGTTGGTCCTCGTCGCCCCATGTCTTCTTATCCCTCAGGTGGGTGGATACCCCCCCCTATACAAAACTTGACATTTTGTGCGCGAAATACCGCCGATGGTTTCCGCCGCTCCATGCCCAGATTAATGACCCCCTATCTCCCACCCGCGTCGCACGACGTCGCGGCGCTTGCCGTTGGCGACGTCCTTGGGCCAACCACAACCGCCGGACGCAACGTGGGCGCAACGTCGCAACGTGGTGGCGGACGTGGTTGTCCGTGGCGGCGCGTGGTCGTCTCGACCGAGGCGAATGGCTCGTGCCGTGGTCAACATTGGCGTATCGCTCCCTACCATCATGCCGATGCCTTGGCCAACCGTCGCTTCACGCGCTGCGCCTTCTGCCCCGTGAAGTTCTCCCAGCGATTGACGATCACGTCCGAATAGAGCGGATCGAGCTCCATCAAGAATGCCTTCCGTGCCGTCTGCTGCGCCGCAATGAGCGTTGAGCCGCTGCCACCGAACAGGTCGAGCACGTTCTCACCGGAGCGCGACGAGTATTGGATCGCTCGCACCGCTAGTTCGACTGGCTTCTCGGTCAGGTGCACCATGGCCGTGGGGTTGATCTTCTTGACGGACCACACGTCCACGGCATTGTTGGGTCCGAAGAACTGGTGCGCCGCCCCTTCCTTCCAGCAATAGAAGCACCACTCGTGGTTCCCCATGAAGTCTTTGCGCGTGAGCACCGGGTGCCCCTTGACCCAGATGATCGCCTGCGAGAAGTAGAGGCCGCACGCCTTCAAGACCGGCGGGTAGTTGGCGCAGTTGGCGTAGCCGCCCCAGATGTACAGGCTGCGACCTGGCTCCAGCACGCGAGCCATGTTCCCGAACCAGGCGTGCAAGAGCCGGTCGAAGGCCTCCGCCGAGACGAAGTCGTTGGCCAGCGGCCGGTCCTTGGGTCGAAGCTTTTGTGTGGTGGCCTTCGCATTCGTTTTATGGCGCTCCACATCGAACCGCTGGTGATGCTTCAGCCCGTGGAACGACGACAACCCGGCCGCGATCGCGTTGTTACTGCGTGGCTCAACCTTGACGTTATAAGGCGGATCGGTGTTCACGAGGTGCACCCCGGCGGCGCCGTCGAGCAGTCGGTCCACGTCCTCAGCCTTGCTCGAATCGCCGCAGAGCAACCGGTGCTCGCCGAGAAGCCAAAGGTCACCGGGTCGCGTGGTAGCCGCGTCCGGCGGCTCGGGCACCTCGTCGGGGTCGGTTAACCCTCCTTCGACCGACTCGCCCAGCAGATCGCTCAGCTCGTCCACCGAGAAGCCGAACGAGCTCAGGTCGAAGTCGAGGCCCTTCAGGTCGGACAGCTCTAGCGCCAGTAGGTCCAAGTCCCACATCGCCAAGTCGGCAGTGCGGTTGTCCGCCAGCCGGTACGCCTTCACCTGCGCCGGCGTCAGGCCCCTGGCAACATGCACGGGCACCTTCGCCAAGCCAAGCTGCTGAGCCGCCTTCCAGCGGGTGTGGCCGACGATGATCACGCCGGCCTCGTCCACCACGATTGGCTGGCGGAAGCCGAACTCGCGGATCGAGGCGGCCACTGCGGTGACCGCCTCGTCGTTGTGCCGAGGGTTCTTCTCGTACGGCTTGATGTCGGAAAGGTTCCAAAGTTCGATTTTCATGACGCCACCCCTTTGTTCACGTGAAAAGCCAAAGTTCAATCAGTCTCAGGACGAGACTCGATGTGTTACGCCAGGACGTTTGCGTCATCGTGACGCAAACCGTCATTGCTTTGCGTCATTGGTTGGTGCCCCATATCGCTGCGAATTGGCGCAGCTCGATGCAGGCTGACGTCGCCACTCGGTCCGATGACGCAAATGACGCAAATGACGCAAATGCCGGACGACGCAGGGAAGACGATGCGCGCGCTATGCATCGCGCCCTCCCGCGGCATGCACCAGCGCAAGGATCCCGACTTTGATCGCCTCGGGGAGGCGGTCCCAAGCATCGACGACTTGGGCTAGATCGGACGGTAGTTCCGCGTCGCCAGGCCGGCTCGGCACCACTGTGGGCACCTCAACCAGTACAGCGTCGCCTAACTCTTGAGAGATTTGGGCGTTAGGCGAATCGGAGAATTGACTCGAAATCAGGTGCCGGGAAACCGGTTGTGGGTTCGACTCCCATGCCCTCCGCTTGACGCTGTCCGGTGACGACCGGCGCAATTGGGCGCAAGTAGCCCCGCGTCTAGCGGGGTGCGCAACGGCGTCAGGGGGCGAAGATCATTCTCGTATGCTATTGCGACTTCGACCGCTAGCTCCTTAAGAATTGTCATTTGCTCGGTCGGTTCGGGCGACTTGATGCAGACTGCCTTCGAGTTCGTCGTCGCCAGTACCCAAAGATTCCTACGAGACCAAGGCAGGCCAGTGCCAGGCTCGATGGCTCGGGGACGGCGACGGGCGACTGCCGAATCGTGAACGACGTAATGCCGTCGGGCACGTCGACATGTAAGAGAAAGTAACCCGCAAAGGCAAAATTCGGAAGGACGCCGCCGCCGGCGAAGATATCGTCCTCGGCTACCGACACCGTCGGAAACACGCTCGGAAACGGGTCGAAGAAGAAGTCGGAATTGAAATCGGGGGCATCGAAGTCAAGCCCGTCGCCGGCGGTCGACTTGACAAAGCCACCGCCGATGCCGAACCCCAGTTCGATGTGATAACTACCCCAGTCCAGCCCGGTGCTGTTCGAGACGCCCTCCGTCACCAGGTACTCCGTGACGCCACCCGTGTCGCGGACGTCAAACACGAGATCGACGGGGCCGATGGCCACGTAGTTCTTCTGCGTTACGAGGATGTCGTTGGGCGACGTGCCTGGCACGTCGTCGTTGTTGGGGGACGATGGGGGCGAAATGACGGCGCCGGCCACCGACGCCACGCCCGACGACCAACTGAAACCCGTGATTTCGCCGGCCCGGAGAGCGGCGGCCGTTACGACGAAAAGCGTCACCGCTGCACAGGTGGTGAATCGTTGTCTGGCAATCATTAGCGTCACCTTTCTTCAAAGTTGAACTAGACGTTTTCAATGCGAAACAGGAATCGCGACCCCCAACCGACCACGAGTATGGAGGCTCCCGCAACGCGAGGCAAATGTCGTCGGCACATTCGCTCTCCTTCGCGCGGGCCAAGAGGAGCCTGCTGGAGGAGTGACGCGCAGCGGTCGTCGGATTACGACTGGGCCCGCCTAGCTGCCTCTGGGACAAGTGCGCGTTAGGGTTAGCCGTCGTGTGCCACTGACTCTGCCAGTGGGAACCTCGCTCAATTGACTTGCACTGGCAAAGCCAGTGGCACACACTCAGCCATCCAATGCGCGTTTATCAACACGCTGCCAGGTGGGCCGGCGCTTTCGCGGCTTGGCGTGATCGCGCAAGACTTAGGAGGCGCGAGTTTCCTCAGCAGATTCGATGATAGGGGTACTGTCAGGCCACGACGATTGCTGACCTACACTTCATACATGCGTTGCGGCGACAAACTTTCCACGACCGCCACTGCGGTCGGCAGGCTACCTTCTCAAGGAGGACCACTCATGCGTCAATTCCTGGCGAGTATTACGACCGTTCTGTGCATCATCGGCTCACCGGCGTTGTTGCAAGCCGAGGAACGCCTGCCGGGCGAGGGAACTCTGTTGGTCGGCGGCCGCACATACAATCTCTCTCACGTGGTCGCTTACCAGACGAGGCCTTCGGACGAATCGCTGATCACCGTGCTGGCGAGCGACCGGAACCTGCCGATCGAACAGATCAAGGCGGCGCTGCGTGGAGACGATCAAAGCGACGACGAACTCTCTCTGAGTCAGCCCTACGTCAAGGTCGTGTTTCGCAAATCGGGTGAAGTGCAATATTGCCAGGCATGGGCCGACAATTCGTCGTTTTCGACCAGTGGCGATGAGTTGAGTGGCGAATTAAGAACGGAAGCAAACCGCGTCCGGGGTTCGGCAAGCGTGTCGAGCCTGGGCGATGGGAAACAACACGATCGTTTTGCGTTGCGTTTCGACCTCCCGCTCGGGTTGGACGGGCCACGGCCCATGTCCCAATCAGTCGTGCCTGTGAAAGGCACGGTGTCGGGCAAGTTCACGGGCGACGGCAAGGTGGCGAAGCTCGCATACGTCTCGGCCCATCGGCGCGAGCCATTCAATGACCAGCCGGCGATCATGCTGATCTTCACGGAGAAGGACCACGCCCAGGACGATCGCCCCGACATTTCGGCTGGCTTCGGTGACTTTGGCAGTGCGCTCGTCATCTCGTTTGGTGAAGATGGCAGCATTTTCGGCTGCGAGGTGGCCCATGCCGCACATGCGAAGAAGCCGTTCAGCTCGCTCGGCCGCATCCGCATGGCCGAGTTCGATCTCGGCGACCGCCACGTGCAAGGCCAGATCACGACTGACGGCGAGGACGATGCGTTCGATCAACGATGGGAGGTGGATCTCAAGTTCGCGGCGCCACTTGGCGCCCCGACCACGAAGCCCAGCGCCCCCGAGTCATCGCAGGAGGAAGAGCCATCCACGCCGGCGAATCCGAAGCGCGCGACGGCGGCATTGAACGCGCGGGATCTCCCACTTCCGCGGGACGCCACGGACGTGGAGTACAAACAGATCGTCGAACAGATGCTCTTCAAGAGCGCGTCGACGGTGCGGGCCTTGGCTGCGGACTGGACGAAGAAGCTCGCCGAGCAAGGGTGGACCAAGGAAGGCGCGGACCTGATCACGCCCAGCTCCGCCATTCTGAACCGCGCGCGAGGCGAAGCCACGCTTACCGTAATGATGAAACCCGTCGGCGTGGGATGCCAGGTGACCGTCTTCTCAACCGGCCTGAATTGGGAAGAGAAACCGAAGTAGCCGCGCCTCGCGGTCGCCTTGGCTGTTGAAGGCCAGAAAGTGCGGCGCGCCGACGCGTGATGCGGCGGACGTGTTTCCGCCGAACTCGCCCGGATTGAAACCATACTTCCCCCAAGCGCTGATCGGCTCGCCTTGGGGCGTCAGTCACTGACGCAGAATCCGCTTCAGCAGTAACGGGCCCAACCGCTTACGGATGATCCAGGGCCCCTGGTGCTCTGAACCTCGCTGCGCCGTACGCAATCCTTCTCCCACGTGGTCGACAATTTGCGAAAGGTCCCAGTTGCCGGCGCGGTCGTAACCGGAATGCCGCAGGTGGTCGACATCGGACAGGACCTCGGCCCAAGAGCGGAAATCACGCCTCCGCCGCGTAAGTGTCGCTTGCGACACGTTCTTGCTCCCTTGTTTGCATGATCGTCCGCCGCGTGCGACGGGACTTGGGCTACATGTCCGGTCCCGACAAGCTCTTGAGGAATTCGATCACGGCGCGGCGCTCGTCCGTCGTCAGGCGATCCCCAAACGTGTGCCCCATATTTCCGTGCGCGTAGCCTTTCGTATCGTAGATGGCGCTGTGATCGATGGCGGCCTGCGAGTTGAACGGCTTGCCGGCCGCAGCCGTGGCACTCTCATCGAACTCGGCTCGCGTCACCGATTGAAATCGCATCCCGACTCGCTCCAGATTGTACGAATGCGGATCGCGGTGGTCACGCGTCCAAATCTCCGGTCGCTCGGCCGAGTTCAACACGGTGTCGATCGTGGGAACCGAACCATTGTGGAAGTACGGCGCAGAGGCCCACACACCCACCAGCGGCGGCGCAACATAGCCCGGCCGGTCCGGCACGGCCGCATGCGGAGTCAGCTCCGGAGTTCCTTGGGCCGCGTAGTAGGTTTCCAGCTTGTTGATGTGGTCCGCGATCGGGCGAAGCTGCTGGAGGATGTCATTGTACGAGGGGTCCGTCTTGACGTTTCGCAGCACATGCGAGTAGTCGTAGTTGACCGTCCAGAATCCGGGCTGGCTGTAATCATCGTGACCAAGCTTCTTCGTATAGGTCCCGTGGCAGGTCTTGCAGGTGGTGAAGCCGCTTGCGTCGGCGGGCCTGCTGCGCCCATGAAACAGGTCCGCTCCATGGCGCACCAATTCGGCATCGAGCGTTTCGGGGAAGATGGGGGACTGGGTTTCGCGCGCGAAGGCCAGGGCCTTGGCGACCGTCTGGACGTGTTCGGCACGGTGCTCGTTCATCTCGGGATGCGGGACGGTGAAGTTCACCGAGAAGTTGACGGCGCTGTGACTGCCGCCATCGGCGTACCAATAGTTAAGCCTCTTGTACTTCATCAACCACCACGGCATCGGGTCGACCGGCGGCAGGTCGAGCGATTCGAGCAGCTTTTGCAGCTCGGTCGTCTCCTTGGCGACAACCATTCCCCTTTCGGCGGGATCCTCGAGCTGGGCACCCATCCGCCAGACCTCGTACGGGCCAAAATTGTCGCCGCGCGTGCGAGCATGATTGGGTGTCGACTGGTTGATGTGGCTGTTGCCGAGGCCGGCCACGACCTGGCCATTCACGACGCCCGCGTGGCAGGCAAAGCAGTTGAGGTTGACCAACTGCTTGCCGTCTCGCTCGAAGACGCTTTCCCCCAGTCCGAATCCATCGCCAACCCCGGACGTTCGATCGGGAGGCGATGCGAACCGCCCCGAAGCATAGAACCGTCCCTCGGGCGAGCTCGGAGCAAAGCCGGTTTCATTCTGCGACGCGGCCAATGCCCCAAGGAAAAAGCGCGCCTGCTGCACGGGAATGCCGACGTGAAAACAGCGGCCGCCAAAGATCTCGTGCAGTCCTGCTTCTGCTTCGGCGGAGTGCGTGACCTCGTCGAATCCAAGATAGGTCAAGGGCCCGGAGGCGAAGGCTGTCGTCACCGGCAGCACCAACAAACAGGCCACTGCGCCGGCAATGCCTTGGGCGCGAACCCATCCACGAGCCGGTTGCTGATTGTGGGTCATGGATAGTCTCCTCACCGGTGTCCGCCGTGCGCGTCCGCGCACGTTATGATGTCCACCGTCATGATGTCCACGACGAAATAGCCGGTCAAGAGGATAACCCAGTGCGTCGTTTTGCTGGTGTTGTATCGGAAAAGGAGTGCAGGGGCGACGCTTTCTGATTGTCACGACGGTTGGGGACAAGATGTGCCGATCGAGCCAGGCAAGACCGGTGACGATGACGACGAAGGGGCTAAGGCGTAAAGTAAAGTCACGATCGGCCAGCGCACATCAGCGAGGTACAGCTTCTAGTCCATGGTCTACTCGCAGTCTCTCGCGGAGCGTATTCGTCAGCTCGTGCGCCACCGCCGCGGCGTCACCGAGAAGAAGATGTTCGGCGGCGTCGGTTTCCTGCTCGACGGCAACATGCTGGTCGGCGTCTGGCGCAACTCGCTGATTGCTCGGCTCGGACCCGAACAGGCTTCGGAGGCGCTCGACAAGCCAGACGTCGTCGAGTTCGACATCACCGGCAGACCGATGAAGGGCTGGGTCATGATCGAGCCTGACGCCATCGACACCGACGAGCAGTTACGCACGTGGATTCAGCGAGCCATGGATTTCGTCGGCACACTGCCGAAAAAGTGAGAATGGGAGCCACGAACTGAATCAGCGCGCCAAGCGACCACGACGCTCCGTCAACTTGACAACATTCGTCCACGTCGTCCGCATCGAGTAGACTGCGACAGGGCCCATTGCACCATTCCGCGAGAGACTGAGCGTATGCGCCGCCTGATTGCCTGGATGATCGCCTTGTCGTTGACACATTCGCTATGCGCGCAGGAAAAACCCGCGCAGGTTGAATTCACGTCGCCGACGAATCTTCTCTCGCCGCAAGGCACGCTCGAGGCGTGGGGATGGGCGAGGCGAGCCCAGATGATCTACAACCGCGACGCCATTCCCGCCCAACGGCTCAATCGCGTCAAGGAGTGGGAACACTACACCGTCATGTCTCCCAGCTTCACGGTGGGGATCACAATTGCCCAGCTTGGCTCACTGACGTTGGGCTCCGTGGAGGTCATTGACTACACGGAAAACAAGCGGCAGGATGCGATGTTTCTCGGCCCCCCATCCAAAGACCGTTCTCTCTTGCCGGCGACCCCCTACGGCAACACGGACTATCGCAGCAACGAGAACTTCGTCTCCTTCAAGTTCGAGGACCGGCGGCGGCGGCTCGCCTTCAACTTGCTGAAGACTCCGCGCACGCCGGCGTTTGCGGGCCAGCTTGAGCTCATCGACGACCCGGCGTCCGACAGTATCGCCATTGCGCGGCCGCTCGACGAGCCGGGCCAGTTCTTTTACGAGAACAAGGTTTTCGGCATGCTCGCCAAGGGAAACGTCCAGGTCGACGACAAGACATACTCTCTACCGGACGGCGAATCATTCGCCATCTTCGATTGGGGCAAAGGGATCTGGCCGGGAAAGTCTCAATGGTTCTGGGGACAGGCCGCGGGCAAGGTCGGCGGCCAGCTTGTGGCCATCAACCTCGGCCACGGCTACGGCGACGACAGCCGCGGCACCGCCAACGCCATCCTCGTCGACGGGCGGCTGCACAAGCTCGGCGATGTAACGTGTGAATTTGATCCGAACGACCGGATGAAGACGTGGACCTTCACCAGCGATGACGGCCGACTCTCGCTGACATTCCACCCCACCTACCACCAGCACGCCAGGCAGGAGGCCCTGATCGCCGCGACCGAGCTGCACAAAATCCATGGACACTATTCAGGAACGCTAGTCCTGGACGGGAAGCCGCTCGAAGTCAAACAGTTGCTCGGGTTCGCCGAGCACATGAATCAAAGGTGGTAATCGATTCCTGACGAGAATGTGCCGCGGCGCGAAGTATCCGTAGTTCGGCCGAGATCGTGTATACTTCGACGCATTGATTTCGTCGCGTCAAGTCGACCGATTGGGTCCACGCGCTTACGCGGGCTGCTGTCGAACGACCAGGTGCCGAGGAGTAGAAAGTCTGCATCGTGAGTCGACTGCGTGGGTGGCTTCATCGACACCGACTTGCCGTTTGAACAGGCGCGCGACGCATTCCGCGTCGACGGGTGGATGCAAAACACGCGGCTCGACGCCGAGTTCTCGCATCGATTGAGAGAGCTACTGGCAAAACGCGCGGCCGGGCAATCCACCGCCAGAAAAGCGGCCAGATAGTTGGCCGCGAATGACCATGCACGGTGCATGACCGAACGGGGTCGATTCCATGGGGCAATCGACCGACGAGCGGCAACGTGGGCTAGCCAGCCACTCGGCGGATTGGCCCGGCGACGTAGCCGGGATTCTCTTTCAGCGCGGCGGCCGCGGCCTGGCGGCTGTCTCGACCCGGCATCACCACCCACAGCGGCGGGCCACCCTGACCGGCGGCCGGGTAAAGCGTCACTTCCCAAAGCGAAGTGAGTCCCGCTTGAACCGCCTGAAGTTTGAGCTGCATCATTGCGACCTCGCGCTGCACGAGCTGATCGCGATGGCGCGCAGCCGCCAGCGATTGCAGCAAGAAGGCATTGTCCTGTTGCGCATCGTAGCCATCGGTGCCGTGGACCACCAACCACTCGTCCCAGCCGGGCATCAACACCTTCAAGTCGTCCTCGGAGAACAGGAAAAACGGGAGTGCGTACTCGTCGCCGTTTTCCGTCTCAAGAACGACGCCTTCCAATCGAAACGTCCGTGGCTGACCGCGCTGGCGCAACAACCATGCGTCGAACGACCTCCGGTCGACTCGTGGAAGCTCCTCGAAATGGGCGACAAACGAGGGGATCAACTGCTGATAGAGCTCGGGCAGGTTTTCGAACACTCGATCGTTCACGTAGATCCGACCACGCCGTCGCTGAATGGTCACGTCGCGGATGGTGTAGTCGACGATCCGGCCCACAATCGTCTTGCCGTCGATCAACGTCCAGGTTTGGAGACTATCGGCCGATTTGCGCGCGAGCTCTTGCGCCTCTGGCGACCTCAAATACTCGCGATCTGCGTCGGATAACTTGTCGATCGGTATGGCCACCAACTCGTGGTCCTCGCGCTGCAAAACGATCGTGCGGTCGTTAAAGGTGACGAGAGCCGCTTCCAGTTTGTAGCGATTCGTCGAGTCGCTCCACACACGCGCCTGGGCGACAAGCATCGGGCCTGCAACGACCAGCAATCCAGTGGCAACGATTCGCAGTCGATTCATCCAGCACTCCCAATGGGTCTGAATCGGAAGCCGCTTCAGACACTTCGCATTTGTGCATGCTACCATCGTTCGCGCCGGCTCGCAAAACGAGTCCATCGTTTGCAAAGCTTCTCGACAAAGATACAATCCGACTCCGGCGACGCCGAAAACGCGTTGGTTGCTCGAAATATCCGCAGGAATTTGGACCTTGATCTGGAAAGTTGGGTTGGCCAGGTGGATTGCAACGAATCCGACCTGTGAGGCTGATCGAATGAAGTGAGCAAGAGCCGACGTAGGGCGGCGCGCACTCCCACCGCAAGGCCCCTGGCGCAATCGCGCCGACTCACCAGCGCGCGTTTAGCCCACGCGTCGTTAGGCGGGTTGCTGGACCGAGGCCAGCGCCGCGCGGAGCTTCTCTTCGTTCTCGTGGCAAAGATTGGACTGAATGACCGTGCCGCCAAACTTTTTGATCTCGTCCACGACCTTGTCGGCGGTCATCTGGCGGATCAAGACGCACAAGGCCGCCGTGCCGGGCTTGAGTGTTTCCGCGAGCTTCTTCATGACGCCATCGTCAATGCCGGCGTCGCTGAGTGCACCCGAGATCGCGCCGGCGCTGGCCCCCACCGCGAAACCAAACAGCGGATTGAGGAAAATCAGCCCGATCAGCGCGCCCCAAAAGCCGCCGCTGGCCGCTCCGGCCGCCGTCAGGCTATACAACTGGCGAAGCTTGACCTTGCCGTTTGGCTCGCGCACCACCACCACGGCGTCGGCCAGGTCGATCAGGTAGTCTTTCTGCATCTTGAGCAGCGCCAGCCGGACTTCCTCCGCCTTCACTTCACTCTCGTAGCCGATCACAACCAAAGTTGCCATGCCGTACTCCTCGCTCTATCTAGAGTCATACCCCTTTGCACAGAAATATATCAATCAAAAGGCCAGCGCCTCAAGTAGGTCGCGCGCCGCGCGACTCGATTCAAGATCGAATCACGTGTGGAAATCGTACGCGATGGGGTTGCTTGCTAGTGTGGAATCGGAACGCGTCGCCGGCTCGGTGGCAGGTCGCACACACCTGGGGTCACTTGAAAAACTCCTGGAGTTGCGGCCACAACTGGAACATCACCCAATACGGGATGGCATAGAGCGCCACCGCGCTGATCGTCACCAGCGCCACCCAGAGACAAGCGTCGGACCAGCGCGAGGGGGCCAGGCGAGGATCGGTGCGGCGGAATCGCAGAAACACGGCCGCCCCGGCCAGAATCGGCAGCGTGCTGGCCTGGAAAAACCCGCCGATCACAACCATCGCCTTGGGATCGCGGCGCCACAGATATAAGGCCAGCGCCAGTGCCGGATAGAACACGCAGCAGCGGCGAATCCACCGCGCGCGGTCGCACTCGGCCCTATATCGCACGGCGCCCGACAGACTCAAAAAATCGGCCGTCAGCCGGCTGTTCGAGGCCGATGCCACGTACAGTGTCTTGAACAGCACCGCCCAGACGCCGAACAAAAACACCACTCTGGTCCACTCGCCGAAGGCCGGCACGTACATCTGGGACAGCGTGGCGATCATCTCCGATTTCTCGGGATGCAACCCCTGTCGGTAGAGCACGGTCGCCCCCAGCACATAGAACGACACCGTCGCCACGGTAAAAACGACCATGCTGATCCAGGCGTCGAGATACATCACGCGCATCCAGCCGCGTGCGCGCTCGGCCCACTCCCGCGCCGCGGAACGTGGGCCGGTGAAGCGCGCATAGCCTTTCTCCAGGCACCAATAGGGATATGAATACAGTTCGCCGGCTCCCACGCCGGTGATGCCAAAGGTACCGAATGCCGCCGCGATCGCCGCGCCCGGCAGCGCCAGCGCGTCGAGCGAAAAGCCTTGACGCACATCGTTCCAGCCGACTGGGTATCCCATGCCGGGCAGCAGGACCACGCAGGCCACGGTGATGAACGTCACGCTCGCGACCAGCAACGTCGTGACCCGTTCGATCCGGCGATAGCCGCCGCTGAGCAACAAGCCGATCGCCGCGAGCGCCGTCAACGCGGCCCAAGGATGTTCGGGTTTCGATCGGATGATGTCGGCGAGCCACGGTGCCGAGGTAACCAGACCATCGGCCAGTCGCGGCGTAACGTCGGGCATGGCCAGATTCATGGCCTGGCCCACGCCACCGACCATCGCGCCCAATTGGAATACGGTGGCCATGAGCATCACGAACCACCACCAGACGAGCCAATGCGCACCTAGCCGCAGGCCCGGCAGCGCGTCGAGGGCCGCCAGCGTGGGCATTCCGGACGAGAGCGCATAGCGGCCGAGCTCAAGCTGCACAAAGACCTTGATCAGGCAACTGAACAAGATGAGCCACAAAAACGCGAAGCCGTATTCGGCGCCCAGCGAAGTCGTCAGCAACAATTCGCCCGACCCGATGATGCTTCCGGCCAGGATGATCCCCGGGCCGATCTTCCGCAAGGCTTCGCCGAGGCGTCGCGGCGGCGCCTGAATCGTCAGCTCCAAAAGCGCGTAGGGATCGAAGTCCGCGTCTTGGTGCATGTCGCGCCGCTCTTCGTCCCGCAGTTCCGTGGCGTGGATTGGTTGCCCATTGTATCCTCTGACGCGGAGGCAAACAGCAAGGGCAAAGGATATCGTGGCGAGCATCAAGGCCGACAAAATAGAGCGCGTCGCGTGGAAACTGCTGACCTTGGGCGCCGTTGTTGTCGTGGCAGGATGCGGGCCGCGCGCCGAGCGTGCGCGCAATAATCAAGCACATCCGACGCGTGATTCCACAGCGACCGTCGACTCCGAATGGCGCGGGCAGGTCGAAGCCGTCGCGATGGGCCGTGCGCGCGAGATCAGGCTGGACCGCAGTGGAATTTCCGACGAGCACCTGGCGCACCTGCGAGAGCTCGAGCGGCTCACTACGCTCTGGCTTCCGCAAGCGCGTGTGAGCGACCGAGGGCTGGCACATCTGGCCGAGCTCACGGAGCTGGAAGAAGTCGTGCTGGGCGAGACGAGTGTCAGCGATGCGTCGCCGCTGGCGCGGCTCGCGAAGCTTAGAATCGTCAACCTGGCCGAGAGCCGGCTCTCCGACGCGGAGCTGGGCCGGCTGGCCGCTCTGCCGGATTTGGAGCTCTTGCGGATCGGCTCTCCGCACATCACCGATGCCGGACTCGCACACCTGGCAAAGTGCGCCAAACTGCGGTTTCTGATCCTTCGTAACACGCCGGTGACCGACGCGGGACTTGACCATCTCGCGTGCCTGAGCGGCCTGGAGTCGCTATACCTGGAAGGAACACAAGTCACCGACGACGGCGTCGCTCGGCTGAAGCAACGATTGCCCGAGCTGCACATTCATTGGTAAGTTAACCGCTGCGATGTCCGACTACTTTCCCCCATTCACATCGAGGACCTGGCCATGACTACTCGTCGAGCGCCGTTTACAGTTGCAGTCATCGTGCTGGCCTGTGGAGCCGGCTGGGCCGCCTATCAGCTTCAGAACTCGGGCGGGATGATGACCGAGGCGGCGGTGGAGTTCCTCGGTTCGCTCACGCCCGAACAGCGTCAGCAGGCGACGATGGAATTCCAATCGCCGGCGCGCGTCGATTGGCATTTCATCCCCAAGCCCAGCCGCAAGGGGCTTCAGATCCGCGACATGAACGCCGAGCAGCGCAAGCGAGCTCATGCCCTGCTCGCCAGCGCACTGAGCGAGATTGGCTATCACAAGGCGACCGAAATCATGAGCTTGGAGGAGATCCTGCGAGAACTGGAACAGAACCGCGCCGGCGGCCCGCTGCGCGATCCCGAGCGGTACTACTTCACGCTCTTCGGCCAGCCTGACGCGGATGGCAATTGGGCGCTTTCGATCGAAGGGCACCACTTGTCGCTCAACTTCGTGGTGGAGAAGGGTCGCGTCGTGTCGCATACGCCGGCCTTCTTCGGCGCCAATCCGGCCGAGGTGAAGACCGAGCTGGCCGTCGGACCCAAGAAAGGCACTCGCACGCTGGCCAAGGAGGAGCAGCTTGCCTTCGACCTCGTGGGCTCGCTATCCGGCGATCAGCGCCAGCGTGCCGTCATCGCCGAGAAGGCGCCGCACGATCTCCGCGCCGCCGGCGAGCCTCAGCCGCCCGATAGCGCCCCGGAGGGATTGATCGCGCGCGACATGAGCGACTCACAGCGCAAGACGCTTCGAGCGCTCATCGAGTCGTACCTGGAGAACATGCCGGCCGACGTCGCGGCAATGCGTCGAGCCGAGCTGGACGACGACGGACTGGAAACGGTCCACTTCGCCTGGGCGGGCGCTCCGCGGCCCGGCATCGGCCACTACTACCGCCTGCAAGGCCGTCGGTTCCTGGTCGAGTTCGTCAACACCCAGCCTGACTCCGCCGGCAACCCGGCCAATCACATCCACTCGGTGTGGCGCGACCTGCGCGGGGATTTCGGGCTTTCGCGGTGACGTGCGGACAGGCGGACCACGGCGTCCTTTCATCCGTGACTTTTTTGGATTGATAGACCAAGCTCCTCCGAGAGTGCCTTCAAGTATTTCTCCGCAGACTGCTGGCAAGAACAGCGATTGCCACATCACAGGTCGCTACGACCGCTGCGGCGAGGGTTGAAGTACCTGACCAGTCATTCGATCAACATCCGTTGCCCGGGTGACAACGCCACCGGGCGACAGGCAAAGGCCGCACTGCGATGGGCGCGTCGAGTGCGAGACGCCTGTCGCAAGTTGCTGAGTCTTTGAGTTAGCGCAGTGTTCAAGGGCTCGCGCGGTCGCTTCGGCAACCACCTCGCACGCAAGCTGCTACTTTTGCAAATAAAGCCAAACGTAGCCCGTGCGCTCCTCGTTCATGAACTTGGAACGCTCGGCGTATAGTCGTTGATATTTCGCGGCGGCTTCGTTGAGCTTTGTTTCGTCGTTGCCGGCGGCGCGGTATGCTTCGGATACCTCGGCATTACGCTCTTTCCACTCCGCGCGCTTCTTGTCGAATTCTTCCTCGGTCAAACCCTCGACCGGTGAGACAAGCGTCACGGTGTCGCCCACCAACAGGTCGAGCTTGCCATCGCCGTTCAGGTCGTCGACCCAAACTCGCGTTGCATATGATGGCCCGGTCAGGTCGTTTTCACCGAGCCGAAGGTCGCCGCGGTTTTGTGGAGACCGCTTGATCAGGAAGCGAAACGGTTGCAGTGCCGGCGCTTCACCGGTGCTGGCCGTATTCTCGGCCCATTGCACGCCACCGCTGTCCGAGCCGCTCAGCAAATCAAGATCACCATCGCGATCCCAGTCGACCGGAAACGGATCGCTGTGAGCGCCCTCGATCTTCAACGGTCCCTCGCTCGTTGCGATCTGTTTCGGCTCAGTCAGAAAACGGCCCCGGCCTTCGCCTGTGAAAACGTAGAAGGCGCCCGCGAAATTGCCCACGACAAGGTCAAGATCGCCATCGGCGTCCCAGTCGACCGCGGTGGGTCGCGTGCAGACGGTATCGACGATCGCTTCCGGATCAGCGGGGATGACGAGCGGCTCGCTGTCCGTGCCCTTTAGCACGGCGGCCTTCTTGAACGAGCCGTCCGGCTGCCGCCAGAGAACCTGGAACAAGCCGGCCATCGGCTGTGAATCGCGCGAGTAAGAGCCGGAGAGAATGTCGTTGTCGCCGTCGCCATCGAGGTCCACCAACTGTGGAGTGGAGCTGGTGCATCACCACACGCCCGGCACTTCGGCCACTTTTCCGCCGGCTTTGAGCCAGTCGCCAGCGGCCAACTCACCATCGCCCAAATTTCTGTAGACCTTGATCTTGCCATCGCGGAACTGTCCGACGAGAAGGTCCTTCTTGCCGTCCTCATCGACGTCCGCCCAGCACGGGGCCGCGTAACCGGGGGATTCGACGCGCACCGCCTCGCCACCGGCTTTCATCAGCACGGGTCGCTCAAACTCCGACGCACAGCACGCAGCGACACCGCCAAACAGCGAAACGATCAACAGAAATGCTTTCATCGGTCCACCGCCTTTCGCCAAGAGGAGAGAAGAGATCGTGCGATTGCCTTCTTGGAGTTTACCGATTTCGCTTTCAGCAGGTCAATCAAGCGCAAGCGGTGCGTGCGAGTCGGTGCACGACTTGCTCGCGTGCCGAAAAGCTGGTAGTAGTAGGGGCTCCATTTGTCAGCGCCGGCTGACGTGGCCTCCGACAAACTTCCGTGGAGATCCGCGTGGGTACGAAGAAGACGGGCAAGGGGCGGCGCAAGCTGGGCCGCAAGAAGCGCCGGATGCGGTCGAAGATCCGCCATCGGAAATAGCCCCCGCGCGGCAAACATGACATCACCGAAACTGCTTGCGCTTGCGGCTGTGACATGGCTTCCCGTCGCGCTGGCGGCGGCTCAGGAGTCGCCGCCCGCCGCAGCCCCCACTGGCGATGTGGCTGCCGTCAGTTTCACGAAGCAGGTGGCGCCGATACTACTTGCCAACTGCGTTGCCTGCCACGGTCCTCAGGAGCCGAAAGGAGACTACCAGCTATTCAGCTATGAAACCGCCTTGAAAGACGAGGCGATGATCACCCCGGGCAAGCCCGACGAAAGCCAGCTCTACCTGCTGATCACGGAGGCCGATCCCGAGGTGCGCATGCCCAAGGAGGCCGACGCGCTGGCGCAATCCGACATGGCGTTGATCAAGCAGTGGATCGAGCAGGGCGCGAAGTTCGACGGCCCTGATCCAAAAGCCCCGCTGGCACAGATCGTCCCCAAGTTGCCCCATCCCGCTCCTCCGGAGGCATACCGCGTGCCGATCCCGGTGACGGCGGCGGCGTTTCATCCGGCCGGCACCGAGTTGGCCGTGGGTGGTTACAACGAAATCACCATCTGGAACCCAGCCGACGGCACACTCCTGCGACGAATCAAGAATGTCGCACAGCGCACCTACGGTCTGGCCTACAACGCCGCCGGGACGCTTTTGGCCGCGGCCAGTGGCGTGCCGGGGCAGTCGGGCGAAGCGATGCTCTTCGACCCCGCGAGCGGAAGCGTCGTCAAAGATCTCGTGTCACTGCCGGACGTGGCCTTTGACGTGGCGTTCAACGCGGCTGGCGATAAACTCGCGGCCTGCGCGGCGGATCGATCGATCCGCATCTTTGACGTGGCCAGCGGCAATCAGGAAGTGCTGATCGAGGACCATGCCGATTGGGTCATGGCCATCGCCTGGAGCCCCGACGGCACGCGTCTCGCATCGGCCAGCCGTGACAAGACCTCGAAGGTCTTCGACGCCAAGACCGGTGACTCGCAAACCACTTATCCCGGCCACGGCGAAGCCGTCTTCGGCGTCGCCTGGAACGCCGACGGCACACAAGTGATTACCGCGGGGCGCGACAAGAAGATTCACATCTGGAACCCAGCCGACGGCAAGCTGGCCGGCGAAATCGCCGGCTTTGGCCACGACGTGTACGACGTGGTCTTCCGCGCGGCCGGGATCTTCAGTTGTTCGGCCGACAAGTCGGTCCGCCAACACACCGCCGACAAGCGCGAGCAGGTCCGCATCTTCGCGGGCCACAACGACTGGGTATACACGCTCGCCGTTCACGAAGGGACGAAGCGCTTGGCGTCCGGGGGCTTCGACGGGGAAGTGCGAATCTGGAATATCGACGACGGCGCCTCGGTGGCCACGTTCTTCGCCGCGCCGCGTTACGTCGCCAAGCCGTCGAGTGAGCAAGCCTCGGCGGCGAAGTGACACCGAAATCGACGTGCTGAAGTGCCCCCATCGGTCTGGAGAGCCTCCGGCTTTATGCCGGAGGTACGCGCGACAAAGACCTACCACGTCGAGACCATCTCGATGCCTTACGGCACCGGACCTCCGGCATAAAGCCGGAGGTTCTCAGGGCTGTGTGGCTGGCGTCAGTCGCTTTAAGCCCTCCTGTGCTTCCGACAGTCGCGGTTCTAGCGCTAGCGCGCGGCGATACTGCTGTGCCGCCTCCTCGATTCGTCCCGCCAGCTCGAGTGCCGAGCCCAGCATGACATGCGCGGCAGGCGATCTTGGCGCGAGCCGAGCGGCCTCCCGATATGGCGCGATCGCCTCGCTGGCGCGGCCCAAACGCATCAGCGCGCTGCCGAGATTGGCGTACGCCTCCATGTAGTTTGGGCGCAGCCGCGCTGCCTCGCCGAAATGGGTCGCCGCCGCTTGATATTGCCCGTCGGCGGCCAGTGCGTTGCCGAGATTGAATCGTGCCTTCGCCATCCGCGGCGCAATCTCCACCGCGCTGCGGAACTGCGAAATGGCCTCTTTCGTCCGGCCGGTTTGCGCGTAATTCTGCCCAAGGTTGATGATCGCCTCGACGTATTGCGGATCGAGCGCGATCGCCTCTTGGTACAGCTCGATCGCCGCGGCCACATCGTTCCGCGACGCCAGGTATGAGGCCAGGTTGCCCCGCGCGAAGGTGCTTCGCGGATTCACACGGATGGCGTGTCGAAAAAGCGTGCCGCTGTTTTGCCACTTCGTCGCCTGCAAGTAGCTCAAAACTACCAGAACAGCCAGCGCGAGGGCCGCCAGCGAAACGCGCCACCATGTCCCACGGCGAGCGATCCAGTGAGCCAGAATCCACGCAGGCCCCACCAAAGACAGGTACACGTATCGGTCGGCCACGGTCGAGAACCGCTGGAACGCGAACGGCACCAGCCCCAACACCGGCGCCGCGGCGGCGACAAACATCGCCAGCCCGGCGAGCCAAATCCGCCGGTCCTTTGGCCATGTGGCTGCAAGCAATACGCCCACCGGCAAAAGCCACGTATACCAGATAGCCTCGGACCGCAAGATCGCCTCCGGCGTACGGCCATAATCAGGTCCAAGACTGATCGGCAGCACCAACTTGAACAGGTAAAACGCCAACACATCGGTTGCCACAAGCGGCCGAACGAACAGCGACGCGCTGGACCATTCCACGTCGGCCTGTTGGCCGCGCGTGGTCACCGCGACGATGGCCCCTAATGCCATCCACGCGCCAAGGACCGGTGCCGTCCGCGTCCAGTTCGCTCGGCCTGCTCCCCATTCCCACGCCAGCGCCACCAGCGGCAGCGTCACGGCCGATGGCTTGGAAGCCAATGCCAGCAAGTATGCCACCGTGGCAATGGCGAGATTTACCGCGCGCCTTGAGCCGCCATTGGATCGGCTCGCCCCATGCTCGCCTTGCGGTCCGCGCTCGCCATTCAAGTACGCCCAGAGCGCGACCAATGAGAACAACACGCTCAGCACGTCCTTAGCGCCGGTGACCCACGCCACCGGTTCCACGATCAAGGGATGCACGGCGAACAGGAGTGCGCCCGCACACGCCGCCGTGTCATGTCGCACCTCGCGCCTCAGGAGCGCGAATAACACCAGGGTGCTCGCGACGTGCACCAGGAGGTTCATCGCGTGAAACCAGCGCGGGTCGAGTTCTCCGGCTGACTGCGCTCGCTCGGCGAACCAGGCCACCACGGCCCACACGTTGTAGGTCACCGGCACCCACAGCCCAGCATATGGCTCCGTCCAGAAGTGGCCTACATTCTTGAGTGAAAGCGGCTGCAAATAGGGGTTTTCGGACACATTGAGCGCGTCATCCCAGTTGAGAAACTCTGCACCGAGCACTGGCGACAGAGTCGCCGCGGTGACGGCGGCAATCAAGCAGGCGCAAAGTGCGGCCGATGTGCGTGGGCGGCCTACGGCCGATCCAGCCTCGTGCCGTGTGCGCTGATTACTTCGGCTGCGATTTCGCCGTGCCATCGGCTGGGGCGACCAGCGCCTCCGGCTGCTTCAAGACCAGATAATGCCCGTGATCGGCCGTGACGATCACGAGCGTTTCATCCCACGCCTGGCGCGCCTCAGTCCAACGCGCGACGACACGAAACGCCTCGTCGCCACTTTTCACGGCGCCGATCGAGTTATCAACGTTGTTCTGGTGGTTGGCCCAATCCACGTCGCCAGCCTCCACCATGAGCCAGAATCCCTTCTGGTTCTTTTCCAACACCTTGAGCGCCGCCGACGTGAGATCGGCCAGCGACGGATTCTCGCGGACATCCTCCGGAGTGTATTTTTCCGCGATGCCGAGCGCACCCACGGTCGGATCGTATTGACCGTCGGCGGTCTGAAATGGCAGATGCCCCCCCGCCGATCCGGGTCGCGCTCCGCCACGCGTCCCAAAGAGCCCGAAGAGCCGCAGTCCCCTATGCGCAGCATCATTGGCCGCGGCCTCGACCGCCGACCGCCCTTCGATCCCGGCGGTTCGCTGGACCACCACGTAGTGGCCGCCGTGCCGGCAGTCGATGCGCGCGAGGTCCGCCGGAGTCACGTAGGCGTTTCCGGGCACGTAGTTCTTGCCCTGTTTCGAATCCCGTTCAAACGTCTCGCCCCATCCAGCGCCCAATAGCACGTCGACTCCCGGGAGCGGCTCATGGGGATGAGACACTGACGGCAACCCCAGCAAATCGCGCGTCAAGTCCTGGAAATCGTCTCGCACCACGTTATGTGCATACGCGCAGGCCGGCGTCGCATGGCTGATCGGTACGCTCGTGACCACGCCCACGGCCCATCCCGCACGTTGCAACAAATGTGAGATCGGCACGAGCTGTTCTCCGCGCAAACCCACGTTGATTGCGTCGTTGTAGGTCTTCACGCCACAGGTGAGCGAGGTGGCCGACGACGATGAATCGGTATAGGGATGCGCCGCCAGACTCTTGCCGGTGATATATTCCGCTTCGTTCCCCTCGGTCCAAGGATTGGGGCCGCCTTTCCGCGGATCGTATCCGCCGAAACGATTGTCGTCGCCTTGGGCCACTTGTTGCGTGTCGGGGTTGCCGACTGGCCCGTCTACCAGCGGAGCGGTCACGCAAAAACCGAAATCGGTGCTCGCACGCGCATAGTCCTGGAAAAAAAGCCCCTTTCCGCGCCCTTCGCGGTAGGCAACGCGCCCGGCCGCGTGGGTGGCCGCCGCCCAAATCGTTTGCCAATCCATACCGTCGAAAACGAACAAAACGATGTACTTCTTTCCGGCCGCGACCGCGGCTTGCTGCAGGCGATACACATCTGTCTGGTCGCAATAGTCCGCCGTGGGGTTCAACGTGCCTGGCGGCATTCTGCCAAAGAGCTGGCGAACCGCCCACGGATGTCGGTAAAGGCTCTTGGAGCCTGTAAATGCGTCGAGCGGCATCCCATACGTGTAAATGGGAATCAAGCGATTCGTGTGCATCGTCCAGCCGGAATAGCTCTCCGCTGACGACCCCCAGTGTCCCCAGCTCGCTCGACCCGAGGTCATCGCTTCGCGCTGCAGTTGCTTCACATGATCGGCCGATGCAACGCCGCACCACAGCGCCGCGACCAACCAGACCGCCGCACGGCGCAAGCACAATGGGCCGCGAAGTGATTCGCTCATCCGTTGCATTTCATTCCGCCGATGTAACCGGCACTTGATCGCTCGATCGTCCACCGGCCGCGTTCGCGACGCGCAAGCTCGTGCCACGCTAGTCTAGCTGGGCGTCGACGACGCGTCATCCACTCGCATGGCACAAAGCCGCTCGAACCACGCGTAGTGAGAAACGCTCGCTGCACGACATAAATTATTGCGGCGAAGCAGATTGAGCTCGGTCGTTACACGCCGTACCGTCTGCCGTGAACGCTAGCGTCCGCAAACTCCGCGCTGCCCCACCCCCAAGCGCGTGCTACACTTTATCTACCTCCGCTCATCAGGCCGATGAAGCCTCTCCGGTTCAAGAACCGCCGCCGCAAGTTCACGGTCGCACGGGACGACGACGGCGTGCCGCACATCTCGGCGCGGGCCTGGCGCGACGCGCTTTATGGCCTGGGCTTCATGCACGCGGTCGATCGGCCAACGCAGATGCTCTTTTCGCGCACCGTGGCGCGGGGCCGCTCGGCAGAGATGATCGCCGACGACCCGGAATTGTTGGAGACCGACCGCTTCTTCCGCAGGTGCGGTTTGTACCTGCACCTCCATCGCGAGGTCGACCGGCTCGATGACACTACCTTTGGCCACCTGACCGCCTATTGCGAAGGGGTGAACGACGGCATGAAGCAGTCGGGCCGGTCGCTCCCCATGTGGGCCAGCGGCTTCCAGCCGCGTCCCTGGGACCAGCAGGCCGTGCTGCTTGTGGGCAACTTGCTGAACTTCGGCGGCCTGGCCGTAGGGCAACAGCAGAACGAACGGCTGCTGGTCGAGTTGATCCAGTCGGGCGTGAACCTGGACATGCTACGCGAGCTGTTCTCGCCCCGGCTGGACGACGTGGACTTCGCGCTGCTGAAGACCGTGAGGATCTCGAACAGGCTATCGGACGAGGCTCTCGAGCTACTCACCGACCTCCCGCGCCTGGCCGGCAGCAATGCCTGGGCCGTGGCCCCCTCGCGTAGCGCCACGGGGTCGGCTCTCCTAGCAGCGGATCCGCATCTTGAGGTCAATCGTTTGCCGGCCGTTTGGTACGAGGCGGTCCTCGAATGGGATGGCAACTACCTGCTCGGCGCCACGCTCCCCGGCACCCCCATGTTCGGCATCGCTCGCACGCGGCATCTTTCCTGGGGTGTCACCTACCTGAAAGGGGACACCAGCGACTATTTCATCGAGGACTGCCGGCGCGACCAGGGCGTGTGGCAGTATCGTCGCGGCGAGCGGTGGCATGATTTTCAGACGCGCAACGAGGCGATTCGGCGCAAGGGCAGTCCGACTGAATCCATGACCGTCTATTTCAACGACTTGGGCACTCTCGAAAGCGATCCCGAGGTCGGCGGCGACGGCTGCTATTTGCTTACCGCCTGGACTGGCGACGTGGAAGGAGTTGGCCGCTCGGTGGCCACCTGGCTCGAGCTGATTCATTGCGAGACCGCGGCGCGCGGCATGGATCTCGTCCGCGATTGCCCTCAGCCAACGCTCGCCTGGGTCATGGCCGATGCGAACGGCCACATTGGCCTGCAAGCCTCGGGCTGGTTTCCACAACGCGGCGGCGCGAATCGTGGCCTGGTTCCCGTTCCCGCCTGGGACACGCGCAACCATTGGCGCGGTTGGATCCCCAGCGACGCGCTGCCGCGCGTGTACGACCCTCCCGAGGGATTCGTCGCCACTGCCAACGAGGACCTCAATCCCACCAGGGGCCCGGTGCTCATCACGCTCCCGGTACCCGACTACCGCAAACGCCGGATTAGCGAGCGCCTGGCCGAACTCTCGCGCGCCACGCGCGAAGATATGCAGGCGCTGCAGTACGACGTCGTAAGCGTGCAGGCACGTGATCTGCTTGCCGTTTTTCTCCCCCACCTTCCGGAAGGGACTGTCAAGTCGCGACTGGAGCGATGGAACCTCTCCTACGAGCCGGAAAGCAACGAGGCGACGCTCTTCACTCGCCTCTACCGCAACGTGCTCTTGGAGATTTTCGGCCACGACAAGGGGATCGGCTGGCGGCGAATGCTTTATCTCTCGTCGCGCGTGGGTTACTCGACGATGGTGGTGACGCTTTTGGACAACCTGCTAAAGAGGGCCGATTCACTCTGGTGGCAAGGGCGCGACAAGGGCGAGCTGATCCGCATGGCCGCCGCCAAGTTGGAGGGCGACGCCGACCAGCCGTGGAGCGTGACCAACGCCTTCAATTTCACCAACCGCTTTTTCGAAGGCCAGTTCGTCGGCCGCGCGCTGGGCTTCCACACCGGCGAGCTGGCCATGCGCGGCTGCCACGCCACCCCTTTTCAGGGCCACCTGCTCCGCGCAGCCACGCGCGAGACCACCTTTGCCCCCTCCTATCATTTCGTCACCGACCTGGGCCGTGACGAAGCGTGGACCAATCTTCCGGGCGGACCGAGCGAAAGCCGCTTCTCCGGTTGGTATCGCAATGACATCCCACGCTGGCTGGCCGGCCAGTACAAACGGCTCTCGCCCTCCGCGGCCGCACATGCTTCACGGTAGCTCGGCAACCTGGTTCGTCGGCGTAAGCTACATTTGCGATATGGCTTAGCGTTCGCACTGATTACGACATGATGCCGCGTGTGCTGTCAAACGGCCCAAACAATGAGTCAAACCCAAGCCGGGCTCGAACAGCTTGTCGAACAAGCCGGGCAGCTATATTCGCTCCCTGCGGTCGCCTTGCAGGTACTCGAGCTTACCAGCAATCCGAAGGTCGATCCGCGCGAGCTGAAGCAGTGCATCGAGAGTGATCCGGCGCTAGCGTCCAAGGTGCTGCGCGTCGTCAACAGCTCCCTGTTCGGCCTCAGCCAGGAGGTGTCCAATCTCGGCCAGGCGCTGTCGCTGTTGGGCATTAAGCCGCTGAAGCTCCTGGTGCTGGGGTTCAGTCTTCCAGTGGGCCTGCAGAACGGCGTCGCCGACCGGATTCTCGGCCGCTATTGGCGGCGCACACTCACCAAGGCCGTCGCCGCGCGCGAGCTTGCCGAGACAATCTGGCGCATCGGCGTGGACGAGCCATTTATCGCCGCGTTGCTGCACGACCTTGGCCAGCTCGTGCTCATTCAACAGCTTGGCCGGCCGTACATCACGTTTCTCAGCTCGGTCGAGGAAAAAAACCTGGACCTTTGCGCGCTGGAGCGGCAGCACATGGGCTTCGATCACCGTGAGCTGAGCGCGCGGCTGCTGGTGCACTGGGGCCTGCCGCCGACGCTCGCCAGCGCGATGATCGCTTCGGACTCGCACGAGGCCCACACCGCGACCGCTCCTCAGTTGCGCTCGCTCGCCCAGGTGCTGCACGTTGCCGACCTCGTCGCGGCCGCCATCATCGACGACCATGCCGCCGCCATCGGCGAAGTGGAACGATTGATCCAGGCATATGGCCTGGACACATCGGCACGGCTCGCCACGGTCTGGACCGACCTGGAACAGAAGGTGGAGCAGCTCGCCGAGGTCCTGTCGCTGGAGCTGCCATGCGGTCGCGACTATCGCGAAATCGTCGCCGACGCTCGCTCGCAGCTCGTCGAGGTAGCCGCCGATGCGGCCGGCGAGATGTTGCGCGCAAGACTCGCCTCGCGTGGCGATGCGCCGCGCGAATCGATCGGCGATTCTCTGGCGGCCGACCTGTCTGCGGCGCTGGCCAGCTATGCTCCACGACCCGTCGACGCCCTGCGCGAAATGGAAGAACCTAGCCGTGCGGCGAAGCGCGCTGGCGAGCACCTCGCGTCCCGTCGAGATTTCCATTACGCCCCACGCGGCCGACGAGGCGATTTCATGCCGCATGGAGAGTCACTGGTGGCGGTGGCGGATGACGATCCGGCGCTGGTCGGGCGATTGAGCGTGGCGGTGGCCGCCTGCCGGCAATCACGGCGGCCACTCAGTCTCTTGTTCGCCGAGTTGGACCGCTTTGCGGAGATCGTTTTTGCCGGCGGCCAAATGCGTGCCGAAGAGCTGCTTGCCTGGCTCCAGTCGGCCTGCCAAAAATTGGATCACCCGCTGGTCACCGTTCTGCGCGTCGCGGAAGCACGCTTTGCCGTCATCCTTGCCGACTGCGACCGGCAACTTGCCGTCGACTTGGGCAATCAACTGGTGCGCCTCGCCGAAACCATGACCGAGTGCCAGATCACCAGTCCTTCGGCGCTGGTCTCGGTAAGCGTCGGCGCCAGCACAGTCGCCTTGCCACCCAAGAATTTCACGCCGCAAAGCTTAATCGACAGCGCCAGCCGCTGCCTCTATGCCGCCCAAGCCGGCGGCGGCGGAAGCGTCAAAAGCATCGAGATGTATTAGAGATGCCCCAAACGGATCACCGCGAAATGCCGAGCCGGGGGCGTAAGCCCCTGGAGCGTTGGCGACCCAGCCGTGTCTCGAAGCGAAACTGCGTCAACTCCGGCGGCTGACGACGACGCCTCGTGCGCGCCGCAGCAAATAGAGGGGCGCGATGCCGGCCACCACCAACACAAAAGCTGACGGCTCCGGGACAATCTCTGTCGAGACGTTCAATTCGTCGTTGCCGCATGCCGGGAACCAACTGATCCCCAAGATCGTCTCGCCGCCAAAAATAGTCAGCGGTACGCACAGTTCCATCACCGCGTGCTGGGTGGTGGAGGTGTCGCGCGTGTAGACGTAGGTCGCGGTGCCAGCGAACGTTCCGCCGACGATCTGCAATTGGGTTTGCTGCTGCGGAGGGATCGGATCCAGCAGCCAGGTCGGATTACTCCAAACCGAACCGGCGGTTTGCGCAGCATCGGTGGCCATGAGTGCAGAGGTGTACCCATTGCTTTGCAGTTGATAGGTCGTGCCGGGATCGCCTGTTTGCACGATTCCGCCGGGTCCGCCGCCAGCCCCCCCGCCGATCTCGATGCCGTACTCGCCGCCCGACGTCACGATCCGCACGTCGCCCGGTCCGTAGCGCTGAAAGCCGTTGTCCGGCCGCTGCCCGCTGACGATTAACAGGTACAGGTTGCTGGACTCGGTGGTGACCGCCAAATACTCCGAATCGTAGTTCTGCCCGCCGGAGTTCGGACCCACGAACCCGCCGTCTCCGGCCAGGTCGTCCTGATCTTCGAGAAAGCTCGCCGAAAGCGGAATCGACGGCGTCCAGTCGCTTAGGTTGTTGTCGGCCGGATTGATTCCCCAGTCGGCTGAGTTTCCGTCGGCGACGATCGCACCCATGGCCGGGGCCGACAAGAGGACAGCGAACACGCACGCCATCATTGGCTTTGCATTCATGAAGCGTCACTCCCGACTAGCTAACTTTCCCGACGCGAGAAAACGTCCTTGGTGCCATCGCGCTACTCGCGCGCGGATTCGTGTACCGACATCGCGGATCATCTATCGCTCGTAACGACAAAGGATTTCGCGATCAGATCAAGAAGAATCTTGAAATACTTCCGGCAAAACGGCGTGGTCATCTATACGGACGTACATATGGCGAGCCGGGACGTTTGACATGGCTTCCTAAGGCTCAATTGGCTAGGCCGGTTGAGAACACGTGGCCGGCGCGCTAACTTGGTGCTCGGTTTCATCTCGCGCCGAGGGGACGCAATGCACACCGAACCGACCCGCTCGTGTTTGCACGTCGATCGCCGCCGATTCCTGTGCCAAGCCGGCGGCGGCCTGGGCGCGATCGCATTGGCGTCGCTCGTCGAGCGCGATTGCACGCTGCACACCGGCGCGGCTGAGGCATTTGGAGGACCGCTGGCGCCGAAAGACGCTCACTTTGAGCCGCGTGCACGGCGCGTCATCTACCTGTTCATGCACGGCGGCCCGAGTCACGTCGACCTGTTCGACCCGAAGCCGGACCTTGCGCACTGCGCCGGGCAGCCTTTGCCCGAAAGCGCTGGACCCGTGATGACGCGCCGCAAGGTGGCCCAAAATCCGCTTTTGGCGCCGGTGAAGCTGTTTCGGCCGCGCGGCAAATCGGGACTGCCGATCAGCGATTTTCTGCCGCACCTTTCCCATCTGGCCGACGAGCTGTGCGTGCTGCGCGGCTGTCACGGCGACAGCGTGAACCATCCACAATCGGTGTACCAGATGAACACGGGCAGCATTTTGATGGGGCGGCCGAGCCTGGGGAGTTGGGTCAGCTACGGCCTGGGGACCGAGAACGAGAATCTGCCAGCCTTCGTCGTGCTGCCCGACCCCGGTGGCGGAGTGAAGGGTGGGCCGTCGGCCTGGGGCCACGGCTACCTGCCGGGCACATACCAAGGGACGACATTGCGGCCGGGCGCGACGCCCATTGTCGACCTTCGCGCGCAGCCGTCAATCGGCGTAGCGCAGCAGCAGCGCACGCTCGAGATGGTGCGGGCGCTCAACCGGCGACATCTCGCGGAGCGGCACTTCGCGCAAGGCGACGGCGACGGTGCGCTGGAGGCGAGAATTGAAGCCTACGAACTGGCGTTTCGAATGCAGTCCGCCGCTCCGGCCGCGGTCGATCTGGCGGATGAAACGGCCGAGACACTGGCGCTTTACGGCATCGGAGAAGAACCGACCGACGAGTTCGGCCGCCGTTGCCTATTGGCGCGGCGGCTGGTCGAACGCGGGGTGCGTTTCGTGCAACTTTATTCCGGTGACACCAACGGCTGGGACGCGCACAACAACGTCGCGGAAAATCACGGCCTCTATTGCCAGCGAACCGACAAGCCGATCGCCGGCCTGCTTAGCGATCTGCGGAGGCGTGGCCTGCTGGACGAGACGCTTGTGATATGGGGAGGGGAGTTCGGCCGCATGCCCATGAGCGAGCAAGGCACCGGCCGCGACCACAATCCCTGGGGCTATAGCGTGTGGCTCGCCGGCGCGAAGGTCCGCGGCGGCTACGCACACGGCGCGACCGACGCCTTCGGTCTTCGCGCGGTCGAGGGCAAGGTGCATGTCCACGACCTGCACGCCACGATCTTGCACCTCCTGGGCCTGGATCACGAGTCACTCACGTATCTACACAACGGCCGCCAGGAACGTCTGACCGATGTGGCAGGTCGCGTGGTGCGGGAGATCCTGGCATGAGCCGGACAGCGGTGGCCGTGCTTTGCATTTGGTGCTGCATTGCGCCGTCACATGCGGAGGAGGAGCGAACGGTTGACGCGAGTCCGTCGGAGCCGGCCATTTCCGACCACGATCGCGCCCACTGGGCATTTCGTCCACTCGCCGACTCGCCGATCCCAGAGGTCGCCGACGAGCGATGGGGCCGCAATCCGATCGATCGCTTCGTCAAGGCAGCGCTCGATCAGAACGCGATCGAGCCGCTGCCCCGCGCCGGCCGAATGACGCTGTTGCGCCGCCTTTGCTTCGACCTGACCGGCCTGCCGTCGACGCTAACGCAAATAGAGGAATTCCGCCGCGACGATTCTCCCGAGGCGTATGAGCGGCTGGTCAACCGATTGCTAGCGTCGTCGGCCTACGGCGAGCGCTGGGCGCAACACTGGCTCGATTTGGCACGCTTTGCCGAAACGGATGGCTTCGAGCATGATCTGGTGCGGCCAAACGCTTGGCGCTACCGCGATTGGGTAATTGATGCGCTGAACCGCGACGTGCCTTACGACGAGTTCATCCGACTGCAACTGGCCGGCGACGAACTGTACCCCGGCGACCCGGCGGCCGCCGTGGCCACCGGCTTCCTCCTGTGCGGCCCGGACATGCCCGACCTGAACCTTCAGGAAGAGCGCCGTCACCAGGTGCTCAACGAAATGACCGCCACCGTGGGCGCGGTCGTTCTTGGATTACAGATCGGCTGCGCGCAGTGTCATGATCACAAGTATGACCCCATTTCGCAGTACGACTTTTACCGTCTGCGCGCGTTCTTCGATAGCGCGGAGCTATTTCGCGATTACGCGATCCCCACGCACGACGAATCATTGGCACGCCAGACCGCCGAAGCGGCCTGGACGGACGAGGACCGGATGCGCGATCGCCAGCGAGCGCAACTCGAGGAAACCGCCCGCAAGCGCTTCCGCGAGAAAAACCCCGACGAGCGCCCCACGCTCGAGGTGGCGCTCGCCGAGCTGGGAGATGCCGATCGCCGGCAACATGCGGAGCTGGTCGAGCTGCTCCGAGGTCTGCCGGAGCTGCCCGAGCTGCCGCACGCGCGCGTCATGCGCGACGGCCAAGCGCGGACCAGCCACCTGTGTTTGCGCGGCGATTTCCGCCGGCCTGGGCCCGTCGTCATCGGTGGCTACCCGCGCGTGCTGGCGCCGAACGCCGCGATCGTCGACGGCTCAAGCCCATTGCCGCGCGCCCAGTTGGGGCGGTGGCTGACACGCGCTGAGTTTGCACTCCCGGCGCGCGTCATTGCCAATCGCCTGTGGCAATGGCATTTCGGCGTGGGGCTATCGAGTTCGCCCAGCGATTTCGGTGTAATGGGCGACGAACCGACCCATCCGGAGCTGCTCGACTGGCTTGCGCGACAGTTCGTCAGCGACGGCTGGAGCCTGAAGCGGTTCCACCGGCTCGTCGTCACCTCCGAGACCTACCAGCTTGCCAGCGGCCCGTTCGACCACGAGTGGACGGAAACAGAAACGACCGCCGCGCGTGCCATCTGGGAGCGATCGCTGGCGCGTGACCCCGATGATCGGCTGTTGTGGCGGCGGCACCCGCTGCGGCTGGAAGGGGAGGCGATTCGCGACGCAATGCTCACGGCCGCCGAGCAGTTATCGACGCGGCGTGGTGGGCCGGGCATCCGGCCTCCCTTGCCCTCCGAAGTGACCATCACGCTCCTGAAGGACCAGTGGCACGTGACCGGCGACAAAGAGGATCACCGCCGGCGAAGCATTTACCTGTTTGTCCGCCGCAATCTTCGCCTGCCGATGTTCGACGTCTTTGATCGCCCAGACACCAACGCGAGCTGCGCGCGCCGGCATGTGTCGACCACCGCCACGCAATCACTGGTGCTATTGAACTCGCGGTTCAGTCTCGATTGTGCGCGCGGATTGGCCGGGGTGCTGCTCGAGTCGGAACGTGTTGATCCGGCGCGGCGCATCGAAGGGGCGTACCAGCGCCTCTTCAGTCGCCTTCCGAGCGAGGACGAAATCCGCGTCGGCCGCGAATTCCTCGAACGCCAGGCCAGGGAACTGCGCGCCGAAGGACGTGCCCCCTCAAGTCTTGCTCGCACGGAGCAGCCGGCGGCGTGCGCCGACGCATATGAGGTGGCGGCCCTGATTGATCTCTGTCTGGCGCTTTTGAACACCAGCGAGATGGTGTATCTCGACTGATGCCGCTCGACGAGCCTCGCACTTCGCACGCATCGTGGCCACAAGACCTCGCGGAATGGCTGGCGACGGCAGGGCTGTTCCTGAGCGTCACTCTCGTCTGTGCGAAATTCCAGCCGCTGGTGAGCCACAACGAAGGTTTTGGCTGGGACGGTGTTCACTATGCGCGGATGACGGTCCAGATGTCCGCCGGCCGCCGACCGACCGAATGGATGGCCTACATTCATCGCCTTGGCCCGCCCTATCTCGTTTCGCTCTTGCCGATCAGAGAAGTCAGCGACATTCGCGACCATTTCCAAATGCTGGCCATCCTGGCCAACGCGGCGGTCGTCGTGCTGCTGGCCTTTTTTTTGCGCGCCCACGTCCAAAACGCCTTTTGCAGGCTCTTAGCCATTGGGCTGTTCGTGACGCATTGGCTCAGTCCGGTCCGTCTCGCCTGGTACGCGCCCGTGCACGTCGATTACCTGGCCAATGTTTGCCTTGTTTTGGGACTCCTCTTGGCCGAAGCGAGTGCTCGACGGCGAAGTCGCGCCTTGGCACTGCTGTTGACGCTTTTGGCCCTGCTTGCGATGACCGTCCACAACACATTCGTCGTGGTGGCGCTGGCGTATTGCTTCACCTGTAATCCGATTGGACGGCGCCGCGAGCACGTGGATGCTCGCGAAGGGGCAGTGGCGACGCGGAGGCCGATATTCCCACCGCTTGCCGCGTTGCCGTTCATGGCCTGTGTGGCGGGAATCATCGCGGTCCGCTGGTATGCGCTGGAACTGGACCCCGTGGAGAATCGCTTCCAACTTCCCAAAGCGGTGCAGATCCCGCCGCTGCGCCGCCTGTGGGACTATCCGCTCGTTTGGTTCATCGTTTTTGGTCCGGCGATGGCGCTCCTCTTGTTCGACGTACGCCATGTGCTGCGGTTCCTCGTCGAGCATCAACACCTCGCGGTGTACGTGCTCGCGTACGCGGCCTTGGGCCTGGTTGGCAGTACGGATGCCGAGCGGTATCTTTTTTGGGCCTTCCCGGTTGTGTACCTGTTGATCGCCCTGGCGGTCGAGCGGCACGCTCCGCGGCTCCGGCAACGGCCTGTGGTGGCCACTTTGGTGGCGATCCTGCTTTTAGGCGGACAGTCGCTTACACACCGCGTCTTTTGGTCGCTTCCGGATGGAGCGTCGACGCCACCCTGGCCGCCGCTGTTGACCCCGTGGGGAAGCCAGTTTCCGATCGCGCATTTGTCGACCTACGCTGGCGACCGCGCGGTCTTGATTCTCATGCTTGTCGAATACACGATCTGGGCGGCCGCTTTGCTGTGTCTATTGATGCTAAGACGTACAAGAGCGCCCACCACGCCGGGTTGACCCTTCCGACACGGCTGGGTATAAGCGCACTGGGTGAAAAGGGGGCAACGAAAGGGCCGTTCTCCGCCCTCTCCGCGGCATCCTCGATGGCATTGATCGTACTTCGAGTTCTGGACGGTGCCGACCGGGGCCGCGTCTACGATAAGCTGTCGACGCCGGTCACCATCGGTCGCGAAGAAGGAAACTCCGTCCAGCTCAACGACGAGCGCATCAGTCGTTTCCATCTGAAAATCCAGGAGGACGACGACAAGCTCGTCCTGACCGACCTGGAAAGCACCAACGGCACCAAGGTCAATGGCGAGATCGTGCAATTGCGCATTCTGCGCCCTGGCGACCTGATCACGCTGGGGCGCAGCGTGTTGCTGTTTGGCTCGCGCGATCAGATCGCGCAGCGGCTCGCCGGCCTCCGCGGCAGCTCCGACGGCCGCACGGTTGACGACGACGAGCCCGGCGACGCCCCCGCGATGGAATCGCTCGACTTCGAGCTGAATTGGAGCCAGAGTCTCGAAGCGCAGGCCACGCTGCATGCCCTGGCGCCGCCCGAGCTGCCGGAGCGACTCAAGCCCGCTCAAGCGGCCCAGCTTTCAGAGCTGCTGGAATATGTTCACATCCGCGTCCGCAGTTTATTGAATTCGGTCAAGCCCGCGCCGCAACGTGACCGCGTCGTGCTCGACGAGCGCGTCTGGCAGAGCCTGGTCGACCTCCAGTCGCGCCTGGCCGAATATCTGCGCGCCATCGGCGAACCGCGAACTCCGCCGGAGTGAAATCGCGCCGATTGTGCGACCAGGGTGGCCTGTTACAATCGCCATATCCACCTGGCGCTCACGAAGGATCGCCCTTCCGCTCGAGGAACCGGATGAGCACCCCCGCGTTCGCGCATCTGCACTGTCACAGCCACTATAGCCTGCTGGATGGCGCCAGCCCGATCGACGCGCTTGTCACCAAGGCCCGCGCCTTGGGCATGAACGCGCTGGCCTTGACCGATCACGGCAATCTTTACGGCGCGATCGAGTTCTACCAGGAGTGCCGCGAGGCGTGTATCAATCCCATCGTTGGCTACGAGGCGTACATTGCCCCGGGGAGCCGCTTTCAAAAGGAAACGGGCGGAGTACAGGAAGCCAGCTATCACCTCACCCTCTTGGCCCAGAACCAGGTCGGGTTTCGCAACCTGGTCAAGCTGGCCTCCTCGGCGTTCCTCGAAGGTTTCTACCGCAAGCCGCGGCTCGACAAGGAGCTGCTCGCCGCCCATCGCGAAGGGCTCATCTGCCTCAGCGGCTGCGTCTCGGGCGAGTTCAGTCGTGCGCTTTTGCGCGGGGCGGACCCCTTGGCCAATCTGGACGAGGCGCTCGAGATCGCGCGCTGGTTTCACGGTGTCTTCGGCGAGCGCTATTACATCGAGATCCAGAATAACGGCCTGGAAATGCAGCGCGTGGCCATGCAGGGAGCGGTCCAGGTCGCGCGGCGGCTGGGGTTGCCACTCGTGGCCACCAGCGACGCGCATTACGTCAACCGCGAGGATGCCGAGGCGCAGGACATCCTTCTGTGCATCAATACCGGCCGCTACCGCACCGATTCGAATCGGCTGCGGATGGAAGGGGACGAGTTCTATCTCCGTAGTCCCGCGGAAATGTATGCCGCGTTCCCCGACCACGCCGAGGCGGTGCGCGAAAGCCAGTCGATCGCCGATTCCGTGGAACTGGAGCTGGATCTCGGCAAACGACATTTTCCCACGTTCGCCGTTCCGGCCGATAAGTCGGCGCCGGACTATCTGCGCGAGCTTTGCCTGGCCGGGCTCGAGCGCCGCTACGCGGGCGACCCTCAGCGCTGTCCGGGGGGCGAACTGTCGCAGGCAGTGCGTGAGCGGCTCGATCGCGAGCTGGAGGTGATCAACAAGCTCGGCTTCGCCAATTACTTCCTCATCGTGTGGGACTTCGTCCGCTTCGCGGCCGAGCGCGACATCCCGGCCACGGCGCGCGGCTCCGGCGTCGGGTCGCTGGTGGCGTATGCGCTGGCGCTCAGTCACGTTTGCCCGTTGAAATACGACCTGCTCTTCGAACGTTTTCTGGACGAGAACCGGCTCGAGGCTCCGGATATTGACATCGACTTTTGCAAGGACCGTCGAGGCGAAGTCATCCAATATGTCAAGGACAAATACGGCGCCGCCAATGTGGCTCAGATCGGCACGTTCGGCACGCTCGCCGCGCGGGCCGCGATCCGCGACGTGGGCCGTGCGTTGAGCCTGCCCATTCCGCGCGTCGATGCCGTGGTGGCGCTCGTACCCGAGGAATTGGGCATCACGCTCGAGGAAGCGCTGGCGAAGAGCGTCGAGCTGAAGCGTGTTTACGACAGCGATGCCGAGGTCCGCCAACTGATCGACTTGGCGCGCAAGATCGAGGGGCTCGCGCGCAACGTCGGCACGCACGCGGCGGCGGTCGTGATCGCCGACCGGCCGCTCGACGAATACGTGCCGCTGCAGCGAGTGCAGGGGAAAGACGAGATCATTACCCAATGGGCGATGGGCGACGTGGAGCGCGCCGGCCTCTTGAAGATGGATTTCCTTGGCCTGCGGAACCTCACCGTCCTCTCCAAGGCCGTGGAGCTCGTCGAGCAAACGCACGGCGAGCGAGTCGATCCGTACCGCTTTCCGCTCGACGACGCCGAGACATTCGCCTTGTTATGCCGCGGAGAGACAAAGGGCATCTTTCAGCTTGAAAGCGGGGGCATTCGCGACCTGCTCCAGCGGATGAAGCCGGACCATTTCCGCGACATCATCGCCACCAATGCGCTCTATCGGCCTGGGCCGCTCGAAGGCGGCATGGTCGAGGACTACATCCGCGTCAAGCACGGCCGGCAGCAGCCGGTGTACAAGCACCCGGTGATGCGCGACATCCTGGAAGACACCCATGGCGTAATGGTTTACCAGGAACAGGTGATGCGGATACTCAATCGGCTGGGGGATATCGAGCTGCCCGACGCCTACTCGTGCATCAAGGCGATCAGCAAGAAGAACAAGGAGGTCATCGCCAAATTTCGCCAGGCGTTCGTCGCGGGGGCCACGGCCAAAGGGCTCTCGTCGGCCGATGCCGCCGACCTGTTCGACATGGTCGAAAAGTTTGCCGGCTACGGCTTCAACAAGAGCCATTCCACCGCCTACGCGCTGATCGCCTACATGACGGCCTATATGAAGGCCCATTACCCAATCGAGTTCATGGCGGCGCTCCTCTCGGGCGACATCGAGGGTCGGAACTTCAAAAAGAAAGATGCGCTGGTGGAGCACTTGGAGGACTGCCGCCGGATGAGTATTCCGGTCGTGGGTCCGGATGTGAACAAGAGCGAGTGCGCCTTTGCCGTGTTGGACGGGCGCGTGCACATTGCGCTGTCCGCCATCAAGGGGTGCGGCGAGCAGGCCGCCGAGGCGATTGCTCGGGCGCGCCGCGCGGGCGGACCCTTCCGCAGCCTGTTCGATTTTTGCGAGCGGACTGACGCGGGGCTGGTCAGCCGCGCCGCGGTCGAGTCGCTCATCAAGGCCGGGGCCTTCGACGCGCTCGTGCCGCGACGCGCCCAGGCCATGGCCATCCTGGATCGCGCCCTTCAAGCCGGCGCCTCGGCGCTGGCCGACCGCCGCGCGGGCCAGATGGCGCTCTTCGATCAAAGCGATGGCGAATCGGGCGGCCAATCCGGTTCCGCGCCGCTTCCCGACCTTCCGGAATGGAACGAGCGCGACCGACTGGCATCTGAGAAGGAGGTGTTGGGCTTCTACCTATCCAGTCACCCCTTGGCCGAGCATGCCGAGGCGCTCTCCAGCTACTGCTCGCACACCACGACCGATGCCGCCGCGCTGGCGCGCGGGTCGGACGTCATCCTCGGAGGCATGATCGGAAGCATCAAGTTCTCCCACACTCGGAATCCTCGACCGGGCAGCAACGTCACCCGTTACGCCATGTTCGACCTGGAGGACACGGCCGGTTCGATGCGTTCGATCATCTGGCCGGAGGAGTTTGCGCGCTACGAGCCGCTGGTGAAGAGCGAGGCGATTGTCGTGCTGCGCGGCACGATCGACAAGCGGACCGGCTCGGACGAAGCCAACGTCATCGTCAACGAGCTCGTACCGATCGCGGAGGCGGCGTCGCGCTTTACGCGCGGCGTCGTGATCCGGCTCGACGAGTCGCGCCACGCGCTGGGCAGCCTGGACAAGCTGCATGAGATCCTGCGCGCTTATCCCGGCAACTGCGAGCTTCAAATCTCGATCTCGCTGGCCGACGGCGGCCATGTGCTATGCAAAAGCGCGAAGTGCGTGAAGATCGGCGCGGAAATGCGCCAGCGCGTCGAGGAGCTGCTCGGGCCGGGACACATCCGCTTCTCCGCCGCGCCGGCCACGTCACCGCCCAAGCGTCGCGCGAGTGGCGCACCGCAGTGGTCGGCGAATCGCTTTGCGGCGGCCGGACACCCGTCGTAATTCGGGGGGTTGACCGACTCGCCTCCGCCCCTATCATCCAACCCGTCGCGCGCCGCGAGCATGGCAGGCGGCGCTTCAGGAACCCAGTCGACGTTTCGCAAGGAGTCGGTTCGATGAGCGGATTTGTTTCAGTCGCGATCTCCCTGTTTGTTGTGGGCAACGTCTCGAATTCATATCGCGAGGCACTGGATCGGATGACCAAGACCGGCCAACCACTGGTGGTGCTGGTTGGCGCCGACGGGTGCCCTGCTTGCCGCCAGATGAAAACGGCCGTCTCGCCCGAGGTCCGCCGCCGCGGCGGCTTCGAAAACGTCGTCTACGTCGAAATCAATTCCGATCGCGAGCCGGCGCTGGCCGGCAAGCTGTTGCGTGGCAGCGCCATCCCGCAATTGGTGATGTATCGAAAGACCCAGGACGGCTGGAAGTCCGAGCGGCTCACGGGCTCGCAAAACGCCGCGGACGTGGAGCAGTTTATCTCGCGCGGCCTGCAAGACGCCGTCATCGAGCCGCACCAGCCGGCGTCCACCACGCGATCGTCGAACCGCGCGGATTGAGCGGCGCCTGGCGACGTGATACGATCAGTGGATCGTCCCGCTCGCAGGTGCCGCACATGGAATTCGACTTGACGTCGGAAGGTGACGTGCTGCTGGTCACGACCCGTGGGCGGATCAGCGACATTTCACCGGGCGACGACGATCCGCTGGCGCAAAACGCCGGCCCACAGGTCTATTCGCGCAAGGTGTTGGTGGATCTTTCCGATTCGGAGTTCATCAACACCGGCGGCATTTCCTGGCTTTTGAAATGCCACAAGCTGGCGCGCGAGGCGAAGGGGATGGTGGTGCTGCACTCCATTCCGCCCTTGGTTCGGCAGACGCTGCAAATCTTGCAATTGGACCGCGTGTTCACCCTGGCCAAGGATCTGCCGACAGCGCGTCGGATTGCCGCTGGTGGTCCTCCGGCGAATGACGAACCGGCGGTGGGAGAGTTGTCATGACCACGGTCACCGGTACGCCAGCGGACCAATCCGCCGTGTTCTTGCCAGAGGATCTCGACGCGCTGCCGCCCGAGGAGGCGGTCGGCGCGCTCTTGGACTATGCCTCGCAGCTCGAGGCCAGCGATGTGTACCTCGTGACGGACGACGGCGCGGTGAGCGTTGCCATGCGTCATATGGGCATCGTGCGCACGTTGGCGAAGATCGACTTGGCCGTGGGCCGGCGATGGATGCTGCACATAAAGGCCCTGTCGGGAATTCGACACGAGTGGAAGCGCCGCCCGAACGAGGGACGCTGGATCCGAACGCATCGAGACGGTCGCAAGACCGACCTGCGGATTTGCACCATCCCCACGCTCCATGGCGAGGATTTTACGCTGCGGTTGTTGGAGCGCGACAGCCAGTTGCGAGCGCTGGACGGGCTGGGATTGCTGCGCCACCAGTTGAGCGAATTGCGCGCGATGCTCGCGGCGCCCGGGGGGCTGATCCTCGTCACCGGCCCGACGGCTTCGGGCAAAACGACCACGCTGTATGCGGCACTACAGCATCTCAACGACGGACTGCGAAAGATCAACACGATCGAGGATCCGATCGAGTATGCCGTTCCAGGAGTGCGCCAGTCGCAGGTTGACCCCGTGTTGACGCTCGACTTTCCCGATTTGTTGCGGAACGTTTTGCGGCAATCACCCGACGTGATCATGATCGGTGAGATCCGCGACGTCATCACGGCGCAGACGGCGGTTCGCGCCGCCGGGAGCGGTCACCTGGTGCTGGCCACGCTGCACGCGCCAACGGCCGCGACGGCCATTCAGAGCATGCGAAACTTGGAGGTGCATCCGCGGTTTTTCGCCGACAGCCTTCGCGGCGTTCTCGCGCAGCGACTCGTGCGCACCCTTTGCGAGCATTGCAAAGAGGCCTTCGATCTGTCCGAGGCGCCGCACACCTTTGACGACGTGCAGCGCTGGCTCGAAGCGGGCGAGGGAGGCCGGATTTATTCCGCGCCGGGCTGCGCCAAATGCCAGCAAAGTGGTTTTACGAAGCGAGCCGGCGTGTTCGAGGTCATGAGCGTCACGCCCCAGGTTCGCGCGCGAGTGAGCGATCTGCAATCGGCGCGGCAGATCGAGCACCAGGCCGCCACCGAGGGAATGATCAACTTCCGCCAGGCCGCCTTGCTCAAGGTGGCCAAGGGGCTGACCAGCATTGAAGAAGTCATGCGCGTCGTGCCCGCCGAGCACCTCGGCATCGAATAGCGTGAGGCTCGGCCGCCGGCGATTGCTCGTGCGAATCACCCGCTCGGCTAGGGTTTTGACACGTGTCCGGCCGTGACGCTTCACTGACCTCAGGCAAGCTGCCTGCCGCCCACGCCGAGGCGAAGCACCTCCGCATCTTGTGGCGAGTCGTGCTTTGGCTGGCGCCGCTGGCTGTCGGTGCGGTGCTGCTTACCTATCGACTGGAAGACGTGGCGGGACTGTTCCGCGACGAGGCCGCCGTCGGACTCTTCGCCGAGTGGATTATCGCCGGACTGCGGCCGACTCACGGGTATTTCAATGACTACACCGCGCCGATGCATTCGTACATGATCGCCTGTGTATTCGCCTTCTTTGGCGAATCGATTACGAGTCTCCGTGCAAGCGGTGTGCTCACGAGCCTGATGGCCGCCGGCGTCTATGGCGATTTCGTTCGCCGCGTCGCGCCCGACCGCGCCCTTTGGAGTCTTTGGTTCCTGGTGACACTACCGGCATTCGTGGTCTTTTCGCGAATCGCCGCGGAACATTATGCGCTCAACCCGTTGTTTTTGGTGTCGGCCGCATGGAGCTATCAGGCATGGGCAAACCAGTCATCGGTCGCGTTGTCTCGACGAGGATACTTTTGCGCCGGGCTGTTGCTGGTATTGGGAATTTGGAATCACCTGGTCTTCTTGCCTTCGGCGGTTGCCTTGGTCGTTGCCTGCGTGGTCGCCTCCAAGAAGGAACTACGGCCAAAGTTCACGCTGCTGCCCTGGTTCGTCGCGGGCACGCTGCTGGGGGCCGCACCCAAGATATATGGGATGTGGCGCAACAACGACGCGCTCGTGACGCTCACCAACCACCTGGGAAAGCCCGATGATTTCTTGAGCGCCGTCTGGAACTTTGTCTACGGATTGGGAGGCGACGGGCTTTTTGCGCGCATGTGTGGAGAGGTAATTCTTTCGCTGAATTGGGTGCTACCCGTGGCGGCCTTGCTTTCGCTCTTCGTACATTATGCGACGCGCCTGGCGGGGGACCGGCGCCGACTTTCGACCGGCATTCTGCTATTCATCGCGCTTAGCTTCGTCGGAACCTGGGCGATGACGCCCCACTTTAAACTCGATGCGCGGGTCTGGCAGTTGTCAATGTGGGGCGTTCCGTTGCTGATGGCGCTGGCGCTCCCGCAATCCCCCACGTGGCTGCGCCGAGCGATCGGAACGCTGATTGTTTGCGCGAACCTCGTCGCCATCGGGATGAACTACTTCTACGGGTTTTTGACGACCGGCGGAGCCACCGGCAAGGTCTACGTCGGCGGTCGCGTGATGCCGTGCAGTGACTTCATGGACGTGCGCCCTGTCGTCCGCAAGTTCGAGCGCACACGTGGTGTCCCCCTCTACCTGCACGATATCACGCTGCACCGCATCGAGTTCTTGCTGCCTCGAGCCGAACGAGCTCGTTCGCGGCCATTTCCGTTGCTCCTGACGCCGGAAACCGCTTTCGAACAACACAGTCTGATTGCGCTGCGGCGCGACGTGGTTGCGCGGGCGCCGCACACCTTCCGACTCGGGGCCTCGGGATTGGAACGTGTTGAGGCGCTCGGCACTCGTCATTTTTTTGTGTATCGCGTCGTGGTCGATCGGTTGCCTCAAACCGCGGCCGCTTCGGCTAACGGCGACGCCAAGTGAGTGGCGATCTCCTGGCTCGCGGCATCGGCCTTCTGGTGCAGCTTCAGCCACCGCGCTCGGCGAACCCAATAGAATCGCACCGGAAGGAAAAGATCGACCACTTCGTCCGAGATGAGCAAGCCGCCCAGCACCGGCAGCGCCATCGGCGCGAGGATCTCACCGCCGACGCCTTTGGCGAAGACCATGGGAAAGATGGCGATAATCGCCACGCCCTCGGTCAATAGTTTGGGCCGCAGCCGGTGCACGGCCCCTTCGATCACCGCCTGGCGCAGCTCCTCCAGCGACTTGATGTTTTCCAGGCCGCCGCGCTTCTCGATCGCCTCGCGCAAGTAGACGAGCATGATGATGCCCGTCTCGGTAGCCATGCCAAAGCAGGCAATGAACCCCACCCACACCGCCACGCTAAAATCCATGGGCGACGCGTCCCAGCCCTGCATGATTTTGGGAAACAAGTAGAGAAAGAACGCCCCGCCGGCCAGGGCCTCGGGCACGGCCAGCATCATCAGGCCGGCATCGGCCAGGTCGTTGTAGGTGAGATACAAGATAATGAAGATCAAGACGATCACCGCCGGAAACACGAATCGCAACGTCCGCGCGGCACGCACCTGGTGCTCGAACTCGCCGCTCCACTGGATGTGTACGCCCTCGGGAAGCGAAACCTTCTGAGCTACAACACGTTGCGCTTCGTCCACGAATCCCACAATGTCGCGTCCGCGCACGTTGAGCGTCACGTAATTCAAGAGCCGGCCGTTCTCGCTCTTGATCATCGCCGGCCCTTCGACGATGCGGACATCGGCTACGGCCGACAGCGGGATGAGTGGAGTGCCTCGAGCCGCGTGGGCGGGACTCGCCACGTGCGCCTCTTGCGCTGGCGTGTTAGAAGCGCCCATCTCGGCCGCGGCGGATGCTTTCGCCGATGCTCCCATGCTCGCCGCCATCGACATTCCGCCGGCGCCCACCAGCAGGCGCCGAATGCTCTCCTCATCCTGGCGATTGGCTCGCGCATAGCGGATACGCACGGGAAACCGGTCGCGTTTCTCGACCGTAAACGTAACGGCGCGCCCGGCCAAGGCGACCTCGATCTCGTTTTGAATGTCTTCGATCGAAATTCCGTAGCGCGCGGCTCGCTGGCGGTCGATATCGATCTGTACGTAGCCTTTGCCCATGATCGGGGCCGCGATCACGTCGCGCGCGCCCGAGATCGGCTTGAGCGCTGCCTCGATTTCCTTGCAAACGCGATCGATCGTTTCCAAATCCGGGCCAAAGACCTTGACGCCGATATCGGTCCGCACACCGGTCGAAAGCATCTCGATGCGATTGATGATCGGCTGGGTAAAGATGTTGCTCCATCCGGGCACTTGCAAGACGCGCCCCATCTCGTCATCCACAAGGTCTCCCTTGGGACCGGTCTTTCGCGGCCAGAGGAGGACGTGATCGCGGAACGGTTTCTCCAGCTCCTCGCGCATCGCATGGAAGGGCTGGAACGCCTTCTTGTCGGTTGGCTCGCCTAGTTCGGCCCTTCGCGCTTCGGCGACGAACCGCTCCGCTTGCACGCGGTGCGATCCGGCGGTCAGCAATCCCAATTCTTTGACTCGCTTGATAACCTCCTCAATCGCGTACCACGTAAATGCCTCGGTCCCGCGATCGAACAATTCCCAATTGACTGCCTGCACGCGCTCGTGCCAACGGCGCATCCGCTCAGCATCGACCGACTGGAGCACTTCGCTGACAAGTGTCTTCCTGAGAGCACCAAAGAGCTCACGGAGCCCACTCGTCCATGCTGTCCAAGTAGATCGCTTCAGCCGCAGACTTGCCGCGCGGTCGTCGATCGCCCCGATCTCGGCGAGCTGATTCGCCACGTCGCGGCTGATCCGCGTCACGTCCTCCAATGCCGGGGCCTTCGCCAGCCACGTACCGTATTTCGGCGTCAGCTTGCTGGCCAGCGCGGCAATCTCGCGCGCTTTGGTCCGATCGCGCGGCCACGCCAGGTGCCCGGCGTCCTCCATCCGTCGGACGATTTCGGCCACGGTAAATTGCGTCAATTGCGGTGCCAGGTCGCGCTCGAACTCGGTGTATCGCAACAGCGCCAATTCGCGCATCGTCTCATCAAATCGCTCCAGTGCGCGCTGGCTGGCGTTTGTCACCATGTCTTGGCGATCCTCGTCGCGCGGCGCACGTTGCACGAAACCCTGCTGTTCCAGATGCGCGCGCACTCGCTCGGTCTGCTCGGCGGCATCGTCGTAACGCAACACGCGCTTGGGCCACAGCTCCCTCGGGCGGAAATTGACGAACGTCTCCACCATGTCCAGCGGAGCCGGATCGGTCGGCGTGTCGGCACGGCCAGCCTTGCCGATGACGGACTCGACCTCCGGAAATCCGCGCAGCAGTGCATCGCGCGCCTTCAGGTCGTCGGCGGCCTGCGTGACGCTCGCGCGCGGCACGGTGATTGGCATGTCGAGCGTCGTACCCTCGTCGAGCGCCGGCATGAACGCCACGCCAATCTTCTCAAACTGGTAGGCCCAAAGCCCGATCAGCACCAGGCTTGCCAAAGAGAGCAACTGCCAATACCAGCGGCGCGTGAACGCGACAGTCAGCGTCGTGACTACACCGAACACAAGCAGAAACGCCGATCTCCAGGCGGTCTCCGACGCGCCTTGTCCCACCACCGCCTGCAGTGGGAACATGCCCGCGGCGAGAACCAAGAGCACCGCAAACATCCACATCACGAGATTTCGCCGCGGCAAGGCCCACGTCAGTAGCGGCTTGTAGATATTGATAAAGCTGCGAACGATCCAGTTCTCCTCTTCGCTCCGCAGCCGGCCTTTAATGAACGTGGGAATCAACGCCGGCACCAGCGTCACCGAAATGATCGCCACGCCCAGCATCGCAAAGCTCTTGGTGAACGCCAGCGGATGAAACAGCTTCCCCTCGCGGCCGCTGAGCATGAACACCGGGATGAACGACAAGAGCATGATCATCACCGAGAAAAAGATTGGCCGCCCCACCGTGCGGCAGGGCGCGATCACCATCTCGCGAGTGTCGCCGGTCACATTCTTGTCGCCGAAATGCTGCTTCAAGTGATGCGTCGCGTTCTCCGTCATCACGATGGCCTGGTCCACGAGAATGCCGATCGAGATTGTGATGCCGGCCAACGACATGATATTGGCCTGGATGTCGACGATGCCCGTTTGTCGCAGGAGCCACATCAGCAGGAACGAAAACAGCACCGAGAGCGGCAGCGTCACGCAAATCACCAGCACGCTGCGGACGTGCAGCAGAATGAGCAGGACGGCCGCCGAGGCGATCGCCATCTCGTGCCACATGACTTCCGTGAGCGTGTGGATCGCCCCGCGGATCAAGCGCGTGCGATCATAGGCCGCCACGATGTGCACGCCCTCGGGCAAGCCGGGTTGCAACTCCTGAATCTTGTCCTTCACGCGCTCGGTGACGGCCAAGGGGTTTTCCCCGTGCCGCATGAGCACGGCGCCGCCCGTTACCTCGTTGCCGTCCTTCTCGTACACGCTGCGACGGAACTGCGTTCCGAGCTGCACGGTGGCGACGGTTCGCACGTAGATTGGCGTCCCCTTGATCTCCTTGAGGACGGTGTTTTCGATGTCCCGCTTGTCCTTGATCCACCCCACGCCGCGGACGATGTACTCGGCGTTGTTCTTCTGGATGACACCACCGCCGGCCGGCATGTTGCTCTTGGCCACCGCCGCGTAGAGCTCGCCCAAGGTCACGCCATAGGCGCGCAGCTCTTCGGGCCGCACGTCGATCTGGTATTCCAGCGGCGTGCCGCCGACGATTGCCACGTCGGCCACGCCCGGCGCGGCGTTGAGCTGCGGACCGATATAGAACTTGTTGAGCGCCCACAGCCGCCCTGGGTCGATGGCGTTTTCTGGGCTCGTTTCGACCGTGTACCAAAAGATCTGCCCCAGTGCGGTCGCGTCGGGAGCCAAGTACGGCACGACCCCGGGCGGCAGAAACGTTGTCGCCTGGCCAAGCTTCTCCGTCACTCGTTGGCGCGCAAAGTAGAAGTCGATCGCGTCGTCGAAGATGATCGTGATCATCGAGAAGTTGAATTCCGACGACGAGCGGACCGCCTTCACCCCCGCCAGGCCTTGCAGCTTGCGCGAGAGCGGGTAGGTGATCTGGTCTTCGATCTCGCGCGGGCTGCGCCCCATCCAGTCGGTGAAGACGATGACCTGGTTCTCGCTCAGATCGGGTATCGCATCCACCGGCGTGTTGAGCGTGGCATAGATGGCCGCCACCGTGAGCGCGGCGGCGAGCATCATCACCAGGAACCGGTTACGGATCGATAGTTCGATAATGCGTTCGATCATGGCAACGTTGGCTCCGCCGTTCGGCGCAATCGCTCGACTTTGATCAGCGTCTCGCGCGGCTTCGCGAGCACCTGGGTCTTGCAGCCGATGCAGCACAGAAAGACCGGCTGCCCCTCGACCATCAGTTTTACCGGCGGCCCCATCGACCCCAGCCGATTGTCGGACAGAACGGCACAGAATCGCTGCGCGTCGGCCAAAGCTCGGTCCGCAGGCGAGAGCCTGGCCAAGGCCGCGCGAATCTTGGCGTCGGGATCGTCCGGCGTGGAAGGCCGCGCCGCTGCCGCGCTCGACGTGTCACGCTGCGTGCCGCCGCTGCCGCCAAAGTAGATGGAGCCCGCGGCTGGATTGAGCCGTGTCTCGGCGTCGACCAGGAATGAGCCGCTGGTGACAACGCGATCGCCTTCCTCCAAGCCGCCAAGCACCGGGTAGAAGGCGGTCCTCGCCTCAGTCGACATCGATGGCCCGAGCCGCACTTCTACTCCCTCATAGACGCCCGGCGAGGCTTCTCGATAAACAATCCGCTCGCTGCCCGTGTCGATCACCGAGCTTTCCGGGATCGCCAGCACGCGGCCTTCGAGAAGCATCGCGTGCCGCCGGCCGTCCGCGGCCCCCACCGAGAGCGACGCCACGTCTCTCGGCTGCACCTTGAGCGTCACCGTGGCCGTGCTCCCCGGACGCAGCTTATGCCCCGCGTTGTCCAGCTCAAAGCGTACCGTGACGGTCCGCGTATCCTGATCCACGTGCGGGTAAATGAAGGCCAGCTTGCCGTGGAACGGCTGATTGGGAAACGCGCGTGTGGTGGCCGTCACGTCCAGTTCCGTGGAAGTGGCCGTGACATTGCCGTGCTCATAGCCAGCGGGAAGCAGTGCCAGGTCGTCTTCGTAAATCTGCGCTTGAATCCAAACGGTCGAAAGGTCGGCCACGTCATAAAGCGGAGTGCCTTCCTCGACATACTGCCCTTCGCGCACGTACTTGGTGATGACATGGCCGCTGATCGGCGAACGAATCCGCAGATGGGTGTTGGCCTTGTCGGTGGCGAGAATCTCATCGATCTGAGCGGCATCGATGCCCAATAGTTCCAGTCGCTTCCGCGCGTTTTCCAGGTATTCGCTGTTGCCGCTGCGTTTCGCGTCGAGGAGGTTCTGCACCGTCACCAAAAGATCAGGACTGTAGAGCAACGCCAACTCGTCGCCGGCCTTGACCATCTGCCCAGTCTCGTTGGCCAGCAGCTTGTCAATCCGCCCCGCCACACGCGCTGAGACAGTCCGCTGTCCTCGCTCGTTGAACTCGATAAAGCCGACCGCGGTGATTTCCTTCGTCAGCGGCTCGTAATCGACCGGCCACGTCTGCACGCCGGCCAGCACGACACGATAGGGCGAAAGCTGCACGCGATTCACCACGCCGGCCGGCAAGGCCTCCGCCGACTTGCTCCCCTTCTTGCGTTTCGACAGCGGCATGAAGCAGATCGGGCACTTTTCCTTGGGGTTGTCACGAACAATCGCCGGGTGCATCGGGCAGAAATATTCGACGTCCGATCCACTCGCCTCGGCCGCGGCGGCCGGCCGCGTCCACTTTTCGTAATAGGCCGCCAGCGTCTCCCACTTCATGATGATGACGCCGATCACCACCAGGATGCCGATAAACCGCAGCCGCGCCAGGTTCACCAGCACGATAAAATCGAACCACCACCACGCCTTCCGCCAGCCGCGCAACTCGGGAGGAGCGCGCAGCCCCCCCTCGTCATCGCGACCGGGGGCTCGATGGACTGATTCGTCGCTCAACGGAGCGGTATTGGTTCCTCGCATCCCAACTCTCCTCATACAGGCAACGGCTAACCGACAGTACTTACCCGCAACTTGGACAATTCGCCGGGGGATCGTGACGCTCGGGCCGGGCGGCGCGTCGGCTGGCACATCCCGACAGCACGAGCAACGAAACTGCGACGACCCCGACGATTGCGACGAGCCATCTACGATTCATATGAGAGACTCCCTTCATCTCATCTCTGGATCGCCTCTTTGCACTTTACGGATTACGGATTCCATCTCCTGGGAAAATAGACCGGACGAAAAAGGCAGCCGTGACGAAAGGCAGCCAAACAACGCGGTGCTAACGCGCCAGCTTGCCACGGCTGCCCCGTTTCCGCACGCTACGCATTGCCCAATTCGCGATCACCTCAACGTTTCTTCGATCCTTCGCTCTTCGGGTCCTCCAATGCCTCGATGCCGAGCTTCTTCATCAGCTTGTCATGCTGCGCATTGGCGGCATCGAGTTCTCGACACATGGTCGCGCAACAGTCGCACATCTTGTCCATGTCCGGCTTATCGCTCGCGGCCGTCTCCTGCATCATCTTGCACATCTCGTCGCACTTGGCGAAGTGGCCTTCGATCGTGGCCACCTGCGTCTGCACGTCCTTGTCATCCGGCTTCGCGGCCTTGAGCGTGGCCATTTCCTTATTCGCCGCGTCAAGATTGCTGCGCACACCGGCCACATGCTCCTCAATCCGCTCTTTCGGAACGGATTGCCACCTGCGACCGTAGTGGTAGAGTGTCCGCGCGTGATCGCGCGCATGCCGTCCATACATCGACGATGCGTGAGGGCTGTAGCCGCCGTATTTCCGCGGGTCTGTTTTGGGCAGCAGATACTTCGGCTGCGCGAGCGCGGGTTTCGCGATGAGCACGGCCCCCAGGACCAGGGCGAGGACACCAAAAAGCATCTTCATAGCGTGAGTCTCCCATACGCGTTGGAGAAGACAGCAGGAACAACTTCGAAAATGGAAGTCGCATCACGTAGCCATGTGGACTAGCATCCGCAGCCGCCGCCCCGCATTCCTCGACCGTAGCCGCGTTGCGCAGCGCCCCTTGGCGTGGCCCGCGGGCGATTGTTCATCTTGCCCATGCGCATCATTTCCATGCACATCCCACAGCCACCCATGCCGTGGTTCATGCTCGCGCGATCCATCTGCATCCCGGCGTGGCTGGGCATCGCCAATGTCTCATGGTCCGCAGGCGTTTCTGCACGCGGTTGGACCGCTTGCTCAGTAGGCATTTGATTCTGCACTTTCACCGCCACCAGTTTCATGCCGCAGATTGGGCACAGATCCGCCCGCGACCACCGGATTTGGCGATGCATCGGGCAAGAGTACAGTCGCCCAGGCGTCCCAATCTTGGATGACCCGGGTAGCGCCGGTTCGCCCGCGAAAGTGGAGGAGGCGATTGCGACTACTGTTGCTCCTACAGCGAGAGTCAGTCGAGATAGCTTGGTTTTCATAGGACCGTCCTTTCTCATTTGACGTGCATATAGAACCGGCGGCCGGAAAATGGCAACCTCCTGCCCCAGCGTCCCGGTCAATAGTTCTCAGCCTTGATCCCCGCGCCATCCAAGGCATCGATCAACTGGCCACTGGTGAGATCGCCTTGGGCGCCGAACGCGATCGCCACCGAATGCCGTTCGGGATACGCGACCACCCGCTCGACGCCAGCCAGGTCGCTCAAGGCTTCTTTGACCTGCTTGGCCGTCGCGTCGTCTATTAAGTTGTGCACCTTGAGCGCCAACCATCCGCCGTACCGCATGTTGCCGCCCATCATGTGCGGAGTATCGGCGATCATTTCGGCAAGCTTCTGCGCTGGCAACAGGTCCTCATCGAATTGCACGCGCGCATTCCTGCTCTTCCAATCAACTTTGACCGAGTGGACGCCCTTGACGTTGCGGAGCGAAGACTCGACCGTCTTGGTGCAAGGCGGACAGTGGAGGCCAGTAATCAAGTACGTCGCCTTCGTCGGGCCGGCCGCGGCTTCTTTCTTGTTCGCGCGCTCTTGCGCAATCGCGGCCAGTCCAAACACCGGGAGGACCGTTACGAAAGCAAATGCGATCCGTGTCATGAAACACCTCGAATTTGAGAATGGCGTTGTTTGGGACCGAGGTTCCCGGCCCAGAAGCGCCGGGCCGGGAACCGACTTCCAAACGCTACCCCCTCCGTTCACACATCACGCGATGCCTTGCTAGCCGCCGTACTTGCGCGGGTCCGTCTTCGGCAGTAAATAGGCAGGCGTTCGCGAGCCGCGTGTCATCGGGCGAGAATACGAACGCATCGAAGGCTCGTAGGAATACCTGCGATACGTCCGACCGCGGCTTGGTGCCTCCGCACTAGGAGCGGGTGCCGCTGGTGCCGGTGCCACCGCGGCGCCGGTCCTGCATGGGCATGAACAATTGCTGCATTGACATGCCCCTCCCGTGGTGGCCGTTGCTGCACTCGCCACCGAAACCGCCCCGAACACCGCGGTCGCCATCGCAACTTTAAGTAGCTTGGACATCGTTTTCCGCCTTTCGTGACAAGAACCACACTTGGATGCCGGCACGCCGCGTGACGGCCAATCCGAAGGACCAGAAGTAATCGAGGCTCAATCCCACTCTTAGCTGGGACAAAACCGTTCAGCACAGCGCAAGAGAACCGTCACACGCCGAATTTCGCGAGAGCGCGACTGCGAGCTGCACCGAGCGAGCGGAGCAGCACCGTCAGTCGACGCTTACGAATGGCGCGCGGTAAGCCGCTTCATGCTTGCGCGGCAACCAGAGAGAACGCCGCGCTGGAGAGAATCAAATGACCAGCCGCCGCAGAATTATGACCAGATCGCTGGGTGGCGAACCGGTGTCACGCTCTAACCGCCGCGCCGCGCTCGATCCATGGATCGGGCAAGGCAATTCGAGCGTGACACTGCATAGCGCCGGAACATGGTGATCGTCGACAACTCGTGTTAGATTGACGATGGTGGGAATGGCCTGAGCGCGCACGACAGGGGTGCAGCAACTGTTATCCGTAACGCCCATCCCCTCGGTGCCACCTTGGTGAGGATTGGCAGACCGCCCATAGCAACCTGTCGCGCGCTTGCAGCAGTCGGAATTCCGCTGACCAGAATGCTTCGCACAGCACGAGCAACCGCAGCAAGCATCGGCGGTTGTTTGTCGCTCGGCGCCGGTCTTGCCGGGACAAAGCTCGGCACGGCAGAGCGGCTCATAGTGGCCATCGGCGCAGATGCACCCGGATACCGGTTGGCCCGTCAAGAACGCCAGCGGCATCATCGCCCAGACAACCGTTGTCCGGAATCGACTTTGGACCAGTCGGATTAATGGCATGCCGACCATCGTCCTCACGTCCATCGAGACCTTTTGGGTCGCCCACCACCTAGGATGAGAGGCCCAGCCCGCAGCGTACAGAGCGGCGCCCTATATCCGTTCATTCGGCACAAACTTGCAGTCTCATGACGCGCCAATTCTACTCCGGTCCGGCAGGGTCGCACAGGGGGCGACTGCGCAAACGGTTGGAAGAAACGCGGGCGGAACGGGTTCCGCAACCGGCGCACGACGCTTAAGTCCCACCCGCGGTGTGCGTTGCGGCGTGTGGGATCGGATCTGCCGGCGGACGGTGTTGCTCTATGTAGATGAATGCGAGCGTCGGCGACCGTGGCGAGATGTAAGCATGCTCGCATCGATATGCCGCTGGCAACACCGCTCTAGTGCTGCCACGCCGTCGATGTCGTAATATTCGCGCAGGGCCGCATCGTAGCCGCGCCGGGAGGCGCATTCGATAAATTCGACGAACCACTGCGGTGTCTTGCGACTAATGAGAAATTCTGTCAAGGCAATGCTCTGTCCGTAAAACGCGCCGAAGAGATCGGCGCGCGGATAGTCGGCCAATGACAGAAGTGTCACGACTCTGAGCGGTGTGCCAAGGTGCAATGCCTCGTCCAGGTCCCTGCGATGACGCTCCTGCTTGGCTACGGAATCGGCCAAGATCGCCATCCCTTCGTCCGCCCATGTTGGCAATTGCGCCTCGGGAAATCGATCCCGTAACACCACGTGTGTCAGCTCATGGGGTAGCGCCGCCGTGAGAAATCCGTCGCCACCAAGCAAGTCGATGCGGCGTCTCGTAACCCGACCGTCGAGAACGTCCACCGACGACGAGCCCGCGGTCCGTTCCCCGCCTCGACCAACGGCTCGCAAGTACGCCTGCCGGTCGCGGTGGAGTACGAGCTGGCAGCGCGGATTCCACGATTCCTGTGTCGGGGTGACCAGCCATTTCGATTGCAATGATCTTCGAAGCGCCTCCGCGTGGCGAACCAAATCACCGGCCCGTGTCTCGGATACGTCGCAACATGCTTGAAAATTTTGCGACTCGACAACAAACCAGCGACCTTGCCGTTGACGGCTGCTCCCTCCCGGCGGGTCAGGACAAGAGCACACGCACCCACACGGAACCTTGGCCCAGGCATTGCATGGCGGGAGCCAGTGCGCCGAGAAAACGATCAATAAAGACCATGCAATCACATGACAGCCGCGCATCGCTCGCCACCGAGTAGGACGCCCCAGGATTGAGGCGATCTGAAGGCAAGCGATGTGCCCAATACAATTGCCGGGAGCCGGATACCATATCGTAAAATGGTTGAAAGTTACCTCTGCGGAATGGATTACGTTCCTGAAAACAAGTTTTCGCCGTCGACCGAATCGAGTCTTCTACAGGTGCGTCGCGCCCAATTCATTGGCACCAACTGCCCGGATTGTGTGCTCTCTACCGATCGGCACAACGCCTCGGGGTGCTAAAATTCGCGAACGAATTGCCCCGGCAGGAGCGCATGTCCGCAACGTGGATGATCGCCGGGGTAGCCGCGTGAAAGAGAAAGAAATTATGTCGCGCGGCTGGCAAATCGGCCGTTTCTTTGGGCTAAGCCTAGCAATGCATTTCGGCTGGGAACTGCTTCAGATCCCGCTGTTTGCCGGTTCCACTGGGGGCTTTTGGGCACATGTGTGGACCTGCCTTGTCGCGACGGCAACGGGAGACCTGTTGTTCATGCTAGCGATTTACGCGTGCGTAGCCATCTCGTTGCGCGACGCGGCATGGGTCGCATCGCCGCGGTCATATCGCCATCCTGCCACATGGGTTCTACCTAATGTCGTCGGCCCGCTTCTGGCGGTGACCTTTGAGCTTTGGGCGGTCCATGTCGACCACCGCTACGAGTACGGGGCCATGCCCATCGTGCCTGTACTGCGAGTTGGCTGGACACCAATCCTCCAGATGATCGTTATCCCGACGGCCACCCTGGTACTTTGTGGGCGTGGGGCGAATCGGTCGTTGCTTCAAACCGCCGAGTCGGCGGCGCAGTGACTCGACTCGGATGCCGTGGTCAGGCACACCTTGACGCTTTATCGACGCTTTATCTCTTCCGCTTCTTTGTCGATCTCTTTCCCGCCGCTGTGCCGGGCGTCACCTTTTTCTTCGCACTCGCCGCCCTGGGCGCCGCGCGGCGGACGCCCGTGCCGAACACCGCTTCCCAACCCGCCGCATACCGCTTGCTCGTACCCACATGCGTTACCGTCATCCAAAGCACCTCGCGTCAATCTCCAACACGCAATAAGCTAAGCCCCGGCACGCGGGCCGACGACGCGACCCGCACTTCGCCACCATACCACAGGCGGCGCAGCTTTCCAGGTGCTCTCGTTCTCGCCCCTTGTACGAAACCCGGCGGCTTTCGCCGCCGGCTCTCCATCAATTGCGCTAGCGACGAGCCACCGATGGTATCCGGTCAAAACTCGACGACCAGTCCATCCACGCCCCAGTCGGTCGCTGGGAAGATCGCGCGGGCCGTGGCTAATTGCGCGGGATCATCGTCGGCGCTACGCGGATCGAGGTGCACCAGGATCAGCCGGCCCACTTGTGCTCGCCGTGCCACTTCGCCCACAGGCGTGGTGGTGCTGTGGCCGGTGACAGCCGCCCAGTCGGCCGCCTCATCCGGCAAAAAACACTCGTGCACCAAGAGATCGACTCCGCGGATTTTTTCCACGTAGGGAGCATCGACTGCGGCGGTCGTATCGGTCACGTAGGCCAGCGAGTGCCCCGGCCAGTCAAGCCGGAAGCCGATCGAGCCGCCGGGATGATCGAGCGGAAAGTGTGACAGATGTCCGCCACCGGCCAGCGGCTCCTCCGCCTCCAGCGGCTGAAACTCGCAGGAAGGCCGCACCGGGAAAAGAGGCTCGGCAAACAGGTGCTCTTCCACACCGCGGAGCTTCGCCTCGTCTCCGTGGACGATCACGCGCTCCAGCGGCTCGACTCGAACCAGGTCGTACAAGCTCGACAGGCCCACCACGTGATCGAGATGCGCGTGCGACAGGTAGATGTCCAGCCGCGGGGTCGACACCCATCGCGCGGCACGGTACAAGGCCGTGCCCGCGTCGAGCACCACGCCCGCCTCCGGCAGCATCAAGCAGGCCGTCTGCCGGCGGTCATTGGCGTACGAACCGCCGGTCCCCAACAGCACAAGCCGGAGAGGCTTGAGGCTTGAGATTGGCTTGAGGCTTGAGGCTTGAGGCTTGAGGGACATGGTTAGGCTTGAGGTTTGAGGGAAGGCTGGTTGAGGCGTTACGACGCTCCTCAGGTCTCAAGCCTCAAGTCTCAAGCCTCCTCCCGGCTTCTACTCGATTGTGCCACATTTTGTAGGCATCGGGCAGCTGAGATTTCAGGCCAACTGATCCTCAAGCCTCAATGGACGCCTACCGCTTGCCAAGCTAATATCAACCGTGCCGGGAGGCCAAAGTCGCATGAGCACGAGTTTTCCGCAGGTTTTCCGCGTGCGTCAGACGTTCGAACGCCCGCGCGTCGACGACGTTTCCGGCACAGTGGCGACCGAGCTGGCCGCCCTGCGGCTTGAGCGCACCATCCGGCCGGGCCAAAGTGCCGCCATTACCGTCGGCAGCCGTGGCATTGCCAATATCCACCTGATCGTCAAAGCAATCGTCGATCACCTCACGCGGCTGGGAGCGAAGCCCTTTATCGTGCCCGCGATGGGCAGCCACGGCGGCGGCACGGCCGAGGGACAGCGCGACATCGTCGAGCGATACGGAATCACCGAGGATTTCGTCGGCTGCCCGATCCGCGCCACCATGGAAACCGTGATCGTTTGCCGCACGCGCGAAGGCATCCCCGTGCACTTTGATCGGTGCGCCTACGAGGCCGATCACGTGGTCGTCTGCGGCCGCGTGAAGCCGCACACGAACTTCGTGGGCGAGATCGAGAGCGGCCTGATGAAGATGATGCTCATCGGGCTGGGCAAGCACGAGGGCGCCAAGATCTATCACCGCGCGATCCTGGACTACAGCTTCGATCAGATCATTCGCAGCGTGGCGGCCGACGTGCTCGCGCGGTGCCGCATCGTGGCCGGCGTGGCGATCGTCGAGAACGGCTACGACGAGACGGCCAAGATCGCCGCCGTCGCCCCGAGCGAATTTGTCGAACGCGAAAAGGAGCTGCTCGTGCTCGCCAAACGCTGGATGCCCAAGCTGCCTTTTGACACGGCCGACGTGCTGGTGATCGACGAGATCGGCAAGAACATCAGCGGCTCGGGCATGGACACCAACGTCGTGGGACGCAAGTTCCTCGACCACCGCGCGGCCGACGACGAATGGCCCAAGGTCAAGCGGATCATCATCCGCGACCTGTCCGAGCCAACGCACGGCAACGCGGCGGGCATCGGCATGGCGGAGTTCTGCACGACGCGAGTCGTCGAGAAAACCGACTGGCGGATCACGCGCATCAATTGCCTGACCGGCGGCCACCCGACGGGCGCCATGACGCCGGTTTTTTACGACGCCGACCGCGAGGTGCTCGCCGCGGCGCTCTCGACGATCGGCTTGACCGAACCCGCCCAGGCGCGGCTCCTGTGGATTCGCAATACGCTCGAGCTGGCCGAGGTGGAGTGCTCGGCCGCCTATCTCGACGAGGCACGCGGCCGCGACGACCTGGAAATCCTCACCGATCCGCGCGACCTGCCGCTCGACGACGCCGGCAACCTCCTCTCGCTCGAGCCCGCCGCCGTCGCCGGCTAACGTGCCGCGCCCCACGAACCACACCAACGCGAGGCGCAAGCCGAGGATGCCCGCGCCGCGCCGTCGCAGCGAGAAAGGAATTCGCCACTTGACTTCCAGGCATTCATTTGCATAATTGTGCATATGACCAAGCAACCCAACACACGCTCCCGTGCCACAATGGCGTGCTGCACCCTGGAGTCGATCCTTTCGCCGCGCCTTTTCAAGGCGCTGGCCGACGCCAATCGTGTGCGGCTCGTTCTTCAGCTTGCCGCGTGCGGCCGGTCTTGCACGGTGGGTGAACTGGCTGAGTGCTTGACGGTCGACGTCTCGGTCGTCTCGCGCCACCTGGCGCTCTTGCGCGAAGCGGGTGTACTGCAATCCACGAAGGAGGGGAAACAAGTCCGCTATTCGCTGCGATATGGCGAGGTCGCGATGACATTACGCCAGATCGCCAGCGCCATCGACGCTTGTTGCCCCAAAGGAACTTGTTGTGGCTGATTTGCTCTGAATTGTGATCGTACTGATTCGACCAAAAGGAGATTTAACGGTGCTCAAAGAAACTGAAATCAAGCAGGCCGTCCGCGAGCGCTACGGCGCCGTGGCCAAGAGCAAGCGAAGCACCGAGCACGCCGGCACGCGCGCGGTCGCCGAGGCGTTCGGATACTCAAGCGACGAGCTGGCGAGCATTCCCGCCGAGGCCAATATGGGCCTGTCCTGCGGCAATCCGACCGCCATGGCCAGCCTGCGTCCGGGCGAGGTCGTCGTCGACCTCGGTTCCGGCGGCGGACTGGACGTGTTCTTGGCCGCCCAAAAGGTTGGCCCCACGGGCAAGGCCATCGGCATCGACATGTCGCCCGAAATGATCGAGCGAGCACGGCGCAATGCGCAAGAGGCGAACGTCTCGAACGTCGAGTTCCACCTGTCGGAGATTGAGTCGCTGCCGCTTGCGTCCGACTCGGTCGATTGCGTGATCTCCAACTGCGTGATCAATCTGGTGCCCGACAAGTCGCGCGCGCTGGCCGAAATCTGGCGCGTGCTCAAGTTGGGTGGTCGGCTGGCTATATCAGACATTGCGCTGAAGAAGCCGTTGCCGGAAGTGGTGATGAAAAGTCTCGCGGCCTACACCGGGTGTGTGGCCGGCGCGGTGACGATTGCTGCCTACCGCCGGATGCTCTTGGACGCCGGCTTCGACGGTGTGGAGATTATCGACTCGCGCGCCGACCTGAACGCATACGCGCGCGCTGAAGCCAAGTCACGGCCGGTCGCGCAGTCGAGCTGCTGCGGTTCGACCGCGCCCGCCAGCCAGGCACTTCCGGTCGCGCAGACGAGTTGCTGCGGCACGAACCAGAAGAGTGATCCGTCGATCCACGACGAGCTCGCCGAGCTCTTGTCCATGTTCGACGCGAACGAATACGCGGCCAGCGTGAAGGTGTTCGCGCTGAAACCGGCCGGCTAGCCACGATACGCCACGCGGCGCAAGAACCCTCTCCCCCGCGTGGGGAGAGGGTAGGGTGCGGGGGGTTTTGTGGGGCGCTCACATGCTTGCGGCGCTGAAACGTGGTGCGTCACCGCTCCGCTCGACGCACCCTACTTTGTATTCTCGCGCGATTCGCTTCGTTCGATGGCCCAGTAAACGGCATTGACCAGCAGGCGGCGGAACTCGTGGTGCTCGAAGTCGGCCGGGTTGCCGAGCGATATGTAGAAGACTCGCGCTCCGCGATAGTTGTTGGTCCACGCGGCTGGCTCGCGTTCTGGCTGCCCGTCGATACTGCCCACCAACAGCGTCGTGGTGGATTTGGCCAGATCGCGGTTCTTGTACAGATGTGATGTGACTCGCAAGGAACTTAGAGGAATGCCGGCCAGGACCGGATGGCCGGCGGCGGTGGCAACCGGTTCAACAATGGTGGCCGGCCCTGATGGCGGTTTGTTGCCGTAGTGGCCCAGATAGTCGCCTCCCAGGATCTCGGTATCGAACGCTGGCCACGTGTCGTGCTCGGCGGGCGTCGCCGCCCCGTCGCGCAGCTCGAACGCATGGCTCGCCGTGCGAATCGCCACCAGCGGCTTGCTCGATTCCAGGTAGCCGCGGATCGCGGCCAACTGCTGGGCGCGCGGCGCACGCCGGCGCACGCTGAGGACCAGCAGATCGGACTCAGCCAGCGCCTCGACTCCCGGGAAATCGTTGGGCGCGCTCTTGCTTGCGAGCACGAAGCGGCACTCCAGCCCGCGCGATTCGAGCTCTTCTCGCGCGAATCGTGGCAGCGTGACATCCGTCTCGTACTCGTCCTCGCCGATGACAAACAAGATGCGCGGTCTGGCCGGCTCGCCCAACAAATCGGCCGACAGGATTGTCGGGCAAACGTAGCTCTCGATGTGCGCAATCACCAGCTCCGTGCCGCGGCGGTGGACCACCTGCGGCCGCATCCGCGAGTTGTACATCGAGTCGGTCAGATCACGCGCCAGAACCACGTTCTTGCCGGCCCGCGCCAACTGCCGCAGCCCAAAGGGACGCCCCACGACGCACATGTTCGTGTGTACGCCCATCAGCACGACGTTGTCGATCCCGCGAGCTTCAAGCAAGTTCCAGATCTCGCGGCCTGAGTCGCTGATCGCATCGCACGCGGCGATTTCCAGCGTATCAATCTGCCGAGTCCACGGACTCCCCTGCCGGCATTGCGGTTGGCAATCGCAACCACCGTCCGAGTCGTCGATCGGCAGCGCCGGCTCGTCGGTCAGGCGCGAACAGCCAGTGTCGATCCCTTCGGGTGCGTTGGCGGCGCTCGGCGCGTTGCGCGCAATCTGCCGTCCCGGGTGGTCATGGTAGAACTTCATGCAGTCGCTCGGCGCGTGGATTATGAATACCCCCGCCGACCGTGCCGCGTCGAGCACGTCATTCATCCTGGGCGCCATCTCGGCCACGCGGCGCGAGGCGCCGCGGCACCAGTGCTCGTTCCACATGTCGCAAATGATGATCGCCGTCTTGTGCGCGTCCCACTCCAGGACCTTCTCGTCGATGACGCGCTCATCGGGCCGCGTAGCATCATCACCGCGTAATCGAGCCGTCAGCCGCAGCACGTTTGGCGGCGCGTCGGCGGCGACCGCATCGCGCACGAAACCGGAAACCATGAGAGCCAACAGCCCCGTAATCGTAGCCTTGAAGACTTGACGGGGTGCCACGGGTTCGGCACGATGCCGAACCCATGCCGTCATCGACGTGTGGCTGGGACTAAGCGCAGCGTGCCCCAGTTGCGCGCCAATTGATTTTGCACGGCAGTCGCGCTTCGCTGGGGCACGGCCTTGGGCCTTAGCTCCCGCCACACTTTCGCAGTTCATGATTCACCTGCGTTTCCCATTACGCCAGCACCTGCCGCACCACGTTGCCGGCCACGTCGGTCAGGCGGAAATCACGCCCGCTGAATCGGAAAGTCAGCCGCGTATGGTCGATTCCCAGCAAGTGCAGAATCGTGGCGTGCAGGTCGTTGATACTTACGCGGTTCACGACCGCCTTGTGACCTAGCTCGTCCGTCTCGCCGTGGCGAGCACCGGCCTTGACGCCGCCACCGGCCAGCCAGGTGGTGAAAGCGTGCGGATTGTGATCGCGACCGGTACCCCCTTTTTGCACCAGCGGCAGCCGGCCGAACTCGCCATTGGCCACCACCAGCGTCGATTCGAGCAGGCCGCGCTGCTTCAGGTCCGACAACAGAGCGGCGATCGGCCGGTCGGTCTCGCCGGCGAATTGCCGATGGTTGTCCGCGATATTCGTGTGGCCGTCCCAGCTCTTTTCGTTCTCCGTCCCGCCGCTATAGATCTGCACAAATCGCACGCCCCGCTCGACTAGCCGCCGCGCGGTGAGGCACTGCCGCGCGAAATGGCGGCACTTCGGATCGTCGAGCCCATAGAGCGACTTGATCAACTCGGGCTCCGAATAGACATCGAGCGCTTCCGGAGCCGAAAGCTGCATGCGGTAGGCCAGCTCGAAGCTCTCGATCCGCGCGGCCAGCTCTTCTTCGGCCGGGTAATCCGCCGCGTGCCGCTGGTTCATCCGTCGCAAAAGGTCTAGCTGCGCACGCTGTTGGCGGTCTCCCTGCCGTGGATCGCGTGCCAGGTTGTCGATCGGCGGCCCTTGCGCGGCCAGCGCCGTCCCCTGGTAGATGCCGGGCAGGAAGCCCGCCCCCCAGTTCTGCGCATATCCCTTGGGCAATCCGCGCCCGAGCGTGTCGTACATCACCACAAAGCCCGGCAAATCCTGGCTCTCGCTCCCCAATCCGTACGTCACCCACGCACCCACGCTCGGAAATCCCATGCGGTTGAAGCCAGTGTTGATCTGGAACAAGGCGGGCGAGTGGTTATTGGTCTCGGTATGGCACGAATAAATGAAGGCCAGGTCGTCCACGTGGCGCGCCAGGTTGGGGAAGATTTCCGAGACCCACGTGCCGGTTTGCCCGTGCTGAGCGAACCGGAAGGGGGATTTCATGATCGGCCCCACCTGCTCGGTGAAGAAACCGGTGTCTTTGTCGAAGCCGGCCAATTCCTGTCCGTCGTGCCCCTCCAGCGCCGGCTTGTAGTCCCAGGTATCCACCTGGCTGGGGCCACCGTTGAGGAACAGCCAGATGACGCGCTGGGCCTTCGCGTCGAAGTGCCGCGCGCGCGGCGCGAGAGGATTCACGGCATCGGCCGATTGAGCACGATTGCCCCCTCTGAATTCGTCCGCAAATAGACTAGCCAGCGCCAGCCACCCGGCACCGTTGCCGGCGCGCTTCAAAAATGCGCGGCGTGAGGGATAGCAAGGATGTGGAGCAGCAAAGATGTTCTGGAGGTACATTGTCAAACGATTCTCAGGTGTATCGGTTCCTCGATATCGGCTTCAGGATCTGTTCGCGTGGCGTCACACTGGGGTAATGGTTCTCCGCGGATCAGGTTGGTCTCGGCCATGTCCACCAGTGCAGCGCCCAACATTCGGCGTGCGTCTTCCAAATCGCGGCCAAAGCTAATCGCTCCAGGGAAATCGAGCACTTCGGCATGCACGCCCTCATCGATGAACTTGTACATGGCTTTATAAGTTAGCATCGGATGTTCTCCAAGATCGCCCACCGCGCATCGAACGCGAACCGCGTCTCGAACGCATTACCTGGAGCGACTATTCAACATAAACAAACTCCGTCGAGCCCATCAACACTTGACAAAAGTCGGCCCAGGCACGGGCTGAGGCCAATGATGCCTCGGCATCGGCGTACGATCGAGCCTGCTGGTCGATGAACGCCAGCGACTCAGCCAGTTCGTCGTCGCTCGGCGGGCGCGACAGCGCGAGCAAGTAAGCGGCACGGACGAGTGCACGCGAGTCCGCTTGGGCATCCTTGCCAATCCGCGCCGCCATGCGCTCGGCACACTGCCGCACGAGGGAGTTGTTCATCAGCGATAGCGCCTGCGGCGCAATCGTCGTCGCTGAGCGAGCGGCGATTCCCTGCAGCGCGTCGGGCCCGTCGAAGAGCACCATCATGGGCACAAGCTGGCTCCGCTTCATCGTGAAATAGAGGCTGCGCCGCCGGTGGTTATTGTCCAGCGTGCCGGGCCCGAACATCGTCGTGTCCAGTTGACCAGAGACCGACAGCAGTGCGTCGCGAATCACCTCGGCCTCCAGTCGGTGCGGCTGCCGGCGCCACAAGAGCAAATTGTCGCGGTCCAGCGCCGCGCGCTCGGCATCATACGCCCCGTCTTGCATGTACACGCCGCTGGTCATGATCAGCCGGTGCAAGGGCTTCAGCCGCCAGCCGCCGCGGATCAGCTCCGCGGCCAGCCAGTCGAGCAGCTCGGGATGCGTTGGCCGCTGGCCCTGCGTGCCGAAATCGCTGGGCGTGCCGACGATGCCGCGTCCGAAGTGATGCTGCCAAAGGCGGTTGGCAATCACCCGCGCCGCAAGCGCGCCGGCTCCATCCTGCGTGTCGGTGATCCACTCGGCCAGGGCGCGGCGGCGAAAACTGGTGCGCGAGCCGGCCGGCGGTGCCGATTGCCAATGTGACTCGGCCGCTGGCGTTCGCAAGAGCACTTGCAAAAAGCCCGGCGCTGCCGCCTCCTGCTTCCGCTGGGGATCGCCGCGCTGCAAGAAATAGGTGACCGGAAAGAAATCCTCCCCTTGCGTGTGCAGACGGATCGCCGGCAATCCTTCGCTGGCCACCAGCACCTTCGTCAGTTTCGGCTGCGGAGCGGTTCGTGCATGTTCGTCGACTGCTCGGCGCAGCTCGCGCCAACGCGGATCGAGCCGACGGTGCCAATAGCGCAAGCTGTCCTTCTGCGCATCGTTCGGCACTCCGCCGCTTGCAGCTAGAATCCCAGCCAGCTCCGTCGCCGCTTGTGGCTCGCCAATGCCATCCAGTGCTGCCGGCGGCGGCGCCGTGGTGATCGAAAGCCGCAGCCGGCCGATCCCGTGATTCTTGTTGTTCTCAAACGTCAGCGTGAATGTGAGCTGCGCCCCCTCGGCAGTACCGATCGGCGTTTCGACCTCGAACACGGCGGCATGGTCCGCGCCGAATTTCGGATCGATCGCCCAGGCCGTTTTCGCGTCGCCGTCGATCGCCGCGGCCACCGACAACCCGTTCTGCTCGAATGTGGCGCGTGGATTCACGAGCGAAACCGCCACCGGTTCCGCTTCGCCCTCGAGCGGCCGGACGTGAAGCTTGAAATCCGATAGCGCGAAATTACCGTTTTCCGCGCGCCCGGGCCCGCGCGACTTGAGCGACTCGTGCGCAAGGGCCTCAACCCAAACGGCGGTAATACCCGACCTGTTCGTGCGCGCGTGAATCGTATACGTGTCCGCGTCGGCATTAGGACCCTCGACCAACAGCGAGTCGTCGTCCAGCCGCTTGAACGTAGCGCGCGATTGAGCGTGAGCGTCGAACGTGTCCAGCACCAACCAGGTAGCGGCGGTCGTGTTGTGCTCCTGGTTTTTCAGCCACTCGTCGAGCCTCGCGGCCGATTCGACGCGCTCGTGGCGGTCGAGCGCTTCAACCAGCGGGGCATGCGCCGCGTCGAACGCCGTCTTTTCCTTGGCATAGGCCTCGGGCTGGAGATCGAGCTCGACCTCGCTGCGGACCGTGGTCGTGAAGTTGGCGATCAGCCGGTAGTAGTCGCGCGTGGGGATCGGGTCGAACTTGTGGTCGTGGCAACGCGCACAGCCCACCGTCAGACCCAGCACCGCCGTGCCGAGCGTGGCGGCCATGTCGTCCAGCTCGTCGTAGCGCTCTTTCTCCACCTGGTTCTTCGTGATCTGCGTGTTGTGCACGCCCGCCGCCAGAAAGCCGGTCGCCATGAGCGCCAGCGCGTTGTCCGGCTCGAACTCGTCCCCGGCGATCTGCCATTTCACGAACGTGTCGTACGGCAGATCATCGTTTAGTGCCTTGATGACGAAATCGCGATAGTGGTAGGCGCTCGGCCGATCATAGTCGTGCTCAAAGCCGTGGCTCTCGGCGAACCGCGCCAGGTCGAGCCAATGTCGGCCCCAACGCTCGCCATAGTGTGGGCTGGCCAGCAAGCGATCGATCAACCGCTCGTACGCCGCCGAATCCGTGTCCGCGGCAAAGGCCTCGACCTCCTCGGGCGGCGGCGGCAGCCCCACCAGACCAAAATACGCGCGGCGAATCAGTTTGCGCCGATTCGCCGAGCCGTTGGGCCGGATGCCTGCCGCTTCGAGCTTCGCCAGGACGAACCGGTCGATCGGCGTGCGGCACCAGCTTGCATCGGCCACCTCTGGCGGTTGGGCATCGGCCAGCGGCTGATACGTCCAATGTTTCCGCTCTTCGTCCAAGTTGATTTCACGCTGCGCCTTCGTCGCTGGGCCGTCCCCGCGCGGATCGGGCGCCCCCATGCGGACCCACTCGACAAGTACATCAATTTCGCTCTGGTCGAGCTTGCCTTCGGGCGGCATCTGCAGCGCGTCGTCGGCATAGCGGACCGCGCGGGCCAGCCGGCTGCCCTCGTGGTCGCCCGGCACGATCGCCGGACCCGAATCGCCCCCCTTCGTCCAGCCGGCGCGGCTGTCGAGCAACAGTCCACCCTGGACGACCTCCGCCTCGTGCGAATGGCATTTGTAGCAGCGCGCGACCAGCACCGGCCGCACCTTGGCCTCGAAAAACTCGACGCCGCGCGGGTCCGCGCCCTCAGCGGCTGAAAAAATCACCGCCGATAGCGCGACGCCCCAGAGCATAGGGTGCGTCAAGTGCAGCGCAGACGCACCACCCGCGGCGCCCACTTTGGGATTTCGACGCGTCTGACCTGGTGCGTCTTCGCTTCGCTCGACACACCCTACGGTCTCGACGCACCCTGCGGCTCGATGCGTCGCACGCAAACGCTTCGATGCGAATCCCACAGACGAGGTACTCCCAGTTTCCAGATGACGATCCTATAGTCTGGTCTGGGGCGATCATTGTCAACGTGCGCCACGCTCACTTAACTGCGCGCCGCGCGGCACCGCCAAGGCACGCGGCGCTGGGTTCTCGGCAGTGCAGCGCACGAGGCCCTAAGCCCAAGTGCGAGTGCTGTCAAAGCTTGCTGCTCTCGCCCTCGGCCACGTAGCGAAAATCGGGATTCGATCCGCGAAGCATCGTTCCCTGACTGGGGCGGTTTCCGGGCGCGGTGGGCTGGCTGGTGCCGTGGGGTTGTGGCACCGGGCGGTCTTCGGCGGCGCGGACCTGGATGATCCACAGAATTCGCGGCTCGTCGTGCAGGTTCAGGTTCGAGCCGTGCGGCGCCAGGTAATTCATCAGCACGACGTCGCCCGCCGCCGCCGGCAACTCCACGGCTCGCTCCAGAGCGTACTCGTCCGGGTCGAGGATATGCCCCTCGTCGGCGATATGCGGGAGTGGTTCACGAACGCCGGGAATGGCGCGGAAGCAGCCGCGGTCGCTTGTCGTGTCGGTCAGGTGCACCAGCACCGTCGTCACGCTGTGCAAGGCGTGCGGGAAATAAGGATAGTCCTGGTGCAGCGGAAAGACGGCGCGGTCCTGACGCGTTTTGATGTTGATCTTCGAATGGTGAAGCTGAACGTTTGGGCCCACTAGCTCCGCCATCAACTCAGTCAGGCGTGGGTCGGTCAGGTACCGCGTATAGAGGCTCGAATGAAGTTGCGGATCGCGGATCGTGCTCATCTTCTTGACGCCCTGGAACGTCGTGTTCTGGGCATCGGCCCCTTGGCCGGAGCGCTGCCACATCGCAAGTGCGTCGGCGCGCAGCCGCCGCGTGTCGTCGGCGTCGAACACGCCGCGCGCAACAACGTATCCGTCGCGGCGATAACGCTCGATTTCGGCGGCACTCAACATGATTCGACACGGTAGCGGATAACCGTCCGGGCTCGAGCGATGGCTCGCATGAGCGACCGGGTGGCACCCATTCTCGTACGAGCTGAAAGGAGTTGTCCAGTCCTGGCGCTTTCCGAACACCTGTTGGGAGTCGACCACGCGCGAAATACTGTGCGACAGCGTAAGTCTCAGCCGTCGGTGGATTTCCAGCGATCCGAAAGCCGGCTTGACAGCCGAGCCAAAAATCGGAAAATCCGCACCTCCATTCGACTCGTCCGTCCGGGACAGGTGGGGCCGATCAGGTCCCGTAGGGCGGTTCCACTGAATTACGACCTGGGCGGCGCTCGGTGTGCCAAGGCAAGGAGGCCTTGCGCCATGCACGAACGACTCGCGGCACCCGGTGGGGTCCGGCTGCATGAGCTTCTGCCGGAAGCACGCTTTGTGGGTGCCCACGACGTGCGCGTCACGAGCTGTTCGAGCGACTCACGTACCGTTCGGCCGGGCGACCTGTTCGTGGCGATTGCCGGACGAACCCACGACGGGCACGAATTCATCCGCGACGCGGTAGCTCGTGGTGCGGCGGCGGTGCTCGCCGAGCGAATTCCAGCGGACTGTCCCGTTCCGGCCTGTCTCGTCGCCGAGAGCCGCGCGGCGCATGCTCGATTGTGCCAGGCGCTGGCTGGGGATCCGAGCCGGCACCTCAAGGTAGTGGGCATCACGGGCACAGACGGCAAGACAACAACCAGCTATCTGATCGCCAGCATTTTCGACACGGCAAACTATCACGTCGGCGTGCTGGGCACGTTGGGCTATTTCGACGGAGTACAAATCGAACGCGCGGTGCTGACCACGCCCGCGCCGCCGGTGTTGGCCACGTGGCTGGCGCGCATGCGCGCCAACGGCTGCACGCACGCGGTGCTCGAGGTCTCGAGCCATGCGCTGGCGCAGTCGCGCATCGCGGGCATGGCGATCGACGTGGCGTGCGTGACCAACATGCGGCATGACCATCTGGATGATCACGACACGACCGAAGGATATCACCGCGCGAAGGCACGTCTATTCGATCATCTGGTACCGGAAGGCCTGGCGGTGATCAACGCCGACGACCCGGCGAGTGCTCGACTGATCAGGGAACTGAACGGACCGGCGCTCTCGGTGGGGATCGAGCGCCCGGCCGAACTGACCGCTACGCCGCTTGAGACACACGCCAGCGAGCAGACGTTTTTGCTCGCCTTTGGCAACGAGACCATGCCCGTGCGCACGCACCTCATTGGGCGGCATAACGTGTACAACTGCCTGGTCGCCGCGGCGGTGGGCTTTGGATACGGCTTGGATTTGCCGACGATCGCTCGTGGGCTGGAGGCCGTCTCCAAGGTGCCCGGCCGCCTGGAGCGAATCGAGTGCGGTCAGCCGTTCAGCGTTTTCGTGGATTTCGCGCATACCAGCGACGCGCTCGGCGGATGCCTGCGAACGTTGCGGCCGCTGACGCGTGGCCGGTTGATCTGTGTTTTCGGCGCCGGCGGAGACCGCGATCGGTTAAAACGCCCACGCATGGGGCGCGTTGTCGAGCAGCTTGCCGATCTGGCCGTGGTGACGAACGATAACGCGCGTTCGGAAAGTCCTCGCGCGATCATCGACGACATTTTGTCGGGAATTCGCGGCCAGCGGCGTCCGCGCGTGATCGTCGACCGTGCGGCGGCGATCCGCTGGTCACTTAGCCAGGCCCAACCGGGCGACTGTGTGTTGATCGCGGGGCGCGGTCACGAGGACTACCAGCTCGTCGGAGAGCAGCGGTTGCCGTTTGACGATCGCGACGTGGCGAGAATGTGCCTTCGCGAGCTGCCTGACGCGAGCGTCGCGCATCGTGCAACCGCATAAGAGGAGTTTAGAAACCGCGCAGGTCAAAGAATGTAGCCCAACTCGTGAGAGTTCGGAAAACGGAAGTCTCACGACTTCCGCTACGAGCTGTCGAGCGAAGAGACGACGAACGATGACGCAACTGACACTGGGCAAACTGTGCGAATCGACAGGCGGAACATTGCTTGCGCCGGCGATCATGACCACGACGGTCAGCGATACAGCGATTGGGCGCGTGGTGATCGACAGCCGCGACGTACAGGTCGGGGATGTGTTTTGGGCGCTGCCGGGCAAACACCAGGATGGTGCAAGATTTGCCGCCGATGCCTATCAGCGAGGTGCTTCGGGAGTGGTGGCGGCGAACTGGTACTGCGTGCCGCCCTTGGATTGCTGGGCGGTGCAAGTCGATGATCCGCGGGCGGCTTTGTGGTCCGCCGCAGTTTGCAAGCGAGAGACTTTTAGCGGCCGGGTGATCGCCGTGACCGGCAGCGTGGGCAAGTCGACCACGCGCCACATGATTCACACAGTTCTGGCCAGTGCCGCGCCGGGAACGGAGAGCCCCAAGAACTACAATAACCACATTGGGCTTCCGCTCAGCGTGCTAGGGCTGCGCGAAGAAGATCGCTGGGCAGTGTTTGAGATGGGCTTGAGCGCCTGCGGCGAGATCCGGCGGCTCGCCGGCTTGTGCCGTCCGGAGGTGGGCGTTGTGACCTCCGCCGCCGACGCGCATCTGGGCGCGTTGGGGGGCAAAGGCAACTCAATCCATGAAAAAACCGGCTGGCTCGATCTCCTACCGGCTGAGGGCCTGGCCGTGCTGGCCTGCGACGACGACAACCTCCGCCGCGCCGCGATTTCGTGCCGCGCGGCGGTAACCTGGGTCGGGCGTCGCGGCGATTGCGACGTTTACCCATCGCATGTCAGTTACGGGGGCGGCAATCTGCGGTTCCGCGTGCAAGGCCAGCCGTTCCGCCTGAGAGTTTGGGGAAGACAACATTTGACGGCCGCGCTCTCGGCCCTGGTCGTGGGGCGCTGGATGGGGCTCGACGACCAGTCGATCGCCAGAGCGCTGGCCGGCCACGAGCCGCTGCCCATGCGTTGCGAAGTTGCCTATGTCCAGGGCGTCACGATTGTCAACGACGCCTATAGTGCCACGCCGGCCGCCACGCGCGCCGCACTCGATCTGCTGCGCGAAGTCGATGTTCCCGGCCGGCGAATCGTCGTCTGTGGCGACCTGCGCGAACTGGGCACGGACAGCGCCAAGCTGCACCGCGAAATCGGGGAGGCGGTGGTGACTCGCTGCGGCGCCGACTTTTTGGTCGCCTGCGGCGAGCATGCGGAAGAGGTGGTCCGTGGGGCGCTCGCGGCCGGGATGCACGCCACGCAAACTTTCGACTGCCGCACGCCACGCGAAGCCGCGCACCGCGTAAGAGGACTTGTTGCGTCCGGCGATGCCGTACTGGTCAAAGGATCGCGCGCGCTGCGAATGGAACGGGTCGTTGAAGGGCTGCGCGCCACGCCCTTACGGCGCGCCGCCTGAGGCGAACGGATATGACCATGAAAATTAGCCGAAGCTCCATCATCGGCGGCGAGTTTGCGGGAACTCGCTGCCACCCACCCTCCTGGGTCGGAGCATCAAGCTTGCCGGGCCAAGCGGTATCTGGGTCGACCGCTCCGGCGAGTGCTTCATGATGGAGCTTATGACTGAGCGCCGGAGCGGCAATGTGCCGCTCCGGCCGCTCAGGGAATCATGCGGCTCCCGCCGCTCAATTGCCGATCGCCGGTCGTCAGCGGCCGCGGAACCGCTTGATGCGCTCCCTGAAATCTTGCCAGGGTTCCATCTGCTTTGACAAACGTGGTGCTTGGCATGACTTTCCATGCGGCATCCGTAGGCCGCGGCGTCAAGATCAGCCAATTCTCCCACCCTGATGGCCATGTGTTTTCGCCGCGAACCGCAGGCCGTCTCCGCGCGTCGCTATCGGTAGGCCGTGCCAAGATCATGCCGTCACCGACGAAGAACTGATTGCGATGAGCAGTTTGAAGCCGCATATTGTGTTTGCCGGTGGTGGCACGCTCGGGCATCTTTATTCCGGGCTTGCCGTGGCGTGTGAGCTGGTCCGCCAGGCGCGGGGCGTCCGCGTGACGTTCTGCGGGAACGGGTCGGACTGGGAGCGGCGCCAGGTCATTGCGGGGGGCTATGACTACTTGGCAATCCCGTGCCGCGCGCCCTCGACCAACCCGATCGCGGCGAATCGGTTCCTGAAGGAAAACGCGGCGGGGTACGCGGCGGCAGTCCAGTTCTTGCGGCGGCCAGAGATGGCCGCGGTGGTCGGACTCGGGGGTTACGCGAGCGTGCCGCTGGCGCGGGCCGCGATGGCGAGGCGCATACCCCTGGTGCTCCTGGAACAAAACGCCTATCCCGGCCGAGCCACGCGCTGGCTGGCGCCGGCGGCGGCGCTTGTGTGCACGGCGTTTGCGGAGGCGCGTGCCCATCTGCACATCGGAGGAGCGATCCGCGTGACGGGTAACCCGGTGCGAGCCGGTTTCTTTGAGACGTCGTCGGCCGCGCACCAAGCACCCTTCATCGGCCATCGCCCACGGCGCCTGGTGATTCTCGGCGGCAGTCATGGGGCGGCGGCATTGAATCATGCCGTGCCTCGCGCGCTGTACAAGCTGAGACATTCGCTCCGAGAATGGGAGATTATTCATCAATCGGGGCCCAGCCAATACGATGCAACACGCCGGACGTACGCGAAGCTGGCGTTGACCGCGCGGGTCGAACGCTTCATCGGAAACATGCCCGAAATCCTTGGCGGCGCGGATTTGGCCATCTCGCGCGCCGGGGGGACAACTATTGCCGAGCTGGCCGCGACCGGCGTTCCAGCCATACTGGTCCCTTATCCGCACGCGGTCGACGATCATCAGCGAAGAAATGCCGACGTGCTGGCCGCCGCGAGCGCCTGTCGCATCGTGGATGAGCGCGAGCTCTCGGACCGGCTCGACGTGCAACTGGCCGACGTGCTCGCCGAGGTTCTCTTCGACGCGCGGGCGAGAGCCGCCATGTCGCTTGCGATGGCCGCCCGCGCTCGCCCCGACGCCGCCTGGCACGTAGCCAGCCTCGTTCGCACGTTCTGCCGGTCGCGGCGGAAGCTCATTGACGTGGCGTAAAACGCCGCCAACAGCCGGTTCGTGCCGACCGTTCGCCTAGATAAGTTCGGCGATCGGTTCATGCCGCTCGAGCACATACCGCGGGCGGCCAGCGAAGTCGTTGAAGGTGGTCTCAGGACTGATTCCCAGGTGACGGTAGACCATGGCCAGCACGTTCTCCGGACGATAGGGCGCGTCGACGGGCGTCTCGCCCTTGGGGCTGGAGCTGCCGATCACCTGGCCCATGCGAAGTGCGCCGCCGGCCAGCAGAACGCTCATGACCGAGCCCCAGTGATCGCGGCCCGCGGTCTTGTTGATGCGCGGCGTGCGGCCAAATTCACCCATGGCCACCACCAGGACGTCGCGGTCCATGCCGCGTTCGGCGAGATCGCTCACCAAGGCCGCCAGCGCGCGATCGTACTGCGGCGCTCGCTCCTTCATTCGTTTGGCCAGTTGCGCATGGTCGTCCCAGCCGCCGACGCGCACCGTGACGCACGTGACGCCAGCCTCGACCAACCGTCGCGCCAATAGAACGCTTTGGCCCGTCGTGCCGCGCCCGTAATGTTCGCGTGTACGATCGTCCTCGCGAGTGAGGTCGAATGCCGTTCGAGCGCGCTCGCTGGTGACCAGCTCCATTGCCTGGTGCGTGAACCGATCGAGTGCCTCCGACAGACCGCGGTTGTCCACCACGCGACGGTGAGAATCGAAGGCAGCCACGAGCTGTTGCCGGTCGGTGAGTCGTTCCGCGTCCAGCCCCTTGACCAGCGACAGGTTGGGGACCGAAAAGTTGGCCTTCGCCGGGTCGCCTCCCGGCTCGAACGGATGGAACCCCTGGCCCAGGTAGGCCGAGCCGCCGTAGCGCATCTTCCGCGGAATGGAAACGAACGCCGGCACGCCGCTCGAGTTGGCGCCGCGCGTGCGTGCCGCGATCGAGCCGAAACAGGGCATCTCGTTGTCCGGGTTCTGGCGGTCGCGGAGGTAATAGCCAGTTTGCGTCAGGTGCGACGACGTCTGGTGGCTCGCCGAATCATGGTGCATGGACCGAATGACGGCCAGGCGGTTCATCACCTTGGCCTGCTCGGACATCAACTCGCTGAAGTGGACGCCACTTGTGCATGTGGCCACGGTCGAGAGGGGCCCGCGATACTCGACTGGCGCCAGCGGCTTGGGGTCATACGTTTCGAAATGCGTGGGCCCGCCGGCCAGCTCGATATAGATGACCGCGGCATCTTTTGAGAGTCGGGATGCATCGCTGGCGCTCGCCTGGGCGCGCAATACGCCATCGAGCGACAGCCCACCGAGCCCCAATGCCCCGGCACGCAGAAAGCTCCGCCGCGAGAGGCCGTCGCAACACGAAAACGCCCGGCCGTAAAGTTCGAACATGATCTTGCCTCCTTTTGCGCGCAATCTAGGGGATAGAGCTCCACCTAGTCAAGCAGGTTTGCCGGCCGCGCCGATGTGGGGCGAGTCGCTGCGGCCATGCGAAGTGTGCCTTCGCAGCGCACCGTTTGATTTCATGCGGCCTGCACGCTCCCGCTGGGGCACGGCCCACGGCCTTAGCCCCAGCCACCGAGCTTGCAGGCCGGCACGCCGCTCGTTAAGACGATTGGTGGATTGTTCCCTAGGGATTTCTATCAACTCGGGAGTGGCAGCCATGTCCGTCGAACTTCCACAGGCCGACCATCGCGTGATCGAGACGCCGCACGGCAAGGCGATCGGGGCCAGCTACCGCTGGCCGGGCGGACAATATTGCGCGATCCACACCGGGCGCGGCCTGGTGGGCTGCGGCATCTACGACGTGAACATCGCCGGCGAATTCGGGATGGCCGTGGCCATCGCGCGAGGCACGCCGGCAAAGCCGCTCGTGCAGCCCGAGGACCTCTTGCCAGCGAAAATCGTGGAGGTGAGCGAGCCGGCGCGGAAAATGGGGATCACACCCGGCATGACGGGCATGGAGGCATTGAGCAAGCTGCTCGGCGAAGAATGAATCAACTTCCGCGCAGCATCGCCAGCCGCAGCATGTTGAGCGCCTGCTTGGCGGCGCGGACGCGCTGGATCGAGGGGTCGCCGATCGCCGGCGCGCTTCGCACGATCACTTCGCCTGAGGTGGCCAGCGCATACCAGGCACGTGGTGGTGTTGGGTTGGCGCGGTCGAGTATCGGCTGATCGCCCACGGCCAGCACGTAATCTGAGGCGAACCGCTCGCGGCCGGCGGCGGCCATCGCCTCGACCACCTCGGCGCTGGCGCCGCCGTGCTTCGCCACCAGCGACGCCGAGATGCCGAGCAACCGTTCGAGCGACGCGACGCCAGGCACGACGATGCACCCTAGAAAAAAGGGCGCTACATCGGGAAGCTCGCTGAGCTGGTGCGCGACCAGGCCGCCGGTTCCCCACTCGATCGTGGCCAGCGTTCGCCTGGACTGAGCGAGCAGACGCGCGACTACGTCCCACAGCTCGTCGTCCTCCTCTCCAAACACGACTTCGCCCAGGCACTCGCGGATGGTGGCGATCGTGGGCGCCATCGTGGCCATAGCGGCCTCGGGAGTCTCCCCCTCGGCCGTGATTCGCAGCGTGATCGTGGCCTGGCTGACCGTGATCCCCACCGAGGGCACGCGGCCGCGGCGGATCATGTCCGGCAGCATTTTTTCGAGGTGGCTCTCGCCCACGCCAAAGCACTTAATGCGGCGATGGCGGATGACGCGCACGGCGCCGGCCAAGCGCGCCAACTCAGCCGAGACCGTGGCCTCCCACATGCCGCGCATCTCGGCGGGCACTCCCGGAAGTGCGATCAGCCGACACGGCCCTCGGCCGTCACGCGGCACTTCCATGTCGATGCCCGGCGCGGTTCCATTGGGATTGGGAATCTGGCGGCTGCCAGCGGGAAACATCGCCTGCACGACGTTCCGCTCGGGCATGTCGCGACCGAACAGGGCGAAAATTGCTCTCAGGTGCGCGAGCGCTCCCACGTCGAGCACCAGCTCGCGGCCGGTCACGAGCGCGATCGCGTCACGTGTGAGGTCGTCGGCCGTTGGGCCCAGACCGCCGCTGGCAATGACGATGTCCGCGCGGTCGATCGCCGCGCGGAGCACGAGCACGTTGGCCTCCAGGTCGTCGGCCACGGTGGTGTGAAATGCGACGCGGATGCCCAGCTCGCCCAGCCGCTCGCTGAGCCACTGGCTGTTCGTATCGAGCCGCTGGCCGCTGGTCAGCTCATCACCGATCGAGATGATTTCGGCAATCATGGCGTGCCCAATACGAGGAATCGTCCTCGCGTATAATACAGCGCCACTGAGGTTTCGCGATGGCACGACTCGAACTGCCGATGGAACAGATGTCGTCCGCCGTGCTCGATGTCCAGGGCATGCACTGTGCAAGCTGCGTCGCGCGCGTCGAGCAGGCGGCGACCTCCGTCGCGGGCGTGCACGAAGCACGCGTGAATCTGGCGACCGAGCGCGCCACCGTCAACTACGACCGTGCACGGACGGACGAAGTCCAGATCATCGCTGCGATCGAGCAGAGCGGGTACCACGCGACGATCGCTGGCCGAGAGCGCGGCGCGCCTGCGGACCACTTGGACCATAGCGCGCGTGAACTGCGCGGCTGGCGCTGGCGGCTTGTCATAGGGACCTTGCTGCTGGTCCCGCTCGTTGGCTTGTCGCACTTCGCGCTGGTTTCGCATACGGTGGGCGGCTGGTTGCAGGTTGCGCTGGCGACGCCCCTGACGGTTTACGTGGGCTGGCCCTACTTCGCCGGCGCGTGGAGACGGCTCCGTCACGGTTCTACGAGCATGGACACGCTTATTGCGCTGGGGACAGGGATGGCGTATATCGGCGGGATCGTCGGCCTGGCGCGCGACCTGCACGAGATGTACTTCGCCGACGGCGCGATGATCCTGGTCTTTATTACGCTAGGGAAGCTGCTGGAGGCGAAGGCCAAGGGCCGAGCTTCGGCCGCGGTGCGCAAGCTGCTCGATCTGGCGCCGCCACAGGCGACAGTGCTGCGCCACGGCCAGAGGGTCGACGTGCCTGTCGGCGATGTCCGGCCGGGCGCGACGATCCTCGTGCTGCCCGGCGCGAAGGTGCCGCTAGATGGGCGCGTCATCTCCGGCAATTCGGCCGTGGATCAATCATGGCTGACCGGCGAGTCGCTGCCGGCGGACAAGGCGCCCGGCGACGAGATCCTGGCCGGAACGATCAATGGGCACGGAGCTCTCACGGCCGAGGTGCTTCGCGCGGCCGGCGAAACGGCCTTGCAACAAGTGATCGAGCTGGTGCAGCATGCACAAGAGTCGAAGGCCGACGTCCAGCGTTTGGCCGACCGGGTGGTGACGTACTTCGTGCCGGTGGTCCTCGGCCTGGCGATCGTTTCGTTCTCGGCCTGGGGACTGGCGGCCGGCGATTGGAGTATGGCGGTCTCGGCGGCGATTGCCGTTTTGGTCGTCGCATGCCCATGCGCATTGGGCCTCGCCACGCCGACGGCCGTGATGGTCGGCAGCGGCCGAGGGGCGGAGAACGGCATACTGATCAAGGAGGCGCACGCGCTGGAGGTCGCCGGGCAGCTCACGACGATCGTCTTGGACAAGACAGGAACGATCACCACCGGCAAGGCCGAGGTTACGAGGCTTTCGCCCGCCAGTGGTGTCGAGGAGGATGAACTGCTCGCCGCGGCGGCCGCCCCGCAGCGGCTCAGCCAACACCCGCTGGCGGCCCCGATCGTCGCGGCGGCCGAGGCGCGCAAGGTTGACATTTCGACGGCGGACGAGCTGCAAGTCGTGGCTGGTCAGGGCGTCCGCGCCACGGGCGGCGGACATGTGTGGCTCGCCGGAAACGAACGGTTGATGGCGGCGGAAGGAATCGACTACGCCGAGAAGAAAGGCGAACTGCAAGCACTGCGCGCCGGAGGTCAGACGCCGCTATTGGTCACCGCCGACGGGCGGCTTATGGGGATTGTGGCCGTGGCTGATGTGGCGGCGCCCTATAGCCGCGACGCGGTCGAGATGCTGAAGCAACAGCGACTGACGGTGCGACTGCTCTCGGGCGATCACCAGGCAACCGCCCAGGCACTCGCGGCGCTGGTGGGGATCAGCCACGTTCGCGCCGGAGTGCTGCCGGGCGACAAGGAAGCGGAGATTCGTCGTTTGCAGGCGGCGGGGGAAGTCGTGGCCATGGTCGGCGATGGGATCAACGACGCGCCGGCGCTCGCGGCGGCCGATTTGGGCATCGCCATCGGTTCTGGTTCCGACGTGGCGATCGAGGCGGCTGATATCGTGTTGGTGGGTCAGGATCTTCGCGCGGTGGCTTGCGCGGTCACGCTAGCACGAGCCACACTTCGCACAATTCGCCAGAACCTGGCGTGGGCGTTCTTCTATAACGCGCTCTTGTTGCCGGTGGCCGCCGGGGCCTTTGTGCCGTTTTTCGGACTTCGGCTACCCCCTGCTGCCGCGGCGGCCGCCATGGCCGCCAGCAGCGTCTCGGTGGTGGGCAACAGCCTGCTGTTGCGGCGGCGCAGGTTGATGTAATCGCCTGCGGACACGAGCGGCAAACCGATACGTGGCGGGGGCTAAGGCCGCGGGCCGTGCCCCGGCGGTGCCGGGCGGTTGCTCAGCGGAAGAATCCGCCAAGGCCTCCGAAGCGGCGGCCGGCGCCGCCCCCTTCGGCGAAGTTGTTGTTGACCGTTTGGTAGTACGCCTGCTCTCCTTCCATGGCCGTGATCCCCTCGGCCAATGCCGAGGCGATCACCACGCGGCCCGCCACGTCGTCGACCCCCAATCGCGTAAGTTGGGCCACCACCTCGTCGCGTCGCGCCGCATCGAGCTTCGGTCGGCGGCGCTGCGGGCTTTCCTCAATCACCACCGGGAAGGGCACGTGCTCCAGGCGCAGCGCCACCTGGGCCAGCTTCTTCTTCCCGCCGGGGCTCAGCTCG
>Ga0187892_10000817_pt1 | contig 77623 bp, 60 predicted proteins | sample MA1701073metaG_FD_139345 | JGI IMG/M metagenome (GOLD analysis project Ga0187892, IMG submission 139345) | Bio-ooze microbial communities from a basaltic lava cave in the Kipuka Kanohina Cave System on the Island of Hawaii, USA - MA170107-3 metaG ... | reverse complement strand
GCTCCCGATCCCTACCCCGCCCCGCAGCGCGGCTCCTGGGGGCTTCTAGTCAATGCGCTCGGTAACCCTAATTTTGATCGACCGACTCCCCGGAGGGTAACCCTGACTTATGAGTTGCGGCGGCTCGGAAGGCGGGCCAGGGCTCGAGCCAGAAGCGCGTCGTCGCTTGTGGCGTCGCCGGGGAACGCCACGAGGCTCAGCTGCACCGTGACCTCGCCTCCGGTCGGCTCCGAAAGAATGAAGTCGCGGAGGACCGGCTGGAGGCGTTCGGTGATCGCGAGGGCATCGGTGTCGGAGGTGTGAACGAGAATGACCGCGAGGTCCTCTTCGACCATTCCGACGACGTCGGAAGACCGCAGGAGGTCGACGAGCTTCCGGGCCACCAGGTCTCGGATGATGGCGCGACGTTCGGGAGGGCAAGCGAGTCGGACGAGAAAGAGGGACAGGAAGTCCTGGTACCTCGTGGCGCGCTGGACTTCCCGGGCGAGCATCCGGCGGAAGTCGGCCGTTCTCAAGACGACCGGGATCCCTCGGTGCTGTTCAGCCATGACGGATCGCGTGAGATTCGTAGACCCATCCCATGACGCGGCAGCGTATCCTAGGACGGTGAGGAAAGCCACCCGGCTGATCAGGTCGGCGGCGCTGAAGAGCGTTGTCCTAGCGAAGCTGTTCCTTGTCTTTCCGGCGGCCGCGGGACCCGTCGAGATCGGCCCCGATGCCGACCTGTGTAGCGCGCTGCGGCAGGTGGGGCCTGGAACCGAAATCGTGCTTCAGCCCGGAGCCTACCGGGCCGGTTGTGCCGTGCGTCGAGGGGGACTGCCGCAGAGCCCGGTCGTCATCCGTGCCGCTGATCCGGAGCGACCCCCGCAGCTCTCGCACCCTGGGCTCGTCAACTTGCTCGAGATCCGGGCGAGCGACATCGTCATCCGCGGCCTTGCTTTCGGACCGACGATGGCCGGCGCGGATGGAGTGCGGGTCATAGTGGGGAACCGGATCACAATCGAGGATTCCCAATTCACTCAGCTGGGCGGCGTCGCGGTGGCCGCCAACCACACCAGCGTGCACGGCCTGACCGTACGAAACAACGTGATCACGAACTCCCGCGAGACCGCCCTCTACTTCGGCTGCCACGACGGCATCAACTGCTCGGTCACGGGACTCGTCGTGGTGGGGAACCGGATCACCGGCGTGACGGCGCCCAATTCCGAGATCGGGTACGGCATCCAGGTGAAGCTGAACTCGAGTGCCGTGATCCGGGACAACATCATCGTCGACACCAAGGGTCCGGGTATCATGGTCTACGGTTCCCGTGATCTCACGACCGTGAGCGTCGTCGAGCGGAACTTCGTGCGGGGCTCGCGGACGTCTTCCGGCATCGTCGTCGGAGGCGGGCCGGTGGTCGTGCGTAACAACGTCTCCGGATGGAATGCCGAAGCCGGGGTCGGTCTGGAGAACTACGGACGGCGAGGGCTGCTGCGGGGCATCGCCGTGACCCACAATACGGTCTACGCCAACGACCAGGGCGGCATCCTGGCTCCCACCTCCGGTACGCTGGATGTGGTGCTTCGAAACAATGCGGGCGCTGGTCGCAGCACCGCCCCGATCTTCCCCGCCGCCCGACCGGGCCTTCACCTGATCGGCAATCTCAACTGCGCGTGGCTTCAATGCTTCGCGGACCCCGAGGGTCTCGACTTCTCACCCGGGCCAGGATCGCTGCTTCGCGGACTGAGCCTGCCGCGGGCCATGGATGGCGTCCCGGCCGACGATTTCTTCGGGGCACCGAGGGGAATCCCCCCCGCCGTCGGGGCTATCGAGCGACCCGCCCGGCCGATTCGACTCGAAGGCAGACCCTAGCTGGCGCTGCAATGGTTGCGCAAAGGTTGGATCCTTAGGTAAGTAACGAGTTCTCCTACCCGAACCCTCGAGCGCTAAGCCCGGCGGGCGGGCGGGCGCGCAGATTCGACACTAGCCTGAATCCCCTTACCCAATTACGCGAACGAAGTGCTCTGACCCACACTTGAACGCCATCCATGAAATCAAGCGGTTAGGCGGTATCTGACCGCTTCACTCGTGGCACCTGCCTTGCTTTCCCATAGTCCCGACCATGCGCGTTCTTGTCACGGGACACAACGGCTATATCGGATCGGTTATGGTTCCGGAACTGCTGGCCGCGGGGCACGAGGTGATCGGACTCGATACCTTCTTCTTCGAAGATTGCAGCCTGGGCGACGACCAAGACGCGGTTCCCGCGATCCGGAAGGATATCCGCGACGTGGAACTGGGCGACCTGCAGGGACTGGACGCGATCATTCACCTGGCCGCGCTCTGCAACGATCCTCTGGGAGATCTGCAGCCGCGATGGACACACGAGATCAACCATCGGGCGTCCATCCAGCTCGCCCTCCTGGCCCGGGACGCGGGCGTGCGGCGGTTCCTCTACGCTTCCTCCTGCAGCATCTATGGGGCCGCTGGCCGCGATGACCTTCTCAACGAGGAGGCACCCGTCCGACCGTTGACCGCTTACGCGACGTCCAAGGTCCGCACCGAAGAGGCCCTCGCGATGCTCGCGGACTCCTCCTTCAGCCCGGTATTCATGCGGAACGCGACCGCGTACGGGCTTTCCCCACGCCTGCGCGCCGACGTGGTTCTCAACAACTTCGTCTGCTGGGCGCACACCACCGGCCGCATTCGCTTCATGAGTGATGGGACGCCATGGCGCCCCATCGTGCACGTCCAGGACATCGCGCGCGCATTCGCAACGGCGCTCGCGGCTCCGCGGGAGGTCATCCACAACCAGGCCTTCAACGTGGGCGCGACCGCCGAGAACTATCAGGTCCGCGAGCTGGCCGAGATCGTAAGGGGCACCGTAGCGGGCTGCACCGTGGAATATGTCACCGATGCGGGACCCGATCCCCGTAGCTACCGGGTCGACTTCGGCAAGCTGGCCCGCACGTTCCCGGCCTTCAGGCCGCGATGGAACGCCTCGTTCGGAGCCAAGGATCTCTACGCGGCGCTCCAGAAAGCGGAGGTCACGCTCGAGGACTTTCAAGGCCGCAGATACATCCGTCTAGTCCAGATCACACATCTGCTAGGATCCAATCGGCTGGATGGCACGCTCCGCTGGGTCCGCCACGGGCAATAGGCCGGCCATGTCCACCTGTCGTTTCTGTCAGACCCCGTTGCATCGCACGTTCGTCGATCTCGGTATGTCTCCCCTCTGCGAGAGCTTCCTCACCGTCGAGCAGCTCAACCAGATGGAGCCCTTCTATCCGCTGCACGCCTACGTCTGCGAACAATGCTTCCTGGTGCAGGTGGAGGAGTATGTCCGACCCGAGCGGATCTTCAGCGAGTACGCCTATTTCTCCTCGTACTCTCGGGCCTGGCTCCATCATGCCGAGTCCTACACCGACATGATCGTCTCGAGGCTCGGCCTCGACCGCGACAGCCACGTGGTGGAGCTCGGAAGTAACGACGGCTATCTGCTGCAGTACTTCGTGGCCAGGGGTATTCCGGTGCTGGGGCTGGAGCCGGCCGCCAACGTAGCCGCCGCGGCAATCGCCAGAGGGGTACCGACCATCACCCGCATGTTCGGGCTCGACACCGCGCAGGAGCTCACGGCGGCCGGTCACAAACCGGATCTCCTGATCGCCAACAACGTGCTGGCTCAGGTGGCGGACCTGAACGGCTTCGTCGCCGGGATGCGGACGCTCCTCAAGCCCGGAGGGGTCATCACGCTCGAGTTCCCGCATCTGGACCGGCTGATGAGCGAGAATCAGTTCGATACCATCTACCACGAGCACTTCTCGTATTTCTCTCTCTTGAGCGCCGACCGGATCTTCGCCGCCCACGGTCTGACCGTATTCGACGTGGAGGAGCTGTGGACGCACGGCGGATCGTTGCGGGTCTATGCCCGGCACCGGGACGATGGGACGCGGCCGGTGGGGGCCCGCGTGCGGGCTCTCCTTGCGCGTGAGAAGGTGGCTGGCCTGGATCGCCCCGAGCGGTACGCGACCTTCGGGGGCCGGGTGGCGGAGAGCAAGTGCCGGCTGCTGGAGTTTCTCATCGGGGCCAAGCGTCAGGCCAAGTCGGTCGTCGGGTACGGGGCGCCCGGCAAGGGCAACACGCTCCTGAACTACTGCGGGATCCGGACGGACCTTCTCGACTACACGGTGGACCGCAATCCCTATAAGCACGGGCGGTTCACCCCGGGCACCCACATTCCCATCTACCCACCGGAGAGGATCCTCGAGACTCGACCGGACTATGTTCTCATCCTGCCCTGGAATCTCAAGGATGAGATCATGGAGCAGCTGGCGGTTGTTCAGTCATGGGGCGGACAGTTCGTCGTACCGATTCCGGATGTGAAAGTTTATTCGTGACACGCGCACGAGAAAGGGGGGGGACCACGTCATGAAGGTCGTCCTCTTCTGCGGAGGGCAGGGCACCCGGCTTCGCGAGTACTCCGAGAGCATCCCGAAGCCGATGGTGAATATCGGCTATCGACCGATCATCTGGCACGTGATGAAGTACTACGCGCACTTCGGGCATACGGACTTCATCCTCTGCTTGGGATACCGCGGTGACGTCATCAAGCAGTACTTTCTCGACTATGAAGAATGCCTCTCAAACGACTTCCAGCTTTCGAAGGGCGGCCGCGAGGTGCAGCTCTACGGCCGGGACATCGACTCATGGAACATCACGTTCGTCGATACCGGGCACTACTCGTCGATCGGCCAGCGGTTGAAGGCGGTCGAGGGCTACCTCCAGGGCGAGGAGGCGTTCCTGGCCAACTACTCGGACGGCTTGTCGGATCTCCCGCTCCCCGCCTACCTTGACAACTTCTACCTCCACGACGCCGTCGGCAGCTTCGTGTGCGTGCGGCCAAGCCAGAGCTTCCACATGGTAAGCCTCGGGGCGACTAACCTGGTCACCGATATTCGCCACGTGGACCAGGCCGACCTGTGGATCAACGGAGGCTTCTTCGCGTTCAAGCGTGCGATCTTCGACTATATCGGAGACGGAGAAGATCTGGTCGCTGAGCCGTTCCAGCGCCTGTTCGGGAAGGGTCGTCTCGTCGCATACAAGCACAACGGCTTCTGGGCGTGCATGGACACCTTCAAGGACAAGCAGCGCCTCGACGAGATGAGCGCTCAGGGAGACTGCCCGTGGGAGGTGTGGCGCACCGACCGATCCCGAAGCGCCCGGGTGGCGACCGCGGTAAACGGTGGCCGCCCTGGACGGCGGCACGTACCCGCGGATCGCGAGGACTATCTCGACGGATGTTGAGGGCTCCCGCTTCCGTGGACGGTGGACCATGTTGACGCTCGAATTCGGGGCACGCGAAGAACCTCTGGTGGTTCTCTGCCTGGGGGCCCACGCCGACGATCTGGAGATCGGCTGCGGCGGGACGCTCCTCACACTCGGTGGGACCGGGCTCTCGATCGCAGTGACCTGGGTGGTATTCAGCGCGGACGGACGGCGACAGCAGGAAGCCTGCGAGAGCGCGGAGGTGTTCTTGTCGCGGGCCAAGACGAAGGACATCGCGGTGAAAGGGTTTCGCGACGGCTTCTTCCCGTATCAAGGACAGGACCTGAAGGAGGAGTTCGAGGCACTCAAACGGAGGATCAGCCCGGACCTGATCTTCACTCACCACCAGAACGACCGCCATCAGGACCATCGGCTCATCTCGGAGCTGACATGGAACACCTTCCGTAGTCACCTGATCCTCGAGTACGAGATACCAAAGTACGATGGAGATCTCGGCTCCCCGAACATCTTCGTGGCCCTCCCCGAATCGGTGGCGCGCCGCAAAGTCCATGAGATCCTTGCGACGTTCCAGAGCCAGACGGGCAAGCATTGGTTCTCGGACGACGTGTTCATGTCTCTGTTGCGGCTGCGCGGCATGGAGTGCGCAGCGGCCGACCGGTACGCGGAGGCATTCTACAGCCGCAAGGCTATCCTATCCCTGGGGACGGCGCGGTGACCAAGCCACTCGTTACCATCGGGTTGCCGGTCTTCAACGGCGGGAAGTTCCTCGGCCGCGCGCTGGACTCACTCCTGGGGCAGACGATGGCGGATTTCGAGCTGATCATCACAGACAACGCGTCGGTGGATGCCACCGAGCAGATCTGCCGCGACTATGCGCGGCGGGACCGGCGCGTTCGCTACTATCGGCGTGCGGTCAATATCGGCGGCCCACGGAACTTCAATCATGTCTTCGCGCTATCGGATACGAAGTATTTCAAGTGGGCGACCGCGGACGACTTCTGCGGGCCCGAGTTCCTGGAACTCGCGCTCGCGGTGCTGGAACGGGACACGGAAGTGGTGCTCTGCTATGCGAAGACAACGACCGTGGCCGGAGACGGATCGCGTCTCTCCGACTACGAAGACCGCCTCCATCTGACCGCAGACAGCGCACGGGAACGCTTCACGCGTCTGGTGACGACGATCGGGCTCTGTCACCAGCATCAAGGCTTGATGCGCAGCACCGCGCTTCGCAAGACGAGGCTGCTGCGGGATCACCTCGGATCCGATCTGAATCTGCTGGCCGAGCTGGCGTTGTACGGCAAGTTTTGCGAGCTCCCGCAGCGGCTGTTCTTCAGACGTTTCCACGAGGACGCCTCGAGCTGGGCGCGCGATGACATGGCTCGCCAGCTCGCCTTCTATGACCCGGGCGGTCTCTTCCAGATCGAGCTTCACGGCTGGCGGCGGTACGCGGCGGACCTGGACGCGATCTGGCGAGCCGAAATTGGCCGCGGCGAGAAGATGGCCCTCTACCGGTTCGTGCTGCACCGAATGATCTGGGACCGTCGGCGGCTCGCCGGAGAGATTGGGCTGAAGGCACGGATGCTGGTGGGGGACACCCGGCTGCGCCGGTGGGCGCGAGCCCGTGTGGGCTCGACGCGGTAGATGACGCGGGCCGATGTCGCCCCGGTTTCCCCCTGTGTCCGCGCCGCCCGGTGCCGGGCTTGCGGCGAGTCGGGGCTCGAGCGGGTACTGGACCTGGGCCTTCAGCCGGTGGCTGACTGGCTGATCGAGCCGTGCGCTGCCCCGGAGTCCGAGGCTCGCTATCCGTTGGTGCTCAGGTCTTGCCGCCGCTGCATGCTCCTGCAGCTGGCCGCGTTCGCGGGGGAGGAGCGTGTGCAGGGGCACGCGCACTCGGGCGGGCTCTCGTCGACGGTCGGCCAGCACGACGCGGCCTGGGCCCGGGAGCTGGTCGCGCGACTCGGGCTGAGTCGGGCAAGCGTGGTGGTCGACTCCGGGGGCGGGGGAAAGGGCGTCGCTCATGCCCTGGATCGGCGGGGCGTGCGGACTGTCGCGCCCACCGAGTGTCGACCGCATCGCGCCGATCTGGTGGTGTCCAACCACAGTCTCGCCCACGCGCTCGATCTCGGACGGGCCGTCGCCGATCTGATCGCCCCGCTGTCCGAGGAGGGCACGGTGGCCGTCGAGTTCCATCACGCCGCCCGACTCCTCACGGAGACCCAGTTCGACCTGATCTGTCACCCACACCGCACGTACCTCTCGGTCGCCGCGGTCGTGAAGACCTTCGCCCGGCATGGGTTGGTCTCCGTCGACGCGCGCGAGACCCCTGTTCACGGCGGGTCGGTGCGGCTGTACGCGCGCCGGGGGAGCGGAGCCCCGGGCCCAACCGTGGAGCGTCTCATGGCCGCTGAGCGTTCCGAAGGCCTCGGTGATCGGGCCGACCATCGCGCACTTGCGGACCGGGTGGAGATTGCCTCGACTCGAGTGCGCAGCTTCCTGGAGCAGGCGCGGTCCGAGGGCCGGACGGTCCTGGGCTACGGCGCGCCTTCCCGGGCCAGCACCCTGCTGAATCACTGCGGCGTGACGGCAGCGCTGCTTCCGGCCACGGTCGACCGATCTCCGTCCAAGCAGGGCCGCGCCCTGCCGGGATGTCGCGTGCCGATTCACGCTCCCGGCTTGCTGACCGATCTGAAGCCCGACTACGTCCTGATCCTAGCCTGGACCCTGGCCGACGAGATCATGGAGCAACTGCCGGAAGTGCGCTCGTGGGGTGGTCGCTTCGTGACCCCGCTCCCCGATGTGAGGGTCCTGCAGTGAAGAGCGAGGGCCTGGTTGTCAAGGTCCAGCACCCGCCCCCGGAGGCGCCGCGGTGACGGTCCGGCACGTCCTGTTCGTGGCCTATCACTATCCACCGGAAGCGAGCAGCAGTGGAGTCCTGCGGACGCTCAAGTACACCCGCTACCTGGGCGCACACGGCTGGAGGACCACGGTGCTGACTCTGAAACGGCACGCATTCGAGGTGACGGACGCAGGTCTCGAGGATCAGATTCCCCCGGGGGTACGAGTGGTGCGAACGTCGTTCCTCGACGTGAAGCGCCACTTGGGCATTCGAGGCGTCTACCCAGGCAGTCTGGCGGTGCCCGACCGCTGGATCGGCTGGTGGCCCTGGGCGGTGCGAGAAGGCCGGCGGATCATGCGGACGGATCCGGTGGATCTGGTCTACTCGACGAGCCCACACGCCACCGCCCACGTGGTGGCGCTGTCGCTACGACGGTTGACGAGGTGTCCGTGGGTCGCCGACTTCCGGGATCCGTGGTACGAGGAGCCGCCCGAGGCCGGGACGCCTCGCATCGTCCACTGGGCCGCCAGACACCTGGAGCGTCAGGTCGTACATCGAGCCGCCACCGTCGTGGCCAGTACCGATCGGCTCCGGGATGCGCTGGCGACACGCTACGCCGGTGAGCCTCGGGAGAAGTTCTGCGCGATCCCCAACGGATACGACGACGAAGATTTCGAGGCCCGGCCGATGCCGGACCCAAGTGCGGGGTCCGAGCTACTCATCCTGCATGCCGGAGGGATAAATCCGACGTTTCGTGACCCGCGCCCTTTGTTTGCCGCGCTACGAGAGGTCGGGGATTCCGGGGCTTTGGATGTGTCGCAGGTGCGGTTCCGGTTTCTTGGCGGGGGTCCATTCGGCGACTCGCCGCAGATGAGACAGGCGATCGAGGCGGCGGGCCTCTCCGGGCGCGTCGAGTTCCTGCCCCGGGTCGACTACGCACGCGCGCTGGCCGAGCAGGCGAAGGCCCGACTGCTCCTGCTGCTGCAGGCGTCAGCGGACACCACCGATCTGGTGCCGGCGAAGCTGTTCGAGTACCTTCGGGCCGGCCGGCCGGTGCTCGCCGTCGTCGGGCCGGGGGCGACCGCCGAGCTTCTTCGAGAGACTGGGGGTGGATGGGTCGTGGATCCTCGGTCTCCGGAGGCGCTCCAGGCAGCCCTGGCGGCGGCCGTCCGGGCATCGCAGTCGGGGACCCTGGCCGCTATGACGGCCGACCACGGGGTTCTGAAACGATTCAGCCGCGAGCGCCTGGCCGCAGACCTCGCCGCGCGCTTCGATGCCCTGGTGGAGAAACGTAGGAGTTGAACCCATGAGAGGAACCTTCGTGGACCATGCGAGCCTTCTCGCCTTCGCTCTCCCCACGTGGCCGGTCCTTTCGTGATGACCGGGCGATGTCGAGCGGTCCTGGCGAGCGTGGGCATACTGGTGCTGTGCGCGGGCTCACAACCGAGGACGGCCGCGACGGCCACGGGACTCGCCGATCTGCCGAGCAAGACCTTTGTCGCCCTCGAGTTGCCGGGCATCGGGCAGGGCATCCCCGGTAGGGGAATGAAGCACGTGACGTGGGCATACAATCCTGTCGCCAAGCGACTCTATGGAGTCGGCGGAGACTACTCCGGTGAGTCGTTCCAACAGTCGTACCGCCAGGAAACATGGTCACTGTCGCTGGCGGAGCGATGGGCAAGCCGGATGGACCCTGCCGCGGGGTGGCGCCTCGAGTATCCCTACTGTGGGCCTGCGGGACAGGTCCAGCCCAAGCATCCTGACTTCGTCGGTTGGATGTGGGACGGTACGCGAAAGCTGTTGTGGATGATGCCTGGCACCTTGGTCGCGAGTAACGACGTGTGTCCTGGCGAGACGACGCAATCCAAGGATGATCCCGGATTCCTGCTAGACAAGGTCATGACCTTCGATCCGACCAGAAAGATGTGGACGGACCAGACCCCGAACGGCTACACGGCCGGTCCCGATGCGGCCGAGACCTGGATGAGCGTGTACGACCCGGTTCGTGACCAGATCATCCGGTTCGGATTCAACGGCGGGTCGGGTGGGGTCGCGAATATTCTAGACCTCTCCACCAAACGTTGGCGGGTGCTGACGCTAGGAGTCGATGGGCGCGGTGGTGAGGTCCGGATCAACAAGCAGTATCTGGCGGCCGACCTCGCCGGGCGCCACATCTACGCCATCGATGGACATTCGGGGCGCCTTCACCGATGGAGCATGGACCGGCGTACGTTAACCGATCTGGGAGCCGTTCCGGGCGGGAGTCTCGGAAGCGAGAACACGGCCTACCCGGTCTGGGATAGCGTCAACAAGGTGCTCCTCTGGTATAGGGGCGAGAACGAGATGTTCCACATCTACCACCCCAACCCAAAGAAGTGGGAGTCCGTGCCGGTCGTGACGAGCCCGCCCGGCCTTCCCCTCCGCGCCCATGCCGTGGTCTTCGACCCAGATGAAAACGTCCTCATGCTCATGGGCGGCCTGGAGCCGCCAAACCCCTACATGTTCCTGTACCGCTACGGCCAAGGACCGCGGTAGCCTCAGATTCACGCTCGAGACGCCTGTCGTTTCGCACCAGGCCCAGGTGACGTAGACCACCCCGGTCCCGGGGCCCCCCCGGACCCCGGCCGCGCTAGGATGAACGAACCAGTCGTCGCCGGCACGACCGACGTGGCCAGCCCCGCGATCCTCCAACGTCGGCAAAGCAGCTCCGCCCGGGGATCACCGGCATCGTCCAGCAGGATCTCGTCGAACCGTATCCCCGCATCTTCGAGCACCGGCACCACTCCCGAACGCCAGCTGGAGCAGAACGGCTCCTCCCACGCCGTCTCGAACACGGCCGGGCCATCGCAGAACACGTGGCTGAACGCCGATGGCAAGCTTCGGCCTTGAAGATCGAACCACACGAAGTCGCCGCGCTTGCTCAACGGTGCATACCAGAGGGTGACGTTCGTGATGCCCAGCTCTCCTAGCGTTGCTCGGATGCGCTCGTACCAAGCCCGATCCTGTTCCAGGCTCCACACTCGACCACCGTGGCGGTGCGCAAGAGCGGCAGCGACGATGGTCGAGATGCCGCTGCCGCACTCGAGGAACGGTCCGGGCCCCCGCAGCGCGCGGACCGCGGTCTGGGCTAAAAAGTCGATGTCCGCACAGAACGCCTCGTTGCCCCATGCCCGCCGCATATCATGGAGCACCTCTCGATCCACCCCATTCGCATGCGGTCCTGTCCGCAAGACCTCTACGCATCGTCGCAGCCTCCGCCTCCGAGAAACTGCGTCAAGCATATCGATCAACCTTCTTACCCGACGCCGGATCAGCCCCAGCCTCCTGCGCCACCACCGCCCGCAACCCTCTTAGGAACCGTGGGTGTGTCAATTGCCACGAAAAACTTGCACCCCGTTCCAACGACCGCCCGCCCGCTCGCCCTTGAGAGGACGACCGCAACCCCGGTACCGCCCAAACACGCGAACGTTTGCCCGACACCCAGCGTCGAGCTGGCGTAGTAGTTGCCGAACATATCGGACTCTGTCAGACTCGTCGGGAGTGGCGCGCCGATGGCCCTAGACACATTTCTCACCAAAGTGGCTGACACTCTCCTGGATCCTTTTCGCTCGTGGGAACGCGTTCTCGCTGCTCTATCCGGGATCCCAAACGCCCTCACCGATTTCCGCAGCAAGACCGCGTGGGTGTACCTGCTAGCGAGCGTCGTCATCGCCTGCCTCCTCTATTGGGTCCGCAGGCGCAGCCGCCAACTCGAGGGCGACGTGTCGCTGACGAGCTTTCTGTTTCCCCGCGAAGTCTATCGCCGACGCTCCGCGGTCGTCGACTACAAGTACGTCGCGATCGATCTCACCATCAACTCTTTGCTCTATACGCCATTCACGGCCGGCGTCGCGTGGTTTCTGTACAAGTCGCTCCATCCGCTCACGGCCCACTTTCTCGCCTTCGACCTCCCCGGCATGGATCCGTTGACCCGCGCCATCCTCCTCACGGTCGCGACGGTGGCCGGGGCTGATCTTGGATTTTTCCTCTCGCACTATCTCATGCACCGCATCCCGGTACTGTGGCACTTCCACGAGGTCCATCATTCGGCCGAAGTCTTGACTCCCGTCACCGTATACCGGGTTCATCCCGTCGAGGACCTGGTCAACACCTGTGTCGCGGGTTTCCTCAGCGCGATGGGTGCCTCGGTGTATACGGCGCTACGCGGCACCGAAGTCACCATCTTCGCCATATACGGCACGAACGTCGTCGTGTTCATGTTCTTCTTCGTGGCGTTTCAACTTCGGCACTCACACATCTGGCTCTCCTACGGGCCAGTGCTGGAGCACCTCTTCATCAGCCCCGCGCAGCATCAGATTCATCACAGCACCGACCAGAAGCATTGGAGCAAGAACTACGGTTTCATCTTTGCGACGTGGGATTGGCTGTTCGGCTCCCTGTACGTTCCCCGCCAGCGCGAGATCTTGCAGTACGGCGTACCGGGGACCGACCCGCAGGACTTTGCCACCGTTGGCAAGCTCTATTTCCTCCCGTTCGCTAAGGCCGCTCGCACCATTCTCAGAAGGCGTCAAGCTCCGCAGACAACACTAACCACGCCTGGATGAGCGCTCGGCGGCTCTAAGCCGCCATCTCCTCGAGCTGAAGGAGATAGATGGCCAGAGACCCGAATGATTCGACCGCCGGGGCGTAGCCGGGGTCAACCAGAGCCCGGAGCGTTCTGGCGGTGATGAATCCCCTTCGAGCCAATCGTCCTGAGCCAGCCCGCGAATATCTCAGAAGATCGGCGGCCAGCCTGCGATACGACCGGCCGGCGCCCGTTTGCCGCGTGCCCTTCGGCTGAAATGGAATCGCGGCGTATCGCGGGAAGGCACGGGCGATCGTGTCGGCATGAAATCGGTGGTCCAGGAACATCGTCCCGGGGAGCGACGCCAGTAGCTCGTAAACGGCGGGATCGAGATACGGCGTCACCACGCTACAGGCTCGACTCAGCATCCCGAACGGACCCGCGGCAACGCAACGGCGGGTCCGGTTCCAGAAATAGAACGAGCTGACCGGGTTCGGAGCGTCGACGTGCCTGGCGAGCTCCTTCACCACGCGCTCCAGCGCCACCTCACGACCGAGTCTTTGATAGGCGCCGTAAGACAGAAGGCCGGGCAAATAGCCTTCGCTCCCTAACAGGAGCTCGCCCAGCTCCCGCAATCGGCCGGCGTGAAAGAGCCTGAGCCGATGCTCGTCCTGATACAACCCGGCCGACAAGACATCTCCCGCGATGCCGTCATACACTCGGCCATATCGCCCCGCCACGAACTCCGTCAGGGCCACCATCCAGCCATGCTCGATGGCGCAGTAATGCGTCAGCACATTCTTTTGCAGTTCGGCCGCGAGCTCGCAGGGCTGTAGGCCGATCGTGAGATGCTTCACTCCGAGCGCTCGCGCCACCCCCGCGGCCACCGCGTCTTCGTCCGCGGTGGGCGGGTAGTGTCGCGCGGTCACGCACGTCTCGGGAAAGCGTCCGAGCTCGCACAATGCGAAGAGAATATGGCGGGAATCCTGTCCACCGCTGAGCGGCAGCGCCCACGCGGCGTCCTTCGGGAGGTCTCGTTTGAGAGCCTCACGGAGTGTCTCGGCGTAGAGGTCCATCGCCGCTATCCGTGACAACGACTGAGGGGTTGGACTCCACAGACCCCCCCGCACCTCAGCTGACGTCCCCGTCCAGCGCAAATAGCCACCCGGCGGCAACACCCGAATGGCGCTGAACGGAGTGTCATCACCGAGGAAGAACTTCAGTCGCAGGAAGGCGGCGAGCGCAGTGTCGTCCAGCTCCGTCGATGCGCCCCGGGCGACCAGCGTCGTCAAGGAGGGCGAGACGAGTATTTCTCCATCACGGCAAGCGTAGAAAAGGGGGAAGAAACCCAGGCGGTCGGTCTTGAGGACGAGCTGCTCGCCGTCCCAGATCCACTCGGAGTAGATCGTCCCTGCGGTGCCGCTGGACTCCTGGCTTCTCACGGGAGAGCGGACATAGTGAGGCAGGCCCTCGACCCGGTGGCGATCGCCGTGACGCGCCACGCGGATGTACGTCTCATCGGTTCGGATCGCCTGCAACGACATGACGGCGCGAGTCCGAGTCCCGACCTACAGCTTCTGCCGAAGGACGTCCAGGACGTCCGCGTAGGTGGTGATGGTCTCGATCTCCTGAACCTCGAACGAGACCTTGAACTCCTCCTCGAGGGCAAGGCAGAGTGTGATGTGTTTCATCGAGTCCCAGGCGTCGACGTTGTCCCGACCGGTGTTCTCGTCGATGGCCCCGTCGTCGAGATCCAGTACGTCCGCCATGATCCGCTTGACCTGCTCTTCCATACCTAGGCCTTTCGACCGTCGGTGGGCGTGACGACGGCCAACCACTGAGGGTACTCGACCCGCTGCTGTTCGAGGTCGAGCTCCCACACCTCACCCGAGGTCTCATCCACGGTGACCCGCTGAAAGCCGTGTCGCGCGTAGAGGTCACGCACCGGCTCGTTCTTCTTGGTGGGAATGATCCTCCCGCGCAGTCGCCGCGCCGCCCGGGCCTTGGCCTGATCACACAGGTGCGCGAGCATGACGGTCTCGACCTTGCGGCCGATCACCCGGCAGCTCAACAAAAAGCTATCCACGTCCAGAACGGCCCCATCCTGGCGGGCCAGCATCACGCCAACGATGCCGTTGTCTCCGAAGCGGTCCAGGACGCGAATGGCGGTCGTGCTCCAGACCGGATCGGATGCGTACCGGCTCACATCGGCCTCGGTGTACCGTCGCGTAGTGGTCGTGAACTGGTTCGTCTTCTGGGTGAGCTGAGCGACGCGCGCGAGCGAGGTCCCATCCACGGGAACCAGCGCCACTTCCGTCTCGAGGTTCCGTAGGAACTCATCCAAAGAGCCGCTCTCGGCCATCATCGCCTCGGCCTGGGCCCGTTGCTGGTACAACTCCGCCCGCTTGCCGTCCTCTTCCGAGTGCTCCAGCCCGTCGAACAACCCCTCTTCGAGAAGCGCCCGAACATACTGCTCGGGCTGCTTCGGAAGTTGAATTACCGTGACCACCGGACACGCTGACCGGACCTGCTCGCACTCGATCGGGCTGTCGTCCGCGAAGACCATGTGCTCCAGGCCGATGTTCAGTTTGCGGGCGATGGCTTCGAGTGACTTGCTCTTCGGCCCCCAGTGGATCTCCATGTGGGCGAAGTGCTCCGGCTTCAGGAGCATGTGGGGATTCCTGGCGAAGGCCTCGCGGACGTCACCCTCGTTGTTCTTGCTGGCCAGGGCCAGGAGGATACCGCGACGGGAGAGGTCCAGGACCGCGCGTTGAAACGCCATGAACGCGCTGCCCGGATACTGGGGCCCGAGCTCGATTCCCATGGCCCCGACCTCCCCGACCACGCCGCCCCAGAGGGTGTTGTCCAGGTCGAGCACCACGCACTTGCGCGTCTTGCCGGTGAGGGCCCGGAGGTACTTCATGTACTCGCAGGCCAAGATCGGCAGCGCGCTCTGGGCGATAGGAGCCTGCGCGTAGTGGTCCATCCGGTCGTCATGCCAACGCTCGCTGCCGACGCGGGAGACGAGCCCAGCGTAGTCCACCACGTACACGCCGCGCTGCGCTCGGCTCAGGCGGTCGAGCCGCTCGTTGAGGCTCGCGACGAGGTGGCCCTGACCAAGTCCGACCCGATCGTCGAGGACGCCCCACGGCCGCCAGGGGGAGGGCGCGAAGTTGTGAATCAAAACCGTCGCGTCGGACTGCGTCCGAAAACCCCCCAGCCAGGCCTCGATCTCCCGCTCGGCCCCCTCCAGGAGCTGATCGAATCCACCGCTCAGGTGCTGAAGGTAGCCTGCATACGCAAACGGAAAGAGACGGGGTCCGTCCAGCGCCAGGACCACCACCTGGGGCTTGCTCGCGTAAAGTCCGCTGGCCGGGTCGAGAATCTCCTGACGAAACTGGCCGAAGCCCGCCTGGTAGATCTCGACCTCCAGCTCGTTCAGGAAACCCTGAGCGATGAGGGCGTCGTGGATAAACTCGATCGAAAACGACGACAGAAGAGCGACCCGGATCTTCCGAAGGCCCAGGCGCTCCGCGCTTACCCGCTCCACGGCGCGGCGGATGAACGTCCACTGGCGAAGCCCCGGAGCCTCCGTGACGAGGCGCCGCGCCGCCTGAATCGCCCGCACCGTCTCCCCGTGCTCGAGCATGTCCTCGAACAGTCTCCGCGCCTGCTCACCCGCGTCAGTCATAGCAGTAGGAACCCTCCGTCGCCATCGCCCGCAGGGCGCCCATCACGGCCGCCGCGTCGAGCAGGATGATCTGCAGCCCTCCGAGTCGCGCCTCTCGCCAGAGGCCGCGCCGCTTCAGCACCGGCACCAGCTTGAGCAGGTTACGTCGACGGGACACCGCCCCGTCGAATAGCCGCGTGTGCGTCTCCACCAATTCGCCGTTCTTCGTCCGGCTCAGGAGCCGGTAGCTCTGCGCGCTGAAGGGCGAGAAGGGCATCTGCGGCTCGAGGGCCTCCTCCGCCGCATGGAATACGGTCATCGGCTCGATCCCTGTCCCCAGAAACAGTATCTGGCCACCCTCGTCTATGAGCCGCTGATACGGTGACCCCGCTCCACACGGCGTTCCCGCCCGATGATGATCTGCGATGAGCGCCTCCGCCCGCCCGCCCCAGGCCGCCACCGAGTGCGTCGGGTGCACGCTCCGCGGCACCCCGGGCATTCGCCGGAACAGCTCCGAAAGGATACCCATCCGCGACGGCGTCCGCAGAACATCAAAGATCGGGTCATCCTTGACATAGTCGGTTGCGGTTCCCGAGAACGGGATCGTGGGCATCAGTACGCTGCCCGCGGGCCCCACTACTCTCTGCAGCACGCCGATGATGTCCGACGGTTTGCCCGTAAAGCCCATGAATCTGTCGTAGGCACAGTGCACGAACAGGACGTCGCCTCTACGTACGCCGAGCCGCCCCAAGCAGGCGCCGAGCGCCTCGGCATCGAATGCGTGGCGCCAGCGGGAGTACCGAAGGCGCATCTGCTTGAGCCGGCCCTTGATCGCTCGTTTCGCTTTCGCGGGGAGGGGAACGACCATCACGCGCCCGAGAGCCGATCCTGCAGCATGAGAGCATCCAGCAGATACTTCGTCGCCCAGTTCGGATAGCCCCCGGGCATGTAGCTGCCCAGTATCGGGAATGATCCGGCGAGCGCGCCGTTCACCCCGGGGTCCGTCGAATCCAGTCGCTGGACCGCCTTCAGAAAATCAACGAGGCGTTCCGCCGCGTCGCGGTACCGCCGCTCGCCCAGCACCTCGAAGAGCCGATAACACACAACCGCGAGCTGCGCCTGGCCAGTCAGGCATGCGCTCCACGTCGCGGGCTCCCAGTCGGGGTAGAAGCAGCCGTAAAGGAAGCCGTCAGCCCGGATCTGCTTCACCAGAGGATCCACTCCGCGCCGGACCGCCGCCACCATGCGATCCGACTTCGCGGCTACTCCCACCTCGAGGACGCCCTGCAGGGTATAGCCGATGGTGTGGAGCAACGGGGCTTCTGGCCGCTCGAGACAGTTGTTCGCAAACCATCCGTTCGGACGCTGCTCTCCGAGCGCCGCTTCGATCGCACGGAGCGCGGACTGCCGATACTGTTGGTTGTCGGTCATCTCGCCCAACCGATAGAGCGGCCAGGCGCAGAGGCAATTGTAGGTCTTCACCCGGTGCGGGGCGACGTACGGGCCGTGGGTCCGGAAGTGTCCGTCGGAGCCCAGATCCCCGACGAGGAAGTCAGCGGCCCGCCGCGCGGCCTCTGCGATAGCCGGATCAGCGGTCCGGCCCAGGACCGCCACGTACCCCTGCAGGACCATCCCGGTGTTGAACACGGCTGCCCTCTGTCGCTCGGGCGAGCAGACCGGGCCGCCCTGTACTGCTCCCGACGGCATCTGAACCGAGATCTCCCAGCGCGCCATCCGATACGCGCGCTCGAGTATCGTGACGTCGCCGCACCGCTCGGCGTACTCAACGAGCGAGACGATGATGTACCCCGTCGTCTCGGGATACGACGGGCGCCACGCCGAGCCGCCGACCCGCTCACAGGGGAAGTAGCCGAGCGAGACTCCGTCGTCGGATGTCGCATCTTGGCCACGCAGCAGCCAAGCGACCGCCGCGGCGGCCCGGGCCGGCGCTTCGCCTCGCACTCGCGAGACGCCGGTCAGCAGGAATCGGCGGTAATCTCGGGCGACCGCCTGGGCGAACGGTCGATTGGCACCTTGCCTCAGCCGGGATGCTCGCTGCAATGCGGTCCTCGTGGCCCAGTAGATCTGTCGCAAGCCGCGATCACGGACCATGTCTCGAGAGATGCGCACGGCGGTGCGGATTCTCATCGCATTACCTGACCTCCAGTCACCGCCACGTCCACACCCGTGAGAAACGTCGCCTCCGGGCCCAGGAGATAACCCACCGCATTCGCCACGTCTGTCGGGCTGGCAAGCCGTCGGAGCGGCGTCCGCGCCGCCTCCCTCTTGAACACCATCGCAGGGTAATGCTCCGTGAGCTCCGTCTGGACCAGTCCGGGCGATACCATGTTGACCCGGATGTTGTCCGCAGCCCATTCCATCGCCAGTGCACGCGACAGCCCCTTCAGGGCATGCTTCGCGGTGACGTAGTCGGCCATCATGGCCGGTGGCGGCCCGTTCACCACCTGGGAGACGACGTTGACTATACTCCCGCCCCCGCGCGCCTTCATATGGGGATGAGCCGCCTGGCAAGAGTCCAGCACGGACTTCACCTGATACGTCAGCTGCTCTTCGAATGCCTTCCAGTCCAGGTCGATCACCGCGCTTTGCTGCAGCGGGCCGGTGGCACAGTTGACCAGCATGTCCAGCCCGCCGAACTGCCCGACGACAGCGCGGACCAACCGGTTCGTCTCCTCCTGATGACGCACATCCGCCCGAATAGCCAGTGCCAGTCCGCCTGCCTCCCGGATCGCGGCCACGACCTGTTCAGCGCGCCCGCCACTCTGGAAGTAGTTGACTCCCACCGCGATTCCGCGCGACGCAAGGAGTCGCGCCACCGCGGCGCCGATGCCGCGTGAGGCCCCGGTCACGAGTGCGACCTTCCGGCTGGTCGAGCGCTCGACCGTCTGACTCTCGACGGGCGCGCCGGCCGAAGCTGCGGTCGGGTCGCTGTCGCGAACCTTCACCCTGGCAGTGCCGCTGACCGCGACCTTACCCTCCGCGTTTCGAATCTCGGTGGCCAGCACGATCGTCCGCGTAGCCTCCGTCTTCGCCGTCACCTTGGCGCTCGCCCGAATCGTCTCACCCAGGCGAACCGGCAAACGGAAAGCCAGATCCTGGCCTAGGTACAGTGCGTGTCTACCCGGGATGCGCATGCCGACCAGCTGAGAGAATAACGCGGCCAGCAACATGCCGTGCACCACGCGCCCGCGGAACGGTGTCGTGCCCGCGTACTCCGCATCCATGTGTAGCGGGCTGAAGTCGCCCGACACTTCGGCGAAGCGCTCCACGTCCTCCGCGGTGAACGTTCGCTCGCAGTCAAAGACCGCCCCGATCGCGATATCCTGGAACCCTAGCTCGGCTACCGCTACTCCGTTCGGCACGTCCTCATCCCCCCTGAAGTCTCCCCGATCAGGCGCTCGGCGCCATCACAGAAGTGGCAAGTCGCATACCACTTCCGGGTGGATAACATCGCTCCAGTTTCGGGTATTTAGTGGTGCTTGGAAGATCGAGATTCGAGTAGTTGGGTACTCCTTTTCCCGAAACTACCCATCGCGTACCGCTGTTGAGCGACGCGGCGCCAGACTCCCGCGGCGCCTACCCTTCGAGTGTAGGCGACCCGCCGATTTATTCGGTCATCTGTCGGCCGTCGCCGAGTACCGATGAAGCTGGCACGAGTGTGGCGATTTTGCCAGTTCGGCCGGAATGGGTCAAACCAGCATCGGAGGGAAGGGAGCGGCGCGACGAGGAGTGCGGTGCTCTGCGTCGCCCATGCGCAAGGTTTGCAGAGTCGGTCGCCACATCTTGCCCGCGAGGACAGCGCCCGGAGGAACCTGCTGCGTGTTTCGTCACGGCGTGTCTCGATGTTCGTCGATCTCCCCTTGACAGCGGGGCAGTAACATCGGACAGTCTCGGAGCACGAGGCTGGTTCATGGAGTTTCTCATCGGGGTTCCGCATGTCTTTGTCATCACCTTCGTTGCCCGGGCAGCCTGCTGCGATGGTCTACCAGATCGTGTCGATCCGCGAGTGCGATAATCTCAAGGAGCGAGGATGAATATGAACGGCAACGCCCGCGCTGAAGTAGCGCGGCAGCTCGTGGTCGGATTGGACGCGATGGAGTGGAGCCTCGTCCGTCGCTGGGCCGACGAGGGCAAGCTCCCCACGTTTCGCCGGCTCATGGAAGAGGGCGCCCGCGGAGAGCTGGCCACCACGTCGGCCCAGCTACCCGACACGGTGTGGGCGTGCACCTACACCGGTGTCAATCCGGCCAAGTTCGAGAAATTCTTCTACGTTCAGTACGACGGTGCGCGACGGGGACTGCGTCACGTGCTCGATGATGCGATCCGGCGGCCGCCCTTCTGGGACTATCTGAGCCAGGCCGGGGTGCAGGTCGGCGTTGCAGACGCCCCAAAGTTTCCGCTGAGCCGCTCGTTGAACGGCTTTCAGCTGACCAACTGGGGCGCCCACGCCACGAAGACGGCACGAGCATCGGCGCCCATCTCTCTCCTGGGTGACATCGAGTCGCGCTTCGGCCGCCATCCGGTCGGCGACTGCGACGGGGTGGACAGTCGACCGGCGGCCCTCCTGGCGCTACGGGCGCGAGTACTGGAGGGCGTGCGGTGTCGTGGCCGCGTGTTCCGGGCTCTTATGCACGAGCGCCCCTGGGACGTCTTCGTCGCTGCCTTCTCCGAGCCCCACTGCATTGGCCACCATTTCTGGCACTTCATGGATCCGACCCACCCGGAGCACCCCGCGGTCGATCGGGATGGCTTGGCCGACAGCATCGAGCAAGTCTACCGAGCGATCGATGAAGAGATCGGCCAGATGATCACCCTGGCCGGGAAGCGAACGCGCTGCATCCTCGTCGCTGGGCACGGCATGGGCCCGATCTACCACGCCTCGTGGAATCTCTCCGAGATCCTCGATCTGCTTGGGTTCGGTCGCCAGGGCGTCGACCGTGGCCGGCGGAAAGACCGCGGGGAGAGGTCGGCGCCGATCAACCCATGGCGCATCCTGAAGATGGTCGTGCCGGGGGCCTGGCAATATCGCATCAAGGCGGCTTTGCCATCCCGCCTCCAGGAGCAGCTCCTGTTCTTGTGGTACACGGGGGGAGAGCGCTGGGCCGGGCGCCGTGCCTTCGCGATTCCGAACAACGACTCGGTGGGCGCAATTCGCATCAGCGTCCGTGGCCGCGACTATCAGGGACTCGTGGCCCCGGGAGACGAGTATCGCGGGGTCTGCCAGAGCATCGCCGCCGCTCTCAACGAACTCACGGACCCCGTGACCGGCCGACCGGTCGTGCGCAAGGTCACGTTGACGCACGAGGTCTTCTCCGGTCCATTCCTCGAACAGCTTCCCGACATCACGGTGCTGTGGGAGCAAGATTTCGCCTGGGATTCGATCGAGTCTCCGCGCTTCGGACGACTACGAATACGCCGGCAGGACAGCCGAACCGGCAGCCACACCGCCAGGGGGTTCTTCATCGCCACGGGACCCGGGATCCCACCCGGCACCGAGCTGCACGGACACTCCATCTACGATATCGCTCCCACGGTACTCGAGGCCGCCCGCGTCCCGCTTCCCAGCGATCTCGACGGGGCACCTCTGCCGCTGCAGCGTCTGGGCGTCCGCGCATGAGTCGCGAGGTCTCCCGCCTACGGTCCGGCGTTCGCCACGAGGGCCAGCGTTGCGAGGCTGCTTCCGCTACGCCGCCCTCCCCGGCGGTTGTCGACGCTCCGATCGACGGATCCGAGAGACGGGGGAAAGACCAATGAACATTCTCGGTATCTCCGCCTTCTACCACGACAGCGCCGCCGCCCTCGTACGTGACGGGATAATCCTCGCCGCGGCGCAGGAAGAGCGCTTCACGCGACGCAAACACGATTCGTCGTTCCCTTCGAAGGCGGTGGCCTACTGCCTCCAGGCCGGCCAGATCGGGATCCGGGATCTCGATATGGTGGTCTTCTACGAGAAGCCGCTTCGCAAGGCCGAGCGCCTCGTGGAGACGTACCTCGGCGTTGTTCCCCGGGGCCTCACGTCGTTCTCGCTCGCGATCCCGACCTGGCTTCGCGAAAAAGGGAGTATCCCGTCGATCCTGCGTCGTGAGCTGGGCCCGGAATACCGGGGCCCTCTCCTCTTCACCGAGCACCACGAGTCGCATGCCGCCAGCGCCTTCTTTCCTTCTCCTTTCGCCGAGGCCGCAATCCTGACCGCCGACGGGGTGGGGGAGTGGGCGACCGCGACCATCGGCGTGGGCGAGGCCAATCGGATCGAGCTGCTGGAGGAGATCCGTTTCCCCCACTCCCTCGGCATGCTCTACAGCGCGTTCACGTACTACACCGGGTTCAAGGTGAACTCGGGCGAATACAAGGTCATGGGCCTCGCCCCTTACGGCGAGCCGAAGTACGTGAAGCTCATCTACGACCACCTGATCGAGGTCGCCGAGGACGGGTCCTTCTGGCTGAACCAGGACTACTTCAACTACTGCGCCGGCCTCACCATGACGAACGAGCGGTTCCACGCGCTGTTCGGCGGTCCGCCCCGGGAGCCCGAGGGTCGCCTGCGTCAGAAGGACATGGATCTCGCGGCCAGCATCCAGGCCGTCACCGAAGACGTCATGTTGCGCCTCGCCCGCCGAGCTCACGCGAAGACGGGCAAGCGACAGCTTTGCATGGCGGGCGGCGTGGCCCTCAACTGCGTGGCCAACGGCCGCATCCTCCGGGAGGGGCCCTACGACGCACTGTGGATCCAGCCGGCGGCGGGCGACGCGGGAGGGGCGCTCGGCGCGGCTCTCTTCGCCTGGCACCAGATCTCCGGCAAGCCACGCGACAATCGCGATCGCGACACCATGCGGGGCGCTCTCCTCGGACCGGAATACACGAACGAGGAGATCGGGGCCTACCTCGAGCGCGTAGGGGCGCCCGCGGAGCGCTTGTCCGACTCCGCGCTCGTTGACCGGGTGGCACGCCTGGTGGCCGAGGAACAGGTCATCGGTTGGTTCCACGGTCGGATGGAGTTCGGCCCGCGGGCGCTCGGAGCCCGCAGCATCATCGGGGACGCCCGTAGCCCGCGAATGCAGGCGGTGATGAACAAGAAGATCAAGTTCCGGGAGGGATTCCGCCCGTTCGCGCCCTGCGTCCTCTACGATCGGGTGAAGGAGTATTTTGATCTCGCCTGCGAGAGTCCCTACATGCTCCTGGTCGCGCGCGTCGCGGAGCATAAGAGGCTGCCGATCCCGTCCGACGCCCAGAATCTCTGGGGGATCGAGATGCTCAACGTGCCCCGGAGCACGATTCCGGCGGTCACCCACATCGACTACAGCGCGCGCATCCAGACGGTGGACCCGGAGCGCCACGGCTTGTTCCACTCGCTGATGGAACGATTCTACGAGCTGACTGGTTGCCCGGTGGTCGTGAACACCAGCTTCAACGTGCGCGGCGAGCCGATCGTGTGCACGCCAGAGGATGCCTACCGATGCTTCATGTTCACCCGAATCGATGCGCTCGTCCTCGGGAACTACCTGCTGACCAAGGGCGATCAACCGGCGATGGCGGGGGCGGCCGAGCACCTCGCCCGCTTTCCGCTCGACTGAGGGGGCAGGAACGGTGACCGACCTCGTCGCGAGGATCATCTCGCTCCCGTGCTTTCAGCACGTCCTGTGGCATCCGGATCGCAAAGAGCTTCGCCGGTTCGCGTGGTGGATGCTGGGCGGGTTCGCGGTTCTCGGCGGTATCGGCGTGTGGCGGACCGGGGCGGTCGGAGTGGGGCCCTTCACCCTGTGGGCGATCGGCCTGGCCCTCGCCGCCAGCAGCGTCATCCCGGCCCTCGGCCGGGTCGCCTATCTGGCGGTCTATCTGACGAGCGGGGCAGTCGGGTATGTCGTGAGCCGCATCATCCTCACCATGATCTTCTACCTGGTCTTCACGCCGATCGGCTTGCTACTGCGCGCTCGCCGGCGCGATCTCCTTCAGCTCGGCCGCCCTCCGGGCGGCAGCATGTGGATGCCTCACCGCCAGCAAATCCAGAGTGACACCTACTACCGACAGTTCTGAAGCGGTCGGCGTCAGCCGACGGGAGAGCGACGATGAATCAGTCAGGCAGCGCCGGCCAGAATCCGAGCTTTGCGCGTGAACTGCTCATGTTCTTGCGCGAGAGCCGCAAGTGGTATCTCGTGCCCATCGCCGTCGTCATCCTTGCGATGAGTTTTCTGATCATCCTTGCGGGGACGGGGGCGGCGCCGTTCGTCTATACCCTGTTCTAGGCCAGGGTCCTGACGACAACTCGTTTCACACACCTTCTCTGATTGGACACCGAGCCTACCATGCCAACGCCGGGTATTCGTGCTGTGCGCCGATCGCGCTGGGGCATCGTGAGCGCGCTTGTCTTTCTGGCTGTCCTGTTCCTGTACGTCATCGTCCTGCCGATCTTTCGACCTCGCGGCGCCCTGTTGTGGGGCCACTACCGGCTGCTGGACGTCTACGCGGGCATTCCCGTCATCCTCGCGACCCTGGTTGCGCTGACCGTCTGGGCGACACCCGCCAGCCGGCGGCGCACGGTCGCCCTACGCCTGACCACGGTGATGCTGGTCGTCGTCCCCACGCTATTCTTGTTCGACCTCGTCTACACGCTCGCGCAACCCGCTTTTCGTCAGCCGGATTTCTGGCTCGACGGCGGCGTGATCGAGCGCGCGTACTCCACCCCGGATCCAGATCTCGGATTCGTCCGAAAATCCGGTGTGTCTTGGCGCCGCCACGTGAGCGAACGGGGGCAACCGGTCTCTTACCGTACCGACGAGCACGGCTTCCGCAATCACCCCGGAGCGAAAGCGGCGGATGTCGTCTTCATCGGCGACTCATTCACCGAGGCGGCCTGGATAGCGGAGGAAGCGACGTTCGTGCGGCGGGTGGGCGCCGAGACCGGGCTGCGGGTCGTCAACCTCGGGCGCGGGGCATACGGGCCGCAGCAGGAATTGATCGTCCTCGAGCGATTCGGGCTGGCCTACCAGCCGGAGCTGGTCGTCTGGCAGCTGTTCGAAGGCAACGATCTCATGGACGCCAAGAACTTCGCGGTCTGGCGCGCCAACCCCCGCGCCCGGGAGAGGCCGGTGAAAGTACGCTACCACCAGAACTCGGCGTTCTTTCGCTTACTAGCAAAGACGGAGGATCGGGCGCCCTCTCGAGAACTCGAGATCCTGATCGACTACCACGACGGAGTCCGACAGCGCAAGGAGCTCAGATATCGCGTGGTTCCGGATCAGGCCGACGCGCTTGCGGATGCCTTTGCGGAGACCGAAAAGGCCCTTGCAGCAGGGGCTCGCTGGTGTGAGTCGCGCGGAGCTCGTCTCGTAGTGCTCCTCGTGCCCACGATGCTGCAGGTCCTGGAATCCTTCATCACGTTCGAGCGTGCAGAAGATCGGGACCGAGCACTCCCGGGTGGGCTCGTGCGGTCACCGGGCGACTTTGCAAGTCGCCTGAGGGCAGTCTGCGAGAAGGCAGGCTGCATCTACGTGGACGCGTTCGATGCACTCCGGGCCCGTGCGCTCATCGACAACTCACGCGTCTTTGATCGCCATGATCCTGACGAGCATCTCGACGTCGATGGCCATGAGGTGGTCGCCCGTTTGATCGGGAATGTGATTCGATCGCGAAAAGGAGACGACCGCCGCCACGCCGACCAGGGTCGTCGGGGGTTGTGATCCGACCGCCTCCTCGGCCAAGCCTCGTCGTCAGTGGTTCGCCATCCGGGTGATTCCGCTGCACTGGCGACGCCGCGCGCGATGGTTCGAGTTGGGTCCGAGCCTTGGTTTGGCTTGGATCGTCGTTCTCGCCGACGTCAGCCTTAGCGTCCCGTACCTGGATGCGGCCCCTCATTACCACGACGCGCACCGCGCCGTCCCGGACGACGGGCGTCGGCTGACGCACGTTGGAGAGCTGGGGCTCCACGCGAATGAGGGGCAGCCGGGTCCGGGGATGGCTCCGGTGCGGCTGGCCTTCATCCATGCGACAACCCGCCGCCCAACCGCGCCGTCCTGGACCGCCTATGACGGATCGCGGTATACCGCGGAGCGCGGCTACGGGTGGCTGGAGGACCTGCCCGAGGGTCCGGCCGCGGGGGCGGATCGGGGCCTCGACGCCACGATCGTCATGCCGGATGGATCCCTGACGTCGCCGCGACAGCTGGGCCGCCCGGAGCTGGCAAGCTGGCAAGGCAGCCACGGCGAAGATCGGCCGCGCGTCTTCCGCCTCGACGTGCCCAATGGCTGGTATCGCGTCACGTGCGCGTCGGTCGACCCGGGGACGACACTGCCGCTGGTCGACGTCCGCAGCTTCAAGTGCCGGGCTCACGACGCCGTGTTCGCCGGTCCCCGACATGGGCCGCCTCTGCAGGTGAGGGGGCGCGCTCTGGTCGAGGGTCGCGCTCTCGTGGAGGTCAACGATGGCCACCTGCGCATCGTCATCGGCGATCCCGCGTACGCGGGCTGGACTTGGCGCTATGGTCAACGGTGGTGGCGGGGCTGGACGACCTGGTTCGCCCAGGGGGGTCCGCATGTGTACGCCGAGGACTGGCGAGGCAAGCTGCTCCGTGTCGTCGACCCGGGCTTTCACAGCCTGCGACTCAACGCGCTCACGGTAGACTCGGTAGCACCACCGGCGCGCCGCCCCGAGTCCGTGTTCCGGGATTCCTTCAATCGCGACGATGCCGATGACGTGAACGCGGGCTTGCCTCCCTCCCGCGGTTGGCGGCGAATCACGGCGGCTTCACCGGTCGGCGTGACGCTTCACAAGACGGCGATGCGCATACTCGGAGCACCCCATCGACGCGCCGACAATGTACTTGTCCAGCCTATCGTCAGTCCGGTGGACGGGGTCGTGCGCTACTCGACGAGCGTGAGCGTGTCGAGTGGACAGGGAAGTCGCGCGAGCCGCGGCCATCAGGAGGCCGGCCTGCTCGTCCTGGCCAACCCCGCCGACCCCGCCGATGGGACGGCCACGTTCGTGGGGGTGGTCGTCGATCCCGACGCGCGCGGAGGCATTCGTGTCAGCAACTCCCCAGGGGGTGGCGCAACGATTTCGGCCGCTGGCATCCCCCTCACGGTGGGCTCGGGGGAGAATGAGATCGTCGTCGAGCATGATGTCGGGCGCAATCTCCTCACCCGGATCGTCGTCAATGGGCGCGACGTCACGCAGCACATCGCAGACGACCTGCGCCAGCCCCGACGAGGCCGCGGCCTGTTCGGTGTCCGAGCGACGATGGATCCACAAGGATCCGGCGCGGTGCTCGCCCAGTCCTACTGGTATTTCCGCGTCGATCGCGTGGGGGCGGTCAAGTCCTCCAGCCCCGGTCTCGCGTCGATCGGCTTGCCCGCGGCGCACGGTCGGCCCCGGCCGACCCGGATCGGCGCCCCTGAGCCGGCCGCACGCAGGGTCTCTCTTTGATGTCGCCTTCCGCCGCAAATGACCGCGAGCTGCCTCCGTCGCTCTCCTCGCAGGCAGATCCTCAGCCCGCCAATGGCGCGGGTGATGCGGACGCCACTCGGCGGCGCAGCGCGGATCTCGTCTGGATAGTGTCGGGCCGACTGACATTGATGGGCACCACCGCCGTCTTGATGCTGCTCTTGGCCGAGGTTCTCGCGCTGGAGACCTTCGGGCTGCTCGTGACCGTGATCAGTGGTCAACTGCTCTTGAGCCGCGTTCTGATGCTAGGCGTCGACAGCGGTATCATCCGCCTGCGCACGCTCCCGGAGTTTCGCGGCCCGACCGGCCGGATCGCCGCGTTGCAGAACGCCGGACAGATCGTGATCTGGATAACGAGCGCGGGATCACTCCTCCTCGTCTTGTGCGTCGTTTGGGCCTTCGGTCACTGGAACATCTCACGCTGGCCGAGCTGGGCGTTGTTCTCGATGGTCGCCGGAGCGATCGGGACCGCGTTGATCGACTACCGGTACGGCATGTACCTGACTCATCTCCAGTACCGCGGAGCGGCCCTGTTGCAGGGCGTCGTCTCGCTCCTGCGCTTGGTGGTCACCGCGCTGGCGGTATTGCTGGTGCCGGACCGCCCGGAGGTCGTTTTCCTCTGTTACACCGGGGTAAGTCTCTTGTCAGGCGCGGCAGTAACGAGACTCGTCAAAGGGAGTGGGCCAGGCCGGACGAACAAGCCCGATGGCGCGCTCTTCCGACGCTTGCTAGGCTACTCGTTCTGGCAGTGCGGAGCGAGCGTCGCGGTCATGCTTGGACTGTACCAGGGACCCATTCTCCTCGACCGGCTCGATATGCAAGCAGCGAGCGGCACCTTCGGCCTGGGCTTGCTGCTGAGCATGGGGTTCTTCTCCGTGTATAACGCCTTCGGAGACTACCTGATGCCGCAGGTCGCACGCCTGCCGAGCTTGCGGTCGCTCCGGGCGTTCTTCGCCCGCGCGTTCGGCACCGCGCTGGTACTGGCGCTGGGCAGCGTGCCCGTCGCTCTGGCCATCGGGTGGCTGGTCGCCAGGGTGCTGCGACCGGAACTCCAAGAGGTAGTCCCCATCTTTTACTGCCTGTCGGCATCGATGGTGGTGTTGATATTCCAAGGTCCGCTTGAGGCCGCGTGCCACTATCTGTTGCGGCCGGAGCTTGTGACGGTCGGCTGGGTGCTGCGCGTGATCTTCATCAGCGGTCTCGCTCTCGCCCTTCCGCCCGCCGATGGCGCGTGGGGCGCTGCGGTGGCACAACTCGTCGGCTCGGTACTCGCTTTCCTCGTGCTCGGCGTGCTGGTCGTTGCCGCGCTGTGGTCGGCGCGGCCGACGGAATCGACTCCTCTTTCGGTCAGACAGACGAGAATCTGGTAACGGCATCCGGAGGCGCTCCGGTTTCCTTTTTTCTTCCCGTTGCGCCAGCGCACACGGTATCTTCCCCAAAGGCTTGCTCGAACGTCTGTTGGAGGGAGGGTGCAACTACGGCAATGCGTGGCATCAGTTCCCCATCTCGACTGGCCTCGTCCGAGGAATCCGAGGAGATTTCCATTCGCAAGGGTGATGGTGGGTGCCCACTGAGGTAGCCGCAGAAGTCTGACTGCACGGGTTCGTGATCGCGGCAGCGCCGAGCATTCCGGCTGGACCGCAACGTATTCGGCCATTCGACCTATGACATCGCCCCCCCGGTCCTCATGTCCAATGGCGCCAGATGGAGGCCGGCGCGCAGTCACGGCCAGACCTCCCCGCGAGATCGGCCGATCGACCGTCCGCGCCCTCCATGCGCCCTGAGGCTTCAGGCCGAGGGCCAGGAGATTTCGCCTGGGTCGTCGCGGGGAAAGTTGCCCAGATGGGCGCCAACGCCTTGTTGATGCTGCTCCTGGCACAGTCTCTCGACCTGCTCACATTCGGATTGCTCGTGACCGTGATCAGCGGGCAGTTGCTCCTGAGCCGCGTCTTGTTGCTGGGCGTTGAAGTGGGCATCATTCGTCTGCACACCGTGCCCGAAATGAGCCATCGCATCGGGGCGCTGCAGAGAGCCGGCTTGGCGGTGATCCGGTGGACGAGCTCGGGCTCGATCCTCTTGATGCTGGCGGCGGTCTGGATAACACACTCCTTCGACATTGCGTCCTGGCCGATGTGGGCAGTGTCTTCGGTCGTGGTCGGCGCGGTCGGAGTGGCGCTCGTCGACTACTGTTACAGCGCCTACTTGGCTCACTTGCGATATCGCGCCGGCTCCATCATGCATGGCGTCGTAGCGTTGCTGAGGCTGGCTGTCACCGCGCTCTTCGCGCTGCTGGTGCCCCAGCATCCGGAACTTGCGTTCCTCGGCTACGCCGGATCCAGTCTGATCGCGGGGCTTGCGCAAACGCCGATGCTGATGCGGGGCGACGGGGGCAAGCCGGACAGCGCGCTCGTCCGATATCTACTGCGTTACTCGCTCTGGCAGGGTGGTACGAATGTCACCGTGGTGCTGAGCCTGTATCAGGGCACCTTTCTGCTCGACTGGCTAGGTCAGCGGGTCGCGACCGGCGCATTCGGATTGGCCTTGACGCTGAGCATGGGATTCTTTGCCATCCACCTGGCCTTCCTCGAGTACCTGCAGCCGCGGGCCGCGCGGCTAGAGGGCCTCGATGCGTTGCCCTCATTCCTCATCCGGACCTCCGGTGCCGCGCTCGCCCTGAGCCTCGGATGCGTCCCGGTCGCTATGGTCATCGGGTCTGTGATCATCGACCTACTGCGCCCGGAACTACGCGGTATCGCCCCGGTCTTCTATTGCCTATCGGCCTCGATGCTGCTGTTGTTGTGGCAAACGCCCTTGATGGTCGTTTGTCAGTATTTGCTGCGCCCCCATCTGGTGACGGTCAACCAGGTGCTGCGCGTGCTGTGCGTTGCCGGGCTGGCTCTGCCGCTCGCACCGGCCCGAGGCGCGGTGGGCATGGCAATCGCTCAGCTCGCCGGAACTACGCTGGCCGCGATCGTGCTCGGCGTCCAGGTGATCCTTGCCGTGCGCGCCGCCGGAAAAGCAGAGACCTGTCCGCCGAGACGGTAGCGCGAGCGGCTGCTTTCTGATATGTACTAAGCGCCCCGAAGGCCGGGGAGCCAGGAGGAAGTCTGCACCATGTGCGGCATCGTGGGAACGGTCAAGATCGGCGATCTCTCGCTGATCGAGAAAATGACGGAGATCATGGCCTATCGGGGCCCCGACGACTTCGGCTTCTACCAGGATGGCGAGGTGCGACTAGGCCATCGACGCTTGAGCATTCTGGATCTCTCCATCGCCGGCCATCAGCCCATGGAGAGCGGCGACGGGCGACTGGCGATCGTCTACAACGGTGAGGTCTACAACTTTCGCCAGTTGCGTAGTGAGCTGGAAGGCTTGGGCCACCGCTTCGTCACCGGCACCGACACGGAAACGATCCTTTGTGCCTATCAGGAATTTGGTCTGGCTTGCCTGGAACGACTCGAAGGGATGTTCGCCTTCGCCCTCTGGGATCGCCATCGGCGCCGGCTTCTGTTGGCCCGTGATCGTACCGGCATCAAGCCGCTCTTCTATCACTCGTCCGATGACGGCTTGGCTTTCGCATCCGAGTTGAAGCCCTTGCTCTGTCTGCCCGGGCTGAAGCCGGAAGTGAACCGTCGCGCTCTACGCTCGGCCGTGCGTTACGCAAGCAATATCGAGGACGAGTCGATGGTGGCTTCGATCTTCAAACTGCCTCCCGGCCACTGGCTCGTCTGGCAAGACGGGGTATGCACCACCGGGGCGTATTGGTCCCACCCGTACCCGGCTCCCGAATCCTGGAACGAGGAGACATTGGCGTCTGAATTGCGTCAACGACTCCAACGCGTCGTTCACTCGCACCTGATCAGCGACGCACCACTCGGCGCCGCTCTCAGCGGTGGGCTCGATTCCAGCGGAATCGTCGCGCTCATGGCGCAAGACGGCAACACTCAGGTCCAGACCTTCACGGTAGGCCATGGAGCGGATGATCCCGATCTGATCAATGCGCGGTTGGTGGCCGAACACTGTCGCACCAACCATCACGAGATTCTCATTTCGGCGGAGAACGTCGCTGACTTGCTCCCGCGCGTGGTCTGGCATCTCGAAGAACCGATGGGTCAGATGGAGGCATTACAGATGTACGTCAACTACCGCGAAGCGGCTCGCTTCGTCACGGTGCTCCTGATCGGAGAGGGCGCCGACGAGTGTTTCGCGGGCTACCCACGTTACAAGCTCTTGAATCCACGCTGGCCCCTCCCGCTGGCAGTGCGGAAGGACCTGTACGAGCGCGTTTACATGTACGCCGACGCCGCCCCTCGTACATTGCCCGGCAAGGCGCTCGCTCGCGCCTTCTGGGGCACACCCGCCGGTTCGCCATTGCGCGATCCACAGCCCTGCGCACCGATGCCCCTGCTGGATGTCGATCATTCCCGTCACGCCCTCGAACGCGCGCTGAATCATGACCAACGGACCTACTTGCATCATCTTGCCCTCAAGCGCGCGGATGCGATGGGCATGGCGCATTCCCTCGAGCTTCGGGTTCCCTTCCTGGATCGACAGATAGTGGAGCTGGCGGCCCGCATTCCGGGCACGATGATGATCCGGCGCGCCACCGAGAAGTACATTCTGCGGCGGGCCCTGGCGCCACTGCTGCCAGCCGCGATCGCCGGTCGGCGAAAGCGTGGTTTCCAAATGCGCTTCGATCCGAAGCTGGCCGCGACGCTCGACGATCTCTGCGATCTCCTGTTGCGGCCGGCGGATGTGCGCGACCGAGGTTTCTTCGAGCCGGATTTGGTCGAAGCCTTGCGCCGCAATCGGCCCGGTCGGCTTGCCACCGGGATGGCACACAAGACGTGGTCCTACCGGATCTGGGCGATGTTGCTCTGTGAAGTATGGGCACGGATCTTCTTGGATCGTCCGATCTCGCCTACCCCTCCTTCCAACCTGCGCGAGCTGCTTTGACAGTCGAGCCGGGCGGACTTGATGGCAGACCGGCCTGAGCGTGGCCAGTAGGGACGTCGTCGGTCACTCTGAACCCGCGGCGTCGGCGCCCGCGGGACCGGGCGCCCCACGCGCCGCGCTCGTCGGCTTGGTGCTCAAGACCGCGGGAGCCCTCGTTAGAAGCCGCGTCACTCGCGCTCTCGGCGACATGCAGCATGCGGAGTGGCTGCCACCGGCCGAGCTGCGCGCGAGGACCGAGACTCGCCTGAGTGAGCTGTTGAAGCACGCCGCCGAGAACGTTCCCTTCTACCGTGAGATCTACCGCGGCCTCCGCCTGTCGTCCTCTCAACTCCGCGCTATCCCCGACCTGAGACGGCTCCCGATCGTCACGAAGGCCGTCTTCCGGCAGCGCCCGAGACAAGACTTCCTCGCCGCCAACATCCCGCTCGATCGCCGTCTCGAGTGGACGACCTCCGGCTCCACCGGGGAGCCGTTCGCGTTCTATCTCGACCGCCAGATGATGCCGTTGGTGTTTGCCAGTCACCTGTACTACGACGCCTGCTTTGGCCTGGACGTATTCGACCGCTATGTACGGATCATGGCGCCGCCCGCCGAGGCTCCGCCGCTTCCGCCTGAGACGCCACTCGTTCGCCGGCTCCGCTATGCGGCGTATTCCCGCTTGCAGGCGACATATGAATCGTGGACGCAGCGGCGGTTCTCCATGTTCGACGTGGACGGGAAACGCGTTGAGGAGATCTACCGCTGCATCGAGACGTTCCGGCCCAAGTATATTCTCGGCTACACGTCCACGCTCGCCACCGTCGCCGATGAGCTGCTACGGCGCGATTTGCGCCTGAGCCGCCCGCTCGCTGGCGTGGTCACGATCGCGGAGACTCTGACCCCAGAGCGCCGACGGTATATCGAGGACTATTTTCGGGCCCCGATCATCAACCGGTACGGGCAGCGTGAGTTCAAGTTCTGGTGCGCCCAGAGCTGTCCGCAATCGCCGGATCGCTTTCATGTCAACACCGAGCTGGTCGCCTGGGAGATAGTGCGCGCGGACGGCTCGCCGGCCGCGCCCGGCGAGTCGGGACGTCTGGTGCTGACCAACCTTCATAACTACGCGATGCCTTTCATCCGTTACGAAACCGGCGACCTGGCGGTGGCGGCTGCGACCGCCTGTCCGTGCGGGCGCGGGTTTCCGCTGATCGAACAACTCGAGGGCCGCTCGCAGGAGTGTGTGACAACCCCGTCAGGCAAGATGATCAACCCGGTGAGCCTCGGACAATATCTCTTCGTGTCCCACAACTATGTGAACGTGGTACGACACTACCAGCTTGCCGTCGAAACTCCCGATCGGATGCGCTTGCTCGTGGTGCCCGCCGGCGGCTTCGGTGAAGCCGAGCGTCACCGCCTCCAGCTGGACATGGCTCGCCTCCTCGGTGAGGGCGTGACCGTCACGGTGGAGACAGTGGGTGAGATTACACTCGAGAAATCGGGCAAGCGCCCGATCATCAAACTGCTCCCGAGCTGACTCCAAGCCCACCAATCCACCCGCGCGAGTCCGTCATCCGGTCTTCTTGGGTGAACCCACCGGGTGGGCACACACGCGTGTCAAGATCTCCTTCGAGAACGCGGCCGCGATGAGCTCATTGCCTCTTGGCCTCAAGTGCACCCAGTTCACCAAGACATCACGTTCCGGATCGAGGACTCTTATGAGGTCGAGCAGCGGAACCCGGTGAGTCGACGCCCAGTGCCGCAAGTCGTCCATCAACACGCCCTGGGCGTAAAAGCTCCGCTCCCGGTACGTCAACGACCCGTCACGTGCGAGCTTCTGCTTCACGATCCCGCGCTCTACGTCGAAAGGCGTGCGACGCAGCTCTTCGCGGTCTCTGATCAGAAGCGACTGCATCTGCTGCGTAGCCGCGATGAAGACAATGCCGCGACGCTGTGATTCTTGCTGGATTCGGGATACGTTTCTTATGAACGGTTCCCGCAGCGCCTCGGTATGGGCGCGCACTTCCCCTTCGGAGAACTGTTCTGGCTTCGCAGAAGAGACGAGACTGTGAACGAAGGCGACGGACAGAAGATTGCTTCGGGCGAGGGCAAAGATCTTCCCGCCTAGCCACGAGACGCCGAAATCCGCCCGCACCTGTGGAGGAGGGAGTGCCTCGTTGGCCAGATTGTTCTCATTGCTGCCTTGATAGTAGGTGATGACATCGGGCTCTAACTGCACCGCCTCGGCGAGAAACAACGCGAGGATATGATTCGACCGAAGATGCGGAATGCCAAAGTTGAGCACTTCGAACACGCGGCCGTGACACTGCGCATTCAAAAGCTCTTCCATGTAGTACGGATACGTCTGGTCGTCCCTCGCGTAGAAACCGAACGTGGATGATTCTCCGAGGCTGATCACCCGAACAACACCCGGCTTCTTTGCGTCGGAGAACTCCTTTCCGCGAAACCCTCGGCTGTTGATGGTCACCGTGAAACGCACCTGAGTCTCCGAGTCGTTGTCGAATCGGACTTGGTGAGGGCGGAACTTGGTGTAACGACCAACGTTGTTGTCCGGATCCCACACCGAGACGGTCGTCTCCTGGCGCGGGGCCCTCAGGCCGTAGAAGAGAACGCTGGGCCCGACTCGCATCGCAAACACGATTCTCACTCCCGCCTCGACCATCGCGAACGCGAAAGCGACGAGGATCCCGGTGAAGAGAAGCTTCTTTCTTCGACTCAATACCATTGCGAATCTCCGGTTAGACGTGAGGAAGAAGGATATCGGCTGGCGTCTAGCTCATACCGGCAGCTGGTAGGCGAAGACGGGCTCGTCGATGCGGTTGACCAAGAGGAGCTTGCGCGTCTGTGAATCAAGCTGTCCGCGGCCGTAGGTGCCTTGTTCGTTCTCGGCGGTTGGCGTGACCCCACCCGGCGCCAGCGCAACTCCACGGCCGCTGTGGGCGTCGATCTGCCAGACGACGCCTCGGTCGACCGTGTAGAGCACGGCCGCCGTCGGATCGGCCACGAGGACCGGGCCATTCTTGGACATGTTCGGCCCGGTCATGCGGAAGTCAGAAACGCTGGGTGTTCTCTTGGTGACGTCGAAGACTTTGGGCGGCGTGAAGGTGGTGAGCCCCGCTGCGTAGAGTCTTTTCGTCACCGGGTGATAGACGAAGGTCGCCCCGGCGTCGGAGCCATTCTGGAAGCTGGTCGCCACGGTCCACTTGTTGCTCGCGGAATCGTAGCGGCAGAGTCTGCCGTCGTTCGTGACGATCCAGATCGTGCGGGTGCTGGGATCGCAGGTCGCCATGGCGGCAACATACCCGGCGGGGGCATTGGCAAGGCGAGTCCACTTTTTCATTCCGAGGTCTAGCATCCAGGTGTCTGGTTCCTGTCCCCATCCTCCCAGGCTCCACGCCGAGCCTGAATACACGAACATGCCCCCCGCCGATCCGTGCCAGGGCACAAATGTGATCCCGCTATAGGTATGCCTAGAAGCGGGCGTACCGTCTGGGTACGCAGCGGGTCCGGCGGTGATGGCGGCTGGGGCTGGGCTCGGAGGGACGAAGAGTGTCCATTGACCATTATCGGGACTGAATGCACAGACTTCGTTCCCCGAGTAATCATGATGCCCGCCGCCGAACACGAGCATCCGGCGCGCTGTCCCATCCCAGATGGCGCCACTCCAGGCCAGCATGATGTTGGCACGGTTGCCGGCCGGCTGGAACGGCAGCTTCACGTCCTGCACCGTGTTCGTCGAGATGACGGACCAGGTGTTGCCTGCCGGCTGCGCCGACCCGGGGAGAGACCCGGACAGGAGGCTGCCAGCGAACGCGCCAAGAAACGCTCGTCGGTCCATTCATGCTCACCCAACGCGATCGTAGAAGCGGGAGCCTGCAGCCGTCAACCATTCCGTCGCTTGCTGCTATCGGCCGATAGGACAGACTACGCCGCTCCCTCGGCGCGCGAGGAGTGCGAACATTTGTCGGCGATGCCGTCCGCGTCTAGGGGCGAAAAGCTTGCGCAGGCTGGCCAGTGACAATGAAAGGGTAATAGGTTGCCCTATATTGTGTGCGCTCTTCCTCCTGACCTTATGGCACCCTCCATCCGGGCCCGTAAGCTGCCGATTCTAAATGGCTACTTCGCTCATGTGGCGTGGCACAGCACTTGCGGTTGAACGAGTTGCCTTCTGGCGAGTCTGCAGGTTGGAGGGGCCTTGCCGGGACCAAAATCATGCGAATATCAATAGTCATACCGGTTTACAACAACACACGGGACCTACCGGAGTGCCTCTCGGCGGTGAAGGCCTCTGCCAAGAACTTGGACGCCGAGATCATCGTGGTCGATGATGCGTCTACCGACGAAACGCCATCGGTCGCCGCCAGCATGGGCGTGCACGTGCTGAAGCTCCCTAAGAACTCGGGTCCCGGGGCCGCCCGGAACTTCGGGGCGCATCAGGCGTCGGGAGACATCTTGTTCTTCGTCGACGCCGATGTCGTCCTCGCGCCGGGCTCGCTCGACCGCGCGATGATGCTGCTCGACACGAGACCCGAGTTTTGCGCGGTGTTCGGCTCGTACGATAGCCGCCCACGCGCCCGCGGGGTCGTCTCCCAGTACCGCAACCTCCTGCACCACTTCGTTCATCAGCAAGGAAATCCAGAGGCGTCGACGTTCTGGGCGGGATGCGGCGCCATTCGGCGTGATGTCTTCCTGGCGGTGGGCGGTTTCGACGCGAAGCGTTTTCCCAGGCCGTCTATCGAAGACATCGAGTTGGGCGTCCGCCTTCGGCGGCTCGGCCATCGGATCCTCCTCGATCGAGAGATCCAGGCTACCCATCTGAAGCGCTGGAGTCTGGCGTCGGTCATCCGGACCGACATCACCTGTCGGGCGATCCCGTGGACTCGCCTCATTCTCGAGTCTCGGGAAGCGCCCGACGACTTGAACCTCAAGCTCGGCCAGCGGGTGAGCGCGGCCCTGGTCGCGCTGGCCACCGCCCTCGTGCCGCTGGCCCTGTGGCGCGTCGATCTGCTAGTCCTTCCCTTGGCCTCGCTCCTCCTCGTCGTCGTCCTGAACCGGGCTCTCTTCACGTTCCTTCGGCGGCAGCGTGGCCTCGGCTTCGCCCTCGCCTGTGTACCATTGCATCTGCTCTACTTTCTGTATAGCGGGTTGAGCTATCTGTTCGTGCGGCTGGAGATGCAGCTCAAAGGCATGAGGGCGCGCCGGACTCCGCGCGCCGGAGAGGCGAGATGACCGAGACCAACGTGACGGAGAAGCAGGTGGTGGTGATCGGCGGCGGCCCAGCGGGGCTCACCGCCGGCTACGAACTGACCAAGTTCGATGTGCGCCCGGTCGTTCTCGAGAAGGGCCACCTCGTCGGGGGCCTCGCCCGGACCGAAAGCTACAAGGGCTTCCACTTCGACATGGGCGGCCATCGCTTCTTCACCAAGGTGGAGGAAGTCAAGAAGATGTGGCAGGAGGTGCTCGGCGGTGAGTTCCTCCGCCGTCCCCGGCTGTCTCGGATCTATTACAACGGCCGGTTCTTCTTCTACCCGTTGAAGCCGCTCAACGCCCTGCTTGGCCTGGGGTTCTTGCAGAGCGTCATCATCGTGCTCAGCTATATCCGCTGGCAGCTCTTCCCGTATCGGAAAGAGGACACGTTCGAGCAGTGGGTGACGAATCGCTTCGGCCGGCGCCTCTTCCTGACGTTCTTCAAGACTTACACCGAGAAGGTCTGGGGTATCCCGTGCTCGGAGCTGAAAGCCGAATGGGCGGCCCAGCGGATCAAGGATCTGTCCTTGAAGACGGCGTTACTGAGCATGTTCTTCAAGCCAAAGACCACCATCAAGACGCTCATCGAGGAGTTCGACTACCCGCGCCACGGGCCCGGGATGATGTGGAACGCCGTGAAGAGTGAGATCGAGCGCCGCGAGGGCGTGGTCCGCATGAACAGCGACGTCGTCCGAGTCGTGCGGACGGACAAGCGCATCGAGGGCGTGGTCGTTCGACACAACGGCTCCGAGGAGCTGATCCGCGGGACCGACTTCATCTCGAGCATGCCGGTCACCGAGTTCATCAAGGCGCTCGACCCGCCGGCGCCCCCGGCGGTCCTGAGCGCGGCGGGCCGGCTGAGCTACCGGGACTTCCTCACCGTGGTACTGATCGTCGACAAGCCCCACATCTTCGACGACAACTGGATCTACATTCACGACCCCGGAGTCCATGTCGGGCGAATCCAGAACTTCAAGAACTGGAGTCCGGACATGGTCCCCGACGCCAGCAAGACCAGCCTCGGCCTGGAGTACTTCTGCACCGAGGGCGACGCGGTGTGGACGATGGCCGACGCCGACCTCGTCGAGATGGGACGCCGGGAGATCGATCGGATCGGCCTCGCACGCTCCGAAGACGTGGTGGACGGGTGCGTGGTGCGCGTGGAGAAAGCCTATCCGGTCTACGATTCCGACTACCGCGAGTATCTAGAGGTGGTGCGTGAGTTCATTGACGGCCTGGAGAATTGCCAGTCCATCGGCCGCAACGGCCTCCACCGGTACAACAACCAGGACCACGCGATGGTAACCGGGATGTTGGCCGTTCGGAACCTGATCCTTGGGCAGCGGAATGATCTCTGGAGCGTCAACACCGACCAGGAGTACCATGAGGAGATTCGGGAGCCGGTGAGCGAGCACGACCTCGAGGAGGTGCTCGAGGGCGCGATCGCCCAGGCGTTCGTGAAGCTCGACCGAGTGGCGCTGGGCCTCTCCATCGGCGTAGTGTCTGGCGCGCTCCTGTTCCTGGCCACCGTGGCCCTCGTCCTGAAGGGAGGCTCCACGGTCGGGCCAAACCTGGGGCTTCTCGCGCAGTTCCTACCCGGGTACCGCGTCACCGCGGCCGGGAGCGTTCTTGGGCTCGTGTACGGCTTCGTGAGCGGCTTCGTCGTCGGATGGACCGTCGCGTTCCTGAGGAACGCGATCGTGTTCCTCTACATGGCAGTCGCGCACCGGCGCGCCGAGTGGCGGGCGCTGCGCCGTCTTCTCGAGTACTTCTAGCTAGGAGGAGCAGGATATGCCGGAGGAGAAGCGGGCGTTCGAGCAGCTCGTCCTTGCCCGGGCGCTGCACCTGAGTGCGACGGTCCAGGGAATCGTCATTGGGCTGGTAGCGGGCCTAGGGATCTTCATAGCCACGAACTGGCTTGTCCTCAAGGGGGGGGAGGTGGTGGGTCCGCACCTCGCGCTCCTGGGTCAGTTCCTCCCCGGCTACCGCGTAAGCTTCGGGGGGAGTCTCATCGGACTCGCCTACGGATGCGCGGGCGGATTCCTCGTGGGATACGTCGTGGCTCGGATCTACAATTGGGGAGCGGAGCGCCGGGAACGCAAGCGTCTGGGCCACGCGTGAACGCGCTACGTGAGCATGCTCGTCCAGAGCTCGAACTGGGCCACGTGCAGTAGTCGGTCCGAGACGTCGATCTCCCCCCGCCGGTGTGCCTCGAGATCCTGAAGCATGGCGGGAACATGGTAGATGCCGCGCTCACGCGCGCGTCGGCTCTGGAGCAGGTCGCGCACCGGTTCGTACAGCTCCCGCCCCAGCCACGTCCGGGCCGGCGTGGGGAAGCCCATCTTGTCTTTGCGGACTCGCACGGACTCCGGGATACGCTCCCGCATGGCTTCGCGCAGCAGGAACTTGTTGGCGGCGCCGCGCATCTTCCACTCTGGCCCCAGGGTGAGCGCCAGGGACACCAGCCGGTAATCCAGGAACGGCAGCCGCGCCTCGATGGAGTGGGCCATCGAGTTGCGGTCTTCTACCCGTAGGTACAACGGCAGCGGCGACGCCGATACTGACTGCTTAAGCACCGCGTTGAGCCCGCGTGCAGACCCAGCGGGAACCGGTTCGATCCGGGCGGCCAGATCCGGTACGAACCAAGAGTCACGGTCCAGCTTCCACCGGTGTCGGGCCTGGGCAAGGCGCCGATACGTGGATACCCGGTTGAGCTGCCCCCAGGCCAGATTCTGCAGCGCGGTGACCATCAGCCGTGACGGATCCCTCCCGTGGGCAGTCGCGTGCTCCTTCATCTCATCCCACGCTTTCCCGGCACGGCCTCCTACCAGCAGCTCTCGCCAGTAGTCCATGAAGTAGCTGAAGTACCCCCCGATCGTCTCGTCGGCGCCCTGGCCGTTCAGGATGACTCGGATCCCATGCGCGGCGGCGAACCGCATGAGCTCGTACCCGATCACCGCGGCCAACGAGTGCACGGGCTCATCTTGATACCGCAACACTTCCGGTAGCCGCTCCCACAGCAGGGCGGGGCTCGTCTCGAGACGCTTGAGATGCGCACCCGTCTGCTCCAGGACATCGAAGATGTACTCCCTCTCGTCATACTCGGGAGCCATGTAGCAGAACGCCATGAGGGCCGGTCGCTCGGGATCGTCGACCTCCTGCTTCAGGCGTCCGGTCGCGCAGATGATGGAGCTGGAGTCGAGGCCGCCGGAGAGGCAGACGCCGAGGGGCACGTCGCTGCGCATCCGCAGCCGGACCGAATCTTCGAAGAGGTGGCCAAAGGACGAGACCGGATCGCGAGTGTCCACCGCGGGGAGGTCATCTAGGGACCAGTACGTCCACTCGCGGGTGCCGCCCACGGCATCGACCTCGAAGGCCGTCCCCGCCCGGACCTGAGTGATTCCGGCGTAGAAGCTACCCTCGCCGTCGTCGAGCCGGCCATGGTGCAGGAACTTGGCGGCCGTCGCCCAGTCGATGACCTGGGGGTAGGCGCCGGAGGCCCGGATCGCCTTGATCTCCGATGCGAAGAATAGCATCGGGCCACTCCGGTAGCGGTAGAGCGGCTTCACGCCGAACCGATCCCGGGCACCGAAGACCACACCGCGTCTGCGGTCATGGACTAGGAAGGCCCACATTCCGTTGAGCTTCGGAAGGCAGTCCTGGCCCCACTCCTGATAGGCTCGCAGCAGGACCTCGGTGTCGCCGGTCGAGCGGAACCGGTGCCCGCGGCTCGTGAGCTCTTCCCGCAGCTCGATGTAGTTGAAGATCTCCCCGTTGAAGATCAACGCGAGACCGCCGTCTTCGCTCGTCATCGGCTGGCGTGCGCTGGGAGACAGGTCGAGGATGGAGAGGCGGCGGAATCCGAAGCCGACCGATCCGGAAATGCAGACGCGGCCCTCATCGGGACCTCGATGGACCAGGCTGGCTGTCATCCGCTCCAGGGCAGGCTGGTCGACCGGTCCACCGTCCAACCTCAGGATCGCCGCGATGCCGCACATTCAGGGATGCCTCACACGCTTCCGATCATCAGCGGTCTCCGGTGGTTCTCCGGTGGTCCGCCGGTACACTCGAACGCTCACCCCTCCGGCCTCACTGGCGGGAATCCAGGGGTCCTCGTTGCGCGCGTACTCGGGCGCCACGTAGATCCGGTAGCTCCGGATCAGCCGGTACTCACGCTCGAGCCGGCGTTGCGGATCGTCGAACTTGAACGCGATCACGATGACCTCGGGCCTCGTTGGCGGCCAGCCGTTAAAGATACTCCGATATGGGAGGGCGTTGTCGTTGAATAAACCGTCCACGTTCGCGGCGCCAATGTCCCCGGCGGAGTCGGCGAGGAGCACGCCCAGATCGCGCGAAGCCTCGCGCATCGTAAAGTGGGGATCCAGATACCCCGGGGCCAGCCGGACAAGACCGAGCGTCACGTAGCCAACGGCTGCCACCATGATCCCTACCGCCCCGGCGCTCCGCCCCCAGTGCCGCCGGTTCGCCAGCAGGAGCCAGGTGGCGCCCGCGGCGGCGGCGAGCAGCGAGGGCCACCAGGCGGCTTCCGCCTCGAGCCCCGAGACCGGCCAGAAGGAGGGGGGCGGGGCGGTAAGGCGCTGGAGGAGAAGCCAGGCGAACGCCCCGACCACCGGAAAGAGCACGACAAACGACGGTTGACGGCCCCGGCGAAGCTGATGGTGTAACACCAGCACGATGGTAGCCTGCGCAAGTAGCACACACACGAGCTTCACCCGCAGCCGGGTGGGATCAACGGGCAACAGTGTCCCCGCGACAGCCAGCAGGGGAGCCACCAGAACGGCAGTGGGTAGGGCAAGGAGCAGGAGCGCCGCCAGTCTCGGACCTCCTCGGAGCGCCGCGAGCCACGTGTCGATCGCGCCGATCCCGCGCGATTGGATCCGGCTCATCCCGACCGCGACGATCACCGCCATCGGGATGAGGATGTGCACCTTGTAGCGAGCGGGAAAGTAATCGAGCAGCAGCATGACCGCCCCGTACCCGATTGCCCAGATCGTCGCCGAGCCGAGGAGCCGCCGCGACCGGGTGTCGGAGGGATCCGGCCGGAGCGCGAACCAGCCCACCAGCACGAGCCACGTTCCCAGGGCCCAAAGTGCGATAACAGGCGCCAGATCGCCGTCGAATGGAAAGCTCAGGATCCGGTGCGGGGGGGCGAGGCCGACGAAGGAGCGCACCGCTCGTAGCGTCTCCGGCAGCCCGGCCGGTTCCCGGTAGCAGCAGCCGAGGAACACGATTCCGGCGACCAGCAGGGGGATGCCGAGGCCGGCGGCGAAGAAAACGAATGCTCGCGGTCGTGAGGACTCGTCGGGACCAGCGACGGGTCGGAGGAGGAGGATGATGATGGCAAAGATCCCCACAACCGGGAGCGCCGTGGCCTTCATCCCTACCGCGGCGGCCATCAGCAGCCCGGCCAGAAAGAACCGCCACGACGATCCACGCTCACCGGAAATCAGGAGATAGGCCGCCAGCCCGAGGGCCATCACCACCATCTCGGGCACGGCGACCCGGCTCAACACCACGAGATCCATCTCGACGGCCAACATGCCGAGGGCCAGCAGGAGCGCCTCCGGGCTCACGGTGCGACGGAGCGAGGCCCAGAAGATGACCAGCAGCGCGCTGCCACAGAACGCGGTGAAGAGCCGAGCGGTCAGCAGGCTGGGCCCGAGGAGCGCGAACACCATGTAACTGACGGCCTGAAAGAGCGGGGCCAACACCAGGTGCAGGATCCAGCCAATGGAGGAGAAGCTCTCGAAGAGGATCATCGCTCGCGCGTGGGCGACCCAGCGTCCTTCGTCGGTGATATAGCCATTCCACGCGTAGTAGTGCGGGTCGGCGTCCAGATACAGGAACCGGAGCGCGATGCCGCCAAGCAGGACGACCATAACGAAGACGCGGCTCAGCCGTCCCAAGTCGACCGTCTCAGACGGAGTCGGCACGGGCCCGGTCAGCAGCGGCACGGCTGACAAGCGCGACAACTGGTCATCAGCGGCCGAAAGGCAGCGGCGCGATCTCCGGCGCGCACCGGAAAGACCAGACGTCCCTCACGGAATGCTGGCCTTCGCGACGGCAGCCGCGTCCGGCGAAGCGATCACGGTAGGATGGCCAAAGCTTGATGGAGCTGCTGAAGGGCCTGCCTCATGTCGTCGGCGGATCGCTGAAGGTACTCGCCTCGAGGCAGGCCCGCGCTAGTCGCCAGATCGACCACGGTCCGGCTCAGCTCCCACGCGTTGTCGACACGCTTGAACGCGAGATCCTTGATGGGATTCGGAAGAACTCCCTTCCTCCCCTCGTTCCACTCCTTCTCCAGCTGGAAACCGTGGCGCCCGGCCCGGATCAGCGCGTAGGTGTCCCGGGCGCGTCTGAGGAGGGTCGGGTCGATGGGGACGGAGTCATCGTCCGGGGCCGCCTGCAGCCGCTCCAGGACGTCACTGCCGATCGTCACCGCGAGCCTGAGCTGACTCTTGATCACGGCGGTGTCCTGACTCGAGATGAGCATGCTGGCCGGCACGCCTTGCGCAGCGACCGGTAGCGCGGCTCCAAGCAAGAACCCGAACGCGACAAGCCAGAGACCCACTTTCGAACGGCACGCACGAGCCATAAGACCCTCCCCGGTATCAGGCCCCACGCCCGCCGGCCGAGGTAGCAGCGTCCGGGCGGGGCACGGGACCGGTTACGAGCTCCTCCAGACGAGGGAGGAGCGTGTTCCAGTTGTGGTTCTCTTCTACGCACGCCCGGCCGGCCGCCGCGTAGACTTCGCGCCTCGCGGGCTCTCGCAGCAGCCGGAGCACGGCCTGGCCGAAGGCCTCGGGGCTTCCGGCTACCAGCAAGTCACGATCGGGCACGGCCGTGATGCCCTGGTACGCGGCCTCGCTCGCCACCACCGGGACGCGCATGGCCATGGCTTCGAGGACCTTGTTCTGGAGGCCGCGGGCGACGCGGAGCGGGACGACGGCCGCCGCAGCCTCCTCGAGGTATGGCCGCACGTCGTCGACCCGCCCGGTAACGACGACGCGGGCCCCGTCGGCAAGCTTCCGAACGGCGGGGGCGGGATCCATGCCGACGATGTAGAGCTCCACGTCGGGAATCTGCCGGCGCACCTTCGGAAGGATGTTTCGCACCAGGTGACCGACGGCGTCCACGTTCGGCCGGTACGACATGTTGCCGGTAAAGACCAGCCGGTGTGGAACATACGACCGGTTCGCCGGCCGACGCGACTGGAAATACTCGAGATCCACCCCGTTCGGAATGACGTGGATCGGGGTGGGCACGTAGGCGCGCAGCACGTCGCGCTCGCGGGGGGCATTGACCGAGCACACGTCGAAACGTGAGCCGAGCCAGGCCTCGTAGCGCCGCACCTTGTTCCCTTCGAGGCGGAACGCAAGGGACAGAGGCCACGGAGCGGTCCGGGCGTACTCGAACCACTTCTCCGAGTCCGCGTCACCGAAGTCCATGATCTTCCGGCTTCCACGATGTTCCGCGACGTAGGGCCCCATGGACGAGCAGTGCACCACGACCGCGTCGAAGTGTCTGGTGGCGAGGAGCCGCGATACGGTTCTCGCCAGCTCGGGCGAGTAAAAGTAGCCAAACGTGGCCGGATATCCGGTGAGCGCTCCGTGCAGTGCGAAGCGCCCCCAGCCCACCGGTGCCGGCATCCGCGCCACGTGGAGCTCCTGGCAGTAGCCGCCGAGCTCGCGGCCCTCGGCCAGCTCGCCCGCCGTCCGAGCCAGCGTCGCCACCGTCACCTCGTGGCTCCGCGCAAGGTGCCGGATCATGTGAAACGGCCGGATCTTGCCGCCCCGCTTCGGTGGGTAGGGCAGGCGATGGCAGAGAAACAGGATCTTCATTGGCCCTCGAACGGAATCCCGAGCGCCCCGTACCGCAGCCCGCGGATTCCCCCGAACTGGCGAGCGTCGAACAGACTCCAGCTGTCGAACACGAAGGCCGGGGCTCGGAGCCGTCGAGCCAGCTCGGGAATTCCCGCGCTTGCATACTCGGCATGGTTGTTCATAATTACGACCCCGTCGGCGCCTTCGAAGCCCTCCTCGAGGGTGCAGGCGCGCGCCCCGAGCTCGGCGATCACCTTGTCGGACGTGACGAAATCGTGCCCCCAGACCTCGACGCCCGCGGCCTGGAGCCGCGCCATGAGCGGGATGGCGGCCGAGCCGCGCACGTCCTCGGTGGCGGGCCGCCCCTTGAACGCGAAGCCCGTCACGAGCACGCGCGCGGACGCGCTGGGGTCCCGGCTACCTCGAATCTCCCGCAAAATGCGCTCGGCGACGTGATCGGGGAGAGCGTGATTGATCCGACGCGCTTCCTCGATGACACGGGGTCGGAAGTCGATCCGATGCAGGCTGTCGATGAGGATGAGCGCGTCCTTCTCCAGGCAAGGCCCGCCTACGAAGCCGGGCCGCGCCACACTGGAGCGCGGGTAGTCGACGTTTGCAGCGTGAATCATCTCCCCCGCCGACAGCCCCATACGCTCCGCGATCAGCGCGACCTCATTCGCGAAGGCGAAGGTCAGGTCCCGATACGTGTTGTTGATCAGCTTGATCATTTCCGCGGCTTCGAGAGACGAGACCCGCACGATCTTGGGGGTGATCTGGCGGAACAGGCGCTCCGCGCGGTCGACGCTGTCCTCGTCCAGCCCGCCGATGATCTGGGGCAGGGAGCGCATCTCGGGAATGGCCTTGCCCTCGATGGTCCGCTCCGGGCAAAACGCGAGTCCGAAGCGCTCGCGACAGCGGCGGATCGCCGGCAGGACGGTGCTCCGAGTGGTGCCGATGCTCACCGTGCTCCGGAGGACCACCAACGGATTCGGTCCGAAGCCGGGCGCGATCCGCTCGACGGCAACGCGGATGCGCTCGAGGTTGGGGCGATCGGTTCCGGGCTCCAGCGGGGTGCCGACGGTGATGACATAGACATCCTGGTCAGCGGGGGGCGTCGAGGTGAGCGTGAGGCTCCGGTGGAGATGAGTCCGGAGCAGCTCGTCGAGCCCCTCTTCACGAAAGTCCACCGCGCCGCTGGTATTGACTCGGCTGACGAACTCGTCGTTGGTATCGTAGCCGGTGACCTGAAATCCGGCGTCGGCGAGGACGGCGGCCAGCGGCAGGCCGATGTGGCCGGTTCCGACGACACAGATCTTCCTGGCATTGCTCATGGTCATCTCCTGGCGCTCAATAGTTGCTCGACAAGATCTCGGCCGACGCGGGACTCGACCGGCCGGAACTTGCCGGAGGGCACGCGGGGAAGCTCACCGCTCTGGACGAACTCGACATGCATCTCCGGCCCCAAGAGGATACGGAACTTTCCCTCGAGATCATCGAGCTCGGCCGGGGTCATGGGTCGTATCGTAACGAGGTAGACGACGAGCCGGCCGAGCTCCTCCTGCACGACGCGCGACTCGCGGACCACCGGAACCTCCCGGAGAATGTGCATCACCGAGGTGGGATGCAAGATCCGGCCGTTCGGCGTGACCACGAAGTCGAGCAACCGGCCCTCCACCGGTTTGATCTTCGGCAGGCCCCGCCCGCAGGGGCACGGGGTGGGGTCGAGGCTACCAATGTCGCCCGTCCGGTATCTGATCGTAGGGAACGCCAGCGAGTCGAGACAGGTGAGGACGATCTCTCCGCGACCCTCGGCGTCGGGATCCTTGATCTCGAGATACGAGCCTTCGGCGAAGGTGTGCAGCCCCCCTTCGGGGCATTCGAAAGCCGCGAGACCGCCGTCCCGGCAGCCGTACTCCTCGGCGACGTGGCAACCGAAGGCGGCCCGGATCGCCGCCCGCTGGAAATCGTGTAGCGGCTCGGCGGTCGTGAAGACCACGCGGAGCTCGGAAGGACCAGGGATCCCTTCGCGCTGGAAACACCGGGCCAACAGATACACCGCGTTCGCATAGCCATAGATCAGGCGCGGGCGATAGCGTCTGGCCGCGCGCGCGTGCGACGGCAGCGTGTCCGGCCCCATGTCGAAGGCGTCGAGCATCCGGGAGTTCATGAGGAAGTCGCGCAGCCGTCGAATACGGTCCTGCCGGGTGATCTCAAGAGGCGAGCCCCACACGAGCACCTCACGAGCACCGGGGTCCACCCCGTACCAGCGGTGGGCCCTGAAGCGGGCCGCCTCTTGGATACCCATACGTCCCATATCGACGAGGATCTTGACCGGCGAGCCGGTGGAGCCTCCGGATGACCGCGCGTGCACTCCGACGAGCTGTGCGCGTGCGCGCAGGTCCTCGAAGCGGTCCTTGAGGTGATCGCGCGTAAGATAGGGGACTCGATGGAAATCGTCGTAGGATTGGATGCGGCCCGGGACGACGCCGTGGTCGTCTAGGAGGGCCCGGTAGTAGGGCGTGTTGGCGTAGGCCCATTCCACCAGACCTCGCATGCGCTGCAGCTGGTATTCGCGGAGCGCGGCGGGTGGTAGCCACTGGGTCCGCTCCAACTCCTTCAGCCAGGCGAAGGTGGGCTTACCCTTCATCCTCTCATGCAGAGGAAACAGAATCGTCCGAACGAGCGCTGGGTTCATAGCCCCACCTTCAGGGCCTGCTGAAGCTCCTCCAGGGCCTGCTCCACGGTGTCCCGCCAATCGAATTCCCGGGCACGTCGCACCAATGCCTCGCGGTCCCAGCACCGTAGCAGCGCGGTCTCCAGAGCAGCGCGGAGGGCCGGAAGGTCGCCGTGGGGAACCAGCAGACCATCCACGCCGGATCGGATGATCTCTGGGACGCCGCCGACGTCGGTGGCCACGACCGGCACGCCGCAGGCCAGGGACTCGAGAAGGACGTTTGGACAGCCCTCGGATCGGGTGGCCAGCACGGAGACGTTCGCGGCGTTGAACCATTGGCCGAGAACGGCGTGAGGCTGTGGGCCGGCAAAGCGAACGTGGTCGTCGAGCCCGAGCTCGGCGACACGGCGCCGCAGAGCAGGGACGTATGCGGCCTCCTCGGCCCGCGAGGCGCCGACCATGACGTAGAGCAGGTCAGGAAAACGTTCCCGGAGTGCCGGCAGCGTCTCCAGCACGAGGTGCTGACCCTTCCAGGCGTAGATCGCGGCCACCGTGAGGAGGATGGTACGTTGGATGGGAAGTCCACACGCTCGCCGGGATCGCGCTTGCTCGCCCACCGCGAAGCGTCCGATATCGACGCCGTTGGGAATGACCCGGATCCGCTCGCCGAGAATCCCGATTCCGACCGCGACACGCCGGAGATAGTCCGCCACTGCCGTGACCCGCTGCGCACGGCTCAGGGCCCAGCGGATCTGAGGTCGATGGAGCCGGTAGGTCGAGAGCCTCACGATACTGCCGCGCAGCGTAATGACCACCGGGCAGCGGAACAGGCGGCCCAGCAGCGCAGCCGCCACCCCATCTGGAAACGCGAAGTGGGCGTCGATGATCTCGAAGCGGAAGCGGCGGCGCAGCCGAACCAGGAATGGCACCAGCGACAGGGCGTAGAAGAATCCGTCGAGGAACTTCCCGTACCGCGGGAAGGAGAGGAAGCGCGGGTGGTACACCGTGAGTCCGTTCTGGTTCTCCATGTGCGCGGCGCTCGCCCGATCCGAGCGAATCCACCGGTTGAGCGGAAACCACGGAATCGGAGAAACGACGACCACGTTGCATCGCTGGGCGAGGCGGGTGATCCGCTCGCGGACGAACACCCCTCGGTTTGGCTGGTGGGTATTGGGGAAGGTCGAGCTGAGCACGAGGACGCGCATCACGCCGCTCCACGGTACACCGGAAGATACCGCGCGACGATGCGATCCCACGTGCGCTCCCGCTCGATGAAGCGGCGAGCGTTGTCGGCCACATGGCGACGGAGATCCGGCTGGTCGACCAGCCGTGAAGCCTGCTCCACGAGCGAGTCCCGGCTCTCGGCCTTGAACAGAACCCCGGTCTCCCCGTCGTCGATCAACTCGGAGTGGCCGCCAATGTCGCTCGCCAGCACCGCGGTGCCCGCCGCCATGGCCTCGAGCGGCTTCAAGGGGGTGACCATCTCGGTGAGCCGGATTCGCCGTCTGGGCAGCACCAGGACGTCGACAATCGTGTAGAGATCGCGGACCTCGTCCTGCGGGATTCGGCCGGTCAGCACCACCGACGGACCCGCGCGCCTAGCCGCTGCCCGAAGCTGGGACTCGTCGCGCCCACCGCCCACGATGAGGAGCCGTGACCCTGGGAACCGCTCGAGAAGCCCCGGAGCGGCCTCCACGAGAAAGGGGAGGCCTTCATAGTGGCTGAAGGACCCCACGTAGCCGAAGACAGGCCCCTGGCCAAGGGCGAAACGCGCAGCCAAAGTTTCCGCCCGCGGCCGGCGATCCAGCCACTCCGGATCCACCCCGTTCGGGACGAGCGCCACGCGCTCGGGCGCAACACCACGCGACAGCACCTCCGCTCGGATACCGGCACAGATCGCCACCACGGTGTCCGCGCGCTTGAGAAGATACGACTCGAGCGCCCGGCTGATGCGGTATCGCGGGGAGCCTTCGGCGAAGGTCCCATGGTTGACCGCGGCGTCCTCCCAAAACGTCCGGACCTCGTAAACGACCCGAATCCCGAGTCGCCGAGCGGCCCAGAGAGCGGGAAGCCCGTTGAGGAGAGGAGAGTGGGCATGGATGACCGACACTTGCTCCTTCCGCGCCACCTGCATGATTCGCCGCGTGAGCCGCGCCATGAGACGGATCTCGCGAATGAACGGAAGGCGTCCTCCCGCCCGGCCCGTACGGTAGTGCGCGATACCGTCCCGTATCTCGCAGTGGTCACGCGGATCGCCCTGCTTGGGAGACGTCAAGATCACCGGCTCAAGACCCAGCCGCTGCTGAAAGACCGCGATGCTGCGGCTCCGGTAGCTATAGCCACTGGCCACCGGGAGAGAATGATCGAGAACGTGGAGAACTTTCATGCGGACAGCTCCTGATTCAACCCCGCGCGGCCGCCGAGCGCCCGCTCATAGAGCTGCACATATGCACCCGTCATCCGTTCCAGGCTGAATGTGGACTCGGCCCGCTGCCGCGCGGCACGGCCATGGCGCGCGAGCAGGGCCGGACCTTCCAGGTAGCGCCGTATGGCCGCGGTCAGCGCCGCGGGGGACCGAGGCTCGACCAGAAAGCCGGTGGTGCCGTCGACCACCAGCTCGGGATTGCCTCCCACACGGGTGGCTACCACGGCCAGCCCCGTGGCCATCGCCTCCAGGATCGTGTTCGAGATACCCTCGCCCAGGGAGGAAAGGACGAACACGTCCAGTGTCGCCAGTACCCGCGGAACGTCGTGCCGCTCCCCGAGCAAGCGCACACGTCCGTCGAGGCCGAGGGCCGAGACGGCAGACTCCAGCTCCGCGCGGCAGGGCCCGTCGCCGGCAATCAGCAGCAAGAGCCGAGGGTCACGAGCCACGGCTGCGAAGGCACGCACGAGACCGAGCTGGTCCTTCACGGGGTCCAAGCGTCCGACCGTGCCGATGACGAGGGATCCGGTGGGGATTCCGAGCGCGTTGCGTGCCGCGTAGCGCTCGCCCGGGGCAAAGCGGCGGATGTCGACTCCGTTACAGATAGTGGAGACCTTTCGGGCCGGAATCCCGACGTCTTCCACGAGCCAGCGCGCGAGATCACGGGAGACCGTGACGAACCGGGTGACCATGGGCGAGAGCAAGCGTCGCCCCATCCGGCGTAGGACATTGCGACCGTCCGGATCCGTGGCATCACGCCCGTGTTCCCCGTGGATCACGATCGGAACACCGGCCAGGCGCGCGCCGAGGATGGCATCCACGCAAGTCCAGTTCCGACTGTGCACGATGTCCGGACGCAACGAGCGGAACAAGCGAGCCATCCTCAGGGCATTCCACCGGTCCGGCACGTGTTGGTCCCCCATGGCGATGACCGACACTCCTTCGGGAAATCGCACCCTCATCGGACCATCGCGTCCGGGCGTGACGACGACATGCTCCATCTCCGGCGCCAGCTGGTCGGTGAGACGCACGACCACGCTCTCGAGACCTCCGAGCCGTAGGGTAGGAATCACGTGGACAATCCGTGGTCGCGGCGATCCCGGCTTCCAGCTCGGCGAGCGCGCGTCGAGAGGGAAGACACCTCGGCTAGTCATCTCTTGGTCCCCACCAGCCAGAATGCGTGGGCCGCGATTGTCCGGACGCCCGGTGTGCGTCCCAAGATCGCCTGGAGCCACGGCTGCCTCATCCGGTCGGCCAGGCCTGGCAGGGACTTGGGAGGCAGCAGAATGCCGATCCGCTCCAGTGGCCGCACTCCATGCACCGCAAGCATGCGCGCGATCGTCTGGGGGCCACTGTACCGGAGCTGAGTCGGCCGGCCTCGGGTAAACGCGGACACGCGCCGCGCCACCGCCATCGGGTTCCACGGGTTGAGGGTCTCAATGAGCAGGGCACCCCGAACCGCGAGCACCCGTGTCATCTCGGCGATGGCCGCCTCGGGTTGCGCCAGCACCTGGAGCACCCCGACACAGGTGACGGCGTCGAAGGCTCCGTCGGGAAAGGGTAGGGCATAGCCGCTCCCTGCGACGTAGCTGCCGAGGCGACCTGGGTCAGCGACCGCGGCACGGCATAGGCTCGGAAGTGAATAGTCCAGCCCGACGACCTCGTGTCCTCGCTTGCCGAGGAGCCTTACGTAGGTGCCGGCCCCGCAGCCGAGCTCCAGCACGCGACCGCCCTGAGGCACTACTCCACGGTCCAACAGCCCCTCGAAAAGGCTCACGCGCTGCCGGAGGCCGGCCAGCGACCATCCGGAGACCTGGTGGTCCGCCCCGTGGCGGGTGGCGAACCTTTCAAAGCGGCGCTGCCACTGCTCCTCGAAGTCGCTCACGGGGTATCCACGTAGCCCCGGTGCCACAGCTCGAGCACCATCAGAGCCCAGATGTGCGCCGCGTGGTTACGGGATCGCCGCTGGTGGGCTTCCCAGATGCGCTTGACCGCCTCGGGCCGTACGTAGCCTCGGCCGGTCGCCTGGCGCGAAAACAGCAGGTCGACGGCCACCTCGCGCAGGTCGCCGCGCAGCCACTCCGCGAGCGGCAGCTCGAACCCTTGCTTCGGCCGATCCACTGCCGCCTGGGGGAGCCGCCTGGCCAGATGGCGCTTGAGCAGATACTTGGATACCCGTCCCCGGTACTTGAGAGCCGCCGGTAGCCGCGCCGCGAACTCAACGATCTTGTGATCGAGCAGCGGAGCGCGCACCTCCAGCGAACACGCCATGCTCATCCGGTCCACCTTCACCAGGATGTCGTTGGCGAGCCAGGTCTTGAAGTCCACGTAAAGCACACGCGAGAGCGGGTCGGCATCCCGCACGCGCTCGAAGTGCCGTGAAAAGGCGGTGAAGGGATCGTGCTCGCGGACCTGATCGAGCAGCTCCGGGGTATAGAGGGCCTCGCGCTCCTCGTCGAGGAACAGTGACATGTCCCGGAAGTATGCCCGCTCGAAGGACCGCCCCAGGTTGCTCAGGACGAGCTTGAGCCGCAGCGGGCGTGGGATACGCTCGAACCGTGGGTAGATCCGCGCCAGCGGGGACAGCACGCCCCGCCGTACCGGACCAGGAATCAACGTGCGCAGGCGGTTCTCGAGCCGGTGGATGCCGTAGCGGCGCTGATATCCAGCGAATATCTCATCGCCGCCATCGCCGGAAAGCGCGACCGTCACCCGCTCGCGCGCGGCGCGCGACACGTAGTAGGTGGGCAGTGCAGACGAATCGGCGAACGGCTGATCCAGATGCCAGACCAGCCGCGGTAGGTCGGCTACCGCGGCGGGCTTCACCAGTAGTTCGTGATGATCACTGCCGACGTCCCTGGCCACCGCCCGTGCGTACGCGAGCTCGCTGTGGGTGCGCTCGACAAACCCGATGCTGGTGGTCACCACTGGCCGCCGTGACTGGCCGGCCATGGAAGCCACTACCGCGGACGAGTCCACGCCCCCACTCAAGAAGGCCCCGAGCGGAACGTCCGCCACCATCCGGATCCGCACCGCCTCGTCGAAGAGGGCCGAGAACTCCTCTAATGCCTCCTCGGGTCGCTCAGGTCCCGTCGGATCGAACACGACATCCCAGTATTCCTGGAGCCGTACGCCACTCTGTTCCCAGACCAGGATGTGTGCCGGTGGAATCTGATGGATGTCCTGAAACACGGTACCCGGACTCGGAATGCAGCCGAACGCGAAATAGTTGTCGAGGGCTTCGGTGCTTACGCGCCGCTTGATGCTCGCGTCCTGGAGAAGGCCCTTGATCTCCGAGGCGAACAGAATGCGCTCTCCGTCGGCGTAGTAGTAGAGCGGCTTCTTGCCCACCCGGTCCCGGGCGAGTACCAGCCGGCGGTTGGTGTCGTCCCAGAGAGCGAACGCGAACATCCCTCGAAGGTGCGTCACGAAGTCCAGACCGAACTGTTCGTAGGCATGGACGATCGTCTCGGTGTCGGAGCGCGTGGTGAACACGTGTCCGGCTGCTTCGAGCTCCCGAGCAAGCTCGGCGAAGTTGTAGATCTCGCCGTTGAAGACGATGGCGATGGTGCGAGTCTCGTTGTAGATCGGCTGATCTCCGGTAGAGAGATCGATGATGCTGAGCCGTCGGTGTCCAAGTCCGACGCCAGGGCCCACGTGAAAGCCGTCGGCGTCGGGCCCGCGGTGACGGATGACGCGCGTCATTCGCGCGAGCAGGCGCCGGTCTACCGGGTGGCGGGGATCGCCAAAGACGAGGCCGGCGATTCCGCACATATCAGGCGTCCTCGCGGCGGGCCGGACCCGCCCACTGGCGCATCCACAGCTCGAAGCACACCAGCGCCCACAGGCGCGCGGAGCAGTCACGGCGACCCGAGTCGTGGACGCCGAGCACTCGCTCGACTTCCTCCGTACGAAAGATCCCGCGCTGACGCGCACTCGGAGAGAGCAGGATATCCCGGGTCATGTCGCGCAGCTCACCGCTGAACCACGCCCCCAGGGGAACGCCGAAACCCATCTTCGTCCGCCCGAGAATGTCCGGCGGGAGAGATCGACTCATCGCCCGCTTGAGCAGGTGCTTTCCTACGCCGTTTCTGAGCTTGAAGGACGACGGGATCGTGGCTACGAACTCCATGAGGACGTGGTCCAGCAACGGCACCCGGGCCTCGAGGGACACCGCCATACTGGTGCGGTCCACCTTGCTCAGGATGTCGTCCGGAAGGTACGTGTGCATGTCGATGTGCTGGAGCCTAGAGACATAGTCTGCAGCGGAGCCGTCGGAGGCCAGCTTCTGGAAGGCTGCCGAATCCCCCACCGCGCGCGCGGAGGCGGCGACATCGTCGGAGAGCAGCCGGTGGATGGTGTCCGGTCGCTCGTAGGCCACCAGACGGTGGTAGCGCTCCGCGGCAGAGGCGCCCAGGAGCTGCGCATAGGCTCGGCCCGGCACCTCCCGGGGCAGTATCCGACCGGCCAAAGCCAGGGCTGGACGAGCGAGACGACCAGGCCCCCGATCGAGGCCTTCGTGCAGCTCCGCGGCGCGCGCATAGCGCCGGTAACCTGCGAAGTTCTCGTCACCGCCGTCTCCGGAGAGCGCCACCGTGACGTGCTCGCGGGTGATCTTCGACACATAGTACGTCGGAATCGCCGATGAGTCGGCGAAGGGTTCGTCAAAGTGCCAGGCCAGCTTTGGCAAGACATCGAGTGCGCTGGGCTTGACCACGAGCTCGTAGTGGTCTGTGCCGTAGCGCGTGGCCACCTGCCGGGCGAAGGCGAGCTCGTCGAAGTCAGCTTCGGCGAATCCGATGGAGAACGTGCGAATCGGGGTCGAGGAGCATTGCGCCATCAGCGCCACCACGGTGCTCGAGTCCATCCCCCCGCTGAGAAACGCCCCGATGGGCACATCGCTAACCATGTGACTCTTGACCGCATCGGCCAGATGGCCTTGGAGTCGCTCGATCCACTCCGACTCCGTAACCTGGTAGTCCGGAGTGAAGCGCAGACGCCAGTAGCGGGACACGACCGGAGTGCCTCCGTCGAGCGGCAGGGTCAGCGTGGAACCCGGCGGAAGCTTTCGGATCGACCGGAAGATCGTCCTCGGAGAGGGCACATAGTGATACGTCAGGTACTCGCCGAGCGCCTCCGGGTCGATCTCCCGCGACACCTCGGCGACCTCGAGAATGCCTTTGATCTCGGATGCAAACAATAGCCGACCGCCGTCCCAACTGTAGACCAAGGGTTTGATGCCCACCCGGTCGCGGGCGAGGAACACGCGCCGCGCCCGCTCGTCCAGGATGGCGAACGCAAACATCCCGCGCAGCCGCTCCACACACGCTTGACCGTAGGCTTCGTACGCCCGCAGAATGACCTCGGTGTCCGAGGAGGTACGAAACCCAACCCCGCGGGCCTCCAATTCGCTCCGGAGCTCGCGGTAGTTGTAGATCTCCCCATTGAAGACCAACCAGACCGCCCTGTCGTCACTCGCCATGGGCTGCTCGCCGGTCACGAGATCGATGATGGCAAGTCGTCGATGCCCGAGTCCCACCCCCCCGCGGCAGATGAAGCCCTCTCCGTCGGGGCCCCGATGAGCTTGAGCTCCGGTCATCGCACGGAGCAGGCCCCCATCGACCGGCCGCCCCCTGACGTCGACGATTCCCGCGATTCCGCACATATCAGGTCGCCCGCGCGCCGCTCACCTGAGCTGCTCCGGCCGCGTGCCATCGCTCGGTCCGTTCGCCAAGACGCGAATCGCCGTCCCAGCGATACCCGGGGCTGCCGCCGGCGTTACGCATGTCGCGGTCTCGGACTCCGATCGGGAGCAGTGGCCATCTGAGGAGTCCGCGAAGCGGGGGCCATCGCGCCCTCCTGGCGGGCGCCGGCCTTCGCCGCGGCTTCCGCCTCCTGGGAAAGAACGCCGAGCAAGGCTCCGCCGGCGATCAGAAGGAAGTAAAGATCGAAGTAGGCGACGCCCAGAAAGGCCCCCGCGACCAGGAACGGATAGAGAGCCAGTTGGGTCATCTCCGCGTAGCGTGCCAAGTAGCCGTGTTCAGGATCGTCGCGCCAGCGCCTCCGAACTCGTCGGAGCGTGGCCAGCGTGCTCAAGAGAATCCCGAGATAGATGAGGAACCCGAGTATGCCGTGTTCGCCGAGGACCTCGAAGTAGAGGCTGTGGACGTCTCTCACCGCCAGATAGTCGTTTCCGTAGTAAGTGTTCCAGATCTCGGTGCTCCAGAGCGCCTTGAAGCCCTCCCCGAAAAATGGATGCGTGACCGCGATGCCCCATGCGGTCTGCCACGCCTCGATGCGGCCCGTGGTGGACGTGTCCCGAGTTTCGGCCGAGTCCTGCTGGGTGAGTGAGCCGATGCGGTCTTTAAGCTGACCTGGCATGAGGGGCACGGCGATGAACGCGACGATGAGGACGACGGTCGCGAAGCGTAGGCGCCACGGCGACCGCCACACCACGACCGCCATGACGACCGCGAGTCCGAGGAATGCTCCCCGGGAATAGGTGAAAAGGATCGCGATGATCGTCAAGCCAAACATCGCCCTCATGAGTTGCTTCAACCAGGGACGGGGCTCCTCCCGCGACAGGTAGAGCAGGAGCGGCAAGATCATGGCCAGGGCCAACCCGTACGTATTGTTGTCCGCGAAGAAGCTCTTGTCCGGGCCCCACAAGCGATTGCCACCACCGGTGCGCAGGACCCAAAGACCGCCCTTGAACCCGTAGAAACCGAGGCCGAGGGCCGGGACCAGGTACAGGTACCTGAGTCGAGCCCGCTCCTGGAACAGGCAGAGAGTCACCAAGGTCATCAACACGATCTTGCTCACCCAGTTCCACTTTGCCCACGCGAGGGCCGGGTCGTAGGACAGCGCGGAAGAGGCGGTTATGTGCGCGAAGAAGAGCAGGAGCAGGAACACGGTCCAGGATCGCGGAAGCGGCTTGCGGTCCTTGGTGAAGAGAAAGCCCACGAGCGTAGCCCCACCCACCAGAGCCGCCAACGGCAGGCTTCGGCCGAAGCCCCACGTGAGGGAGTGGGGCACCATGTACGCGATCCAGAACCAGCCGAGGACACCGACCCACGGCCGAAACAGACTGGCGGGGATAAGCCCCCCCAGTATCACCAGCAGGAGATAGTCACGTAGGCCACTCATGCGCCAGTCCGCCTATTCCACCGTCACACTCTTGGCGAGATTCCGAGGCTGGTCCACGTCACACCCGCGGAGGACCGCCATATGGTACGCCAGGAGCTGTAGAGGAACTACGGTGATCAATGGAGAAAGGAGATCCGCGGACGCCGGCACCTCCAGCCGGTAGTCGGCCCGGCGAGCCATCTCGCCATCACCGCGATGGCAGACCGCGATCACCCGCCCGCCGCGCGCCCTGACTTCCTCGACGGTGCCGACCATCCGATCGTAGGAGTTGTCACGAGGTGTGAGAACGACGACGGGCATACGCTCGTCGATGAGCGCGATGGGCCCGTGCTTCATCTCTCCCGCCGCATAGCCTTCGGCATGCAGGTACGAGATCTCCTTCAGCTTGAGAGCGCCCTCGAGAGCGATCGGAAATTGCACGCCGCGGCCCAGGAACAGAAAGTTGCCGAAGTGGGTGAGCTCCTTGGCCAAGTCCGCGGCAGATCCCTGACTCGAGAGGGCGTCGGTCATGAGGCCAGGGATCTCCTGCAGCTCGGTGATGCGCTTCTGCGCGTCGCGCGCGGTGAGAAAGCCCTTCGTGAGCCCGAGAACCAGACCGAGGAGATAGCAGGCGATGAGCGTCGCCGTGAACGTCTTGGTGGAGGCTACCCCGATCTCGGGCCCGGCGTGTGTATAGATCACCCCAGTGGCCTCCCGCGCCAACGCGGAGCCAACCACGTTGGTGATCGCCAGAACGGGGGAGCCCTGCTGGCGGGCCACCCGGGCGGCCCCGAGCGTATCGGCGGTTTCCCCCGACTGGGAGACGGCGACCACGAGGGTCTCCGGGCCGAGCATGACGTCGCGATAACGGAACTCGGAGGCGATGTCCACCTCGGCGCGAAGCCCGGCCAGCCGCTCGATCATAAAGCGCCCGCCCAGTGCGGCGTGGTAGGAGGTGCCGCAGGAGACGAGGACGACGCGGTCGAGCCGGCCGATCAGCTCCGGGGTCAGATTGGCCTCGGGCAGGACGACCGAGCCCGTATCTGGCTCGACGCGACCGCGGAAGGTCGCCGCGACCGCCTCGGGCTGCTCGTGGATCTCCTTGAGCATGAAATGCGGATATCCGCCCTTCTCGGCCATCGCCGCGTCCCACGTGATGAGCGAGGGAGCCCGCCCTATCGCACTGCCGTCAAGGGTGGACAGGGCGACGCGATCGCGGGTGAGCTCCGCCACCTCGTTGTCTTCCAGAATGAGGATCGTCCGGGTGTGCGGGAGCACCGCCGGAATGTCGGACGCCACAAAGGTCTCGCCATCGCCGAGGCCAACCACCACCGCTCCCGCCCCGCGCTTGGCCGCGATGATGAGACCAGGACAATCCGCCGAAAGGACACCCAGCGCATACGCCCCACGGATCTGCCCGATAGCCCAGCGGACGGCCGCGGTCAGATCCTGCCCCTTGGCGAGGGCACACTCGATGAGATGAGCCATGACCTCTGTATCTGTCTCTGATCGGAACCGATGTCCGTCCTTCTCGAGCGCGGTCTTGAGCTCAAGATAGTTCTCGAGGATTCCGTTGTGAACCACGACCAGCCGACCGGTGCAGTCGGCGTGGGGATGGGCATTTCCGTCGGACGGGCGTCCGTGCGTTGCCCACCGCGTATGGCCCAGGCCCGTCGTACCCCTCAAGGAGGCGAGGTCGATGGTCTGCCGGAGCCGGTCAATCTTACCCACGCTTCGGCGCACCTCAAGACCAGCGGGGCCCTGGACAGCAATCCCGGCAGAATCGTAGCCGCGGTACTCCAGACGGCGAAGTCCGTCCAGGAGGATACCCACCGCATCCTGTTGCCCGATATAGCCGACGATGCCGCACATGGCCTGTCTCCTTGTTCAGGCGCCGGTCTGCTGATAACGAGCCAGCTTCAGCGCGTACGTCGGTAGATGGCGCTCCCAGGGTCCGCCGCGGCGGATCTCCAGAAGCGGCGTACTCGATGTGTTCAAGCCGCGCCGAGTGGTGACGGCACACGTGAAGCCCGCGTCGGCAACCAAACGCACCGTGAGCGAGTTGACATCCTCTGTGCCGCCGTTCGGATAGGCGAAGGCGCCGGGCCGTATGCCCAACGCCCGCTCGATCGCGAGCTTCGACTCGTTGATCTCCCGCCACGCTTCCGTGGGCGACAGACGCGATAGGATCGGATGGCTGACCGTATGAGCTCCCACGGAGAAACCCAGACCTCGGAGCACCCCCACCTCGTCCCAGCTGAGCATCAGCCGTTTCGGATCATCGAGGGGACTGGTACCCATGTCGCGCAGAAGCTGCTCCAAGGCTTCCCGCCGATCGGCATCGGGCAGACCCTTCAGGCCCCCCAGTGCGATCCGGACCGCCTCCAGACGGTCCGCCGTCGACTCGAGGGAGAGGACGCATCCGTCCACCAGCCGCAGGTGGGTCTGCCGAGTCGTCTTGAGGGCAAGCGCCAACCGGTCGAACCACGGGATCTCACGAGTCCCGATGCAGCCGGTCGTGAGGAAGATGGTAGCCGGCAAACCGTAGCGGGCCAGGATGGGCGCGGCATGCGTCAGGTTGTCCCGATACCCGTCATCGAACGTCAGGGCTAGCGCCTTGCCGGGCACCCGGCCCCGCCGCACGCGGTCGACGAGCTCTTCGACGGTGAGAACAGTGTAGTGCCTTGCGATGTGCTCCATCCGGGCCGCGAAGACACTGGTAGGGAGCGCGGGCATGAACGGATCGTCGTCGTCGTTGACCCGGTGGAAGGTGAGAACGGCAAAGCCCTTCGCACGCCGAACGTACCCGACGGCAGTGCTGACCGGTCCGAGCAGACCACTCCCATACAGCAGGGTGGAGAACAATCGGGTCGCCTCGGATGTGGCGCTCATCGCACGTCTCCGTGTTGCCGGTGCCACAGCTCGAGCATCAGTACCGTCCAGAGCACGTCGCCGTAGTACGGCGTCTGATCTTCCGCGTGGAGGCGAAGTAGCCACTCGAGCGCCCCAGGAGCGAAATAGCCCCGATCGCGGCAGCGGCTGGACAGAAGGGTGTCTCGCAATAGCTCCCGGAACCCTGCGTGCGTCTTGAGCCAGTCCCCGACCGGAAGGCCGAAACCGTGTTTGATCTTGGTCAGGATCTCCGCCGGAAGAAGGGACCCGAAGGCTCGCTTGAAGAGATACCGCTTCTCGGTACCCCGGACCTTGTCCCGTGCCGGAAGCGACCCGGCGAACTCGACGAGAGAGAGATCCAGCAGCGGAAACCGTACGCCCACCCCCGCGAGTTCGGCCGTCCGGGTCACCTTGAACAAATCGTTGTCGCCCAGGGTGATCTTCAGGTCGACGTACATGAGCCGGTTGAGCTCCGCCGAGGCCTGGGTGCGCCGGTAGTGGGTGCGGGCGATATTCAGAGGCGAGTCGCCCTGGATGGCGGTCAAGAAGTCCGGGTGCAGGAGACGCGCCCGCTGCCGGGCCACGAAGAACTCGCTGCTGTAGAAGCGATCGGGATTCGAAAGGGACGCCCGTTCGACGTAGCGCTGTGCCTTGCCGAGGGGACTCAGGCCTCCGGCCGGCAGGCGCCGAAGCAGCGGTTCGATAACGGTATGCCGCAGCGGAGCCGGAATCAATGAATAGCGGGAGAGGATCTGCTCCCGGCGGTACCGCTCATTGCCTCCGAAGATCTCATCGCCGCCGTCGCCGGCGAGGAGGAGGCGGACCCCTGCTTCGCGAGCCATGCGGGCGCACAGGTACGTCGGGATGCTCGAGTTGTTCCCGAAGGGCTCGTCGTAGGCACGCACCAGCTCGGGCACGCAGGCAAAGGCCTCGTCGGGGGTGACGAGCCGGGTGTAGTGAGCGGCTCCGAAGTGCCGAGCCGCGAGCTCGGCGTACCCGAGCTCGTTGTAGCGCTCTTCCCGAAAGCCGATGGAGAACGCGTTGACTCGCTCCCCGGTCAGGTCGCTCATCAGGCCGACCACCGTGCTGCTGTCGGTCCCGCCGCTCAGAAACGCCCCGGTGTGCTTGGTCTCGGCCCCGAGGAGCGCGCGCCGGACCGCTTCCGTGGTATGGCGCCTCATTTCGGACGCCGCGGTGCCCTCGAGCCGCCGCTGCTCGCCGTAAGCCATGTCCCAGTACGGCTGGAGAACGAGCTCGCCCTCCCGCCATACGAGCACGTGGCCGGGCGGCAGTCGACGCACCGAGCGATATGGGGTCAGAGGGGCGGGAATCGTCCCGAAGTTGAGGTATGCGTAAATAGCGTCCGGCGCCACCTCCGGCGCAGTTCCAGCAAGCGCCAGCGGGCCACGTACGCGAGAGCTGAACGCCATGCCCTCTGGGGTCGCGGCATAGTAAAGCCGCTGCAGGCCAAAACGGTCGGCGGCCAGCACGAGGCATCGCGAGCCGGGAAGCCACAGGGCGATACTCACGGCTCCGCGGAAACGTGCCGGGAAGGTCGGCCCGGTCTGCTCGTACAGACGCCGGATCACCTGGCCAGGGGAGTGGGTCCCGATCAGCGTCTCGATCTCCTCGCCGTTGCTCAAATCCAGGGAGGCGACGGTCTGGCTGTCCGTGGTCTCCTCCGCGCACGCCTTCCCCAGGGCGATGAGGAGAGATCCGGGGCCGCTGAGACGCTCCGGATCCTCGCCGGGAACCCCCGCGGCGAGCGCGGGCAAGATCCGGTCGTCGACCGGACGGCTTGGATCGCGGAAGATCAAGCCGGCGATCCCGCTCGTCACGATGCGCCCTTGCCCAGGAGCCGACGGAAAGTCGGCACCGCTCGCGTCTCGAGACCACACAGCACGGCACCATAGACCCCGCGGCCAAAGACTCGGAGATGCATCGTCTCGCGCGCACCCGACGCCCAGCGGGCCTTGTAGGGATTCTCCCCCGGCCCCATGTCGTACTCGTGGACGCCGTCACGCCCGAATAGAGTCCGGAGGATCTCGCCGCTCAGATGGCTGCCGGGGGACAGCTCCTCGGGCACGCTGGCATCGAAGTCCGCCCGTAGCGCATGCACTCGCCCGTCCGCTTCGAGCTGGAACTCGGTCGCTATCGCGCGTCCGTCCAATCGTAGGATCCAGACCCGAAGCCAGCCCCGCCGGCTGGCGTGATCGGTGAGGGCTCGAAAAAACTCCGGGATGCCCGGCATCGTCGCGATGGCGATACTCTCCTTTGCCTTCCAGCTCCGCCGAGAGACGTCCAGCAGCTCGGCGAACACGGGCGAGTCGGGAGAGACCTGTCGGTACTCGTCGATCGTTACGGTACCAGCCTTGGCCAGGCGGTTCCGGACGCTTCGGATCGTCTTCTTGAATCGCTGGCTCTTGGCCGCCCAGTATGCCCCCCATGTCCCGGTGATTGTCACGTGGGGCGACCGCACGGTCCCGCGTCGCTGCCAGCCGAATCGACCAGGCAGACACATCTCGACCGCCTTCACCGTCGGTGACTCGACCGGCAGCGCGTTCAGCTCGAGGACATCCCAGTCCCTCGACCGGGCCAGCTCCTCCAGTACCGCTTCGACGACTGGCTCCGGTCGGCCGGTGATCAGCCAGTCCGCGAACGCCGTGTCCGGCGCCGTCAGCATTCCCACGAATCGAACCGGGCTGCGGTGCAAGGCGCCTCGCCAGCGAACGAGGGGCACCAGCGCAAGAGGACCGGCCGCGTCCTCCACGAGCAGCACCTCAGGCCGGCGACCTGGTCCCACCCAGTCCCAGCAACACCCGAACCAATCGTGGCTCAGGAATGGGGACGTCTGACCGCCCTCGCGGGCGACGTCGGTCCAGATCTGCGCCAGGGACGCGAAGCCCTGGCGGCTATCGATCCGCCGAACTTTCATAGCCGGACTCGGCCCAGCGGCGCCGGCGCGGCTTCCGATGCGAGGGCAGGGGGCCGCCTGATGCTCTCGACAAGCCGTAGGAACTCCGCCGCCCTGTGGCTCCAGGAATGGTGCTCGACCACGAAGCTCCGAGCTCGCGACCCGATCTTCGCGCGCAGCGCGTCGTTCCCGAGCAACCGAACGATCTTGAGGGCAAAGTCCTTTGGCTCGTCGGCCACCATTAGCTCGTGACCGTCGTTGACGACGAGCCGCTGGAGCACCCCGGACGTCGCCACGACCGGCAGCGACGCCGCCATGGGTTCGAGAACGGCTCGATGGAGCGCCATGCTGTTCCGAAGGGGCGCGACCGCCACCATCGCCTGGTGCAACATGGGTCCGGGATCCAAAATTCCCGTGGCAACCTCTGCGCCGGCCAGCGCCGCGACAAGCCGGGGGTTGGTCACGGGCTCCCGGCTGAGGATGACAAGGCGCGCGGCGGGAATCCGCTCGCGAACGATCGGCATGACCGTGCGCTGGAACTCGGTCGCGTCGCGGATCTCCATCTCCCCGGCCAGCGACGTATTCAGGACTACGGTCTGACTCCTTGCGCGCCCTGGTGACGAGCCAATACCGTCGATGTCGACCCCGTTCGGGATCACAATCATGGGTGCTTCCGGCGCAAAGCGTTTGACGATGTCCGCGGCCTCGCTGCTGGACGCCAGGCATCGGACGGCTCGCCCCGCAACAGCCGCCTCCGCGCCGCGAAGGCGCATCGCCTCCGTCCGGAAGAAGCGAGTGCTCGGAAACGAGCCCTGGACGGCTCGCTGAAACCACCACTCCGAGTCGATCGCGTCGAAATCCACCAACAAGGGAATGGTCTTGTCGATGTCTACGACGTACTGGATCATGCTGGATGCGGAGACGCAGACAAGGTCATAACGGGTGCGGCGAAGCCGGTCGCCCAGACGCGTGCGCAAAGCTTCCGATCGGAAGTAGGAGAGTGTGCACGACTCGCCGGTCGCCAGACTGAGGGCACCGGTAAGAGACTTCCAGGCCCGTGGGACAGCCGCAAACTCCAAATCCTGGAACTCCGAACGGAGGGCCGAGATGGCACCGGCGGTGTCCGGATTGTCCGTGACGAAGGCCAACGTGAGGCGGTGAGTCCGCGCAAGATGGTGCGCGAACTGGTACTCGCGCGTTGCCCGCACCGGGCGGCGCGGGGGTGGCAACCAGCGTCCGAGCATCAAGATGTTCATGGCAGGTACTTGGTCAACGCCGGCCCGACAAGTTTCGTCAGCGGCAGGGGGATGCGTTTCCAGACGTTCACGGCAAGGCGCATCTTCGGGTTCGACGGGCTCAGGTCGGGCATACGGCCACCCCTGAGCAGCACATACTGATACGGTAGGGCGACCGGCTCGAATCCCCAATGACGCTTGAAATTGTACGCACCGGTGCCTTCCCGACTCCGGCCGAAGTCGAAGGTGCGATAGCCCGCCTTCGCCGCGTGACAGAGAAGCTCCCAGTACATGAAGTCGTTGACCCCGAGCGGCAAAGCCTCCTGGCGAGCGCCTCCGTAGTACGGTAAGACCTGATCCTCGAACAGGATCGTCAAGACCCCGGAAACCGGCTCCGCGTCCTTCCAAATGGTCAATAGCTCACATTCCTTACCGAACTCTTGCCGGATGGCGTGGAAGAGTCGCCGCGGAAACACCGGAGAACCAAGGCAGTGCACACTGTGAGCGTAAATGTCGTAGAAGCGGTCGAGGTGGTGCATCCCGAACTTCGGGTGGAGCCCGTGCTTGGCTCCCTGACGCGTCATCCGTCGCTGCTTGCGTGGAATCGCGCTCAGGTTCTCCTCTTCGGTCGCGGCAATGGCTCGTGAAAACGTGACGTAGAGCGACTTCGTCGGCAGATCCAGCTCCTGCCCGACCCGATGCCGCAACTCCACATAGTCGGCCTTCGTCCGCAACGCCAGCTCCCTGGCCCCGTTGACGAGCGCCTCCCGGGCCGCCTCACTGCTCGCACAGATGCCACCATAGACCCCGTACGGGACTGACACTAGACCACGCCCGCCGAACAGGCCACGTACCTCGAACAGTGGGAGCACACCCTCGAGTCCGCCAGCTCCTTCTGCGATCAGATAGCGTGAACGGTGTCGAAACGTCCTCTCGACCACCCGCTTCCACGCCAGAAGATGGAACGGACTCCCACCCGGCGTGTTGCGGACGAATGCGTCCCATTCGACGGTCTCTGTGGTGAGCGGACGGACCTCCACCGGATTCCCCTAGAGTCCTCTACCAACCAGGACCCTGACGAGGCGCCCGGCGGCTTTTCCATCCCAGAGGTCGGGCAGTTCTCCAGTCGGCCAATTGCCCTGCGCGACCGTCCGCCAGCTCTCGTAGATCGCGTCCTGACTCGTCCCGACTACCCGGTTACTGCCCCGCGTCACCGTGACCGGACGCTCAGTGTTGCTCCGCAACGTCAAGCACGGGATTCGCAGCGCGGTTGTCTCTTCCTGGATTCCCCCGGAGTCGGTCAGCACGCAGCGTGCGTTGGCCATGAGCTGCACGAAGTCGAGGTAGGACAGCGGGTCCACCAGCCGCAGTCCGGGCATCGGCGGAAGCACCGGCGCGAGTGCATCGAGCCGCCCTCGGGTACGAGGATGGACGGGAAAGACCACTGGAATCTCGGCTTGGATGCGCGCAATCGCTTCGAGGAGCATCCCGAGCGTACCTTCGTCATCGACATTGCTGGGGCGATGAAGCGTCAACGCCGCGTACCCGCCCGGATCCAGGCGAAGGCGCTCGAGCACGTCCGACTCTCTCGCCCGCTCCCGATATCTAAACAGCGTATCGATCATCACATTGCCGACGAAATGGATCCGCTCAGGTGAAATGCCCTCGCGAGTCAGGTTCTTCAGGGCCTCCGGCTCCGTCGTGAAGAGCACATCGGAAATCGCGTCGGTGAGCACGCGATTGACTTCCTCCGGCATCGTGCGGTCGAAGCTACGCAATCCTGCCTCCACATGCGCGACCGGACATCCAACCTTTACCGCCGTGAGGGCTGTCGCCAAGGTCGACGTCACGTCCCCCACGACCAGGACCAACCCGGGCCGCCTACTGGTCAGAACCGACTCGAAGCGGGTCATGATCTCCGCCATCTGTGCGACGGCCCCGACGGCCTTTACGTTGAGGTTGACGTCGGGCCTCGGAATCTCTAGATTGGCGAAGAACGCGTCCGACATTCGCGCGTCGTAGTGTTGACCGGTGTGCACGAGTGTCGTCGACACGTGCGGGTACTCACGCAGCTCGGTAAGAATGGGCGCGATCTTCACGAAGTTCGGCCGGGCTCCGACGACCGCGACGATCCTCACGCAACGTTTCTCGCAGGCAGTACCCCACCGCCGGCCAGAACGTCGCGCACCGTGGCAAACCGGAACTCGCGTACCAAACGGCTCAGTCTTCCGCCCGTGGCACGGGTGTTCATCGAGTGGCGCAACTGCGCCACGCGGCCTATCGGAAGTCGGGGTTGTCCAGGATCGAACTCCCATGGATGCAAATAGACGATGGCCGGCTGTCTCTCCCGCTCGTTGAGATGGCGGATCGCCCACCGGGTAAAATGGTAGGGGAAGAGCCGAAAGTATCCACCGCCCGCGATCGGACAGCGCCACCCGAACCGCGATACGGTCGATAAAGGAAACTCGATGATCTCCAGCCCCGGTGCCACCATCAACCGAAACGGAAACCGGCCCGCGTCCGAAATCCCATACCGATCGTGGACGATCGGGAAAATGCTCGAGTCGTACTGGAAGCCGCACTCGGCCAAAACCTCGAGGCTCCAGAGAGTCTCCCGCACCACCGAAAAGGTTGGAGCACGGTAGCCCACGACCGATACGCCAGCCGTATCCTCTAGGGTCTTCTTGGCGCGCCGAACGTCTTCCGCGAACTGCGTCCGACTCTGCCGGGTGATCATCTGATGGTCGTACCCGTGGCACGCGATCTCATGCCCGCGTTCGTGGATTGCCCGCACGAGCGACGGGTGGCGGGCGGCCACCCAGCCCAGTACGAAGAAGGTGGCCGCCGTTCCGGTCTCCGCGAGTTGCTCTAAAAGACGTCCAGTCGTTTCTACCACGCGGCTCTCGAGGCCCGCCCACTCCTCTGGCCGCACTACCCCGACGAACACCTCTGCATGGAAGTACTCCTCGACGTCAAACGTCAGGGCATTAACCATCGAGACCGGCCCGGGCATAAGCAGGCCCCTCGGTGTACTCGGCCTCGTTCAACGACCGGATGGTGCGTTCAAGCCCGGCGCTCAGCGAGACCCGACCCGTGAACTCTAGCAGCTCCGCGGCCATCGACGTCTGCGCGTAGACGTGCCGAGGCTGGGCGGCGGAATCGCGCCCCTTAACGGGGGACAATCCCGTCCCTAAAAGATCCGTCAATACGCCCACGACATCATTGACCGTCGCCAGCTCGCCCGAGCCAATGTTGATGACGTGGCCTGAGGCCCGGGGGGCGCGAGCCGCCGCCAGCGCGGCGGCGACCGCATCACCGACGTACAGGACATCCTCGGCACTACGCTCATCCTGTTCTGCGACGCCTCGCCCCTGACGAACCGCCTGCAGTACTTTCGCGATCATCGCGCCTTCACCGGTCGTCGTCTGACGAGGTCCGTACACGCTGAAGTACCGAAGCGTGACCGTGTCGAGCTGATGTCTCAGATAGAAGGCGCGTGCGTACGTTTCGGCCGCCGCTTTCGACGCGCCAAACAGCGTACCCGGCCGAACCGCCATGTCTTCGGACAGCGGGCTTCGCTCCGAACCACCGTACACCGCCGCAGACGAACCGATCACCACGCGCCACACGCCCTCGGTGAGAGCACCCTGCAGCACGTTGAGCGTGCCCTCCACGTTGACCGCATGAATGTCGCCGGGACTGGTCGCCGACACGGCCCGAGGCGGAAGCCCGGCAAGATGGAAGACGTACTTGACGTTGCAGAGAGCCGTCCGCAGGAGCTCACGGTCGCGCACGTCTCCGACAATCACTTCCAGTCGACTACCGTTCGAGACGCCTCCGGCCCCATCCGATGTCCGCGAATGGCGCTGCGCCGCGGCGTGGAGGTTCTGCAAGGATCCGGTCGATAGATTGTCTAGCACTCGCACCGAGGCGCCCTCTTCCAGAAGGTGGTCAACCAGATGCGAACCGATGAAGCCTGCGCCGCCCGTGACGAGTACCGTCCGCATAGTGTCCCTCAGAGGGTCACGATAGAAGTCCGCGAGCTGCGATACGCCTTCAGAGCGTTCCGCGTGTCTACGACAAGCCGAGCACGGTCGCTAATCATTGCGTAGTCGAACGCGGAGTGGCTCGTGAGAATCAAGACGCAGTCAGCTGTCTCTACCGCATCGGCGCTGGGCTCGACCGCAGTTAGCTTCACGCTGCCGCTCGTCAACTGAGGTGTGAAGGGGTCCGCGTACGATATCTGGGCCCCCTTCTCGGCAAGTAAGTCGATGATCTCGAGAGCGGGAGACTCCCGAATGTCGTTGACGTCGGCCTTGTACGTCACGCCAAGAACTAGCACCGAGGCACCTCGGACGGCGCGCTCGCGGTCATTCAAAGCGTCGGTCACCAGCCTCACCACATGCTCCGGCATGGCCCGGTTGACCTGGTCCGCCAGTGCGATGAACTGCGCCTCGTATCCCGTGAGCCGGACCTTCCACGACAGATAGAGTGGGTCGACGGGAATGCAGTGGCCTCCGATGCCGGGACCGGGATAGAAGGGCATGAACCCGAACGGCTTCGTAGCCGCCGCCTCGATCACTTCCCACGGATCGACGCCGATCTTTCGGCACGCGAAGGCTAGCTCGTTGGCTAGCGCGATATTCACGCTTCGGAACGTGTTTTCCAGGAGCTTGGCCGTCTCCGCGACCCGCGGGTTCGAAGCCTCGAAGACGGTATGGGTGACCCGCCGATACAGTGTCGCCGCGAGCTTCGTACAAGCCGGCGTCACACCGCCCACCACCTTCGGGATCGTCGCCGTCGTAAACGTCTTGTTCCCGGGATCCACGCGTTCCGGGGAGAAGGCCAGGAAGAAGTCGCGACCGACCACCAGGTCCCGGGATTCGATTCTAGGCTGAAGCACTTCCTCGGTCGTGCCAGGGAACGTCGTACTCTCAAGGATCATGAGTTGTCCAGCACGTAGATGCGGCACCAGACTTTCCAGCGCGGAGAGGATGTAAGAGATGTCGGGCTCCTTGCTCTTCCGCAGCGGAGTCGGTACGCAAATGATCAAGACGTCGGCGCTGCTCGCCTCGTCAAAGGCCGTGGACGCCGTCAGCCGACCGTCAGCCACGAGCGGGCGGAGCGTGTCGGCCGGGACGTCCACCAGATACGACTCCCCGCGGTTCAGGAGACTCACCCGTTCGAGGTCGAGATCCACTCCCCGAACCGTCAGTCCCGCCTTGGCGAGCTCCACCACCAGGCTCAGGCCCACATAACCAAGTCCGATCACGGCAATACGGGCGGTGCCAGTTTCGAGCTTCTCTTGAAGAGTTGTCGTCCACACGGATCCATGTACTCCTAACGTTCCTGCGGGTTGAAGGTCAGATTCACGCACTGTAGTAGCCGCTGTACTGCTTGTAGTAGGCGTTCAGCTGGCGGATCGGCGTCCGATTCATCACGATGCCGACGATGGGTGTGCCCGCCCGCTCGAGCATCTCCTTGGTACGCACGAGGTCCCGCGGGCGCGTGGTTCCCACGCCCACCACGAGGACGATTCCATCGGCGGCCGCTGCGAAGTAGAGGTTGTCTGGAATCAGCAAGATCGGGGACGAGTCCATTAGAACGTAGTCGGTCTCGTCCGCCATGTCCGACAGGATCTGGGGTAGCCGATTACCTAGACCCGTCCGCGCGGGGGCCGTGAGGGACCCGCCCCGAGACGCGAGCTGAACGTTCTCGGTGATGGGCGTGACGGTCTCGCTGACACTGCTGGTCCCGGCCAGCAGGTCCGTAAACCCCTTGCGCGGAGTACTGTTGGCAAGGCGATGAAGCGTCGGTCGGTGGAAGTCCGCATCGGCGATAATCACCTTCTTACCCACCTCGCCGAAGGCGAGACCAAGATTGAACGTCACGGTGGACTTCCCCTCGAAAGGAAGCGCGCTGGCCACGAGAATGCGCCGTAACGGCGTCTCGAGCATCTGAAGCTCCACGCGAAGCCGCCGAAAAGCGTCCACGAACAGGTGATAGTCTTCCTGGCTCTCCTGGGGTTGACGACCGTTGAGTCCGAGCACTGTTCCCGGAGTCTGGACCTCGGGTACGGCAGTCAGAATCGGTAGACCGGTCAAGTGTCGTACATCGGCCTCACTCATGATGGGTCGGTTGAAGTACTCGGCGGTGGCGGGAGCCCCCACGCCGATCAGGAGAGACAAGGCGAGTGCCAGTCCCAAGAACTGCATGCGGCGTAGGTTGGGGGCGGTGGCCGGAAAGCTGGGAGGATCGATCACCTTGACCACGTTCATCTCGCCCTGCTCCCGAATGCGCGCGGCGCCCAGCCGGTCCGAGAGGAGGGCACTGAGCTTACTATTGCTCTCCACCTCAGAGGCCAGCCGGCGGTACTCGAGCTCGTCTTTCGACAGGCCCGACAGGTCCCGGCGCACGCCTCCGATCTGCTCCTTCAGGGAATGTTCCTGTGCGGTCAGAGAAACCACCGAGGTATCCAACGTCGCGACCATCTCGGCAAAGGCCGCTCGGTCGTCAGCCGGAATAGCATTCGTCGCCGGGTTGACCACCGTCGAATCCCTGACCGCGTCGCCCAGCTCTCTCTGGACCTCGGCGATCTGCTGAGACAGGTATCTCACCCGGGCGTGGTCATCACCGTACCGGCTCTTCGCCTCGACCATTTGTGCTTCCAGGCTCGAAAGCTTCGACCGCAGTCGACCCGCGTTGGCCGGACTGATGGTGGCCGTCGGAACCGGTTTCGCGACCGCCGAGACCTGACTGACTGGCATGCTCTCGACCTTCGCCTTCATCGCCGCGAGACGCGTTTGGCTGATATTCTTGTTCGCCTGCACCTCCACCAGTGTGGTCTCGAGCTGAGACAGCCGCTGGGCTGTCTCCATGCTCTTGGCCGGGATCTGCACCCCGCCCCGCGCCATCGTGAAGGTGCGAAGCGAATTCTCGCTTCGCCTCAGGGCATCCGAGACCTGGGCAGTCTGCTGCGACAGATACTCGCGCGTGCTCCTGGCATCGTCGACGTTGAAAGACCGCGTGCGCGCCAGGAGCACCTCGATGTACGTATTGGCGATGTCCAAGGAGATCTGGGGCTGCGACGCTTCCGCCTGAATCTCCACGATGCCGGAGTTGCCCGGCTGAGGGACAAAGCGCACTCGGTCCCGCTGCAACTCAGATACGGCACGCTGGTGCGGATTCGAGGCCCGGGTCGTCTCGGTGCCGCGGAGTCGCTGGATCCAGTCCTGGAACTCGACCCAGTAGTCACGGCCGTAGGGTCTCTGGACGAGGTCTTCCACGGCGGCTTTGGGCAGGGCCTCCACGACCGACGTCGCCAGCAGCCGGCTCTGCAGAAGCGCGAGTTGCACGGGCAGGGGGCGGGCGGGTGAAAATTCCTGGAAGACTGGAGCGCGGTCGGCTCTGCCCTCGATGAGGACGGTCGCAACCGTTTTGTAACGCGGCGGCTCCTTCGAAAGCACATACGCCGCCGGGATCAAGGCCGCGAGGGTCGCTAGTGTTGTCAACACTATCCACTTCTTCCGCCGCGCGAACAGGGAACGGGCGAGGAGTACAAGCAGTGTCCGGGGTTCCATCAGCGAGTTGTCTCCTTGGTGTGATTGTAGCGGGCCGCCATGTTCAGCGACCCCGCGCAAATAGAACTACCTGGACCGTATTGAGTAGGATCAGCAGATCGAGAAACAGAGAGAGGTTCTTGATGTAATAGAGGTCGTACTGCAGCTTCTCGACCGTATCCTCGATCGATGCGCCGTACGTATAGCGGATCTGGGCCCACCCGGTGATGCCGGGCTTCACGGCCAGCCGCTCCATGTAGTAGGGGATCTTCTTCTGGAGCTCCTCGACGAACTCGGGCCGTTCCGGCCGAGGACCGATGAAGCTCATGTGGCCGACCAGCACGTTGAGGAGCTGCGGCAGCTCATCGAGCCGGGTCCGCCGCAGGAATGCACCGACCCGGGTGATGCGGGGGTCGCGCGCCTTGGTCCACACCGGGCCGGTCTCCTTCTCCGCGTCCTGACGCATGGACCGAAACTTGTTCAGGATGAACACACAACCATTTCGCCCCAGGCGAGGCTGACGATACAGAATGGGCCCCGCCGATTCGAGCTTGACCGCCATGGCAACGAGAATCATCACCGGGAGCGACAAGACCAGACCGGACAGCGAGACCGTGATGTCGAAGAGGCGCTTCACGATCTCCGTACGCGGCGTCTTGACAAAGCCGTCGGAGAAGATCAGCCAGCTGGGCCTTACCGCGCTCACCAGGATCTTGCCGGTCGCTTTCTCGTAGAAGGTGGGCCAGTCCTCGACCCGGATCCCACGGAGCCGACACTCCAGCAGAGCCTTCGTGGGGAAGCATCCGCGCCGATCGACCTGCGCGACGACCACGATGTCCGGACGAGTCTCTTCGACGAGGACATCCAGATCCTGGATCTTGCCGAGGAGTGCATGCTTCTCCGGAAGCATGTCAGCCCCCGCGGGGCTATCGTCGAGAAAGCCGATGATCCGGTATGGCCGCGCGCTGGTGTCCTCTAGCTCGGTGATCAGCCGTCCGACCGGGCCCGTCCCCAGCACCAGGACGCGCGCCGCCATCTGCTGCTTGGACCAGGCCCTCAACAAGGTTACCCGCCAGACCATGAGGCCGAGCGTGGTCAAGATCGTGATCTGGAGAAACGCCGACCGGCCCAGGCGGAGCGACGGCACCGCGAAACCGATGGCCGCGATCATCAGTCCTGACGCGCTCTGGCAAATCAGGAGCCGGGCGAGCAGCTCGCGCGGGCCTACGGCCAGCCGTACCTCGTAGAGGTCGCCCAGGTGGAGCACGAAAGCCATGAGGGTACTGACTTCGATGAAGCGCACGACGAATGGCGCAGACCCGACCCAAGCCGCAGACAGCTCGGTTAAGGCAAAACACCCCAGGATGATGAGCAAGTCCCCGAAGAGGAGGACAAATGCCAATCCCGGTACGTAGTGTCGGAAGATGCGAAGCATGGTCGTGAGTCCTGGTCACGGGAGAGAGCAAAGCCGGTGCCAGGGTGGGTCCGGAAGGATACAGCTAACTACTTGTTTCTTTTACCAACTGGGCTCGACCACCGGAGAAGACTACTGCTCTGATTGGGCAATCGAATACCGCACTCTTTCAAATCTGCGCGGGCGGGGCGCCGCCGGCGATCAGATAGGGGAGTTGCATAATGAAACCTAGAACTTAGCGTCTACGACAATCGATGCAACGTTTGCGTGGAGGGAGATACCGGAAGAGGAGAAAAAGCGGGATTAGAACGTGGCAAACAAGCTCAGAATTGCTCGGTTCTCCTTGAAGTTTCCACCGGAATCGAGGGTGGTGCCGCCCTGGCCGAAGGAGGCCTGACCGCTACTCCTTGTATGAATGAACTGAAGACTCGCAACCAGCCACCGCAACACCTGCCAGTTCAGAGCGGCCCCGTAGGTGAGCGTGGTCTGCGTTCCGCCGTCTTGGATGTTGCCGGTCCCGGTCGGCTCGTTCTCGCTATAAGTCACACTGAGAGTGGAGTTAATGAAGGGCGTCAGCTGGTACAGGAAGCTCCCGAAGTAGGACCGGCTTAGCACCGTACCAAAGTTTTCACCCCGCTGGCCGGTCTGTTGGAAACCCTGGAACACACCGACGGAAGCCACGGCTCGGGCGAACCGGTAGCTCGCGCTAGCATTCACGGACACGGTGCCGGAGCTGTCCTCGGTGTCGCTCTCGAGGATGCTATAGCCGACGGCCGCGGAAAGGGACAGTCCGGTCGGCAACCCATAAGCTCCGAAGACCGACACATCGTAGACCCGGGTGCTGTTCAGGGTCTGGTATTGAGCGGAAGTCGACACGCCACCGCTCGAGTAGAGACCGAAATTCCTCGAGACCGCCCCGAACACGGTGTGGCTCGTCGTATCACCATTGTCATCGCCGGCCGCGCTGCCCGATGTTCCGTCCTTGGTGTCGGTGCGGGAGAACTCGTATCCGGCCCGCACGAGGTAGTCTGTCGCGAACCGTGTCGCGGCGTTGAGGCCGAGGATATGCGTCACGGAGTCGTTCGTTCCGCCGTTCCTACCGCCGTTCGTACCGCTGCCGTTGCTGTCTTCGTTGAAGAACAGCACGTTCCGGTAGTACGCCTGGGTTGCGACCTGATCCAGCAGCCAGTCCACCGCCAGGCTCGCGGTGTTCGTGCTCGAGGTTTGCCGGCCTCGCCGGATCCCCGTTCTATCGAGGTCGCTCGCGGAGTCGTTTCGGATGAACGTGTCGCTCAGGGTCAGACCCAGCCTCGGCGTGAGAGCGTACCGAACCGCCGCGTTCACGCTCGGGAAAACCTTTATCTCGTCTCCGCTGTTCTCCACCGTGTCGTGAACGAGATCGACCGTCGTCGACACCGTCCCTAACGTGCGGGCCCCTCTCATGAGCATCAGGAAGCCAGGACCCACGGTTGACCGAAGGTTGTCCTGAGCCCCACTGGACGCCTGGAAGAAGTTGTCCGAGTACTCCGCCGATACACGGAGGGTCGGGCGAAACTCGAACGTCGCACCGCCAAGGGTCGCCACCGTGGGTGCGAACGCGCCCGGAAGCGTCAGCCCGCCCGGCACGCCCACAAGCCCAGGCGCTCCCGGCGTGGCATACGGGAATGGAGTGGGAATGTTGGTTTGCGACGGCGCTGGCGGCACCGGCGGTGTCCAAGGCGGGATCGTAGTGCTAGGGGGTGTCGCGGGCGTAACCGGCGGCCGTCCCGGCTGCTGGATCGGGTACTGCTGCAGGGGAACCGGTTGCGGCTCCTCGGCCGGGGCGGGCGGGGTCTGCAGGGGTTTCTGTTGCTGCGGCTCTGACGATGGCGGCTGACCTGGTTGACTCGGATCAGAGGGAGGCGTGGCTGGCGTCTGGGCCCAACTCGGCCTCGCGTAGCCACCGCCCACCACGACCAGGAGGGCACTCAGCAAAAAGGCTGAACCGAGCGCACGTGAGGTGCGCCCGGCCGCTTTGCGACCAGCTACTCTCTCAGAAGAGCCGTTGAGGAACAAAGATAATGTCGTTCGGTTGCAGCCGGACATCCGGAAACTCGTCCGGCGACCGCATCATCTTATCAACATCCACTCGAATCCGTTCCTTCTTTTCGGCGCTGCCCCGGAGGATGTCTATGCGGCCCGCGGAGGCCAAGGGGGTCAGGCCACCGACCTGTGTCAAAGCCCTCAAAATCGTCAAATCCCCCGAGTACTTAACGGCGCCCGGGGCCTTCACCTCGCCATTGACGTAGACCGCGTCGGCGAGCGGGACCACCACCGAATCGCCCGGCTCCAGCTTGGGATTCTGGGTCAAATCTCCCCGCTGCACGAGGCGGTTGAAGTCGATCGGTATCCGTCTGTCGCCTCGAAGAAGGAACCCCTTTTCGGCATCGGCATTCGCAGCCACTCCACCCAGGATGGAGATCGCCTGAAGCAGAGTCAGCTCACGGGTCAGCTGCATTACGCCGGGCCTGCCGAATCCGCCGATGAAATACACCGGCCGACTCTTGATCTCCCTGACAATGACCGTGACGACCGCGCCCTTCACGGTCTTCTCGTACACATTGGTGAGGTGATCCTGGAGCTGTTGAACAGACTTCCCAGCTACGCCAATTTCCCCGACCAGGGGCAGTGACGTGCGGCCATCGGGACGAACGAAGACGGTCTGGTTGAGATCCCGGTTGCCCCAGACTTGGATTTCGAGGATGTCCTCAGCCCCGATGATGTAGTCCTTGTCCTGCTGTGGTTGGGGCGGCGGCGCTTGCGCCTCCACCGGCAGCGACGGCAGTAGAGCCAGCATGAGCAGCAATGACCACCGAATACCTCGCCCCATGTTCACACTCCTAACGGGTGCTGGCTCTCCGGAACTCGGTTGAACTGAGCGAGCGGATCGAGCCCGCCCTGTCGATACGCCTTGAGCTTGTACTGCAGGCATCGGAGGCTGATGCCCAGCAGCCGAGCCGCCTGCGTCCGGTTGCCGCCTACCCCGTCCAGCGTCTGAAGAATGTACTGCTGCTCCAGGTCCCGCAGCGTCAGCCCCGCCGGCAATGTCGGCTTGATCGGCTCTGCGGTACGCTTGCCCCCCACTTCCGTCAGGGGCGCGTCGATATCGATCGTATCACGCTCGCTTAATACCACCGCCTGCTCGATGCAGTTCTCCAGCTGCCGCACATTGCCCGGCCACTCCGCCCCCAGCAGCAGCTCCTGCGCCCGCGGCGTCAGCCGCGGCACCCGCTTGTGGTGCGCCGCGGCAAACTTCCGCAGAAAATGCTCCACCAGCAGCCCAATGTCCCCCCGCCGCGCCCGCAGCGGCGGTACCTCGATCATCACCACCGCGATCCGGTAGTACAAGTCCTCCCGAAACTGCCCCTCCCGTACCGCCCGCCGCAGATCCTTGTTCGACGCCGTGATCAGCCGTATGTCCGTCCGCGTCGGCTTGCTCCCCCCCACCTTCACGAACTCCCGCGTCTGGATCACCCGCAACAGCTTCGCCTGCAACGGCAGCGACAGCTC
>Ga0187892_10000813_pt1 | contig 77792 bp, 65 predicted proteins | sample MA1701073metaG_FD_139345 | JGI IMG/M metagenome (GOLD analysis project Ga0187892, IMG submission 139345) | Bio-ooze microbial communities from a basaltic lava cave in the Kipuka Kanohina Cave System on the Island of Hawaii, USA - MA170107-3 metaG ... | reverse complement strand
GGCCCTCTCAAGGCCGAAACACGGGTTCGACTCCCGTAGGGAGCGCCAACCCCGCCCGTCCCGCCCGCGTAGAAGTGGCTGAGCAGCCACCTAGCATCCGAGAACCGCCGAACCCCCATGCCCGACGTCGCGCTTGCCTTCTTGGATTGCGAGTTCGGCGGCCTCGATCCGGAGCGCCACGACATCACCGAGATCGGCGTGGTCGTGACCGACTACCGCCTGGCGGAGCTCGCGCGCGCGGAGTGGAAGGTGCTGGCGCGGCCCGAGCGCGTCACGAAGGAGGCCGGCGCCATCTTCGGGTACGACGCGGAGCGCTGGGCGCGCGAGGGCGTGCCGGTGCGCCGGGCGCTCCAGGAGCTTGCCGCCTTGTTGCCCTCCGGTCACACCGTGATCCCGGCCGGCCAGAACGTGCGCATGGACATGCTCTTCCTGGAGAAGGCCTACCGGGCCTGCGAGCTCCCGCTGCCGTTCGACTACCACGTGATCGACCTCGCCACGCTGTTCTACGCGTGGTCGCTCGTGGCCGGCGAGCCCGTCCCTGCGCTCTCCCTGCGGCAGGCAGCGAACGTGGCGGGGCTCGCGCGCAGCGGGACCGAGCACCACGCGCTCGAGGACGCGCAGCTCACCCTCGAGACGTTCCGGCACTTCATCGGGCGGCTCGCGCTGCGCCGTCCGCAAGAGTTGTGACGCCGCAACCGGCGACGAGGTAGGACGACGCCGGATGCGAGCGGCGTGGATCCTCTCTGCTACGTCGTCGCGGCGTCCGAGGCCGGCCCTCACCAGCCTTCGAGAACGCGGCGCTTGCGCTTGCTCTGCTTGGCGTTCCACTTGTCGAGGGCGCGGCGGTCGAAGTGCGCGAAGAGCGGCAGCAGCCAGCGCGCCGCCCAGCCTCCCGGCGCGAACACGAGGGCGGAGCCGAAGTCGATCAGCACGGGCCGGCCCCCCTCGTCCGAGAGGACGTTGGTGCGGTTCTTGAGGTCGAGGTGCACCACGCCGCGCCGATGCATCTCCGCGAGCGCCTCCGCGAGCGCGGCGAGGAAGCCTTCGGGCACCGGCTGGCGGCGGGCGCCGAACAGGCTGCGGCCCGGCCGGTACTCGACTGCGAAGGCGAGCGCGTCGATCGGCCCGACCACGCGGGGGACGGCGGGGTGCCCGTCGAGCGCGCGCCAGGCGCGGAGCTCGCGGCGGGCGAGCCACGGCGCGAGGCAGTGGCGCACGAAGAAGCCGCGCGGCGCAAAGTCCTTCACCACGACGTGCGCGCCGCCGTGGCGCACCAGCAGCACGTCGGGGTTGCGGCGGCTCCCCTGATTCAGGACGCGCTCGGTCGCGGTCGCCAGCGTGGCTCGGGTCGGAGCGCTCACGGGCGGGCGAGTGTCGCGCCCGCGCGGGCCTCAGTCGAGCCGGTCGTCGCCGTCGCGCCCGTAGCGCTGCTGGACCATCGCCCAGAGCTCGCGGCGCAGCCGCTCCTGGAAGGCCGGGTCGGCCTGCGTCGGGCGGAGGTCGCCCTCGAGGAACTCTTTCAGCTCCTCGGTCGAGAATTCCTTGGCAATCTCCTGGGCCACCTCAGGCTCCCGCATCATCCTCGAGGACGGAAGGATCCGACGCCGCAGCCGGGCTGCGAACCGGCGGAGCCGTCCCGCCTTCAAGGCGACTCGCTCTCAGGCTCCAATGCACCAGCTCTCACCAGCAACCGCTTTACCCGGTAGAGACCCGAGCGCACCGCATCCGCAGACCGATCGGTGCGCCGCGAGATCTCGTGGATCGGAAGATTCTCGGCATGACGTAAGAAGAAGGCCTCGGCCTGCCACTCGGACAGGCTCGCGATCTGCTCGTCGAGCGCGGCGGCGCAGCGTCGCAGCGTGAGCTGGTCGTCGGGCCCGTAGGCCCAGTGCGGCGAGGTGGTGGCCAGGGGCTCCTGGCCCGCCTCGGCGATCCGTTCCTGCTGGACCTTCGAGCGCCGCAGGTGGTTCATCACCAGGTTCTTCGCGACTCCGTAGATCCACGCCAGGGGGCTCGAGCGCCCGCCGAAGTTCGCGGCGCCGCGGAAGACCACGGTGAAGGTCTCCTGGACCAGCTCCTCGGCGTCGGCGTGGTTGCGGACGCGCTGGTACACGAAGGCGTAGATGCGCCGGAAGTAGCGCCCGTAGAGCGCGTTGAAGTGCGCCTCGCTCCCCGCGCACACCCGCTCGAATAGCGCCTCGTCGCTCCACGTCGTCAGCGCCGCGTCGGGCCCCTTGGGGGCCGTCCCGGGACGAGCCACCGCTGCTCCTCGCACCGCCCCTCCCCCCTGCTCGGAGGTTCGGATCTCCGCCCAGGAAGTGGTTCGGCGGGAGCCCGGGTGTCAACGGAACGGTGTTTTGGCGCGGTGATTTCCCTGCGGGGTCTGACGCTGCGTCAGAAGTCCCCGCAGCGGTCCGGGGTCAGGCCTTGAGCAGCTGCTCGAGGCCCGGCGCCGCCGCCGCGATGGCGCGACGCATGCGGTAGAGGTTGGCCTTGATCGCGTCCTCGGACTTGCCGAGCGAGCCCGCGATGGTGCGAATCGACTGCCGCCGCAGGTGCTTCAGGTGGAAGATGCGCCGCTGCAGCGGGGTGAGCTGGTGCTCGATCGCGTGCTGGCAGCGGTCGAGGATGCGGCGCGCGTCCACGGTGTGGTCGGTCGCCGCCTCTTCGTTCGCGACCTCGAGCGCGTCCCCTTCGATCGATTCCATGCGGGGGCGCGGGCGGCGGAAGCGGCGGTTCACCTTGTTGCGCGTGATCCCGAAGATCCACACCAGCAGGCTCGAGTCGCCCTGGAAGGTGCGCAGCGCGCGGAACACCGTGATGAAGACTTCCTGCGTGACGTCCTCGGCCTCGCCGGTGTCGCGCAGGCGCTTCAAGGCGAAGCGGTAGACGCGCGGGAAGTAGGCGTCGTACAGCATGTCGAAGTGAGCCCGGCTGCCACCGAGGATGGCGCGCACGAGCTCCTGATCGTCCTCCCACGGCGTCGCGGTACGGCGACCGGCGCGCTTGTTGCGTGGGCTCGGCGTGACGTCGACGGACGGGGTCGACGCCGGAGCGGGGGTAGACGTCGGGCGAGCGAGGGGGTCGAGGCTGGGGGGATGGCTCAACGGGAACTCCCTGGCGGTGGACTGGCTTCTCGAAGGGGGGGGACCCAGGTCCCGGCCAGGAAGGAGCAAACACCATGCCAGCCGGGAACTACCCGGTTGGTAATGAGACAAGCCCTCGTTTCAGCGTCGGTTTGTCGAAGGTTGCGCGACGAGGGCGGGAGTGTGAACGGAGCTTCCGGAGTAGAACAGTTTTTCCACTTCTCGGATACGCCGTTCACACAGGTGTCAGAACAGGCTCACCCCTTGCCGGGCTCGATCCGCCAGGTGCCCTCGCTGCGCTCCCAGCGGTCGGTGCGCTCCAGGTGCACGCGGCCGCGCCGCAGCGGGCGGCCGTCCTCGCCCGTGATCCGGGTCTGCACTCGGGCCCGCCCGGGCCCCTCGAGGCGCAGCTCCAGCACCTCGAGCTCGAGCGGGCGGTTCTTCTCGAAGTGGGCCTTCACCAGGGCGCCCGTCAGGTCGGCGTAGTAGTCGGCGTACGCGGCCTCGTTGCGAAAGAAGCTGCGCAGGGCCTCGTCTTGGTAGGTCTCGATGCTGTCGAAGCGGCGCCGGGCGAGCCGCCCGTAAAAAGCGGACGCCCTTTCGTAGAACTCGACGACGGCCCCCTCGCCGACCAGCTCGATCCCCTGCGCGGCGTCGGGGACCGGCCCGCTGCCGGCACCCCCGAAGGGCGGCCAGCTCCCGCAGCCGAGCGCGAGCAGGGTCAGGGCCGCGGCGCGGGCCCGCCTCATCGCCGCTTCCGCGCGCCCCGCGCGTCCCCACGCGCGCCCCGCGCGTCCCCACGCGCGCCCCGCGCGTCCCTGCGCGCGCCCCGCGCGTCCCCGGCGGCCTGCGCGGCTGCGAGCCGGGCCACGGGCACGCGAAACGGCGAGCAGGACACGTAGTCGAAGCCGAGCTTCGCGCAGAAGCGGATGCTCTTCGGGTCGCCGCCGTGCTCGCCGCAGATGCCGATCTTGAGGCCGGGCCGCGTGCGCCGGCCGCCGCTGACGCTGATCTCCATCAGCCGCCCGATGCCCCCCTCGTCCACCGAGACGAAGGGATCGTCGGGCATGATGCCGCCCTCGACGTAGTCGGGCAGGAACTTGCCCGCGTCGTCGCGCGAGAGCGCGTAGCCCATCTGCGTGAGGTCGTTCGTGCCGAACGAGAAGAAGTCGGCGTGCTTCGCCAGCAGATCGGAGGTGAGCGCGGCCCGCGGCACCTCGATCATGGTGCCGATGCTGGGCTTCACCTTGGCGCGCGGGTGCTCCGCCGACACGGCCGCGATCTCCTGGTCCACGAGCGCGCGCAGCCGCTCGAGCTCCCGCTCGTGCGTGATGAGCGGGAGCATGATCTCGGGCTGGATGCGAACGCCGGCCGCGGCCACCTCGCACGCCGCCTCCATGATCGCCCGCACCTGCATGCGGTAGATCTCGGGATACGTGATGCCGAGCCGCGAGCCGCGGTGCCCGAGCATCGGGTTGAACTCCTTCAGCTCCTCGACCTTCGCGCGCAGCGCGGCGGCGTCGCGGCCGAGCGCCTGCGCCACCTCCGCGATCTCGTCGTCTCCGTGCGGCAGGAACTCGTGCAGCGGCGGATCGAGCAGGCGGATCGTGACCGGCAGCCCCGCCATGGCGCGGAAGATCTCGATGAAGTCGCCGCGCTGCATCGGCAGCAGCTTCGCGAGCGCCCGTTCGCGCGCGGCGACGTCCGAGGCGAGGATCATCTCGCGCACGGCGAGGATGCGGCTCGGCTCGAAGAACATGTGCTCGGTGCGACAGAGGCCGATGCCTTCGGCGCCGAACTCCCGCGCCACGCGCGCGTCCTCCGGTGTGTCGGCGTTCGTGCGGACGGAGAGCGTGCGAAGCTTGTCCGCCCAGCGCATCAGCTCCGCGAACGCCCCGCCGAGCTCGGGCGTCACGGTGGCGACCTCGCCCTGCATCACCTCGCCGGTGCTGCCGTCGAGGGTGATCACGTCGCCCGCGCGAAGCGTCGCGCCGCGCACGCGCATCTCGCCCGCCGCGTAGTCGATCCGCAGCTCGCCGCAGCCGGCCACGCAGCACTTGCCCATGCCGCGCGCGACCACCGCCGCGTGCGAGGTCATCCCGCCGCGCGCCGTCAGGATCCCCTGCGCCGCGTGCATGCCGTGGATGTCGTCGGGCGAGGTCTCGATCCGTACCAGGATCACCTTTTCACCGCCCTTGGCGCGCGCCTCGGCCTCGTCCGCGGAGAACACGATGCGGCCCGAGCCCGCGCCGGGCGACGCCGGCAGGCCCTTCGCCACCACCTTGCGCTCTGCGTTCGGATCGAGCGTGGGATGGAGCAACTGGTCCAGCGCGTGCGGATCGACGCGGCGCACCGCCTCCCCGCGCGAGATCAGCCCCTCCTTCGCCATGTCCACCGCGATCTTCACGGCGGCCTGCGTGGTGCGCTTGCCCGTGCGCGTCTGCAGCATCCAGAGCTTGCCGGACTCGATGGTGAACTCGATGTCCTGCATGTCCCGGTATTCGCGCTCGAGCTTCCGGTAGATCCGGACCAGCTCCCGGTAGGCGCGCGGCATTTCGTCTTCCAAGGTGGGGAGCTGCCCCTGCCCCGGGCTGCGGCTCGCGCGGTTGATCGGCTGCGGCGTGCGGATGCCGGCCACCACGTCCTCGCCCTGCGCGTTCTTCAGGTACTCGCCGTAGAAGTGCTTGTCGCCGGTCGAGGGGTCGCGCGTGAAGGCGACGCCGGTGGCGCAGTCGCCGCCCATGTTGCCGAACACCATCGCCTGCACGTTCACGGCCGTGCCCCAGGTGTCCGGGATGCCGTGGATCTTGCGATAGCGGCGCGCGCGATCGTTCTCCCACGAGCGGAACACCGCCCCGACCGCGCCCCAGAGCTGCTCCACTGGATCCTGCGGGAAGGGCCGGCTCGTGTGCTCCTCGACGATCTCGTGGAACTCGCGCACGATGCGCTGCCAGTCCTCCGCGGTCAGCTCGAGGTCCTGGTGCACGTTGCGCTCGGCCTTGCGCGCTTCGATGCGCGACTCGAAGCGCTCGTGCGGGATCCCGAGCACGACGTCGCCGTACATCGAGAGGAAGCGGCGATAGCTGTCGTAGGCGAAGCGATCGTCGGCGCGGCGCGCGAGGCCCTTCACGGTGGCGTCGTTGAGCCCGAGGTTCAGGATCGTGTCCATCATGCCGGGCATCGAGGCGCGCGAGCCCGAGCGCACGGACACGAGCAGCGGGTCGTCCGCGTCGCCGAAGCGGCGCTCCATCACGCGCTCGACCTTCGCGAGCCCGGCCAGCGCGTCGCGCTTGACGCGCTGGGGCACGCGGCCGCCGCTCTTCTGGTAGGCCGCGCACACCTCCGTCGAGATGGTGAAGCCCGCCGGCACCGGCAGCCGGAGCCGCGTCATCTCGGCCAGGTTCGCGCCCTTGCCGCCGAGCGCGTCCTTCATGTCCGCGCGTCCGTCGGCGCGCCCGGCGCCGAAGAAGTAGACGGAGCGCCGCGGCTTCCTCCCCTTCGACGTCAAGGCGACAACCGCTCCCGCAGGTGGGCCGCGAGCCCGGAGATGGGCACGCGGTCCTGGGTCATCGAGTCGCGCTCGCGCACGGTCACCTTCTGGTCCGTCTCGGACTCGAAGTCGAAGGTGACGCAGAAGGGCGTACCGGCTTCGTCCTGGCGGCGGTAGCGCCGGCCGATGTTGCCCGCGTCGTCGTAGAAGACGCTCCAGCTCCGGCGCAGCTCGCGCGCGATGCTTTGCGCCGGCTCCGCCAGCTTCTTCGAGAGCGGCAGCACCGCCGCCTTGATCGGAGCCACCGCGGCGGGGAGCCGCAGCACGACGCGCGTCTCGCCGTCCTCGAGCTTCTCCTCCGCGTACGCGTTGCAGAGCAGCGCGAGCGCGGTGCGATCGATCCCGACGGAGGTCTCGACGACGCCCGGCACGAAGCGCTCCTTGGTGTCTTCGTCGAGCACCGAGAGGTCCTTGCCCGAGAACTTCCCGTGCTGGGTGAGGTCGAAGGTGCCGCGGTCGTGCACGCCCTCGATCTCCTGCCAGCCGAACGGGAAGAGATACTCGAGGTCCACCGCCGCCTTGGCGTAGTGGGCGAGCTCCTTCTCGTCGTGCGGTCGCACGCGCAGCACGTCTTCGCCGAAGCCGAGCTCGCGGTGGAAGCGGATGCGCTCCTGCTTCCAGTGCTCGAACCACTCGCCGCTGCTCGCCGGGTGGCAGAAGAACTCGAGCTCGGCCTGCTCGAACTCGCGCGAACGGAAGGTGAAGTTGCGCGGGTTGATCTCGTTGCGGAACGCCTTGCCGATCTGCGCGATCCCGAACGGGATCTTCTGGCGCGACACCTCCCGCACGCGCTTGAAGTCCGTGAAGATCGACCCGCACGTCTCGGCGCGCAGGTACGCGACGGCGGCCGCGTCCTCCGACGCGCCGACGAAGGTCTTCAGCATCAGGTTGAACTCGCGCGGGGCGGTGAAGTCGTGCTGCGAGGTGCCCTCGCGCGCGGGGCAGGGAGGCGCGTCGTCGAGCTGGTCGGCGCGGAAGCGCTTCTTGCACGCCTTGCAGTCCACCATCGGGTCGGAGAAGTGCTGGACGTGCCCCGACGCCTCCCAGGTGCGCGGGTGCGTCACGATCGCGCTGTCGATGCCCTCGACGTCGTCGCGCTCGCGCACCACGCGCTGCCACCAGAGCGCCTTCAGGTTGTTCTTCAGCTCGACGCCGAGCGGCCCGTAGTCCCAGAAGCCGTTGATGCCGCCGTACAGCTCGCCGCTCTGGAAGATGAAGCCGCGGCGCGCGCAGAGCGAGACGAGTTCGTCCATGCGGACGCCGGAACGCGCGTTTCTCGAATCGTCGCCGGACATCCGCTCCTGCCGCCCGGCGCGCCGAGTGCACGCCGCCCGCATCCGCGCCCGGTCAACCTCGTCGTCCGTCGCGGCGTCCAAAGGCCGGCAGTTTCCCTTCGCCCCCGGGGAGTGTCAATTGCTCGTCGAGAACGCGGCGGCTCTGCAGCTCCACGCCGACGTGGAAGCCGAGGAAGCGCGAGACGAGGCGCGACGCCTCGGCGAGCGCGTCTCCCCCGAGGGCGATGCGTCCGAGGCTGGCGAGCGGAAACTGCAAGGCGCGATCGAGCGTGCGCAGCGTGCCGAGGTGGACCGGAAGCGCCGCGCCGAGCGCCGCCGCGCTGCCGCAGGCCTCGCACACGGGCCCGCCCTCGGCGACCAGGAAGCTGACGTGCGCGCCCGCCGCTGCGACCTCCTTCCCGCAGCGCACGCAGCGCAGCAGCTCGGGCCGCAAGCCGAGCGCCGAGAGCGCGCGCAGCTCGAGCAGCGTTCGCATGCGCGCGTCCGGCGGCTCGCGGTCGAGCCACTCGAGCGCTTCGAGCGCGAACGCGAAGAGCCGGCGCATGTCGCTCGCGACGCCGCCTTCGGGCGCGAGGCGGTCGAGCAGCTCGAGCAGGTAGCAGCCGAGCGCGAAGCGGCCGGCATCGGCGCGCACCGCCTCGTAGGTATGGAGCAGGCGGGCGCCCTCGAGCCGCGCGAGCGCGGCGGGACGCCGGCGCTCGACCTGCACGGCCAGGCGGTTCATCAGGTCGAGCGTGCCGGGGAAGCGGCGGCGGCTCCGCCGGGCGCCCTTGGCGATGGCCGGCAGCCGGCCCGCGGCCGGCGTCAGCAGGTGCACGATCAGGTCCGATTCGCCGAACGCGACCGCCCGGAGCACGAGCGCCTCGGTGTGGAGCGTGGCCACTCAGTCCGCGGCAGGCGGCTCGGCCGGCGCGGCCTCCGCCTCGGCCTCGACGTCCTGGGCAGGCGCCTCCGGCTCGAGCTGGAGGGCGCCCTGCGAGTCGGCGAGCGGCTCGCCTTCGCTGAGCAGGCCGTGCTCGATCGCGAGCGCGCGCACCGGGTCGCGCCGCAGGATCGGCGCGTACGCCGGCTCGGGGGTCACTTCGGCGGGCGCCTGCGCCCACCCGACGAACGCCGCGAGGAGCGCGACCACGCCCGCGACGCCGATCGCGGCCACGACCACGCGGCGTGGATCGACCCCGCTCCGGGCGGCACGCACGACCGGCTCGGCGAGCAGACGCGCGACGGCGTCGTCCGGATCGAGCCCGATCGCCAGCGCCACGGTGCGCACGAAGCCGCGCACGAAGCCGTCCTGCTGGCCGTCGAACGCGCCCCGCTCGAGCCGCTCGAGCGAACGCATCGGCAGGCGCGTCAGCGCCGCCAGCTCCTCGCGGCTGATGCCGCGCAGCTCGCGCTGCCGGGCCAGCCAGCTCCCGAGCGCGAAGGAAGCCTCGAGATCCGCCTCGGAGGCGGGGCTCTCGCCGGGAGACTCGTCCACGGAGACGCCGGACCGCGGCGCGCGCTGCTCGGCGCGTTCCGCTAGCGCAGTCGCCTCAGGGTGTCCTCCGATCGCTTTCCCCATGAACCGCTCGGCCGCTGCGTCGTGGCGGCCACCAGGTGTTCGAGAGCCTGCTCGCGGTCGCCGAGCGAGACGTAGATCTCGCCGATGCGATAGTTCGCTTCCGCCAGGCCGAGGGGACCAGGCCCGAGCTCGAGCACCTTCTCGAAGCGCTCGATGGCGTCGGTGCGCTTGCCTTCCTCCGAATCGAGGATGCCGAGGTTGAGGTGGGCACGCCAGTATCGCTCGTTGTAGTCGACCGCCTGTGCCAGCGCCTCGCGCGCCTCTGCGCGGCGCTTCAGTTGGAGCAGCGCCCAGCCCTTGTTCGTGAGCGCGGTCCACGGCTGCGGGAAGGTGGGATCGTCGATCAGGGCCTGCGCCTCGGCGATCGCCTCCGGATAGCGCTCCGTCTGGATGTAGAGGCCCGAGAGCGTGAGCCGCGCGTCCTGGAAGGTCGGATCGATCTCGAGCGCCTTCTTGAGGTGGGTCTCGGCGTCCTCGTTCAGACCCTTGATGCGATACGCCTCGGCCAGCGTGAGCTGCACCCAGCGGTCTTCCGGGTTCAGCCCCTCGGCCGCCCGCAGCTCTCGGATCGCGAGCGCGATGCGGCCTTCCTTCAGATGGTTCGAGCCGGTGCTGTGGTGCGCGCGGGCGCGCGCGACGTCGGCGCTGGTGATCGTATCCGCGGCGTCGTCGCCGCCGGAGGTCGCGCAGGCGAGGGCGAGCGCGATCCCCACGAGCGGGCCGACCGCATGAATCCCGAGCCAGGAACGCGACATGGAAGGCCTCCTAGAACGACGTGAGTAGCCGCAGCAGCCAGGCGCGCCGTGCATCCTGCACGGGCTCGCCCGAACGCTTCTTGACGAGGCGCATGCGACCGAGGGGGCGCTTCTTGGGACCGCGCGCGCCCGACGCGCCGCCCTCCTCGCCGGCCTGCTCGCGAAACTTGCTGAGCGAGACGCCAGGTTCGGGCGCCTGCGGCTTGAACTCGACCGCCGACGCGGGACGATCCGAGAGCTCGAAGGCGGCCTGGCCCTCCTCCGTGGGCTCCGAGTCGTACTCGCCCGGGAGCGGCGGATCGGTCAGCTCACCGCCGTCCCCCTCGAACAGCTCCGCGGAACCCGGCTGGGGCGCGGCGCGATTCGTCGGAGTGCCGTCGCCGATCAGCTCCTGCCAGCGCAGCACGGCCTTCTCGCGCGAGGCGGCGTCGTCGCCGACCATGTCGTCGTCGAACAGGAAGCCCATGCTCTCGGCGAACGAGAGCGCCGCGTCGAGCGCGACCGTCACCACCGACGCGCTGATCGGACCGTCGAAGCCGTAGAGCGCCACCGAGCCGCAGCCGAGCGCACGCACACCCACGCTGATCTGCAGGCCGTGGCCGGCCTCGACGTGCACGAGGATCGCCGCGCACGCCGGGCCCACCGGCAGGTCGGACGTCGCCACCACCGGCGTGTTGAGCGAGGGGCGGAGCGCCCGCACGCTTTTCGCGGTGAGCACGAGCGGCCGCGTGCGCGGGAGGAAGAACATGCCCCTTCATCGGCGCACGAGACAGCGCACTTGAGGCTCGGAAAGCCGCAGCGACTGGCGCAACTTCGCAGGAGTTCGGCGTTTTCCCGACTCGCCGCGGCGCGCGCTCGGAGCCTGCGCGGCCCTTTCGCCGCGCCCCCCACGCGGATACGATCCGACAGGCCCGGACCGCGAGTCACGCGCACGCCGGCCTTCATCGCGAGGAGCAGCAAGCCGCCGTGGGCCAAGCCAAGAAGCCGGTCGAGGAGCTCGAGCGCATCGCCATCCGATTCGCAGGAGACTCCGGAGACGGGATCCAGCTGACCGGCACGAAGTTCACGGAATCCACCGCCCTCGCCGGCAACGACCTCTCGACCTTCCCCGACTTCCCGGCCGAGATCCGCGCCCCGGCCGGATCGCTGGCGGGCGTCTCGGGCTTCCAGATCCACTTCGCCTCGCAGGACATCCGGACGCCCGCCGACCAGCCCGACGTGCTGGTGGCGTTCAACCCGGCGGCGCTGCGCGCGAACATCGACGACCTGCGGCCGCAGGGCATGCTGGTCGTGAACTCGGACGCGTTCGTCGCGAAGAACATCGAGCGCGCCGGCTACACCGAGGCCGATCCGCTCGAGGGCCTGCGCGATCGCTTCAAGGTGGTCGAGGTGCCGCTCACCAGCCTGACGCGCGAGGCGCTGCGCGACACCAAGCTCGGCGCGCGCGAGGCCGACCGCAGCAAGAACTTCTTCGCGCTCGGCCTCGTGTACTGGCTCTACGGGCGGCCGATCGAGTCCACGATCGAGTGGATGAAGGCGCGCTTCAAGGCGGACGTGCTCGAGGCCAACCTGAGGTCGCTGAAGGCCGGCATCCACTTCGGCGAGACCACGGAGCTGTTCCCGGTCTCGTTCTTCGTGCCGAAAGCGAAGATCCAGCCCGGCGTCTATCGGAACATCACCGGGAACACCGCGCTGGCCTGGGGCATCGTCGCGGCCGCCGTGCAGATGGACCGGCCGGTGTTCCTCGGCGCCTACCCCATCACGCCGGCCAGCGACGTGCTGCACGAGCTCGCGCGCTACCGCCACTTCGGCGTGAAGACCTTCCAGGCCGAGGACGAGATCGCCGCCGTCTCGGCCGCGATCGGCGCGTCCTACGCGGGCCACCTCGGCATCTGCACGACGAGCGGGCCGGGCTTCATCTTGAAGCAGGAGGCGGTGGGCCTCGCGGTGATGGCCGAGCTGCCCGTGGTGGTGGTGAACATCCAGCGTGCGGGCCCTTCGACGGGCATGCCCACCAAGACCGAGCAGGCCGACCTGCTCGCCGTCATGTACGGGCGCAACTCCGAGAGCCCGTTGCCGATCCTGGCGCCCGCGACACCCGGCGACTGCTTCCACGTCATGCTCGAGGCGTTCCGCATCGCGGTGAAGTACATGACGCCGGTGGTCGTGCTGTCGGACGGCTACGTCGCGAACAGCTCCGAGCCCTGGCTGATCCCCGACCCGAGCGCGCTGCAGCGCACGAAGGTCGAGTACCGGACCGACCCGCAGGGCTTCCAGCCCTACCTGCGCGACCCGGAGACGTTCGCGCGGCCGTGGGCCGTGCCGGGGACGAAGGGCCTCGAGCACCGCATCGGCGGGCTCGAGACCGAGGAGCTGACCGGCAACGTGTCGTACCGGCCGCTCAACCACCAGCGCATGGTCGATCAGCGTGCGGAGAAGGTGGCCCGCATCGCGAACGAGCTGCCGCCCGTCGAGGTGAACGGCTCGCCCTCCGGCGCGCTGCTGGTGGTGGGCTGGGGCGGCACCTTCGGCGCCCTCACCTCGGCCGTGAACGAAGCGCGCGCGGCGGGCCGCGACGTGTCGAGCATCCACCTGCGCCATCTGAATCCCTTCCCGGCGAACCTCGGCGACGTGCTGCGGCGCTTCGAGAAGGTGCTCGTCTGCGAGCTCAACTCGGGCCAGCTCTGGCGGATGCTGCGGGAGGAGTACGTGGTGCCCGCGGAGAAGCTCGCGAAGGTGGAAGGCCAGCCCTTCAAGGTGGGCGAGATCCGCGCCGCGATCGAGCGGCTGCTCGGAGGGAACGGCTGATGGCGGCGGCGCCCACGGCGGCGACTACGACGACGAACCGCAAGGAGTGGGTCTCCGACCAGGACGTGCGCTGGTGCCCCGGCTGCGGCGACTACTCGATCCTCGCGAACGTCCAGAAGGTGATGCCCGAGCTGGGCGTGGCGCGCGAGAACGTGGTGTTCGTGTCGGGCATCGGCTGCTCGAGCCGCTTCCCCTACTACATGAACACGTACGGCTTCCACACCATCCACGGGCGCGCGCCGGCCTTCGCCACCGGCATCAAGGCGGCGCGGCCGGAGCTCTCGGTGTGGGTCGTGACGGGCGACGGCGACGGGCTCTCGATCGGCGGCAACCACCTGTTGCACGTGATCCGGCGCAACCTCGACCTCCAGATCCTGCTGTTCAACAACCGCATCTACGGGCTCACCAAGGGCCAGTACTCGCCGACCTCGCGCGAGGGCAGCAAGAGCAAGTCGTCGCCGCAGGGCGTGATCGACCACCCGATCGAGCCGATCGCGTTCGCGCTCGGCGCCGGCGCCACCTTCGTGGCGCGCACCATCGACGTGGACGCGAACCACCTCCAGGAGATGCTGCACCGCGCGCACGCCCACAAGGGCACCGCGTTCGTCGAGATCCTCCAGAACTGCCCGGTCTACAACGACGCCGAGTGGGAGGAGGTCGAGAACCGCAAGACGCGCGTCGAGGCGGCGCTCACGCTCGAGGACGGCGAGCCGCTCGTGTGGGGCCCGAAGGGCGCGCGCCGCGGCATCCGCATCCACGACGGCGTGCCGTCGATCGTGACGCTCGCCGACGGCGAGGATCCGGTGGCGCAGGGCGTGGCGGTGCACCGCGAAGGGCACGAGAGCCCCGCCTACGCCTTCGCGCTCGCGAGCCTCGCGCGTCCGAACTTCCCGCTGCCGATCGGCGTGTTCCGCGCGGTCGAGAAGAGCACCTACGAGAGCCTGCTCGAACAGCAGGTCACCGGCGCCCTCGCCGAGCGCGGCAAGGGCGACCTCAAGAAGCTGCTGTACGGGGGCGACACCTGGACGGTGGAAGCGTAGCCGCTCCGTACGGGAGGACCGGATGCGCAGGTACGCCGTTGGCCAGCCTCGTGGGCATCGGTGACGCGCGGCAGGCGCGTGGCGCGGCTGCGCCGCCGACCGAGGTGCACGGAACGAACTTCCTGCTCAAGAGTCAATCGACACCAACTTCTGCATCGAGGTCGAGAACGGGACCGGTGAGGGGCGTGAGATCACGCTCCAGCTATGCGCGGGCGCGGACACGCAACGCTGGGCGTTGCCGCTGAACAGCGACGACACGAACCTGATGGTCGACTCGGAGGGGCTGTGTCTCGACGGGCGCTTCAGCAAGGGTGACGAGGGCTTGCCGCTCTCCGTCGGCAAGTGCGGCACCAGCAAGACCTTCCGTTTCATCCTCAACTCGTCTGGGCAGTTCATGACCGCGCGGCGAAACCTATGTCTCTCGATTCCCGGCGCCGCCTCGAACGCAGTCGTGTCGCTTGCACCCTGTGACGTGACCCAGCCGGGCCAGCGCTGGACCCTCACCCACTAGGTGCGCATCCTCGCGCTCCGAGCCTCCGGGTCCCAGCGATTCCAGACCTCGAGCTCGCGCACGGAGCCGAGGCCGTCGCGGATGTAGATGCGCGCGGGCTTGCCGTCGTTGAGCTTGCGCGAGACGCGCAGCAGCGAGGCCGCTTCGAGCGCGTCCGAGCCGAACCAGACGGCGATCCGGGAGAGCTTGGCGCGAGCCGTCTCCTCGAGAATCTGCTCCATCAGCGTCCACGCGACGTTCTCGATGCGCAGCCCTTCGACGAGCGGCGGGACGGCCCACGAGAGCACCGGCATCCCGTCGAGCGCGAGGCCCTCGCCCGAGAGGTCGAACACGGTGAGTTCGGGCGGCAGGTCCTTGCCGCGACCGAACAGGCGGAAGCGCTCGCGCGCCGGCGCTGCCGCGGGGCGGTCGTTCGGCACCAGGTAGTCGAGCAGCCCGCTCATCCCGCGCGCGACCAGGAACGAGCGCAGCAGCGCGCAGGCCCAGAAGCCGGCGCGATCGAACAGGTAGCGGGGCGTGGCGTCGAGGACCTGCTCGAGCAGGCGCCGGTTCTCCCAGAACTCCGCCTCCGCGTTCTGCTCGAGGGCGTCCCACGAGCTGCGGCCGGGCACCAGCACGCTGCGCCGCACCAGCTCGAAGCCGGCGACCGGCGTGTGGGAACGGATCCGGTAGTCGAGCAGGATCTCGTCCATGGCGGCTCCTCCCGAGCGAGAGGACTGGATCCTTCGATCCTACCACCCGGACGCGTCGTGGAGGGAATCGCTCGCCGGAGGGCCGGGGCCGGGGCCGGAAGGGGTCGCTGCTCCGGTGCTCGACGTTCGTAGCGCGCGGAGCGGGTGGAGGAAGGAACAGACCACGCCCCGCTACGGGCCACGCTCGCTCGAAGACTCGCTCGCGACTCCGTTGTCGCCGCCCCCTTTTCGTGACGGGAAGGCGTGCGACCCTGGCCTCTCGTACCGCACCGACACCCTCCCGTCCCCCGCTGCTCGGTCGGAGGCGCGGACGATGCTCTTCGCGCGCCGTCTCCCGAGCCACGGGGGTCGGGAGGGCGTTGCTGCGCAGGTGCGGTAGGCGAGGTGGCGGTCGCACGGCGCCGCGCCACGACAGGCGGCCACGACAACGGAGTTGCGAGCGAGTCTTCGAGCGAGCGTGGTCAGTCGAGTCCCACGGGTCCGTCCCTTCCTCCACCCGGTCCGCACACCACCGCTTCGAGCGCCGGAGCAGCGACCCCTCCCGGCCCCGGCCCCGCCTCGGACGGCTAGAGCACGGAGGCGGCGTGCTTCGCCAGCGTCTCGCCGATCTCGGCCGGCGACCGCGCGACGGCCACACCCGCCGCCTCGAGCGCCGCGATCTTGTCCACCGCGCGGCCCTTGCCGCCCGCGATGATCGCGCCGGCGTGGCCCATGCGCTTCCCGGCCGGCGCGTTCTGGCCGGCGATGAAGGCGGCCACGGGCTTCTTCATGCGCTCCGCGATGAAGCGCGCCGCGGTCTCCTCCGCCGAGCCGCCGATCTCGCCGATCATCACCACGGCCTTCGTCTCGGGGTCGGCCTCGAACAGCGCGAGCGCGTCCACGAAGTTCGTGCCGATCACCGGGTCGCCGCCGATGCCGAGGCAGGTGGACTGTCCGATGCCGAGCCGCGAGAGCTGGTCGACCGCCTCGTACGTGAGCGTGCCCGAGCGCGACACCACGCCCACCGGGCCGGGCCGCGTGATCTTCGCGGGCATGATGCCGATGCGGCACTGCTCCGGCACCACCACGCCGGGGCAGTTCGGCCCGACCAGGCGGGTCTTCGAGCCGCGCATGGCGCGCTTGGCCTTCGCCATGTCCACGGCCGGGATGCCCTCGGTGATGCAGCAGACCAGCTCGAGCCCCGCGTCGGCCGCTTCGAGGATCGCGTCGGCCGCGCCCGGCGGCGGCACGAACACCACCGAGGCGTTCGCGCCCGTCTCGCGCACGGCCTCCTCCACGGTCTCGAACACGGGGATGCCGTCGATCTTCGTGCCACCCTTCCCGGGGTGCACGCCCGCCACCACGGACGTGCCGTACTCGATCGACAGCTTCGCGTGGAACTGACCCATGCGGCCCATGCCCTGCACGAGCAGTCGCGTGTGCCTGCCGGCGAGGATCGCCATGGCTACTTCCCCCGCGCCGCGGCGACGACCTTCTCGCCGGCCTCGCGCAGCGTCTCGACGGGGGTGATGTCGATCCCCGACTCCGCCAGGATCTTCCTTCCCTGCTCCGCGTTCGTGCCCTGGAGCCGCACCACCAGCGGCACCGTCACGCCGAGCTCGCCCGCCGCGGCCACCACGCCCTCCGCGATCAGATCGCAACGCACGATGCCGCCGAAGATGTTCACCAGGATCGCGCGCACCTTGTCGTCGCGGAGGATCAGCTTGAACGCCTCCTTGACCTTCTCCTTGTCCGCGCCGCCGCCTGCGTCGAGGAAGTTCGCCGGGCGACCGCCGCAGACGGTGATCATGTCGAGCGTCGCCATCGCGAGGCCGGCGCCGTTCACCATGCAGCCCACGTCGCCGTCGAGGCCCACGTACGCGAGGTCGATCTCCTTGGCCGCGCGCTCGCGCGGGTCTTCCTCGTCGGGATCGCGCAGCGCCGCCACGTCCGGGTGCCGGTAGAGCGCGTTGTCGTCGAAGTTGAGCTTGCCGTCGAGCGCGAACAGCTCGCCCTGCTTCGTGACCACGAGCGGGTTGATCTCGACCAGCGACGCGTCCTTCTCGACGAACAGGCGATAGAGCCCGCGCAGGAAGGCGTCGAGCCGCTGGCTCTGCGCCGCGTCGAGCTGGAGGGCACGCGCGATCTTGCGGATCTGGTACGGCTGGAGCCCCACCACGGGATCGACGAACTCGGTGTGGATCCGCTCCGGCGTCTTCGCGGCCACCTCCTCGATGTCCATGCCCCCGTCGGTGGAGGCGATCACGGCGAAGCTCTCGCTCGCGCGGTCGAGGGTGAGAGCCAGGTAGAGCTCGCGCGCGATCTCGGAGCCCGCCTCGACGTAGACCTTGCGCACGAGCTTGCCCTCGGGCCCCGTCTGGTGCGTGACTAGCGTCATGCCGAGGATCTCGCTCGCCTGCTGCTTCGCCTCGCCCGGCGACTTCGCGAGCTTGATGCCGCCGCCCTTGCCGCGGCCGCCCGCGTGCACCTGTGCCTTCACGACCACGACCGGCGCCGCGAGCTTCTTCGCGGCCGACTCTGCCTCGGCAGGCGTGGTGGCCAGCTCGCCCTCCGGCACTGCCACCCCGAACTGTCGGAAGAGCCCCTTGGCCTGGTACTCGTGGACGTTCAACGGAGATCCCCGATCTCCGTCACGAGCTTGCGCACGTGGTCGAGCGAGGCGTCGAACAGCTTGCGCTCCTGGGGATCGAGCTCGACCTCGATCACCTTCTCGACGCCGTTCGCGCCGAGCACGCAGGGCACGCCCACGTAGAGGCCGGACACGCCGTACTCGCCCTCGAGGTAGCAGGCGCACGCGAGCACGCGCTTCTTGTCCTTCAGGATGGACTCGGCCATCTCGAGCGCCGACAGGGCAGGCGAGACGAAGGCCGAGCCCGTCTTGAGCAGCGCCACCACTTCGCCGCCCGCGTTCTTGGTGCGCTCGACGATCGCGTCGATCTTCTCCTGCGCGAGCAGCTTCGCGACCGGGATGCCGGCCACGGTGCAGTAGCGCACCAGCGGCACCATCGTGTCCCCGTGGCCGCCGAGCACGAGCGCGGTCACGTCCTGCACCGAGACGCCGAGCTCCCAGGCCACGAAGGCGCGGAAGCGCGCGGAGTCGAGCACGCCCGCCATGCCCACCACCCGGTTCTTCGGGAAGCCCGAGACCTGCTTGAACGTGTAGACCATCGCGTCGAGCGGGTTGCTCACCACGATCACGGTGGCCTTCGAGGCGTGCGTCCGGACGCCCTCCGCCACCTGCTTCATGATGCCGAGGTTGGTCTTCAGCAGGTCGTCGCGCGACATGCCCGGCTTGCGCGCGAGGCCGGCGGTAATGATCACGAGATCCGCGCCGGCGATGTCCTTGTAGTCGTTCGTGCCGCGCAGCTTCGCGTCGCTGTCGATCAGGGGCGCGCCCTCGGCGATGTCGAGCGTCTTGCCCTGCGGCAGCCCGTCGACCACGTCGAAGATCACGACGTCGCCGAGCTCGCGCAGCGCGATCTGCTCCGCGATCACGCCGCCGATGTTGCCGCCGCCGATGAGGGCGATCTTGGGCCGTGCCATGGGGGGTTCTCCGTGGTGCAAGGTACTGGCTTGGGGAACGAGCTGTCGTGACTTCGTGCCGCGCTACGCGCCGCTTGCCATGTGACGGACGATGGCGTCGGCGAACTCCGAGCACTTGAGGAGCTTGGCGCCGTCCATCTGCCGGTGGAAGTCGTAGGTCACGGTCTTGGCGCCGATCGCGCCGTCCATGCCCCGGATGATCAGGTCCGCGGCCTCGGTCCAGCCCAGATGACGGAACATCATCTCGCCGGACAGGATCACGGAGCCCGGGTTCACCTGGTCGAGGTTCGCGTACTTCGGCGCGGTGCCGTGCGTGGCTTCGAAGATGGCGTGACCGGTCGCGTAGTTGATGTTGCCGCCCGGCGCGATGCCGATGCCGCCCACCTGCGCCGCGAGAGCGTCCGACAGGTAGTCGCCGTTCAGGTTCGGCGTCGCGATCACGTCGAAGTCCTTCGGGCGCGTCAGCACCTGCTGCAGCGTGATGTCGGCGATCGAGTCGCGGATCAGCAGCAGCTTCTTCCACTTCCCGCCGCCGTGCGTGGGCGCGAGCGCGAGCGCCGTCTCGATCTCCTTGCGGAGCTTGCCCTGCTGGTCCGGCGTCATCATGTCGTAGCCGGGATCGACGAGCTTCGCGTTCGCCTCGGCGGAGAGCCCGGGGTCCTTCTCCTGGTTGCCGAGGATCCAGCTCTCGCGCTCCGTCACGCATTGCTTGCGGTACTCGCGCGTGGCAAGCCCGTAGCCCCAGTCACGGAAGGCGCCCTCCGTGAACTTCATGATGTTGCCCTTGTGCACGAAGGTCACGCTCTTGCGCTTCTGCGCGAGCGCATAGTCGATCGCGGCGCGCACGAGCCGCTCGGTGCCTTCGCTCGAGAGGGGCTTGATGCCGATGCCGCTGGTGCCGGGGAAGCGGATCTTCTTGACGCCCATCTCGTTCTGGAGGAAGGCGATCAGCTTCTTCGCGTCGGGCGTGCCGGCCTGCCACTCGACGCCCGCGTAGATGTCCTCCGTGTTCTCGCGGAAGATCACCATGTCCACCAGCTCCGGACGCTTCACCGGCGAGGGCACGCCCGCGAAGTAGCGCACCGGGCGCAGGCAGACGTAGAGATCGAGGAGCTGGCGCAGCGCGACGTTGAGGCTGCGGATGCCGCCGCCGATCGGGGTCGTGAGCGGGCCCTTGATCCCGACCAGGTGGCTGCGGAACGCGTCGAGCGTCTCGTCGGGCAGCCAGCTCCCGGTCTGGTTGAAGGCCTTCTCGCCCGCCAGCACCTCCTTCCAGGTGATGGCGCGCTTGCCGCCGTAGGCCTTGGCCACCGCCGCGTCGAAGACGCGGACCGAGGCGCGCCAGATGTCGGGCCCGGTGCCGTCGCCCTCGATGAACGGGAGGATGGGCGCGTCGGGAACGCGGAGCTTCCCGGAGGCGTCCAGCGTGATCTTTTCCGCCATGGGGCGGCGGTTTAGCCCACTCGGACCGAGGGTGCATCCAGCTGTCGTGACTCCGTTCGCCTCCGGCTCACTGCGCGCGCCGCTCCGCGCCGCTTGCGAGGCTGGCAAGACGCGCTTGCACGCGGTCGATCGAGATCCCCGCAGGGCAGACGCGATTGCACGCGTCGCAGCCGCCGCAGACCGCGTCGCCCGCCGGCGCGAGACCGAGCCGGCGCCAGTCCACCTCGAGCCGCGCGGCGGCGACGACGGCCTCGCGCGGGTCGATGGGCGGCTCGCCGCCCACGCGCGCGCACTCGAAGCTGCACAGCCCGCACACGAGGCAGTCCGCCGCCGCGAGCGCGAGCGCGCGCGCCGCCGGCTCGGGCCGCGCCACGCCGTCGGGCCCGTAGTAGGCGAGGAACTGGAGCACGGGGTCGCTGCGCTTCTTTGCGAGGAGCTGGCGGGCGAGGTGCACGACGCCGGTGCGGAGCTGGAGGCTCAGCGCGCGCAGCGAGCCGGTGCGCGAGAACTCGCGGAGGAAGCCGCGATAGCCCCTCACGGCATGCCTCCCGACGCCACGTCCGACGCCGGCGGTGCGCGCAGCACCTCGGCGGCGGCGCGGCCCGCGTGGAGGCCCGACAGCAACGCGACGCCGAGGCCGGTGCGCTCGCGCGCGGGGTCGAAGCCACCGAGCAGGTCGCCGGCGACGAAGAGCCGCGGATGCTGCGGCCGTCCCTGCGCGCCGAGCGGACGCAGCCGGCGATCGGTGCGCACGCCCGCCGAGAACAGCGGCTGCTCGTTGCCGTAGCCCTTGCGCGCGCTGCGGTACGCGGGGATGCCGTCGATGCGGCGCCCGTCGCCGTCGTAGAGCGGCAGCCCGAGCAGCGGCTCGCGCACCGCGTCGGGGCCGGCCTCGAGCCCGCCGCCCACGAAGCGACCCGTCGCGAGCACCACCGCGTCCGCCACCACGGGGCCGCCCGCGCCGTCGAGCGCGAGCGAGAGCCGCTCGCGGTCGGTCGCGGCGACTCCGTGCACGCGGCCGGTCACGCGCTCGATCCCGTTCCGGAGCACGGCGGCGTCGAGCGCGCGCTGGAGCCGATAGCCGCTCACGGCGTGCGGCGGGAAGGCGAGCGCCTCGCCGACGCGCGCGCCGCTCGCGCCCTCGAGCGCGGCGATCAGCTTCGCGTGCGCGTCGAGGCCGAGCACCGGCGGGAACAGCAGCACCCGCCCCTCGCCGCCGAGGCCGGTCACGGCCTCGGCGAGCGCCGCGCGCGCCTCGGACCGGTCGAGCGCGGCGGCCAGACGCATCGGACTCCGCTCGCGGAGCCAGCGCTCGGGCAGCGCGGGGTGCACGACGCTGAGCGGCAGCTTGCGGACACCGAGCGCATCGAGCTCCCACGCGAGGGTGCGCGCGAGCGCGCGCGCATCCCAGCCCTCGAGCGCGGGCAGGTCCACCACCGCGAGCTCGGCGGCCTGCAGCACGTCGGCGCCCGCGGCCGGGCCGAGCGCGTAGTCCGCGACGCGCAGCGTGCCGGGCACGCCGGGCAGCAGGCGGTTCGCGGCGAGGCTGCCGGCGACGGCGAGCCCCTCCGGCGCGAGCCAGCCGGCGAGCCGCAGCATGGACGCCTCGATCTCGCGCTCGGCGCGCTCGATCTCGTCGCCCCCGCCGAACAGCTGCGCGTACGGGTGGGTCGGCGCTCCGCGCCGGTGCAGCGCGAGGCGCTCGCGCGGGAGCAGCGCGTTGCCACGCAGCGGATCCCGCCACGGCAGCGTGGCGATGCCGGGCGAGGCGCCGGCCACGTCGAGCGTGCCCGCACTGAGGGCGGTCGCGCCCGGGCCCGCCGCGATCTGGACGACCGGGACGCCGGCCTCGGCGAGCGTGAGCGCAGCCGCGGCGCCGGCGAGCCCCGCGCCGATCACCGCCACCGTCACGGCAGGATCTCCTCGGCGAGCCCCAGCATCCCGAAGTTCACGTGACGGTGGATCTCCATCGCGCCCACCTGCGCGCCGCCGAGCACGGGCGCGACGGCGCGCCACCGGTGCGCGGCCAGCTCGGCCACCTCGCGCATCGCGCGCGGCGCGTCCCAGCCGAGCTCCTCCGCCAGCACGCCGGCCGCGCTCGCCGCGCAGCCCGCGCCCTGGCACGCGCCCACGCCGAGCCGAACGCGCAGCGTGCAGTCGGTGAGCTTGCGGAGGCCCTCGGCGCGCGCGACGTGCCGCAGCTCCGCGTCGAGCACGGGCTCGCACGCGCACACCGTGCGGCGCCCGCGCGCGTGCGCGTCGTCCGCGGCCTCGAGCAGCGCGCGCGCCCGCCCACCGTGGCGGAAGCCGAGGCGCGCCGCCGCCGCGAGCCCGACGCCGAAGCGCTTCGCGAGCGCCGGGAGGTCGGCCGGCGCGTCGCCGCCCGGCAGCGGCAGCTCCGCGGTGCGGCACTTCGCTTCGACACCGAGCGCGGCGCACAGCTGGTCCGCCGCGTCCTCCGCCATCAGCCGGTACGACGCGAGCTTGCCGCCCGTCATGCTGTAGAGGCCCGGCGCCGAGCCGCTCTGGCCGTGGTCCACCACCTCGTAGTCGCGCGACAGCTCGTCCTCGTAGGCGCCGAAACCGAACAGCGTGGGGCGCACGCCCTGGATGGCGTGCAGCACGCGGTGCTCGCGAATGCCCGGGATCGAGCGCTGCATGGCCTGGAGGACGTACGCGACCTCGTCCTCCGTGACGTCGATGCGGTCGAGGTCGCCGTAGTAGTCGTCGTCGGTGGTGCCCGCCATGCTGTTCTGCTCGTGCGGGAACGTGAACATGTCGCGCCCGTCGACGCCCTTCGCGTAGATCGCGAGGTTCGAGACGCGGCGCTCGAACACCAGGTGGATGCCCTTGCCCGGACGCAGCCGCAGCTCCTCGCGCGCGAGCGCCGCGAGCTGCGGCGCCCACGGGCCGGTCGCGTTCATCACCAGCTCGGCCTCGACGATCGCCTCGTCGCCGCGGATGCGGTCGAGGAGCCGGGCGCCCGTCACACGGCCCGAGGCGTCGCGCAGGATCTCCACCACCTCGGTGTGCGTGAGCACCGTGGCGCCGCGGTCCGCGGCGTCGAGCGCGTTGGCGACGCAGAGGCGCGCCGCGTCCACGCCCCATTCGTCGAGCGTGAAGGCGCACTCGATCCGCTCCGAGAGCGCCGGCTCGAGCGCGAGCGCCTGCGCGCGGGTGAGCCGCGTGTGCGGGCGCCCGTTCTTGAGCGGCACGTAGCGGTCGTACATCTCGAGCCCGATCTCGACCAGCTCCGGCCCGAGCGGATCGTCCGGGAACACGGGCATCAGGAACGGGATGCGGAACACGAGATGCGGCGCGATGCGCTGGATCGCGCCCGAGTCCGCGCACGAGTGCTGCGTGACCTCGGGGTCCTTCTGGAGGTAGCGGAGCCCGCCGTGGATCATGCCGGACGAAGCCCACGACGTGCCCGAGCCGAGCTCGCGCCGCTCGGCCAGCACCACCGGCACGCCGCGCAGCGCGAGATCGCGCGCGATGCCGGTGCCGTTGATGCCGCCACCGATCACCAGCACGCGGGTTCGCAGCACGCGCGTCACCCATCGTCCTCGCGGTCGGGCTCCGGTGGCTCGGCCCGCTCTTCGCTGCCCGGCTCCGGGATCGTCAGCTCCTGCCCGGGATAGATGCGCGCCGGGTCCTTGATGCGGTCGCGATTCGCGCGATACAGGAGGGGCCAGAGCGCGAGGTCGCCGAGCTCGCTCTGCGCGATCGTCGCCAGGCTCTCGCCGGGCCGGACCACGTGCAGCTTGCTCTCCGCGCTCGCGCCCGTCGCGGCGAGCAGCACCGCGAGCAGCGCCGCCGCGGCCGCCACGCACGCGGCAGTCCTCACTTCGTCTCCGGGCGCGGCGCGACGCGGATGCCGAGCTCGTCGAGCTGCTTGCGTTCCACGCTGGACGGCGCGCCCATCAGCAGGTCCTGGCCGCGCTGCGTCTTCGGGAACGCGATCACGTCGCGCAGGTTGTCGGCGCCGGAGAGCAGCATCGCCATGCGGTCGAGGCCGAAGGCGAAGCCGCCGTGCGGCGGCGCGCCCGCCTCGAGCGCGTTCAGCAGGAAGCCGAAGCGCGCCTCCATCTCCTCCTTCGAGTAGCCGAGCAGCTCGAAGATCCGGCGCTGCACGTCGCTGCGGTGGTTGCGGAGGCTCCCCGAGCCGAGCTCGAAGCCGTTCATCACGACGTCGTAGTGCGTGCCGCGCACCCGGAGCGGGTCGGAATCGAGGAGCGCGAGATCCTCCTCGACGGGCGCCACGAAGGGCATGTGCATGAAGGTGAGGCCGCCGTCCTCCGTGCGCTCGAAGACCGGGAAGTTCAGCACCAGCAGCGGCGCCCAGGCGCGCCCGTCCACGCGGCCGAGCTGCCGGCCGAGGTCGGTGCGCAGCCGGCCCAGGATGGCGTGCGCCTTCGCGAACTCGTCGGCCGCGAAGAAGAGCACGGAGCCCGGCCTCGCCCCCGTACGCTCCGCGATGCCGGCGCGCTCCGCCTCGGACAGGAACTTCGCGATCGGCGACTGCCACGTCCCGTCGGCGCCGACGCGCACCCAGGCCAGGCCCTTCCCGCCGAGCTCCTTCTTCACGAACGCTTCGAGCCGGTCGATCTCGCCGCGGGTCAAGGCCTCGGCGTCGTGGATCGGGAGGCACTTCACCGCCCCGCCCTTCTCCACGGTGGCGCCGAAGGCCCGGAAGGAGGTGCCGCGGAACAGGTCCGTGAGCTCGACCAGCTCGAGCAGCACCCGCGGGTCCGGCTTGTCCGAGCCGAAGCGCGCCATCGCTTCCGCGTACGACAGGCGGGGGAAGGGGCGCGGCAGCTCGACGCCGATCGCGTCGCGCCACGCGCGGCAGGTGAGTTCCTCGAGCACGACCAGCACGTCGTCCACGCCCACGAACGACATCTCGAGGTCGATCTGGGTGAACTCGAGCTGCCGGTCGGCGCGCTGGTCTTCGTCGCGGAAGCAGCGCGCGATCTGGAAGTAGCGGTCGTAGCCCGCGATCATGAGGAGCTGCTTCATGATCTGCGGCGACTGCGGCAGCGCGTAGAACTCGCCGGGCTGGAGGCGGCTCGGCACCAGGAAGTCGCGCGCGCCCTCGGGCGTCGCCTTGGTGAGGATCGGCGTCTCGATCTCGAGGAAGCCGTGGTCCGCCAGGGTGGTGCGCGCGGAGCGGTACAGCTCGTGGCGCGTGCGGAGCGCGCGCTGGAAGCTCGGGCGGCGGAGGTCGTGGAGGCGATGGCGCAGGCGCACCGCCTCCTCGACGCCGGAGTCCTCTTCGATCGGGAACGGGGGCGGCGAGGCGCGGTTCAGCAGGCGCAGCTCGCTCGCCGCCACCTCGATCTCGCCGGTGGCGAGGCCCGGGTTCACGGTCTCGGCATCGCGCCGGCGCACCTGCCCCCGCACCAGCGCCACGTACTCGCCGCGCAGCTCGCCCGCGCGCCGGTGCGCCTCCGCGGAGGCGTCGGGGCGGAACACCACCTGCACGAGGCCGGTGCGGTCGCGCAGGTCCACGAACAGCACGCCGCCGTGGTCGCGGGCGCGGTGCACCCAGCCCGCCACCACCACCTCGCGGCCCACGTCCGCCGCGCGGAGCGCCCCGCAGGCTACGGTGCGGCGGAGGCTCCCGAGCCCGTCGAGGGTCGCCTCGCCCTGCGCCTCCGGTGAGCTCACGCGTCCTCCGCCTCGACAGAAAAGTCCAACGGTTTCGGGCGGTTGTTAGCGGAGACCGCAGGCCTATTCCAGCTCGTCCGCGCTGCACAGGCGATTGCGCCCGAGCGACTTGGCTCGGTACATCGCCTTGTCCGCGGCGTCGAGCAGCGCCTCGCGGGTGCGCCCGTGCGCGGGGTAGGTCGAGATGCCGACGCTGCAGGTGAGCCGCAGGGTGCGCCCGGGGCCGGCCTCGAAGCCGTGCCGCTCCACGGAGTGGCGGATGCGCTCGGCCACGGTGCGGCCGAGGCGCGCGCCGGTGTCGGCCAGCAGGATCGTGAACTCGTCGCCCCCGTAGCGCGCCACGGTATCCACCTGGCGCACGCAGCCCTCGAGCAGCCGCGAGAGCTGGCGCAGCGTGTTCGAGCCGACCAGGTGACCGTGCGTGTCGTTCACCAGCTTGAAGCGGTCGAGGTCGATGAACAGGATCGAGAGCTCGGTGCCGTAGCGCTCGGAGCGCCGGATCTCGCGGTCGAGCGCCTCGAGCAGGTAGCGCGCGTTGTAGACCTCGGTGACGTCGTCGATGAAGGCGCGGTCGCGGGCCGCGCGGTAGCGCTCGGCGTTGCGCAGGGCGAGCGCGGCGTGCTCGGCCACGACGCGCGCGCGCTCGACGTCCGCCGTCCGGAGCGGGCGGCCCTCGCCGAGCAGGCAGATCAAGCCGCCCTCCTCCTCGCCGTGCACGGGGATCACGAGCAGCTCGCCCACCTCGATGCCCACGCGGCGCAGCAGCTCGTGGAGCTCGCCCCGCGTCTCCCGCTGCGGCTCGTCGCCCGACAGGTCGAGCGGCTTCGCGAGCAGGGCTTCGCGGAGCGCCTGCTCCTCCGACTCGGCGAGGCCCCGGCCGTGGAAGCCGTCGGAGCCGGGCAGCACCACGCGATGGTAGAGCGCGAAGCCCCGCCCGAGGCCGACGCCGCGCAGCGCCAGGTCGAGGCCCATCGCGAACAGGTCCTCGGGCTCGAGGCAGCCCGAGAGGAGCCGGCAGGATTGGTAGAGCGCCAGCTCGTCGCGCAGCTTGCGGTTCTCGGTGAGCAGGCGGCGCCGGCCGAGCGCGCGCTCCAGCGCCAGGATCAGGTCTTCCGAGCGCACCGGCTTCTCGAGGTAGTCCGTGGCGCCCATGCGCAGCGCCTCGACCGCGCTCGCCACCGAGGCGTTCGCCGTCACCAACACGAAGTCGGTGCCCGGGTGGTCGCGCAGCACCGACTGGAGCAGGTCGAGGCCGGAGCGGCCGGGCATGGCCAGGTCGGAGAGGATCAGGTCCACCGAGCCCTGGCGGAGCACGGACAGGGCCTCGTCGGCGTCCGCACAGTCCTGTACGTCCGCGCGGTCGGCGAGGACGTCGCGCACCAGCTCCCGCTGGAACCGGTCGTCGTCGACGACCAGCACCCGGGCCCGATCCGCCCCTTCCGTCATCGCTGCTCCCCGACACGGAACCCCGGGCGAAATCGTCCGGCGCGGCCTCGAACTTGAGGCGCCGGCCCTATTCCGCCTCGGCCACCTGGACCGGCTCCCTGGGCAGCACCTTGGTCCAGGTCTTTCCCGAGTCATCGGAGCGCAGCACCATGGCCCGCTGGCCCACGATGTATCCGATGCGGTCCCCGGGCGCGAAGGCGATGCCGCGCATGAACGTGAAGATGGTCGGGAAGCCCGGCCACTGCTTCCAGCTCTTGCCGCCGTCCTCGGTCGCGTAGATCAGGCCCTTCTCGCCCACCACGATCGCGGTGTCCGCGGAGAAGGGATGGATGCCGAACACGGCCTGCACGCGACCCAGCTTCTCGTACGTCCAGGTCCGCCCGCTGTCGTGGCTGCGCAGGATCACGCCGCCGAGGCCCGAGATCCAGCCCTCGCTCTGGTCCGCGAAGCGCACCGAGAACAGGTACGGATTCTGCGAGATCTGCACCTCGACGCCGGGCGCGTCGGCCCTGCGCGAGTTCATGTAGCGCGTCAGGAAGTCGGGGTCCTTCTCGATGAACTCCTCGTAGTCCCAGGGCGGCGCGCCGCGGCGGCGGATGCGGTCCGACAGGATGCCCGCGTCCTCGATCACGGTCTGCACCTCCTGGGTGCGAGCCTCGATGATCTCGAACAGCGGGAACGGATCGTCCGGCTTGCCGAACTCGCGGATCTCCTTCTCCGACACGCGCGGCTCCACGGCGATGTTCAGATGCTGCTGGTCGGCGATCGCCTTCGCGAAGGCCGTGATGTTCTCCTTCGCGGCGTCGTCGAGCTCGATCGAGTTGTGGCCCATCTGGATCGGCTGGATCTCGATGCCCGACTCGATCTTGCCCTGCTCCCACGTCTTGCCGCCGTCCTCGGTGCGGAACAGGTAGGCGAACTCGCCGATGATCCAGCAGGAGAGGCGGTTGGCCTGGAGACACGACACGTCGTTGAGCGTGACGTCCTCGAACACCTTCTCGCCGCGCCGCACCTTCTCCTGGTCCGGCACGGTGAGCCACACGAACTGCGCGTGCTCCTCGCTGATCGTGAGCGAGTTGTCCTGCCAGCTCTTGCCGCCGTCCTCGGTGAGCAGCCGCGTGCCCCATTCGCCCACGGCGACGGCCTGCTGCGCCGACACCGCCTGCACCGCGAACAGGTGCACGCCCTGGTTGTCCTTCGGCGTGGACTGCGGCTGCCACGTCTTGCCGCCGTCGCTCGTGTGCAGCACCAGCGAGAGCTGGCCCACGGCCCAGCCGTTCTGCGAGTCCGCCATGCTGATCGAGTAGATCAGGCGCTTGGTGCCGGTCTCGGTCTTGATCCAGGTCTGGCCGGCGTCCTCGGTGCGATAGATCGAGCCCCAGTAGCCCGCCGCGAGCGCCACGCTCGAATCCACCACCGACACGGCGAACAGGTCGTCCGGCACGTCGATCTCGCCGTGGCCGCCGCGCAGCTCGAAGTGCGTGTCGTGGCAGGCGATCGGGAGCAGCAGCGCGAGAGCTACGAGCAGAACGCGAGCGCGCCGGGGTGCGGGCATGGGGGCGTGACTCCTAGGCGGTGAGCGGGCCATGCTATCAGAGGCCCTCGGGCGCCGCGCGGGAAAACCGCGCGGCGCCGGGCCCTCCGCTAGCGACCCTTCGTGAGCCGGCCGATGTCGATGTAGCGCCGGATCTTGCCCTTGCTGGCGAAGGGAGTGCCGTGGTTGTCCCAGTACTCGATCCGGTTGCCGGTGCCGGTCTGCACGTTGACGATGATGTCGCTGTTCGCGCGCACGTCGCGCGGCTCCGGCACCTCCGGCCAACCCGCATACCAGGGCTCGGTCCGCTTCTTGTCCGCCGGCAGGTCGTCGCCGCTCCAGCGGTGGTTGTGCGTGATGATCTTCCAGAGCTCGTTCTTGCGGTCGTACGCGAACGAGTAGAGCGGCTCGTACGTCTGCTCGTCGATGTAGATGTCCTTCTTCGAGTACGGATGGTCCGAGTTGTTCGGCACCATGCGCACCTTGAACGCCCGCCGCATGTCCCAGCGATCGTCCGCGTAGGAGAGGCCGTACGGGCCGAAGTTGTGGTCGCGCGTGTACGGGTACGCCTCGACCTTGCTGCTCATGGGCGCCAGCATCGGAATGTCCTGCCCGAGACACTGCCACTTGTACTGCGGCACGATGCCGTCGAAGCTGCGCAGGTCGTCCAGCGTGAAGTCGGTGCCCGACACCGCGTCGGTTCGCTGCGCCGACGAGATGCGCCGCACGCGGCGCAGGGTCGGCACGTACACCCAGGTGTCGTCGTTCTTCGTCTGCGCCTTCGGCTTCTCGGAGTCCTTGTAGCGATACGTCATCACGAGGATGCCGCGCGCGTCGAACGGCGCGTCCACCTCGATGCCGAAGATGTGCTTGCGCTTCTCGCCGCGGAACAGGTCGCCCTGACTGGCCTCGTACTCGGGCTCCACGCGCCCGCCCAGCTTGATGATCTTCGCGGTGCCCTCGTAGTAGAGCGGGAGCTCCTCGCCGCGATCCCAGTAGGAGTAGTAGTACCGGGAGTTCGTGCCGTCGCCCTGCCAGCGCCAGTCGAAGTTCCACATCACCTTGTCGCCCGACTGCGGATCGCCCTTGCAGTCGATCTTCTCCGGGAACGGGCGACCCGCCACGTAGCCGGCCAGGCTCGCCTCGGGCCCGACCTTGGAGCGGCCCTTGTACTTCTCGCTCGCCGCATTGAAGGCCGGCGGATCGGTGTAGTCCCGCATGGTCGGCCCGATCTCGAGCTGCATCCCCTCGTAGAAGAAGAAGTCGCGGTTGTCCCAGAACTCCGGGGGCAGGAACGGCTTCAGGGCCTCGACCTTGTCGTAGGTGAGAACGTCGCCTTCCTTGAAGCTCGGGGCGCCGGGGGAGACGTCCTCCTGGGCGACGGCGGCGGTCGCGAGCGCGAACGCCAGGATCACGGGCGCGAAGCGGAACATGCGGATCCTCCTTGGGGTGCCTTCCACCTCTGTACGGGCCTGGGGAGCTGCGTGGAGCGAGCAGGCGGCCCGGTCCCCGGAAGCCGCTGCCCTTCCGTAAGCTAGGGCGGGTCCGAAAGTCAAGAACGGCCTTCCGCCGGGAGCCAGGGTGCGAGCAGCTCGAGACCTCCCTGCCCTCTCGCCCTATAAACGCTTCGCGGGCCGGCTCCATTTCGCGTTGCGCGCGTGCGGCGTGATCCAGGCGCTCGCGCTGGCGCGCCTCGGGGTCGACGCGCTCGCGATCCGGCTGACGCCCCGGCGCGGGAGCCCGGAGCTGCGGCTCGCGCGGCGCGCCGCGCGGAGCTTCGGACGGCTGCGCGGGCCCTTCGCGAAGCTCGGCCAGTTCGCCTCGCTGCGGGTGGACGGCATCGCGCCCGAGACGCGCGCGGCGCTCGAGCCGCTGCGGGAGCACGTGCCCCCGCTCGCATTCCACTGGATCCGCGCGCAGGTCGAGGCGGAGCTCGGCGCGCCGCTCTCCACTCTCTTTGCGGACTTCGAGCCGGTTCCCCTGGGGGCGGCGTCGATCGCCCAGGTGCACGCGGCGCGGCTGCCCGGCGGGCGCCCGGTGGCGGTGAAGGTCCAGTACCCCTGGCTCGCGCGCTCGCTCCGCGCGGACCTCGCCCTGCTGCGCCTCGCGGTGCGTGCGCGGGCCGGCGCGAGAGCGGCGCGCGCGCCCTGGCTCACCGAGTTCGCGAGCGGCCTCGCCGAGGAGCTCGACTTCGAGCGCGAGGCGAGCGCCGCGCGCGAGATCGCCGGGAACCTCGCCGACGAGGCGGCGGTGGTGGTGCCCGGCGTGATCGCGAGCCACAGCCGCGGGCGCGTCCTCACCATGGAGCGCCTGCCCAGGGTCGCGCTCGCCGAGCTCGACGCGCGCGGCATCCCGCGCCGTCCGGTGCTCGAGACGATCGTGCGCGCCTACGCTCGCCAGATCTTCGAGGACGGCCTGTTCCACGCCGACCCCCACCCCGGCAACCTGTTCGTGATCGACGAGCCCGAGGCGAAGCGCACGCCGCGCGTGTTGTTCGTCGACTTCGGCCTGTGCAAGCGGCTCGACCCCGCCCTCGTTCGCGAGCTTCGCCAAGGCATCCTCGCCCTGCTGCGCCGCGACCTCGACGCCTTCGTGGCCGGGATGGCGCGCATCGGCGCCGTCGCGCCCGGCGCCGAGCCGGCCGTGCGCACGGCCGTCGCTGAGGGGTTCGCGCGCCTCGCGGGCGAGAGCGGCGGCGCGCTCGGCCTGTCGGGATCGCGCGTGCTCGCGCTCAAGGACGAGGCGAAGCGCCTGCTCTACGAGACGCCCGGCCTCTCCCTGCCGAACGACCTGCTGCTCTACGCGAAGACGCTCTCGTACCTGTTCGCGCTCGCGCGCGAGCTCGCTCCCGAGCTGGACCCGATGCCGCTCACCGTGCCCTATCTGCTGCGGTTCCTCGCGGTGCGGGAGCCGGCGCCTACCCCCGCTTCGGCAGCCGCAGCCCCTGCAGGCGGATGAAGCCGGTGGCGTCGGCCTGCACGTAGGTGTCGGCCTTGCCGGCGTCCTCGAAGCTCGACAGCGCCTCGGAGTAGAGCGACACCGGGGAGCGTCGGCCCGTGACGCGGGCGCCGCCCTTGTAGAGTCGGATTCGTGCCTCGCCGGTCACGTTCTCCTGCGACTTCTCGATCGCCGCGCGCAGGAAGTCCATCTCGGGCGCGTACCAGAAGCCGTAGTAGATCAGCTCGGCGAAGCGCGGCATGAGGCGGTCGCGCTCGTGCATCACCTCGCGATCCAGCGTGAGCGACTCGACCGCGCGGTGGGCGAGGTGCAGCACGGTGCCGCCGGGCGTCTCGTAGACGCCGCGCGACCGGAGACCGACGAAGCGGTTCTCGACGAGGTCGAGGCGGCCCACGCCGTGGGCCCCGGCGAGCTGGTTGATGCGCTTCAGCAGCGCCGCCGGCGACAGCCGTTCGCCGTCGACCGAGATCGGCGTGCCGCGCTCGAAGCCGATCACGGGCTCCGCGGCGGTGTCCGGCGCGTCCTCCGGCGACACGGTGAGCAGGAACATCGACTCGTCGGGCGCGCGCCAGGGATCTTCGAGGATGCCGCCCTCGTAGGAGATGTGGAGCAGGTTGCGGTCCATCGAGTACGGCTTCTTCACCGTCGCGGTGACGGGGATGCCGTGCTTCTGCGCGTACGCCATGCAATCCGTGCGGGAGCGCAGCTCCCACTCGCGCCAGGGGGCGATCACCGCGAGCTCGGGCGCGAGCGCGCGGTAGGTCAGCTCGAAGCGGACCTGGTCGTTGCCCTTGCCGGTGGCGCCGTGCGCGACCGCGTCGCAGCCGGTGGCGCGCGCCACCTCGGCCTGGTGCTTCGCGATGATCGGCCGCGCCAGCGAGGTGCCGAGCAGGTAGTGCCCCTCGTACATCGCGCCGCCGCGCAGCGCGGGGAAGACGAAGTCCCGCACGAACTCTTCGCGCACGTCGCGCACCACGCAGTCCACCGCGCCGGTGGTCTTGGCCTTGTCGGGCAGGCCCGACAGCTCCTCTTCCTGCCCCACGTCCGCGCAGAACGCGACCACCTCGCAGCCGTACTCCTCGATCAGCCACCGCAGGATCACCGAGGTGTCGAGGCCACCGCTGTAGGCCAGGCAGACGCGTCGCACGGAGCCCTTCCGGGCCATCGAGGTTCCTCCCGCGGAAAGGCCGGGAGAGTAACCAACTCAGCCGAGGCGCAGGCGAAGCAGCGTGGCGCGGCCGAGGCGCGGGTGGGCGACGCTGCGAAGCTCGGCGCCGAGCGCGGCGGCCTCCTCGCGCAGGTGGGGCGGGTCCGACGGCGCGGCGCCCGCGGCGCCGCCGAGCTCGCACAGCGCGACGAGCAGCGCGCGCTGGGCGCCGGCGACGACGGCGCGCGCGGTGAGCACGAGGCGACCCAGCGCCGCGCCGGGCGCGAGCCGCGCCTCGATCAATCGCAGCAGCAGCGCCTCGATGCGCCGCGGATCGCCCGGCAGGTTCGGCAGGCCCGGCGCCGCGATCACCTCGATCGGCCCGCCGGCGTCGCCCTGGCCGCGCTCGGCGCGCGCCGCGACGCGATGCAGCAGGCTGGCCGGCTCGAAGCTCTTCGGCCCGGCCGCCGCCGGCTCCCGCGCCGCGCTCGGCCCGCGCGCCCCGGTGAGCAGCGCATGCACCTCGTCGGCGCCCTTGCGGAGACGGGCCAGCGCCTGCTGCGCGTCGCCGAGCAGCGTGCGCAGGCGCGCGTCGCGCGAGCCGCTCGCCAGCTCGAAGAGCTGCTGCTGGAGCTGGCTCAGCTCGTCGAGGGGACGCTCCATCTCCCGATGGAGGGCGAGCACGCGCTCGAGCCCCTCGACCTCCTCCTTCAGCAGGATCACCACGCCGACGCGATCGCCCTGCGCCTCGATTGGCGAGGCGACGGCCGAGAAGCCCACGGCGCCCTCGCGCAGCCGGAAGCGCACGCTCTCGCCCTGCGCGCACGCCACCACCACCGCGCGCAGCACCGCCTCGCGGGCGCCGCCTTCGAACAGCTCCGCGAGCGGCGCGCCCGGCACGCGCCCCACCGCGCGCTCGAAGCGCGCCTCGAAGGCGGGGTTCACGTAGATGGCACAGCCGTCGGGGTCCCCGATCACCACCGGCGCGTCGAGGTACGAGAGCAGCGTGCGCTCGGCGATCACCGAGCGATCTCCACGATGCCGGCCGTCTCGAGCCGGCTGAGGAGATGCAGCACCTCGAAGCCGTCGAGGCCGGAGACGGTCATCAGCTCCTCGATGCGGGTGCGGCCGTCGAGCATCGACAGCAGGAAGCCGGCCTGGGGCGGCAGGTCGAAGCGCAGGAGCTGGTCGGGGGCGACCTTGAGCCGCGGGCGGCCACCGCCGCCGAGCTTCGCGCGATACGTCGCGTAGAGATGCGCGCGCAGCAGGTCGAGCGCGGCCTGCGCGTCGAGGTCGTGCGGGGCGCGCGCCGTGGCGCTGCTCAGCAGGGCCAGCGCCTGCGCCGTATCGCCCGAGTCGGCGCAAGCCAGCGCCTGCGCCACGACCGAGCGCTCGTCACCGGCGGCGAGCGACACCCCCGCGCTCTCGAGGTAGTCGCGCGCCTCGCGATGCGTGGGGTCGAGCGCCAGCACCTCCCGCCAGCACGCGACCGCCTGTTCGATGCGATCCTGACCGAAGAGCTCGAGGCCCTCTGTGAGAAGGCGAGCCGTGCGCTCCGCGGGGCTTTCGGCCATGGGGCCTACTCCTTGAGCTGCACCTCGTAGAGCTCCTGCTCCTCGATGATCTTCTGGATCTCGTCCTCGGAGAGGGTTCCGGTCGCATTGACGGTGATCGACTGCTCCTTGCCGGTCGCCTGGTCTCGCGCGGACGCGCTCACGATGCCGTTCGCGTCGATGTCGAAGGAGACCTCGATCTCGGGCTCGCCCTTGCGCGCCGGCCGGATGCCGGAGAGCACGAACTCGCCGAGCAGGTCGTTCTCCTGCGCCACGTCGGACTCGCCCTGGAGCACGCGGATCTTCACCGCGGACTGGTTGTCGCGGGTGGTGGTGAAGATGTGGCTCTTGCAGACCGGCACGGTGGTGTTGCGCTCGATCAGCTTCGCGAAGTGGCCGCCGAAGGTGGCGATGCCGAGGGAGAGCGGCGTGACGTCGAGCAGCAGCAGGTTCTCGTCCTTCGTGACCAGCGTCTCGCCCTGGATGGCGGCGCCCACCGCGACCACCTCGTCCGGGTTCACGCCCTTGTGGGGGCGCTTGCCGAAGTACTCGGCCACGGCCTGCTGCACGAGCGGCATGCGCGTCTGGCCGCCCACCAGGATCACCTGGTCGAGCTCCGCCTTGGGGAGGCCCGCGTCCTGGAGGCACTGGTCGACGATCTTGAGCGTGCCGCGCACGATGTCGTCCACGAGGCGCTCGAGCGCCTCGCGCGCGATCTCGATCGAGAGGTGCACCGGCCCGTTCGAACCCGTGGCGATGAAGGGCAGGTTCACCTCCACGCGCTCGCGCGAGGAGAGGTCGCACTTCGCCTTCTCCGCGGCGTCCTTGAGGCGCTGGAGCGCCATCGGGTCGCCCGACAGGTCGATGCCCTCGCTCTCCTTGAAGCCCTCGAGCAGGTGCTCGACGATGCGGCGGTCGAAGTCCTCGCCGCCGAGGAAGGTGTTGCCGGCGGTGGCGAGCACCTCGATCACGCCCTCGCTCATCTCCAGCACGGAGATGTCGAAGGTGCCGCCGCCGAGGTCGTAGACCGCGAGCTTCTCGTGGCCCGTGCGGTTCATGCCGTACGCCATCGCGGCGGCCGTGGGCTCGTTCACGATGCGCAGCACCTCGAGGCCCGCGATCTTGCCCGCGTCCTTCGTGCACTGGCGCTGGGCGTCGTTGAAGTAGGCCGGCACGGTGATCACCGCCTCGCTCACCGGCTCGCCGAGGTACTCCTCGGCGACACGACGCATCTCGCGCAGGATGAATGCGGAGATCTCGGGGCAGGTGAAGGTCTTGCCGCCGATCTCGATGCGCGCGTCGTCGTTCGGGCCGCGCGAGATCTGGTACGCGCACAGCTCCGCGGAGCGCTCCACCTCGGGCGAGTCGAAGCGGCGGCCGATCAGGCGCTTCGCCGCGAACACGGTGTTCCGGGCGTTCGTGATCGCCTGCCGCTTCGCCAGGTGGCCGACGAGCCGCTTCCCGTCCTGGGTGATGGCGAACATCGAGGGCGTCGTCTTGTAGCCGCCCGAGTTGGGAATGACCGAGGGCTGCCCGTTCTCGAGCACCGCCACGCACGAGTTCGTGGTTCCCAGGTCGATTCCGATCACGCGTCCCATCGTGTTCCCCCCGCTCGCACCCGTTCAGAGTCCACGCAGCGCCGCCTTCGCTTCGGCGTCTTGCGGATCGATCCGCAGCGCCATCTCCAGCTCGCGCTTCGCGTTCGCCGCCAGGCCCGCGTCCTTGTAGACCATGCCCAGCAGGCGCCGATAGCTTCCGTTGTCCGGCGCCAGCTCGACCGCGTGCGCGGCGAGCTCCTTCGCGCGCCGCAGCTCGCCGAGCGCCTGCCACGCGATCTTGGCGGCGCGGATCGAGAGCTCGGGGTCGGCCGGCCGGTAGTGCACGGCCTCCTCGAACAGGCTCGACGCGTGCGGGAAGTCGCGCAGCTCGAGCGCGGCCTCGCCCTGCTTCACCAGCGCGCGCGCTCGCTCGTCGTGCGCCTTGCGCTGCACGTCGGCGAACTGCTCGCGGTACGCCTCGTTCTCCGGGTCGAACGCGATCGCGAGGCGCACCGAGCCGGCGGCCTCGAGCCAGCGCTCCTTCGCGAACGACGCCATGCCGGCCTCGAAGAAGCCCTTGGCCTTGCGCCGCCGCTCCTCGTTCGCGCGCTTGGCGCCTGCGAGCGCGCCCACCCGCTCGCGCAGGCGCCGCCGCGCGTCGAGGCTCGAGCGCCGCGCCGAGGGCGAGGCGTCCCGCGCCGGCGGGTGCGCTTGCACCTCGGCGCGCGTCTGCGGATCCGACAGCAGCTCGTAGGCTTCGAGCAGCTTCTTGAAGCAGGTCTCGACGAGCGGCGCGAAGGCGCCGAGCCGGCGGCGGAAGTAGCGGTCGGGGTGGAGCCGCTTCGAGAGCGCGAAGTAGGCCTTCTTGATCGCGCGGGCGTCGGCGTCGCGCGGCACGCCGAGGATCTCGTGGTACGGGCTCTTGAGGCGCGCCGCGAAGGCGAGCAGCTCCTGCTGCACTTCGACCTCGAGCTCGAGCGACGGATCGACGGCGGGCAGTCCGCTCGCCGCGGGCGGCGGGGCCTGCGCCGCGGCGCGTGCGGGAGGTGCCGGAGGCGCGGGCGCGGCGCGCGGCGCGGCAGGCGGCGCCGCCGGCCGCACCAGCTCGAGCACGCCGGCCTTGAGCCAGCGCTCGATGCAGCGGTCGATCTCGACCGGCCCGAGCGCGCCGATCCGGCGCAGCACGCCGAGCGAGGTGCGGCCGTCGATGCGCGAGAGCAGGAAGCCCTCGGCGGGCGAGAGCGCGAGGGAACCCGGATCGCAGCTGGCGGCGATTCGAATCACGCTGTCCTCGTCTCCGCTCTGGTCCGCGAGGCGCATCTCGAGAAATCCCCGGGCTCGGCGCGGACGAGGTGCGCGCACGCACTTCGCCCGACGCCCGCTCATCGGCGCATCGCGAGGCGAAGCTGAGGCTCGAACCGGCGCTGCCGCGGGGGGATCGGGGCCCTAGCTACCGGCTACCTTGGCGGCTCGCTTCCCCCGCGGGGAGTTCCGCAGCGTGAGCAGGGTGCCGACGCCGCCGTCCGTGAAGATCTCGAGCAGGATCGCGTGCAGGATGCGCCCGTCCACGATGTGGGCCCGGGCCACGCCGCCGCGCAGCGCCTCGAGGCAGCACTCGACCTTCGGGATCATGCCGCCCTGGATCGTGCCCTCTTCCAGGAGCTTCTTGACCTCGGGCTCGTTGAGCTGGCCGATCAGGCGCCCGCTCGCGTCGCGCACGCCCTCGACGTCCGTCAGCAGGATGAACTTCTCGGCCTGGAGCGCGCGCGCGATCGCGCCCGCCGCCTCGTCGGCGTTGACGTTGTGCGTGACGCCGTGGGCGTCCACTCCGATCGGCGCGATCACCGGGATGAAGCCCGCCTCGCTCGCCGCGCGGATCGGCGCCGGATCCACCGCCACCACCTCGCCCACGCGGCCGAGATCGTCGCGCCGCCGCACCAGGAGCATGCGCCCGTCGTTGCCCGTGAGACCGATCGCCTGGCCGCCGCCGCGCTGGATCAGCTCCACGATCTCGCGGTTCACGGAGCCGCCGAGGACCATCTCGACGACCTCCATGGTGGCGTCGTCGGTGACGCGCAGGCCCTTCACGAACGACGACGCGATGCCGAGGCGCTCGAGCGTGCGCTCGATCTGCGGGCCGCCGCCGTGCACGATCACCGGCTTGAGGCCGATGAACTTGAGCAGCACCACGTCCACCGCGAAGGACGCGCGCAGGTCCTCGTCGGTCATGGCGTGGCCGCCGTATTTGATGACGATGGTCTTGTCGAGGAAGCGCCGGATGTAGGGCAATGCCTCGATCAGCACTTCGGCCTTGTCGATCCACTTCTGAACCACGCCCTACCCCTCTTTGCGCGCTTCGCGACGCGCGACCGCGACCTCTTCGATCGTCTGCACCAGGCTGCGGTACAGGAGCACGTTGCGGACGGCCGCGGAGAGCGCCGCGGCGAGCAGCTCCGCGAGGGCGGGCGAGGCCTCGCCGCCGCGCTCCGGGAACGCGCGGAACACGCCGAGGATGCGGCCGCGGAAGCGCAGCGGCGCGCACAGGAACGGACGCACCGCTCCGTCGCCGGGCGTGTCCACGGCGGCGTCGAAGCGCAGGTCGCGGGCGGGCGCGTCGCTCGCCACGATGGCGCCGCTCTCGAACACCGAGCCGGTGAGCCCGGCGCCGAGCGGCAGGCGCGCGCGATCGCTCCGTTCGCCGCCGTCCCACTCGGCCTCGCGCACCAGACCGTCGCGCGCGGCCGTGCTGAGGAAGAGCGAGACGGGCGCGGCGTGGAGCGAGCGCCCGACGCGTTCGAGCGCCGCCTGGAGGATGCGCTGCGGCTCGACCTCGGCCGTCACCGCCTCGCAGATCTCGCGCACCAGCTCGGCGCCGCGCAGGTCGCCGCCCGGGATCAGCTCGAGGGGCGTCTCCTCGCCGAGCGTGGCCGGCCGCTCGGGCTCGGCGACCGCCTCGGCCTCGACCCGCGCGGGGCGGTCGAGCAGGTGCGCGGCCTGCTGCGCGAGGATCCGCAGCACCGCCAGGTCGTCCGCGTCCATCGGGCCGTCGGGCCGGTCGGTGGCGCACAGCACGCCGATCGCGTGCGCGCCCGAGACGAGCGGCGCCACGGCGAAGCTGGCGGAGTCGTAGCCGCGCTCGCCGGCGCGGTCGGGGAAGCGCTCGTCGAGGCCGACGTCCGACACCAGGATCGGCTGCGCGCGCGCGAGCGCGACGCCGGCCACGCCCTCGCCCACCCGCACCGGGTCGAGGCCCTCGGCCGGGATCTCGCGCCCGTGCGAGGCCGCGACGCGCAGCTCGCCGGGCCCTTCGTCGAGCAGCAGTAGCGACGTCTTCCTCGCGCCGAGCACGTCGGCCACGGTGCGCACCACCAGCTCGCGCAGCTTCGCCGACGCCGGCGCCTCCCGCGCCTCCGCGTGCTCCCAGAGCGACGAGATGGCCGTCTCCAGCCGCGCGACGCGCTCGCGCAGCCCGGTCCAGCCGGCCTCGAGCGCGAAGCTCGCCTGCGCGCGGCGCACGGCCAGCACCAGCTCCTCCTCGTGCAGCGGCTTCGCGAGGTAGTCGCACGCGCCGAGCCGCAGCGCCTCGAGCACGTGGTGCTGCTCGGTGTGCGCCGACAGGATCACCACGCGCAGCTCGGGCCGCGCCTCGGTCGCGCGGCGGAACACCTCGAGCCCGTGGATGTCGGGCAGCTGGAGGTCGAGCACCACCACGCCGAGCGCCGGATCGGCGAGCTTCTCGAGCGCCTCTTCGCCGGTCGCTGCCAGCTCGACGGCGAGACCGGCGGGCGTGAGGGCGTCGCGGATTGCTTCCCGAAAGAAGCGCTCGTCGTCCACCACGAGGATGCGCGCGTCAGACATCGGCCGCTCCGGAAGGCGTCACAGGATATAGCGGGACAGATCCTCGTCCCGCACGAGTGGCTCCAGGCGCGCGCGCACGAAGGGCGCATCCACGAGGACGCGCGAGCCGCCGCGGTCGGGCGCGTCGAAGCTCACTTCGTCGAGCAGCCGCTCCATCACGGTGTGGAGGCGGCGCGCTCCGATGTTCTCCGCGCGCTCGTTGACGATCGCCGCGATCTCGGCGATGGCGCGCACGCCGTCGTCCGCGAAGTCGAGCTCGACGCCCTCCGTGCGCAGCAGCGCCGAGTACTGGCGCACGAGCGAGTTCCTCGGCTCGGTCAGGATGCGGACGAAGTCCTCGCGCGACAGGCTCGACAGCTCGACCCGGATCGGGAACCGACCCTGCAGCTCGGGGATCAGGTCCGAGGGCTTGGCCACGTGGAAGGCGCCCGCGGCGATGAACAACACGTGGTCGGTGCGCACGGCGCCGTGCCTCGTCTGCACGGTCGAGCCCTCCACGATCGGCAGCAGGTCGCGCTGCACCCCCTCGCGCGAGACGTCCGGGCCGCCGCGCTTCTCGGGGCCGGCGGCCACCTTGTCGATCTCGTCGATGAACACGATGCCCGACTGCTCGACGCGCGCGACCGCGAGCTCGCGCACGCGCTCCATGTCGATCAGCTTGCCGGCCTCCTCGGCGCTGAAGGCCTCGAGCGCGGCGGGCACCTTCAGGCGCCGCTTCTTCGGCGTCCCGCCGAACAGGTTCCCGAACAGCTGCTGGAGCTGGTTGCCCATGTCCTCGACGCCTTGCGGCGTGAACACGGAGAGCGTGGGCGGCGGCCCGGGCGCGGGGGCCGCGGCCTCGACCTCGAGCTCCTGCTCGTCGAGCGCGCCGTCCCGCAGCCGCCGCCGCATGCCCTCGCGCGCCTCGGGGGGCGTGCCGAGCGCCTCGAGCACGCGCTCCTCGGCGCGCTCGCGCGCTTTCGCCATCACCGTGCGCTTCTCCTCCTCCGAGACGAGCTGCACCGCGAGGTCGGTGAGGTCGCGCACGATCGACTCGACGTCGCGGCCGACGTAGCCGACCTCGGTGAACTTCGACGCCTCCACCTTGAGGAACGGCGCCTGCGCGAGTCGCGCGAGCCGGCGCGCGATCTCCGTCTTCCCGACGCCGGTGGGACCGATCATGATGATGTTCTTGGGCGCGATCTCGTCGCGGAGCTCGCCCGTGACGCGCTGGCGCCGCCAGCGATTGCGGAGCGCGATCGCGACCGCACGCTTCGCCTCGCGCTGGCCCACCACGTAGCGGTCGAGCTCCGAGACGATCTCGCGGGGCGTGAAGGTGGGCGTCTCGCTCACGGCAGCGCCAGCACCTGGATGCGGTCGTTCGTGTAGATGCAGATCTCGGCGGCGATGCCGAGCGCCTCCTTCGCGATCGTCTCCGCGTCGCGGTCGGTGTGGCGCGCGAGCGCGCGCGCCGCCGCGATGGCGAAGGCGCCGCCCGAGCCGATCGCCGCGATGCCGTCGTCGGGCTCGATCACGTCGCCGTTGCCGGAGACGAGCAGCACCGTCTCGGGATCGCCCACCAGCAGCATGGCCTCGAGCCGGCGCAGCGCGCGATCCATGCGCCACTCGCGCGCGAGCTCGACCGCGGCGCGCCGCACGTTGCCCGGATGCGCCTCGAGCTTCGCCTCGAGCCGCTCGCTGAGCGCGAGCGCGTCGGCCGCACCGCCCGCGAAGCCATAGAGCGCCCGCCCCTGCTGCGAGCGGCGCACCTTCTGCGCGCCGTGCTTCATCACCGCGTTGCCGACGGTCACCTGCCCGTCCGCCGCCAGCGCGATGCGCCCGTTCCGGACCACCGCGAGCACCGTCGTCGCGCGCACCTGCTCGGTCTTCAGCGGAGACTCCGTTCGCCTGCGGCTCACTGCGCCGGCCGCTTCGCGGCCACTCTGTCGTGACTCCGCTCGGCTTCGCCTCGCTGCGCAGGCCGCTTCGCGGCCTTTGCCCGTGGATGCGCGCGATCGTACACGGCGACCAGCCGCTCCGCCGAGACGGCCGTGTACTTCTGCGTGGTGGACAGGCTGCTGTGGCCGAGCAGCTCCTGGATGGCGCGCAGGTCGGCGCCCATGTCGAGCAGGTGCGTGGCGTAGCTGTGGCGGAGCCGGTGCGGATGCACGCGGTCCGCGAGCCCGGCGGCGAGCGCACGCTTCGCGAGGCGGCGGCGCACGTCGCGCGCGTCGAGCCGGCGCGGCGCCTCGCCGCGGCGCGCGCGGAGCGCCACGAACAGCGGCTCTCCGAGCACGCCGGGCCGGCGGCGCGGCGCGAGCCAGGCCGCGAGCGCAGCGCGAGCCGCCCCGGGCAGCGGCACGACGCGCTCCTTGCCGCCCTTGCCCTGCACGCGCACCTCGCCGCGCGTCAGGTCCACGTCGCGCACGTCGAGCGCCACCAGCTCGCCGACGCGCAGGCCGGCGCCGTAGAGCAGCTCCGCGATCGCGACGTCGCGAAGCTCGGAGCTTGCGTCTTGCGTCTCGGCGGCATTCATCAACACGTTGCAGTCGTCCACCGCGAGCGGGCGCGGCAAGCCCTTCTTCGCGCGCGGCGCGGGAATGCCCGCGCTCGGATCCGCCTCGAGCACGCCCTCGCGCACGAGGTAGCGGAAGAAGGCGCGCAGCGCGGCGAGCTTGCGGCCGAGGCTCGCGGCGGATGCGCGGCCGTGGCGCTCCGCGAGGAAACGCCGCACGTCGTCGGGTCGCAGCGCGGCCGGCTTGCGGGCACCCGCGAGCGCCCCGAACTGGCGCAGGTCGGACGCATAGGCGCGCACGGTGTGCGGCGAGAGGCTGCGCTCGGCGCGCAGGTGGAGCTCGAAGCGCGCGAGGGCCTGCTCGAAGCTCCAGCTCACGCGAACGCCTCGCGCGCCACGGCCGCCCGGTACGGCTCGAGCGCCGCGAGCGCGCGCTCGGCGAGCCGCCGGTTCTTCTGCGGCCGCTTCATGCGCTCGCCCGTCTCGAGCGGCGGGAACAGGCCGAAGTTCACGTTGCTGGGCTGGAACGCGCGGGCACCCGGAGCGCGGAGGTGCTGGAGGAGCGCGCCGTGTGCGGTGCAAGGGCCGGGCTCCGGCGCGGGCCGGCCGGCGGCGCGGAACGCGGCGAAGACGCCGGCGAGCCAGCCGAGCGCCGCGCTCTCCACGTAGCCCTCGACGCCCGCGATCTGCCCCGCCAGGAACAGGCCCGGCCGCGCGCGCAGCTCGAGCGTCGGCCCGAGCAGTCGCGGCGCGTCCACGAAGGTGTTGCGGTGCACCGAGCCGTAGCGCGCGAAGACGGCCTCGCCGAGGCCGGGCAGCGAGCGCAGGATGCGCTGCTGCTCCGCGACGCGGAGCTTGGTCTGGAAGCCGACCAGGTTGAACGCCACGCCGCGCTTGTCCTCCTGGCGGAGCTGCACCACGGCGTGCGGCCAGCGGCCCGTGCGCGGGTCGGTGAGCCCGGCCGGCTTCATCGGGCCGTAGCGCAGCGTGTCGAGGCCGCGCCGCGCCATCTCCTCGATCGGCAGGCAGCCCTCGAAGTAGAGGCCGGCCTCGAAGGCGTGGAGCGGCACCGTGTCCGCGGCGCGGAGCGCCGCCACGAACGCCTCGTACCCGGCGCGGTCGAGCGGCAGATTCCAGTAGTCGCCCTCGCCGTCCTCCCAGCGCGAGGCGCGGAACGCGACGCTCGTGTCGAGCGAGTCGGCATACACGATGGGAGAGATGGCGTCGTAGAAGTAGAGCGAGCGCTCGCCGACGAGGGCCTGGAGCTCCGCGGCGAGCGGCGCCGAGGTGAGCGGCCCGGTGGCCAGCACGGCGACGCCGCCGGCGGGGAGCCCCTGCAGCTCTTCGCGCACCAGCTCGATGCGCGGGTGGGACTCGATCTCGGCGGTGACGAAGCGCGAGAACTCGATGCGGTCCACCGCGAGCGCGCGCCCGGCCGGGACGGCCGTCGCGTCCGCGGCGCGCATCACCAGCGAGCCGAGACGGCGCATCTCCTCCTTCAACAGGCCCACCGCGTTGCTCGGGGCCGCCGCGCGCAGCGAGTTGCTGCAGACCAGCTCGGCGAGCTCCGGGCTGGTGTGCGCGGGCGAGAAGCGCGCCGGCTTCATCTCATGGAGCCGGACGTCGACGCCCCGCTCGGCGAGCTGCCAGGCAGCCTCCGAGCCGGCGAGGCCCGCGCCCACCACGACGACTCGCACGGGCGCATCATAGCGGCGGGGCCCGCAGCACGCGCAGGCTCCCGTCGCGGTCCTCGCGCACGCGGCCCGCGAGCTCGAGCTCGAGCAGGGCCGCGGCGAGCTCGGCGGGCGCGCGCGCGAGCCCCCGCGCGAGCGCGTCGCGCGTGAGCGGCTGGCGGCGCAGCGCGCGCAGGATCTCGCGCGCGAGGCTCGTGGGCGGCTCCGGCCGCTCGTGCGGGGGCTGCGGCGCCGCGATGCCGAGCGCGCGCAGCACGTCGGCCGCTTCGAGCACGAGGCCGGCGCCCGACTGGATCAGGCGGTTGGGCCCGCGGCTGGTCGGGGCATCGATCGGTCCGGGCACGGCGAACACGTCGACGCCCTGGTCCGCCGCGCAGCGCGCGGTGACCAGGGAGCCGCTGCGCTCGCGCGCCTCCACCACGATCACCGCCTCCGCGAGCGCGCTGATCAAGCGGTTGCGCAGCGGGAAGTAGCCCGGCAGCGGGGGCGTGCCGGGCGGCAGCTCGGTGACCACGACGCCCTGCCCGGCGATGCGCTCGGCGAGCCCGCGGTGCGCGGCCGGGTACACCTGCTCGGGCCCACAGGCCTGGAACGCGACGGTGGCGCCACCGGCTTCGAGCGCGCCCTCGTGGGCGGCGGCGTCGATGCCGCGCGCCAGGCCGGACACGATCGCGAGGCCCGCGCGGGCGAGCTCGAACGCGAGCCGACGCGCCGTGACGCGCCCAGGCTCGCTCGGCGCGCGGGCGCCCACGATCGCGACGGCGCGCACGAGCAGCAGGGCCGGCGTGCCACGCACGAGCAGCAGCACCGGTGCGTCGGCCAGCCGCCGCAGCCGCTCGGGATACGCGGGCGAGGCGATCGGCACGGCGCGGATCCCCCGCCGCGCGAGCCCCGCGAGCGCCCGCTCCGCCTCGCCGCGCGCGAGCGGGGCCACCGGCGCCACCGCCCACGGCGCCGCCAGCGCCTCCGCGCGGCGGGCGCCCGCCGGGAGCGCCTGCGGCCGCAGCGCGAAGTGCCGCTGCAACGCCAGCCAGGCCAGCAGCCGCGCGCGACACCCCGCTTCCCGTGCATCCAGCACGTCCACGAGCACGGGCTCCGCGGGACCTGGCCAACCCCTCTTCTAGCGGGACCGCTTCCGCGCGCAACGAAAATCGACGTTCCGCACGCGCACCTCGCGGGCCCGAGGAGGGCCGGGCGCGCGCCGGAGCCGAAGTAGAGCGCAGCAGGCAGCGACACGAGACGCCCGGTTCCGATCCAACCGGGCCCGCTACCGCATCCGGGAGCGTGCGAGCCATGAGGCGCAGGCGCGCGCCCGGCCCGACCCTCCGACCGACCCTGACGGCTGCCTACGGCTCGATCGACTCCGCCCCACGGAAGTGGTCGCCGCGGTTCAGCTCCTCGGTCGTGTGCGTCACCACCGCGACCGCCGTGTCGTCGTAGACGTCCACCACGAGCATCTTCGCGACCACGTGGTCCGGGATGCGGCGCTCCTGGTTCTGCGCCTCGTCGAGCGCCATGCCCTGGTCGCCGAGCCGCCGGTAGATCTCGAGCGGGCTGCCGACGGCGAGGCCATCGCGGGTGCCGCGGTCGAGGTACACGACGTCGGTCTGCGACATCTGGAGCCGCCGATCGGGCGTGTGGACCACGCGCCCTTCCACGGGCCCGGGCGAGGACGTGATCGGGATGTCGATGGAGCGCACGCGGCGCGGCAGCAAGTGATCGCCGCGCTGCATCTCGTGGCGCGACAGGCGGACGATCGCGCGCGAGGTCTCCTCGTCCACGCGCGTGACCTCGAGCCAGCCGAGCTGCTTCGTGGCCCAGCCGTAGTGCATGCCCGTGTCGAGGTCGACCACCCTCGCCTCGGTGCGGAAGATGTCGAACTGGTCGCCCACCTGGACCTCACCGGCGCCGAGGCCGATCACCACCTGGCTGTGGTCGGTCAGCCACTTGCGGGGCTCCGCGCTCTCCAGGATCGTCGCCGCGCCTTCGTACTGCTCGCGCGTGACGAAGCCGATGCCGTCGATCCCCGGGAAGGAGTAGCTCCCGAGCGAGCGCGTGGTCGGCATCGCGTCGGTCTCCGCGAGCGCGGCGGGCGCGGGCGCGGCTTCGCCCTGCGCGGCCAGCAGCGCCGCGGCCTCGGCCTCGCTCACCTTCCGCATCTCGAACGGGCTGATCCAGATCCGGTCGCCCGGGTAGATCAGGTGCGGGTTCTTGATGTCGTTGTTGTCCTTCCACAGCGACGGCCACACCCAGGGCGTGCCGAGGTAGGCGTCGGAGATGTCCCAGAGCGTGTCGCCGTTCTGCACCACGTGGATGCGGCCCGCGCGGCCCTGCGCGTCGTGACCAATGGGGCCGAGCTCCATCTTCTTCTCGGGCGCCGCGGCCTCGGCAGCGGCCTCGGCCGGCGCGGACTCTGCGCTCGCCGCCTCGTCGGCGGGCGTCTCTGCGGCGGGCGCCGCCTCTTCGGCAGCCGGCTCGGTCGCGGATGCGGCTTCGGCCGGGGTCGGCTCGGCCGGCGCCGCCTCGGCGGGCCTCGCTTCGGGCTGCGCGGCTTCCGCCGGCGCGGCTTCGGCCGGCGCCGCCTCGGCAGACGTCGCCTCGGGCGCAGCCGCCTCGGGCTCCGCCGCCGCGGGCGCGGACGCGTCCTCGGCGACGGCTCCGTGGGCCAGCGCGAGCGACAGCGCCGCGATGAGAGCGAGCTTCGAGAGACTCATGGGCTTCCCCCTCCGGGGCCCGCGATGCGCAGAAGCGCACGGGCTCGGCGGGCTCATCGGCCGACGCCGGCCGGGCCTTGACCCCCGGCTTTGGACGCCGCGACCGACCACCGGGTAGGCCGGCAGCGGATGCGGGCGGCGTGGGGGCGGGGAGCGGCGAGCGTTCGGAGTGGAGGCCGTGCGGGGGCTAGCCGCCGGCGGTGGCGGCCTCGCCCGGCTTGAGGCGCCGCAGGTGGGCGCGCACGTCACCGGCCCAGGGCGCCTCGGGGCGCTCGCGGCCGTCGGGACCCGTGCGCAGCTCGTCGAGCTCCGTGACCGCCTGCTCGAGGGCCTCGAGCGCCAGCGCAGGCTCCTCGTTCGCCTCGTAGGCGAGCGCGAGGTGGTGCCGGACGAGGGGCAGGCTCGGGTCCCCCGGGCGCAGCCCACCCACGGCCTCGCGCAGGTAGCCGATGGCCGCCGCGGGCACGTTCTTCTTGTAGAGCACCCAGCCGAGCGTGTCGGCGGCATTCGGGTTGTCGGGCAGCTTCGCCTTCGCCTCCTGCGCGAGGTCGAGCGCCCGATCGAGGTCCTTGCCGCGCTCGGCCATCAGGTAGGCGAGGTTGTTCTTCGCGATCGCGAGCTCGGGATCGACCTCGATCGCGGTCTCGTAGTGCCCCATCGCGTCCTCGAGACGACCGCCCGCCTCGAGAAGGGAGGCCAGCACGAGATGCAGCGAGCCCGACTTCGGGCTCTGCTCGATCGCGCGCTCGTACGTCGCGATCGCCTCGGGGATGCGGCCGGTCAACACGAACAAGCTGGCGAGGTTCGTGTACGCGCCGAGGCCGTTCGGATCGATCTCGATGGCCTTGCGGAACGCGGCCTCGGCGTCGTCCGCCTGCCGCGCCGCCGCTGCGATCTCGCCGTAGAGGATCTGGAGCTGCGCGTCGTTCGGGTTCGCATCCCGCGCGGCGCGGATGCGCGAGAACGAGTCGGCCAGCTTGCCCTCGCGCGCGTCGATCTGGACGAGCGCGCTCAGCACCTCGGCGCTGCCGGGCATCGCCTCGAGCGCGATCCCGAGGAACTTGCGTGCGTTGTCCCATTCCTCGCGGAACGCGTAGACCCGCCCGATCGCGAAGTTGCCTTCCGCGCCCCGCTTCTCCTCCGGGATCGCGAGCAGGCGCCCGAGCGCCTCGTCGAAGCGGCGATCCTGGACCAGGCTCTGCGCGACCTGGATGCGGGTCGCGATGTCCTCCGGGTCGCGCGCGAGCGCGCGCTCACCCGCCTCCACCGCGAGCCGGTGGTCGCCGAGCTTCGCGTGGACGCGGAGCAGCATCTTGTAGCCGTCGACGGCGTTGGGATCGAGCTCGATCGAGCGCACGATCGCGCTGCGCGCGCCGTTGGTGTCGCCGTCGAAGAACAGCGCGGTGCCGAGCAGATAGTGCGCCTGCGACCAGTCGGGGCGCGCGTCCACCGCGCGGCGCAGCGCCGCGATCGCGTCGTCGTAGCGCTGCTTCGCGAGCTCCACCTTCGCGAGCACGAACAGGCCTTCGGGCTTGCCGTCCTCCTTCGCGAGCACCGCGTCCACCACCGCCTTGCCCTGCGCGATGAGGCCCTCGTCCTTCTCGCGGAAGCCCATGTCGATCAGCACTTCCGCGCGGCGCAGCTTCGCGAGCGGGTCGTCGGGGGCGACCACCAGGGCGCGGTCGGCCGCGTCGAGGGCGCCCTTGAGGTCGCCGATGCGGCCGCGGTAGGAGGACAGCAGCAGCAGGGGCGCGATGTCGTCGGGCCTGGCCCGGGCCGCCTCCTCGATCATGCCGTCCGCTTCCGCGGTGCGGCCGCTCCCGTGATAGAAGCGCGCCAGCGCGTAGATCAGCTCGAGGTTCCCGGGCTCGTCGGCCAGCGCGCTCTTCAGCACCGCCTCGGCGTCGTCGGTGCGATCCTTGGCGATCAGGAAGCTCGCGAGGGCCGACCACGCCGCCGTGCGCTCCTCGGGCTTCGCGATCTCGATGGCCTTGCGGAACGCCGCCTCGGCCTCTGCGTCGCGCTGCTCGCCGGCCAGGAAAGCCGCGAGCGCGGTCCAGCTCCCGACGGCCGGATGCAGCTCGGTCAGCTTCGTGAACGCCGCCTCGGCCTCCGTCTTCTTGCCGGACGCGCGCAGGTGATTCGCGAGCAGCAGCAGGGGCAGGGGCTGGTCGGGCGCGGAGTCCACGGCGGCCTGGTAGACGGCGCCTGCCTCCTCCGTCTGCCCGAGCGCCGCCTGCGCGCGAGCCTTCATCAGCAGCGCTTCCCAGCGCTTCGGCTCGAGCGCGAGGACCGCGTCGGCGCTCTCCACCGCGCGCGCGAGCTCGTCCTTCTTGCCGAACAGCAGGAACTCGCCGTGACGGAGCCGCGCCTCGACGTGGTTCGGGTCGAGCCGGACCGTCTCCTCGAGCTCCCAGTAGGCGCGCCGCGGATCCTTGGAGGCGAGGTACGTGAGGGCCAGCCCGTAGTGCGCGGCCGCGCTGTTCGGATCGACGGAGAGCGCGGTCTTGTACTCGAGCTCGGCCTCCGTCCACTTCCCTTCCTTCGCGAAGCTGTCGCCACGCTCCTGGTGCTGCGCCAGGCGGGCCTCCTGGCTTTCGCACGCCAGCAGCAGGAGCGACAGGAGCGCGAAGGAGACGCAGGAGCGGGCCATGGGTTCCTCGCCGGGTCGGGACGAACAGGCTAGGAAACCGCCTGGGCTGGCGCACCGGAGCGCAGGGCTCAGTCGGCGCCGTCGCGCCCTTCGTCACGGTTTCTTCGCCAGCTCGGGTGCGTCAGACGCATCTTCTGGATCATGTAGTTCAGCTTGCGGCGCGAGATGCGGAGCCAGGCGGCCGCGTCCTTCTGCACGAAGCCGTGGCGCTCGAGCGCCTCGACCACGATCGCCCGTTCGATGTCGTCCATGCCGAGGCCGGCGGGAGGCAGCGCCGGACGCCAGTCGCCCGCGAGCGAACCGGGCGTCGAGCCGAAGCGGAGGTCCGCCGCCTCGATGCGGACGCCTTCGGACAGGAGCACGGCGCGCTCGATCGCATTGCGCAGCTCCCGCACGTTCCCCGGCCACGGGTGCGCGAGCAGCCGCGCGCGCGCCTCGGGCGAGAAGCCGAGGCGCGGGCGACCGAGCTCGTCGCCGAACTGCTCGAGGAAGTGCAGCGCCAGCGCCTCCACGTCGTCGGGCCGCTCGCGCAGCGGCGGCAGCGGGATCGTGATCACGTTGAGGCGGAAGTAGAGGTCCTCGCGGAAGTCGCCGCTCGCGATGCCGCGCTCGAGGTCGCGGTTCGTGGCGGCGACGATGCGCGCGTCGGTGCGCAGCGCGCGGGTGCCGCCGAGGCGCTGGAACTCCTGGTCCTGGAGCGCCCGCAACAGCTTGGCCTGGGTGCTGAGCGAGAGGTCGCCCACCTCGTCGAGGAACAGCGTGCCGCCGTTGGCCTGCTCGAAGCGGCCGATGCGCACCCGGTCGGCCGAGGTGAACGCGCCCTTCTCGTGTCCGAACAGCTCCGATTCGAGCAGGGTCTCCGGCAGCGCCGCGCAGTTCACCTTGACGAAGGGCCCGTCGGCGCGCGCCGACGCCGCATGGATCAGGCACGCCACGAGCTCCTTGCCGGTGCCGGTCTCGCCGGTGAGCAGCACGGTCGAGCGCATGGGCGCCACGCGCCGCGCCAGCTCGATGGCCGCGGCGAGCGCGGGGCTGCAGCCGACGATCGGGTCGGCGCCGCGGCGCGCGCTCCGCTCCGCGCGAAGCGTCGTCACCTCGCCGACCAGACGCGCGTGTCCGAGCGCGCGGACCACGCGCGCGTCGAGCTCGTCGAGCGGGAACGGCTTCTCGACGAAGTCGAAGGCCCCGTGCCTCATCGCCGCCACCGCGGCGTCCACCGTCGCGAAGGCCGTCACCAGGATCACCGCCGTGCGAGGATCGCGCCCCTGCGCCGCGCGCAGCACGGCCTGGCCGTCCGCGCCGGGCATGCGCAGGTCGGTGACGATCACGTCGTAGGGCTCGACGCCGGTGTCGCGGAGCCTGGCGAGCGCGGCGTCGCCGCGGTCCTCCACGTCGATCACGTCGAAGCGCTCCGCGAGCGCGCGCGCGATGCCGACGCGCAGCGAGCGGTTGTCCTCCACCACGAGCAGCCGCGTCTCGGGTCCGGGCACGCCCCTCATGCGGGCTCCGTGAGCGGGAGGTGCATCACAAACAGCGCGCCACCGCCCGCGCGCTCGCGGACCTCGACCGAGCCGCCGTGGCTCACCACCGCCTTGTGCACCTCCGCGAGGCCGACGCCGGTGCCCTGCTCGCGCGTGGTGAAGAAGGGATAGAAGATGCGCTCGCGGTTCTCGGGCGGCACGCCGGGCCCGGTGTCGGCCACGGAGAGCTGGAGCTCGCCGGCCTGCTGCGTCGCCTCGATCCAGAGCGCGGGCTTCGCTCCCCCCCGCGCGTCCCGCATGGCCTCGAACGCGTTCACGATCAGGTTGACGAGCGTGCTCTCGAGCTGGGGCGCGTCGAGGCTCGGGCGGAGGCCGATCGGCACGCGCACGTCGATCGCGCCCTGGAACGGCACGCGGGCGCGCGCGCGGCGCACCGCCTCGTCCACGAGCTCCGAGAGCTGCACGGGCGCGCGCGTCGCCGCGTGGGGCCGCACGAAGGCGAGGCTCCCGTTCACGATGCGCGTCAGCGCCTCGAGCTCGCCGAGCACCTCCTCGACGAGCCCGAGCTCGTCGGGGCGATCGCCGAGGCCGCGCTTGAGCAGCTCGACCAGCACCTGGATGCTCGCCAGCGGGTTGCGGATCTCGTGGGCGAGGCCTGCCGCCATCTGACCGAGCGCCGCGAGGCGGTCGCGCAGCCGCTCCTGCTCGTCGTGGCGCTCGAACGGCGTGAGATCGCGGAACAGCAGCGCGGCGCCGCGCGGCGTGCCGCTCGCGTCGCGCACCGTGACGAGCGTGAAGCCGATCGGGCGGCTCTCGCCGGAGCCCGGCACCGCCAGCTCGAGCTCGGCCCGGCTCGGCAGCTCGCGGCCGCGCAGGCCTTCCGCGAGCACCGCACACAGCGCGGGCTGCGTGGCGAGCACGTCGGCGACGGCGCGCCCGACCAGCCGGCGCGGCTCGCCGAGACCCAGCACGCGCGCGGCCTCGGGGGAGACGAGCGTCACGCAGCCCAGCGCGTCGGCGGCCAGGAGGCCAGTACGCAGCGAGCCGACGAGCCAGCCCGCGAATTCCGTCGGATCCGTTGCCACGAGCTTCTATCGACGCGTCCCATGCGCGGCTGGAGAGCGCTCGAAGCCGCGCGCGCGCTCGGATACTCTGCCCGGTTCGCCGGGCACGGCCCGCGCCGGAGCCTCCGCCATGGCACCGAAAGCCCCGCCTCTCGAGGTCCGAGTCTCGCGGCACTTCCTGTCCTGGCTCGCGGAGGCCGGCGCGAGCCTGGCGTTCACCACGTACCAGACCCATCGCCTGTTCCTGATCGGCATGAAGGAGGGCGGCCGGCTCTCCATCTTCGAGCGGCGCTTCGACCGGCCGATGGGCCTGTACGCCACGCCCGAGCGGCTCTGGATGAGCACGCGCTGGCAGCTCTGGCAGCTCGCCGACGCGCTGGCGCCGGGCGCGGTGCACGACGGCTACGACCGTCTCTACGTGCCGCGCCGCGCCGACACGACCGGCGAGCTCGACATCCACGACATCGCGGTCGACGGGGACGGGCGCGTCGTCTTCGTCAACACCGTCTACAGCTGCCTCGCCACCCTGTCGGAGCGCCACAGCTTCGCGCCGCTCTGGCAGCCGCCCTTCGTCTCGCGCCTCGCGCCGGAGGACCGCTGCCACCTGAACGGACTCGCGCTGCGGGACGGGCGGCCGGCCTTCGTCACCTCGGTGAGCCGCTCGGACGTCGCGTCCGGCTGGCGCGAGCGCCGGCACGAGGGCGGCTGCCTGGTCGACGTCGCCTCGGGCGAGATCGCGCTCGGCGACTTGTCGATGCCGCACTCGCCGCGGCTCTCGGGCGGGCGGCTCTGGCTGCTCCAGTCGGGGACCGGCGAGCTCGGCTTCGCCGACCTCGCGCGCGGCCGCTTCGAGCCCGTGGCCTTCTGCCCCGGCTTCCTGCGCGGCCTCGCGTTCCTCGGCGACCACGCCGTGGTCGGCTTGTCGAAGCCGCGCGAAGAGCGCGCCTTCACGGGCCTCGCCCTCGACGGGCGGCTTCGCGACAAGGACGCCGAGGCGCGCTGCGGCCTGTGGGTGATCGACGTGCGGAGCGGCGAGGTGGCCCACTGGCTCGAACTCGACGGCGTCGTCGCTGAGCTGTACGACATACAGGTTCTGCCGGGCGTCCGACGCCCGAAGGCCCTCGGCTTCAAGAGCGACGAGATCCAACGTCTGATCACCATCGGGAGCGCGCGCGAGACATGACTCCCCCCTTCCCCCCCGAGGGGCCGTGGTCCGTCACCGATCCGGCGGGCGGAGCCACCCACCTGCGTATGCTCCCGGAACCCATTGCCCGGCAGCTCGTGCGCAAGGCTCGCGCGGAGCTGGCGCAGCTCCGCCGGATCCGCGGTGCGTATCGCAGAACCGCGCGGCGCATCGCCCGGGCGCAGGCGCAGCTGGCCTTCGCGACGGCGCTGCTCGCGGCGTGTCTCGGGGAGCCGGCCCTCGCCGGGACGCCGCGCTTCGACAACGGGGTGTTCGGGCTGGTCGCGAACGCCGACGCGTCCTCCTCGCCGAGCTTCGCCGACCTCGACGGTGACGGGGACCTCGACGGCCTCGTCGGACAGCGCGCTGGCCAGATCAGCTTCTTCGAGAACGTCGGCACCACGGCCGCGCCGACCTTCGCCGCGCCCGCCGTCAATCCCTTCGGCCTGGTCGACGTCGGCTACAACGCCACGCCGGAGTTCGTGGACATCGACGGTGACGGAGACCTCGACGCGTTCACCGGTGAGCGCCTCGGGAACCTGCTCTACTTCCGGAACACGGGCACGGAAACCGCGCCCGCCTTCGCGGCGCCGCTCACGAACGCCTTCGGCCTGGCGGACGTGGGGGACCGCTCCGTTCCCACCTTCGCCGACCTCGACGGCGACGGCGACCTCGACATCTACATCGGGAACGCGGTGGGCAACACGCTCTTCTTCCGGAACACCGGCACGCCGGGCGCTCCGGTCTTCGCGGCACCGGTGACGAATCCGTTCGGCCTCGCGGATGTGGGCACCGAGGCGTCGCCGGACTTCGCCGACACCGACGGAGACGGCGACCTCGACGCCTTCATCGGGAACACCGACGGCGACATGCTGTTCTTCCGGAACAACGGCACGACGATCGCCCCGGCATTCGCGGCGCCGGTCGTGAATCCGTCCGGCCTCGAGAACGTCCCGTACAACGCCTCGCCGAGCTTCACCGACATCGACGGCGACGGCGACCTCGACGTCTTCGTGGGCGAGTTCTTCGGCGCCACGACCTTCTTCCGGAACCTCGGCACGCCGGCCGTTGCCGACTTCGTCGTGGGCGTCACGAACCCGTTGCGCACCGAGGACGTCGGCTTCACCTCCGCCCCGGATCTCGCCGACATCGACGACGACGGCGACCTCGATGTCTTCGCCGGGAACACCCAGGGCGACACGCTCTTCTACAGGAACCTCGGAACCCCGGAGGCCCCGGTCTTCGCATACCTGGCGCCGCTGACGAGTCCCTTCGGCCTGACGGACGTGGGCTTCGCCGCAACGCCCCACTTCGCCGACATCAACGGCGACGGCGACCTCGACGCCTTCGTCGGCAACCTCCAGGGCGTCACGCGCTACTACGCGAACACGGGCTCGGCGAGCGCGCCGGCGTTCGCGGCGCCCGTGGCCAGCCCGTTCGGCCTCACCGACGTCGGCCTCGCGGCCGCGCCGCACCTCGCCGACCTCGACGCCGACGGCGACCTCGACGCCTTCATCGGCAACGAGGACGGCAACACGCTCTTCTTCCGCAACACCGGCAGCGCGGGCGCGCCCGCGTTCGCCGCGCCCCTGACGAACCCGTTCGGCCTCGTGGACGTCGGCCTCGACGCCTCCCCGGCGTTCGCCGACGTCGACGGGGACGGCGACCTCGACGCCTTCGTGTCGGAGAACGCCGGCAGCACCTTCTTCTTCCGGAACACGGGCAGCCCGAGCGCGCCGGCGTTCGCCGCGCCGCAAGCCGACCCCTTCGGCCTCGCCAACGTGGGGGGCTTCGCGAGCGCTGCCTTCGGGGACCTCGACACGGACGCCGACCTCGACGCCGCCATCGGCGAGGAGGAAGGACGGATCTTCTACTTCGAGAACGGCGAGCTCGACGCCGAGGCGTGCACCGACGGCCTCGACAACGACGGCGACGGCGCGATCGACCTGGGCGGCGACCCGGGCTGCGCGAGCGCCAGCGACAAGAGCGAGCTCGGAGTCGCCCAGTGCGACAACGGCATCGACGACGACTTCGACGCCAAGATCGACTGGCGCGCGAGCGGCGGCGACCTCCAGTGCACGAGCCTCACCGACAACAGCGAGGCCGGCGATCCCGGCCCGCCGGGCTGCGGCATCGGCCCCGAGCTGCTCGTCGCGATCCCCCTGCTGGCCGGCCTCCGCCGGCGCCGGAAGGGCTGAGCTAGGCGCTCGCCTGCTGCGGCACGTTGTACCGCTTGCCTTCCTGGCGGAGCCAGCCGCTCTCCTTCAGGTCCTTCACCACGCGCGTCACGGTCTCGCGCGAGGTGCCGACCATGTCGGCGATCTGCTGGTGGGTGAGGATCGGCGTGACGCGGCGGTCGCCCTCGCTGCTCGGGTCCTTCGCGAGGCGCTCCAGCAGGCCCATGGTGCGCTCCTTCACGCGCTGGAAGGAGAGCGAGCTCGCCTGCTCGTTCACGCTGCGGATGCGGCGCGACAGCTCCTGGATCACCGCGAGCGCGAGGTCGGGGCTCTTGCGCAGCAGGCCGATGAAGTCCGTGCGCGAGAGCGCGAGCACCTTCACGGGCGTGAGCGTCTTCACCGAGGCGGAGCGCGGGCCGCGCTCGAGCAGCGCCATGTCGCCCACGAAGGATCCCGCCTCGAGGAAGTCGAGGATCTTCTCGCGCCCGTCCTCGGACAGCTTCGTCACCTTCACGCGGCCTTCGCGCAGGATGTACATGTAGTCGCCGGGGAGGCCTTCCTCGACGATGGTCGTGTTGCGCGGATACCGCCGCTCGATCAGGTGTGACGCGATCTGCTCGAGGTCGGGCTGCGCCACCCGTGAGAAGAGCGGGATGCCGCGCAGGTTCGCGAGTGCGTCAGCAGATGCCATGGCGCATCTCCTCGACGATCCCCTGCCCCGTCGAGCTCACAGGAGACCGCTCCAGCCTTGCTTGCGCAAGCGGGCCACGACGTCGCGCACCGCTCCGCTCCTGCGGAGGTCGGCGACCAGCAACGCATCGCCCGCGTCGATCACCGCGAGGCCCGCGACCCCGAGCAGCACGATCGGCCGATCGTGCGCGTGCACCAGGTTCCCCGGCGCCTCGAAGAACAGGGCCCGCCCCTCGAGGGCCAGCGACGTGACGCCGTCCACCCCGAGCTCGTCGGCCAGCGAGCGCCACGTCCCCACATCGCTCCAGCGCCATTCCACGGGCAGACACCAGACCTTGCTGCTCCGTTCCAACACCGCCGTGTCGATCGGCTCGGACGGCATGCGGGGCCAGCTCCGCGCCAGCGCAGGGGAGAGCCCACGCTCGCGCGCTGCGGCGCGGCGCACGGGTGCGAGCGCCTCGGCGAGCGCCGGGGCACAGCGCTCGATCTCGGCAAGGATCGAGCGTGCGGTCCAGACGAAGATGCCTGCGTTCCAGAGGTAGCCCCCCCGCTCCAGATAGCGCTTCGCGCGCGCCCGGTCCGGCTTTTCGACGAAACGGGTCACGCGATGAAGCCCGGGGAACGCCCGCCCCGCCGGCGGGCCGAGGCGGATGTAGCCGTAGCCCGTCTCGGCGCGCGTGGGCCGGACGCCGACCGTGACGAGGGCGCCCGCCGCGGCGGCCGGCGCCGCGCGGCGTACGGAGGCCGCGAAGGCCGCGGCGTCGGGGATGCGGTGATCGGCCGACAGCACGACCAGCACCGCGTCGGGGTCGCTGGCCGCGATCCGGGCCGCGGCCAGCGCGATGGCCGGTGCGGTATTGCGCCCCACCGGCTCGACGAGCACGCGGTCGGCTGCGAGGCCGGCCTCGCGGCGCATCACGCGGGCGTGCTCGGCGCCGCACACGAGCCAGACGTCGCGCCGCTTCGCGAAGCCCCGCGCCCGCTGCACGGTCTCGGCCAGCAGGCTGCGCCGGCCCCCTGCCCGCAGCAGGGGCTTCGGGTGCGCCTTGCGGGAGAGCGGCCAGAAGCGCGTCCCGGCCCCCCCGGCCAGGATCACCGCCACGAGGCGGGGCGGCTTCATCGTCCGACGCTGTGGTACTCGAAGCCGGCCTTCGTCAGCGGCCCCGGCTCGTAGACGTTGCGCAGATCGACCAGCACCGGCCGCGCCACCAGCGCGCGAACGCGCTCCAGCTCGAGCATCCGGAACTGGTTCCACTCCGTCACGATCACCACGGCGTCGGCGCCCTCGCAGGCCTCGTACGCATCGCTGCAGAAGCGGACGTCGCGCAGCATCTTGCCCGCGGCCGGCATCGCGACCGGGTCGAAGGCGCGCACGGTCGCCCCGCCCTTCTGGAGCCCCTGGATGATGTCCACCGCCGGCGCGTCGCGCATGTCGTCGGTCTCGGGCTTGAAGGAGAGGCCCAGCACGGCGATCGACTTGCCCGACAGGTCGCCGCCGACGGCCTTGCGGATCTTCTCGACCATGCGCTCGCGCTGGCGCTCGTTGACGCGGATCACCGCCTCGACGATCGAGAACTCCTCGCCGAGCTCGCGCGCGAAGTAGGCGGCCGAGCGCGTGTCCTTCGGGAAGCAGGAGCCGCCGAAGCCCGGGCCGGCGTGCAGGAATTTCTTGCCGATGCGGCCGTCGAGGCCGATGCCGCGCGCCACCGCCTTCACGTCGCCGCCGATCCGCTCGCACAGGTTCGCGACCTCGTTGATGAACGAGATCTTGGTCGCGAGGAACGCATTCGCCGCGTACTTGGTGAGCTCGGCGGTCGGGATGTTGGTGGTGACGAAGGGCGTCTCGTTCAAGGAGAGCGGCCGGTAGAGATCGCGGATGATCGCCGCCGCCATTTCGTCGTCGGTGCCGATCACCACGCGGTCGGGCCGCAGGAAGTCGTTGATCGCGGCGCCTTCGCGCAGGAACTCGGGGTTCGAGGCGACGCTGAACTTCACATCGCTGCCGGCCGCGTCGAGCTCCTTCTGGACCAGCTCGCGCACGCGCACGGAGGTGCCCACCGGCACCGTGCTCTTGGTGACGATGACCTTGTAGCCGTTGAGCGCGCGGCCGATCTCGCGGGCCACCGCGTCCACGTACGTGAGGTCCGTGCCGCCGTCCGCGCGCGGGGGCGTGCCCACGGCGATGAAGACGACCAGCGACGCACGCACCGCCTCGGGCGTGTCGGTGGTGAAGCCCAGCCGGCCCTGGCTCACGTTGCGCTTCACCAGCGCCTCGAGGCCGGGCTCGTAGATCGGGATCTCGCCCCGCTCGAGCATCTCGATCTTGGACTCGTCCTTGTCGGCGCAGATCACGTTGACGCCGAACTCGGCGAAGCAGGCGCCCGTCACCAGACCGACGTACCCGGTGCCGATCACGCACACGTTCATGGCTCACCTCTCGTTCGCATGCTCGAGATGCTCGATCGTCCGCGCGAGGCCCGTGCGGAGATCCACCTTCGGCTCGTAGCCGAGCAGCTCCCGCGCCCGGGAGAGATCGGCCAGGCTGTCCCGTACGTCGCCCGGACGACCCGGTTGGTAGCGCGGCTCCACCGCGGCGCGGGTCAGCGCCCGGATCTCGGCCAGCAGCTGGTTCAGGCTCACGCGCCGCCCGCCCGCCACGTTGAGCACCTCGCCCGGGGCGCGGGGGGCATCGGCCGCCAGCAGATTCGCCGCCACGGCGTCGCCGACGAAGGTGAAGTCGCGGGTCTGCTCGCCGTCCCCGAACACCACCGGCGGCTGCCCCGCGAGGCAGGCCGTCGCGAAGCGCGGGATCACGGCCGCGTACTCGCTCTTCGGGTTCTGGCGCGGGCCATACACGTTGAAGTAGCGGAGGGCCACGGTCTCGAGCCCGTAGAGGCGGTGGAAGAGCTGGCAGTAGCGCTCGCCGGCGTACTTCTGGAGCGCATAGGGCGAGAGCGGGCACGGCGGCATGGTCTCGACCTTGGGCAGCACGGGCGTGTCCCCGTAGGCCGAGGACGAGGACGCGAACACCACGCGCCGCACGCCCGCCTTGCGCGAGGCCTCCAGCACGCCGAGCGTGCCCGTGACGTTTACGTCATTCGTGCGCTCGGGCTCGGCCACGCTGCGGGGCACGGACGGCACCGCGCCCTGGTGGAACACGACCTCCACCCCGCCGAGGGCCTTCTCGAGCAGCGCGCGGTCGCGCAGGTCTCCCCGCACCACGTCCGCGCCGCCGTTCAGGTGGGCGATGTTGGCCTCGCGGCCCGACGAGAAGTCGTCGAGCAGGCGTACGCGCCAGCCCTCCGCGAGCAGCCGGTCCGCGAGGTGGCTCCCGATGAAGCCTGCCCCTCCCGTGACGAGGGCAACTCGGCTCATCGCGCGCCCGGCCGCCCGCGCCGTCGCCCGCTGGCCTGCTCCTGCGCCGCGAGGTCCGCCTCGAGCATGATCCGCACCAGCTCGGCGAACGAGGTCTCGGCCCGCCAGTCGAGCTCGCGCCGCGCCCGGCTCGGATCGGCGAGCAGCGTGTCCACCTCGGCCGGCCGCAGCAGGCTCTTGTCCGTCCGCACGAAGTCCGCCGGATCGAGGCCCGCGTGCGCGAAGGCCACCTCGACGAACTCGCGCGGGGTGTGGTGCTCGCCGGTGCCGATCACGAAGTCCCCGGGCTCCTCGCGCTGCAGCATCAGCCACATCGCGCGGACGTACTCCGGCGCGTAGCCCCAGTCGCGGCGGGCGTCGAGGTTGCCGAGCAGCAGCTCGTCCTGGAGCCCGAGCTTGATGCGCGCCACGCCTTCGCTGATCCGGCGCGTCACGAACTCGCGGCCGCGCCGGGGCGACTCGTGGTTGAACAGGATGCCCGACACCGCGAACAGCCCGTAGCTCTCGCGGTAGTTCACCGTGATGTGGTGCCCGTAGACCTTCGCCACGCCGTACGGGCTGCGCGGGTAGAACGGGGTCTCCTCGTTCTGGGGCGTCTCGCGCACCTTGCCATACATCTCGCTGCTCGAGGCCTGGTAGAAGCGGATCCGGGGATCCACCTGCCGCACCGCCTCGAGCATGCGCGTGACGCCGAGCGCGGTGAACTCGCCGGTGAGCGAGGGCTGCGTCCACGAGGTGGGCACGAACGACTGGGCGGCGAGGTTGTAGAGCTCCGCCGGTCGCACGGCCTGGAGCAGCGAGACCAGCGAGCTCGGGTCGAGCAGGTCGGCCTGGTGGAGCTGCACGCGGGAGGTCAGGTGCCCGATGCGCTCGAAGCTCTCGGTGCTCGACCGGCGCACCATGCCGTGCACCTCGTAGCCCTTCTCGAGCAGCAGCTCGGCCAGGTACGAGCCGTCCTGGCCGGTGATGCCGGTGATGAGAGCGCGCGGCTCGGTCATGGCGTCTGTCGGCTGCCGTCGGGCGGCAGGGAGGGCGCCGGCGTCGCGATCAGGCCGAGGTTCTTCAGGATCCGGTACGTGAGGAGCAGCACCACCGCCAGGAACGCGATCGCGGCGTAGCCGTGCAGGCGCGTGAACGAGATCGCGATCAGGCAGAAGCACGCCGTCAGGAAGTAGAGCGAGAGCACGGCCGGCCGATGCGAGCCGTCGAAGTCCTTGAGCAGGCGGTGGTGGATGTGCTCGCGGTCCGCGGCCATCACGTTCCGGCGGCGGCGCAGGCGGCGCAGCACCGAGAGCGCGGTGTCGAGGAGGGGCACGGCGAGCGCGAGCAGCGGCACCACGAAGGTGACGACGGTGGCGCGCTGGTAGTTCTCGAGCGCGAGCAGCGCGAGGCAGTAGCCGATGAACAGCGCGCCCGTGTCGCCGACGAAGATGCGCGCAGGCGGGAAGTTGAACGGCAGGAAGCCGAGCAGCGCGCCCACCAGCGGCACGCCGATCATCACGCCGGACAGGTTGCCGCTCTGCCAGGCGAGCAGCGTGAGCGCGGTGCCGATGATCGCGGACACGCCGGTGCACAACCCGTCGAGCCCGTCGATCAGGTTGAACGAGTTGGTGACGACGACGATCCAGGCGGTGGTGAGCAGCCACGAGAGCCAGGGCGCGAAGTACCACACGTTCCCCGAGATCGGATCGGTGATGTGCTCGATGCGGAAGCCGACGGCGAAGGCGATCGCGGCCGCGGTGATCTCGACGGCGAGCTTGGGCCAGGCGGCGAGCGCCCAGCGGTCGTCCATGGCGCCGATGCCGAGCACCAGCAGCGCGCCCACCAGCAGGGCTTCGAGGTTCTTCTGGAAGCCCGGCTCGACGGGCCCCATCAGCAACGCCACGCTGAAGCCGACCAGCGCGCCGAGGGCCACCGCGAGTCCGCCCCAGCGCGGGATGTTCGCGCGCGCGCTCACCTTGCGTTCGTTCGGCCGATCGATCGCGCCGAGCGCGAGCGAGAGCCGCGACGCCAGCGGCGTCGCGAGCGCCGCGGCCAGCAGGGCGGCGACGAAGGCGATGGCGATCCAGAGCCAGCTCACGGGCTTCCCTAGCGCATCGACTCGTAGCGGCTCGCCAAGGGCTCCGACCCGTTCATGACGAGGCCGAGGACGCGCCTGCGGTCGATGACGTCGAGCGCGGAGGAGATCTCCGGCTCGGGCGTGACGTCGGCCCGCACCACGAACACCACGCCGTCGCAGAGCTCGCTCATGGTCTTCGCGTCGGGCAGGCCGAGCGTCGGCGGCAGATCCAGGATCACGCGGTCGTAGCGCTGGGCCAGCGCTTCGAGCAGCTTGCCCATGTTCTCCGAAGCCAGCAGCTCCGAGGGATTCTGCGGGATGCTCCGGACCGGCAGCACGTCGAGCTGGCTGCCTTCCACGCGCTGCACCGCGTCCTCGAGCGACGCCGTGCCCTCCAGCACCTCGGCCAGGCCCGCATCCACGCGCAGCCCGAGCGACGCCGCCACGGAGGGCTTGCGCAGGTCGCAGTCCACGAGCACCACGCGGCGGCCGGGCTGCATCGAGTTCACGACGGCCAGGCCGATCGCGGCGAGCGTCTTGCCGTCGCCGGGCAGCGCGCTCGTGACCGCGATCGTGCGCGTGGGACGGGTCGCTCCCAGCGAGTCGAGGCGCGCACGCAGCGTGCGGAACTGCTCCGCCACGAAGGACTCGGGCTGGAGCAGCGTGATGCGGCGCTTGTTCAGCTCGCCGGCCGTCTCGGGCGCGCGCTTGCGCGCGGCGCGCGAGAGGCTCGCCAGCAGCCCGAGCGGGCGCACGCGGCGCGGCCCGGGCGCGGCCGGCGCGGTCGCGGCCGGCGCCGGATCGAACAGCGGCGGCGCCGCGGCCGTCGCCGAAGCGGTCTCGTGAACGCGGCGAGCGCGCTGCTCGTCGGCCCTCTTCAGCGCGTCGTAGACCTTGCCCATCTCACTCTCCCCCAGTCGCCCGGCGCAGCCAGGCGAAGAGACCGCTCTGCGGCTTCGTTCGTCTCATCTCACGCGCACCTTCCGCACCCTCCGACGGGACCAGGGCGAGGTCGCGCGCGACCTCCTCGATCGCGTCGGCATCGAGCGTCGCGTGCTCGCGGCCGAAGCCGAGCAGCAGCGCTCCGTCGCACACTACGTTGATCAGGCGGGGCACGCCGCCCGTCACGCGATACAGCTCCTTCAGCGCCGCGTTCTTGAACAGCGCCTTGCCCGTGTACCCCGCGAGCCGCAGGCGCTCGTCGACGTAGTGGCTCATCTCGCGCTCCGTGAACGGGCGCAGGGTGTGGCGCAGCACGATGCGCTGGCGGAGCTGGCGCAGCTCGGGCTTCGCGAGCATGTCGGCGAGCTCGGGCTGCCCGACCAGCATGATCTGGAGCAGCTTCGAGGTCGGCGTCTCGAGGTTCGAGAGCAGCCGGATCTCCTCGAGCATCTCGGCCGACAAGTTCTGCGCCTCGTCGACGATCAGCAGCGTGGGCAGATCGCGCTCGAGGCGCTCGATCAGGAACCGGTTGAGCGCCAGCAGGTACTCGGCCTTGGTGCGGCACGGCTCCTCGATGCCGAACTCCTCGAACAGCATCCGGAAGAAGTCGAGCGGCTCGAGCCGCGGATTGAAGATGAAGGCTGCGGCGGCCTCGCGGTCGAGCTGCGCGAGCAGCGAGTGGAGCAGCGTGGTCTTGCCGGTGCCGACCTCGCCGGTGAGCAGCACGAAGCCCTTCCGCGAGCGCACGGCGTACACCAGGGTCGCGAGCCCTTCGCGATGCGTGTCCCCGAGGACCAGGAAGGCCGGGTCGGGGGTCATCTCGAAGGGGCTGCGAACGAACCCGTAGTGCTCTTGGTACATGGGCGCCTCGGCCTACCTTCCGCCGCCCTGCGCCGGCGCCGCGGCGGGCGCCTGGGCCGACGTCGCCGCCGGCCCGCCGCCGCCGAGCACCCGGGCGAGCGGGGCGGGCGGCCCGTTCACGACCCAGTTGCCCGCCAGCGACGCTGCGAGCACGACCGTGGTCACCACCACCGCGCCGACGGCCTGCCGGACGTACTTCGCGCGCGCGACGAGCCGGTCGGACTCGAGCACGACCGGCGGCACGGCCGCGAGCACGGGGATGCCGAGCCGGCTCTGCAGGGAGCGCGAGTCGTGGAACGAGAGGTCCGTGATCTCCGCCAGCAGGCTGAGGGCGACGCCCGCGAGCATGCCGAGCACGGCGCCGATCACGAGGATCACGGGCCGGTTCGGCGACGCAGGCGAGGGCGACGGAATCGCCGCCTCGAGCACGCGGAACTTCTCGCCCTTCTGGCGCCGCTCCATGTCGGCCGCCACACCCGCCTCGAGGCGCTTGCTGCTGTACTGCTGGTAGCTGTCGAACAGGTGCTGGTACTCGCGCTCGTAGGCGGCGAGCTGCTCGGCCACCTTGGGCGTCTCGGCCAGGCGCTCCTCCACGTCCTTGAGCTGCGCCTGGAGGCGCTCGAGCTCGGTGCGCGCCGAACCCGCGCGCAGGGACGCGCGCTGCCGCTCGGCGCTCGCGTTCTCCTGCGCCATCGAGAGCGGCTTGTCTTCCGCTCGCGAGTCCTGGATGGTCGTCTCGAGCTGCCCGATCTCCTGGCGCAGGCGGATCACGTCGGGGTGCTTGTCGGTCAGGCCGCGCGCCTGCGCCTCGTTCAGCGCGAGCCGCATCTGCTCGACCCGCTTCTCCGGCGTGTCCTGGTTCTGCCACTTCAGGAAGTCCGCGCCGCCCACCAGCACCTGCTGGCGATAGAACGCCTCGTCGCTCTGCGCGATCGCGAGCTCCCGCTGCGTGTCCCGGACGTTCTGCACGAGCCGCTCGTGCTGGTTCTGGTTCGAGGGCAGGTCCTCGGGCAGGCGCCCGATGTTGAGGCTCTTCACGGTCGAGATCTTCTGCTCCAGCTCCGCGATGCGAGCCGACAGCCGCTGCAGCTCGGCCTCGATGAACTCGGAGGTGTCGCCGGACATCTCGGCGCGCTCCTTGATGTGCTCCTCGACGAAGTCGTTGGCGAGGCGGTTCGCGACGGCGGCCGCGATGTCCTTGTTGCGGTGGCGGTAGGCGAGCTGGAACGTGTTGATCTCCACGTCCTGCGTGCGGCGGATCCCGACGCGCGCCTCGAGCTCGGAGAGCACGGGCGTCACGGAGATCTGGGCGCGCATCTTCTCGATGATCTGCTCGCGCGTCATCTCGTCCTTCAGCTCCGGGTAGACGTCGAACTCGTCGATCACGCGCGACAGACGGCCGCGCGACAGGATCTGCATCGAGATCAGGTGGAGGCGGCTGTTCAGCTCCGTCTCCCCGAGGTTCGACTCGACCAGCTTCTCCGAGATGGTCTGCGGCTCGATCAGCAGCATGGCCTGCGACTGGTACTGATCGGGCAGGATCGCAGCGACGAAGATCGCGAGCAGCACGCCGCCGGCGAGCGTGGCCAGCACGAGCCGGCTGCGGCGCTGGAGGATGCGCTTCAGGTCGTCGAGCTGGATGCCCTGTTCGGAGTCCATGGGGGGTCCTCGGGTTCAGAACTGGATGGTTTCGAATTGCCAATCGACGCCGACCCAGAACGTGAGCGTGTTCCAACGGTTCGTGCGGGAGCTGTCGCTGGACGCCCCGGGCAGGAACGAGAGAGAGTCGTCGAGGTCGACCTCCTGCCGCTGCTGGTACCAGTAGACCGACCCGAAGATCGAGGAGTATTGCGTCAGACGGCGGCTCGCCGAGAGCGACACCCCCATGCTCGTGTAGCTCACCGCGTTGTCGTCCACTTCGGCGACGAGACGCTGCACCGTGGCGAGATCGCTCACGCTGTCCACGCCGGGCGGCGCAGCCTCGTTCTCGACGATCTGCGCCTTCGGGATCACGACGTCGTTCGCTTGATCGACCAAGCTATAGACCCCGGACAGCGTGACGCGCCAATGCTGCGCCGGCTCCCAGCGCAGGCTCGTCGTGAAGGAGTCCTGCACGCTGCTCGCCCCGTAGTCGCCGGAATCGCTGTTGGCCCGCTCGTAGGACAGCTCGGTGTGCCAGCGCTCCCAGTCCTTGTAGAGTGCCGCTCGGGCGAAATATGTGACGTCGGGATCGCCGAAATCGCCCTCCTCGAGGGGAACGAGCAGGCCGTTCGAGTCCAGCTCGTAGGGATCCCCGAACTCGGTCAGCTTCGCGATCTGGTTCGTTCGCCCGCCCGGCACGAGGGGAGCCCCCCGCGGGTACCCGAGGAGCTCCAGCTCCCCGCGCGAGAGGGCGCGGTTGGAGTTGAGGCCGCAGTCGGCGAAGCCGAAGCGCGTCACGTGCGGGTTGTAGGTCGGGGACGTCTCGTCCTCGTTCAGGGGCAAGGTGTCGTTCAGGAGAGCGCAGCTGTTCGCGTCGACCGCCGCGAACGTCGGATTCGTCTGCCCGAAGGCCCGCACGCCGTACTGCGGAACGAAGTTGACGAGCTCCTGGTTCGAGTCGATCACCGCCGGACCCGCCGAGAGCTCGAAGCGCAGGCTGCGCGAGAACTGGTGCTCGATCAGGCCCGATAGGTTGTAGTAGTTCGTGATGGCGTCGTCGCCGACCTGGCGCGCGAAGCTCTGCCGGATCCAGGCGCCGCTCAGGCCGACCTTGGTGCGCTCGTTCAGCGTGTGCTTCCAGTTGCCGCCGAGCACGTAGCTCTCGAGGTCGTTGTTGTTCTGGTCCTCGTAGGTGCGGATGGTGTAGGACGTGCTCAGTACGAGCGAGTCGCGCGGGGTGAGCTCGTGAGTCACGCCCAGGCCACCGACCCCCCCCGTGATCTTGTCCTGCCGGCTACGCAGCACCGCCGGATCCGCGGGATTGCCGGTGTTCTCGTTGAAGCGCACCAGCGACTCGTAGGCCTGGTAGGAGCCGTTGGCGAATAGCGTGGTGCGCGGTCCGACCCGCCAGGCGGCGTAGCCGCCCGTGTCGTGGTCGAAGCCGTTGCGGTCGGTCTCCTGCAGGTAGTGCTCGTACGAAGGCTGGTAGCGCAGCTGCCAGGTGAAGTTGCCGTCGAAGTCCGACAGCCTGCCCCACGGCGAGAGGCGCATGGAGTAGTCGTCGACCGGCTCGAGGGAGGTGTCCTCGGCCGTGGCGTACACGTTGTCCGTCCAGCCGACCTGCGAGCGCACTCCGTACTCGAGCTGCTGGGCGGCCGCGGCCGCCGGAAGCAGCAGGAGCGCGATCGTGGGGAGTCGGAGTCTCTGCAAGACCGCCTGCTACGGCACCAGCACCGTGTCGCCGGGGTGGAGCAGCACGTTCGTGCCCGGCGCCTTGCCGGCCACGAATGCGTCGTAGTCGAAGCGATAGTCGAGCTCCTTGCCGTCGATGCGGCGGAGCACGCGCACGCTGCTCTTCTTCGCGAAGGGCGTGAAGCCGCCCGCGGCGGTGATCGCGTCGAGCACGCTCATGTCGGAGCCGAGCGAGATCGGGCCCGAAGCGCGCACCTCGCCGAGCACGTATGCGCGCTTGCTGAGCGGCGCGAGCACCACGACCGTCACGGTGGGGTTCTGGATGAAGTCGGAGAGCTTCTCCGTGAGCACCGCCTTGAGCTCGTCGGTCGTCAGGCCGGCGGCCTGCACGTCGTCGATCAGCGGCATCGTGATCTTGCCGTCGGGGCGCACGGGCACCTCCGGCAGCTGGAGCTTGTCGTTCTGCCACACGTCGACGCGCAGTCGATCGGCCGGGCCGATGATGTAGACGCCTTCCTTCGGCGCCGCCTCGAACTCGGGCGGGGGCGGCTGCGGTCCCTGGCAGCCGAGCGCTGCGACGAGCACGGCGCAGGCGATCCAGGACCGCGCGACGGACGCGTTCATGAGCTTCCTCTACGAGCCACGGGTTCGTCGGAGAGCCCGCTCTCCTTCATTTTGTAAAGCAGGGCCTTGTAGCTGATCTGGAGACGCTCGGCCGCTTCCTTCCGGTTCCAGCGCGTCTGGTCGAGGATCCGCGCGATCACGCGCTTCTCCGCGACGCGCGCGGCGGCCTTCGCGATGGATTTGAGGTCCACGCTCTGCCCGTCCTCGAACTCGAGCTGGAGCTCCTCGAGCTGAAGCGAACCGCCGTTGCGGCCGGCCGGCCGCTCGCGCAGCGAGATCTCCTGGAGCACCGCGTGCTCGCTCCCGAGCACGATCATGCGCCGCACCATGTTCTCGAGCTCGCGGACGTTCCCCGGCCAGTGGTAGCGGAGGAAGGTCTGCACGGCCTCGCGCGAGAGCGCGCGCGGCTCACGGTTGTACTCGGCGCCGAACTTTCGGAGGAAGTGCTCCACGAGTAACGGGATCGCGCCGGTGCGCTCGCGCAGCGGCGGGAGCTGGACGGTCACCACGTTGAGCCGGTAGTAGAGGTCCTCGCGGAACTCGCCGCTCTCGACGGCTTCCTCGAGGTCGCGGTTGGTCGCTGCGATCACCCGAGTGTCCACCTGCACGTCGCTCTCGCCGCCGAGCCGGGAGAACTCGCCGTCCTGGAGCACCTGGAGCAGCTTGGCCTGAAGTGCCGGGCTCATCTCGCCGATCTCGTCGAGGAAGATGGTGCCCCGGTCGGCGAACTCGAACTTGCCCAGCTTGCGGCGCTGCGCGCCCGTGAAGGCGCCCTTCTCGAAGCCGAACAGCTCGCTCTCGAGCAGCTCCGAGGGCAGCGCGGCGCAGTTCACCTTCACGAAGGGCTTGTCGCGTCGCGAGGAGAGGCGGTGCAGCGTGCGCGCGACGAGCTCCTTGCCGGTCCCGCTCTCGCCGCGGATCAGCACGGTGATGTCGGTGTCCGCGACCTGCTCGATCACGTCGCGCACCTCGCGCATGCTCTCGTCGTCGTCGGCGAGGATCAGGCTCGCGGCGCCGCGTCCGGCCTGGCCGCGCAGCTCCTCGACCTCCTGGCGCAGCGCGCGGGTCTCGAGCGCCTTCTGGAAGGCGACCTGGAGCTCCTCGGCCTCGAACGGCTTGCGCAGGAAATCGGCGGCGCCGAGCTGCATCGCTTCCACGATCTGCCGGGCCTGTCCGTGGCCGGACAGCATCACCACCGGCACGTCGGGCACGCGCTTCTTGAGCCGGCGCAGCGTCTCGAGCCCGTCCATGCCGTCCAGCACGAGGTCGAGCGTGATGAGGTCGGGCCGCGTGTTGGCGAGGCCCGCGAGCGCCTCTTCGCCGCTCTCCGCGGTGAACACGGAGTAGCCACGGCGCGACATCAAGGCCTGCAGGTATTCCCGCACGCCCGGGTCGTCATCGATCACGAGGAGTCGGAACGAATCCGCCACCGCTATTCGAACCTCCGGCGCGAGTGCTTGCGCATTTGGACGCAGCTCCGCCGCTTCCCGGCCCCGTAGCACGATCGTTTTTCCATCCCAGACGAGGCCCGCAAGGCGCTATGCTGATCGGCTACCGCAGATTTCGACCGAAGCATCGACGAAGTCTCTGAGAAGTATTTTTCCTTGCGTGGGAATGCGGAGTGATAGTGGGAACGCATCTTCCTCGCCCCGGAACTGAGTTTCAAGCCCATTAGTGAGGGTTTTGTGGGTTCATCCCCCCGGGACGCCCCTTGGGGCATGCCGGGACACGGAAAAGGGGACCCACTTCGCACATACCTAAGTGCCCCCGCGCCCCCTTTCCGTTGCACGGCGCAACACACTGACAGCCCGAAACGGGCGCAGGAACCGAGATGGCCGCGATCACCGCAGCAGCGAAGCCCCGCCCCGAGTCCGAGTCGAGCGCCCCGAGCTTCGGCCGCCGGCTCTACCTGGGCTGGCTCGAGCTCGCGGCCCATTTCGGCGAGATCCAGACGCTGCTGATCGTCTGCGTGGTCTACGTGTTCGTGCTGGGTCCCATGGCGATCATCGCCGCGCTCACCGGGCGGGACCTGCTGGCCAAGCGGGGCTTCGCGGCGACCGCGAGCGCGTGGAACGACGCGGACTCCGTCTCGCAGCCCGACCTCGATCGCGCGAAGCGTCTCTTCTAGGAGCCGGAACGGTCCCCGCATGAACATCCTCGGGATCTCCTGCCTCTACCACGACTCCGCGGCCGCCCTGCTGCGCGACGGCGACCTCGTCGCGGCGGCGCACGAGGAGCGCTTCACCCGCAAGCGCCACGACTCGGCGATCCCCAAGCAGGCCGTCAGCTACTGCCTGCGCGAAGCGGGCCTCTCGATCGGCGACGTCGACTACCTGGTCTTCTACGACAAGCCGCTCGTCAAGTTCGAGCGCATCCTGATGACCTACCTCGCGACGTTCCCGCGCTCGCTGCCCTCCTTCTCGAAGGCGATCCCGGTCTGGCTGAAGGAGAAGCTGTTCGTCCCGAAGGCGATCGAGCGCGAGCTCGGCTACGGCGGCGCGCTCCTCTTCGCCGAGCATCACCAGAGCCACGCGGCCTCGGCCTTCCTGCCCTCGCCGTTCGAAGAGGCGGCCATCCTCACCATCGACGGCGTCGGGGAGTGGGCGACGGCGACCCAGGGGGTCGGTCGCGGCACGCAGATCGAGCTGCAGCACGAGATCCGCTTCCCGCACTCGCTCGGCCTGCTCTACAGCGCCTTCACCTACTACCTCGGCTTCAAGGTCAACTCCGCCGAGTACAAGGTCATGGGCGCGGCGCCGTATGGCGAGCCGAAGTACGCCGACCAGATCTTCGAGCACCTGATCCACGTGCGCGACGACGGCTCGTTCAAGATGAACATGAAGTACTTCGCCTACGACTACGGGCTCACCATGACGAACAAGCGCTTCGACGCGCTGTTCGGGCACCCGCGCCGCGAGGCCGAGTCGAAGATGGAGCAGTTCCACTGGGACATGGCGGCGAGCATCCAGCGCGTCACCGAAGAGATCGTGCTGCGCATGGCCAGGGACCTGCATCGCCGCACGGGCATGAAGAACCTGGTGATGGCGGGCGGCGTCGCGCTCAACTGCGTGGCCAACGGCCGCCTCGCGCGCGAGGGTCCGTTCGAGCAGATCTGGGTGCAGCCGGCCGCGGGCGACGCCGGCGGCGCGCTCGGCGCGGCGATGTTCGCGGAGCACTGCGTGCTCGGGCGGCCGCGCAAGTTCGAGATGAAGCACGCCTTCTGGGGCCCGAGCTTCTCCGACGACGAGATCCGCAGCTTCCTCGCGAGCCGCAAGGCGCCCTATCGCAGCTACCCGCGCGAGCAGATGATCCGCGAGACCGCCCGCCTGCTCGACGAGAAGCAGGCCGTGGTGGGCTGGTTCCAGGGCCGCATGGAGTGGGGCCCGCGCTCGCTCGGCAGCCGCAGCATCATCGCCGACTCGCGGAACAAGGAGAACTGGAGCCGCGTGAACCTGAAGATCAAGTTCCGCGAGAGCTTCCGGCCCTTCGCTCCCGCCGTGCTGCGCGAGAAGACGGCGGAGTGGTTCGACCTCGACCGCGACAGCCCGTACATGCTGCTCGTCTGTCAGGTGAAGAACCTCGTCAAGCAGGACGTCGAGACGCCGACCGGCCTCGCGAAGCGCTTCACGAGCGAGCTGCCCGCGATCACGCACGTGGACGGCTCGGCGCGGGTGCAGACCGTCACGCGCGACGCCCACGCGGAGTTCTACGACCTGCTCAAGGCCTTCGACGAGCGCACGGGCTGCCCGGTGATGATCAACACGTCGTTCAACGTGCGCGGCGAGCCGATCGTGTGCTCGCCCGAAGACGCCTATCTGTGCTTCATGCGCACGAACATGGACGTGCTCGTGCTGGGCAACCAGATCCTGCTCAAGGAAGAGCAGCCGGCGCTGGTCGAGGACTTCGACTGGCGCGAGCGCTACGCGCTGGACTAGGAGATCGATCCCATGATGTCGCTTTTCTCGGAGCTGTGGGCGTTCATGCGCGTGCGCAAGAAGTGGTGGCTCGGCCCCATCCTCGTCACCATGGTGCTGCTCTCCGGTCTCATCGTGCTGACGCAGGGCTCCGCCGTGGCACCGTTCATCTACGCCCTGTTCTAGGCCGTGGGTCCCGGGAATCGGGCGGGAAGGATCGTGAACCTCCTCTACGACACCTTCTATCCTGCGCTCCCGATCTTCGCCCAGAACCTGATGTGCACGGCGGCGGGCTTCCGCCGTCACAGCGCGCGCTTCAACCGGCACTACGACCGCGTGCTCCACGCGTGGGAGCGGACGGTCGGGCTGCCGCTCGGAGAGCTGTACGAGATCCAGCGGCAGCGCCTCGTCGGCATCGCGCGGCGCGCGCGACTGCACGTGCCCTACTACCGCGACCTGCCGCCGCCCTCCGAGGCGAAGGACCCGAAGAAGGCCATCGACGAGACGCTCGCCTCGATTCCTCCGCTCGAGAAGAGCGAGTACCGCGACGAGCCCGAGGCCTTCATCGCGCGCGACGTTCCGCGGCACCGGCTGTTCCGCGGCCGCACGAGCGGCACCACGGGCACGGCGCTGCGCCTGTTCTACACGCCGGAGGCGCTGGCCGAAGAGTACGCCACCGTCTGGCGGATGCGCCGCTCGTGCGGCCTCGCCGGCCCGTTCGAGCCCAACCTCACCTTCAACGGCAACATGATCGTGCCCTTCGCGCAGGCCGAGGCGCCGTTCTGGCGGACGAACTTCTACTCGCACCAGACGCTGTTCTCGCTGTTCCACATGACGCCCTCGAACCTGCGCGCGTACGCCGACGGCATCCACGCCTCGAATGCGCGCTACGTCGAGGGCTATCCGTCCGCCATCCACCTGGTGGCGCGCGGGCTGCTCGAAGAGGGCCGGCCGCTGCCGCGCGGCAAGCTCGCAGCGGTGTTCACCTCGTCGGAGACGCTGCTCGCGTTCCAGCGCGCGACGATCGAAGAGGCGTTCCAGGCGCCCGTACGCGATCGCTACGGCGTCTCGGAGCTCGGCGTCTCGATGACGGAGTGCGCCGAGGGGCGGCTCCATGCCGACATGGAGTTCTGCATCGTCGAGGTCGAGCCGATCGAGGAGACCGCGGACTCCGTGACGGGCCCGCTCCTCATCACCGGGCTCAGCAACCCCGCCACGCCCCTGCTGCGCTATCGCATCGGCGACGTCGGCACGCGCTCGAAGCACCCGTGTCCGTGCGGCCGCGCCGGCGACGTCTTCCTCGAGGTGGACGGCCGGCTCGAGGACTACGTGCTGACGCCCGACGGCCGCTGGATCGGGCGGCTCGACCACGTGTTCAAGGATCAGGTGGACGTGGCCGAGGCGCAGATCCTCCAGGAGACGCCGCACGCGATCGAGGTGCTGCTGGTGCCGCGCCCGGGCTGGAGCAAGGCGAGCGAGCGCCGACTGATGAAGGAGTTCCGCGCGCGGCTCGGCGACGTGATCGACGTGCGCCTCGAGACCGTGAGCGCGATCCCGCGCGAGCCGAACGGCAAGTTCCGCGCGGTGAAGTCGCGCGTCGGGAGGCTGCGGCGGTGATCCGCGTGGGCTTCGCGCGCACGGAGCCGAGCTACGCCGGGATCCGCGCGCCGTTCGGCCCGGGCAAGCCCTGGCCCGAGCTCGAGCGCCTGCTCGGCGACGCCGCCGCGGACGGGCCGCCGAACCCCGCGTACGCCGGCGTGCGCGCCGCCCTGCTGGCGCTCGGCCTCGACGCGGAACGCTTCGGCGGCGCCGACTGGAATCCGCTCGGCGTGCTGGTCGGGCGCGGCCGCCGCGTCGTGCTGAAGCCGAACTTCATCCGCCACTGGAACCCGGCGCCGGACGGCAGCCCCGAGAGCCTGATCACGCACGGCGCGGTGCTGCGGGCCATGGCCGACTACGCCTGGCTCGCGGTCGGGCCCGAGGGCTCCGTCGTGGTGGCCGAGGCGCCCCAGCACGACTGCGACTTCGACCGCATCCTCGCGCTCAGCGGCCTGGACGTGCTGGTGCGCTTCTACGAGGGCACGCTCGGCGTGGAGCTCGGCGTGGTGGACCTGCGCCGGGAGGCAGTCAGCTACCAGGATGGCGTGATCGTCCTGCGCCGCGCCCTGCCAGGCGACCCGCTCGGCTACCGCGTGGTGGACCTCGGAGCCAGGAGCTTCTTCGCGTCCTCGGGCCTCGATCCGGAGCGCTTCCGGGGCGCGGACTACGATCCGGGCCCCACCGCGGACCACCACCGGGGCGGCAAGAACGAGTACCTGCTCTCCGAGACCGTGCTGCGCGCCGATCTGGTGGTCAATCTCCCGAAGCTCAAGACGCACAAGAAGACGGGCGTGACGCTGGCACTCAAGAACCTGGTCGGCATCAACGGCGACAAGAACTGGCTGCCCCACCACACCGTCGGCTCGGTGGCGGAGGGCGGCGACGAGTATCCCGGCGACGCGCTCGTGGACGGCGCGCGCAGCCGAGTCGCCGAGCTCGCGCGGCGCATCCTGGCCCGCGGGCGCGGCAAGCGCCTGATGCGCTTCGCCCGGCGCGCCGAGCACGCGGTGCGCGGCGACGCCTTCGTGCGGGCCGGCAACTGGTACGGAAACGACACCACCTGGCGTATGGTGCTCGACTTGAACCGCTGCCTCTACTACAGCGACGCGGACGGCCTGCGCCTCGACGCCGAGCGTCCCGTCCGCACCGTGCTGACCGTGCTGGACGGCGTGGTGGCCGGCGAGGGCGAAGGCCCGCTCGCGCCCCGCGACCGCCCGCTCGGCGCCGTGCTGGCCGCGACCGATCCGGTGGCCCTGGACCTGGTGGCGCTGCGCCTGATGGGCTTCGACGAGCGCCGGGTGGCCAAGGTGCGCGAGGCCCTGCGCGACCGCGGCCCGCGCCTCACCGAGGCCCGCAGCGCGGCGGACGTCCGGGCCTTCGAGGCCGACGCGCGCAGCTTCACCGTGGGCGAGCGCCCGCTCGACGCGCTCGCGAGCGAGAAGCCCTTCGTCCCGCACCCCGGCTGGCGGGGCCACATCGAGCGTTCCGGAGGGCCGAGCTGATGTGCGGCATCGCCGGCTTCTCCGGAGACTTCGAGCCCGGCCTGCTCGAGCGCATGAACTCCGCCCAGGCGCACCGCGGCCCGGACGACGCGGACGTGCTGTTCCTGCCCGAGGTGCGCGTCGGACTCGCGCATCGCCGGCTCTCGATCATCGACCTCTCGCCGCGCGGGCGGAACCCGATGTGGGACGTCACGCGCAAGGTCGTGATCGTCTACAACGGCGAGCTCTACAACTACCGCGAGCTGCGGCGCGAGCTGCTCTCCGACGGCTACGCCTTCCACAGCGACACCGACACCGAGGTGCTGCTGAACCTCTACCTCCGCGACGGCGAGAAGATGCTGGAGCGCCTGAACGGCATCTTCGCCTTCGCGATCTGGGACGCGCGCAAGCGCTCGCTGCTGGTGGCCCGCGACGGCGTCGGCGTGAAGCCTCTCTACTACGCCGAGACGCCCCGGGGCTTCCTGTTCGCGAGCGAGCTGAAGGCCCTGCTCCAGGAGCCGTCGATCGATCGCAGCCTCGACCTCGAGGCCGTGCGCCACCACGTGCTGTTCCTGTGGTGCCCGTCTCCGATCACCATGCTGCGTTCGGTCCGGAAGCTCGAGCCGGGCATGGCGCTGGTGGTGAAGGACGGCCGCATCACGCAGCGCCTCCGCTTCTACGATCCGCGCTTCGACCAGGAGTTCGTGGACTGGCCCGAGGGCGACGCGATCGTGCAGGTGCGCAAGTACCTGACGCGCGCCGTGGACCGCCAGCTCATGTCGGACGTGCCGCTCGGCGCGTTCCTGTCGGGCGGCCTCGACTCGAGCAGCGTGGTCGCGCTGGCGCAGCGGCGCATCGAGCCGGACAAGCTCCAGTGCTTCACGATCGGCTTCAAGGGCAAGGAGGCGCAGATCGAGGGCATGGCGGACGACCTGCCCTACGCGCAGCGCGTGGCGGAGCACCTCGGCGTCGACCTCCACACCATCTGGGTGGGCCCGGAGATGGTGGACGAGCTGGCCAAGATGGTCTTCTACCTCGACGAGCCGCAGGCAGACCCCGCGCCCATCAACGCGCTCTTCATCAGCCAGCTCGCGCGCCGGCAGGGCATCAAGGTGCTCCTCTCCGGCGCCGGCGGCGACGACATCTTCACCGGCTACCGCCGCCACTACGCGCTGCTGCGCGAGCCGGTCTGGTCGTGGCTCCCGCATCCGCTGCGCGAGACGCTGCGCCGCACCTCGAGCCACGTGCGGCCCACCACGGAGCTGCGCCGGCGCCTCGCCAAGGCCTTCCGCTACGCCGACCTCGACGGCGACCAGCGCATCCTCTCGTACTTCCACTGGACGCCGCCCGACGTGCTGTCGGGCGTGTTCTCGCCGGCGCTGCGCGCGCTGGGCTCGCCCGACCTCGCGGGTCCGGTGCCCGACGCGCTGGCCTCGCTGCCCTCGAGCGTCGCCGCGCTGAACCGCATGCTCTATCTCGAGATCAAGTTCTTCCTCACCGACCACAACCTCAACTACGTGGACAAGGTCTCGATGGCGAGCGGCGTCGAGGTCCGCGTGCCGATGCTCGACCCCGAGCTGATGGCGCTGGCAGCGCGTCTGCCGCTGCACCTGAAGCAGCACGGCCGGCACGGCAAGTGGATCCTGCGCAAGGCGATGGAGCCCTACCTGCCGCAGGATGTGATCTGGCGAACCAAGGCGGGCTTCGGTGCGCCGCTGCGCCACTGGCTCCGGAGCGAGCTGCGGCCGATCGTGGACGACGTGCTCTCGGACCGCGCGCTGCGCGAACGCGGCCTGTTCGACCCGAAGGGCGTGCACGAGCTGGTCGAAGCGGACCGCGAGCGCCGCGTGGACGCCGCGTACTCCATCTTCGCGATGGTCTGCATCGAGCTCTGGTGCCGCATGTTCGTGGACCGCGCGCGGCCCTCGGCGAGCTAGCGGGAGAGCGGCGGTCGGCCGATGGGAACCGAGGCAGCATGAAGCAGATCATCCAGAGCCCGCGCACCGGCAAGCTCGAGCTGGCCGAGGTGCCGGCGCCCGCCTGCGGCGCCGGGCAGGTGCTCGTGCGCACGCAGTTCTCGGTGGTCTCGCCCGGCACCGAGCGGCAGGCCATGGAGTTCGCGCGCCGCTCCCTGCTCGGCAAGGCGCGCAGCCGGCCCGACCTGGTGAAGCAGGTGCTGCGCAAGCTCTCGCACGAAGGTCCGGCGCCGACGCTGCGTGCGGTCATGACGCGCCTCGATGCGCCGCAGCCCCTCGGCTACGCCTGCGCCGGCGTCGTGGAGGCGGTGGGCGCCGACGTCGCGGGCTTCGCCGCGGGCGATCGCGTGGCCTGCGCGGGCGCCGGCTACGCGAACCACGCGGAGTGGGTGGCGGTGCCCGAGAACCTGGTCGTGCGCGTCCCCGACGAGGTGGAGCTCCGAAAGGCCGCCTTCGCCACGCTCGGCGCGATCGCGCTCCAGGGCGTCCGCGTGGCGGGGCCGACGCTCGGCGAGATCGGAGCCGTGATCGGGCTCGGCCTGCTCGGCCAGCTCAGCGTGCAGCTCCTACGCGCGAACGGCTGCCGCGTGCTCGGCATCGACCTCGACCCGGCCCGCGTGAAGGCGGCGCGCGACCAGGGCGCGGAGTGGGGCGCGCGCCCCGGCGACGACTTCGAGGTGTGGAAGGACGCCGCCACGGCGGGGCACGGCGCGGACTTCGTGGCGGTGACCGCCGCCTCCGAGAGCAGCGAGCCGCTCGCGCTCGCGGCGGAGCTGTGCCGGCAGAAGGGCCGCATCGCGTGCGTGGGCTCCACGGCCATGCACCTCGACCGGCGCTGGCTGTACGAGAAGGAGCTCGAGCTGCGCATGTCGATGTCGTACGGCCCCGGCCGCTACGACCGGCGCTACGAGGAGCTCGGCCTCGACTATCCGCTCGCGTACGTGCGCTGGACCGAGAACCGGAACCTCGACGCGTTCCTCGCGCTGCTGCGCGCGGGGGCGGTGGATCCGTTCGCGCTCGACGTGCGCGAGGTGCCCTTCGCGGAGGCCGAGCGCGCGTACGAGGATCTCGCGAAGGGGGAGCTGGGCGCGCTCGCCCTCGTGTTCCGCTACGACGAAGCGGCGCCGCGCGCGCGCGGCGTCGTGCTGCGCGAAGCGGAGGGCGCCGCGAAGGACAGCGTGGGCGTCGCCTTCCTCGGCGCCGGCAACTACGCGAAGGGCATCCTGCTGCCCGCGGTGGACCGGACGCCGCAGGTGCGGAAGGTCGCGATCTCGACGGCCACGGGGCCCTCCGCGCGCCGCACCGCCGAGCGGCACGGCTACGCGCGCTGCACCACGGACTCGGCCGACGTGCTCTCCGATCCCTCGGTGGATCTCGTGTTCGTGGCCACCCAGCACGCGAGCCACGCCGCGCTCGCCGCGCGCGCGCTCCGCGCCGGCAAGGCCGTCTGGCTGGAGAAGCCCGCTGCGCTCGGGCCCGAGCAGCTCGCG
>Ga0187892_10000812_pt1 | contig 77817 bp, 80 predicted proteins | sample MA1701073metaG_FD_139345 | JGI IMG/M metagenome (GOLD analysis project Ga0187892, IMG submission 139345) | Bio-ooze microbial communities from a basaltic lava cave in the Kipuka Kanohina Cave System on the Island of Hawaii, USA - MA170107-3 metaG ... | reverse complement strand
GCGGGCCGGGGACAGCGTGCGGCGCTACGGCCAGGTCATCGGCTTCGCCACCCGGGACATCGCGGCCGGCGACCACGTGCACAGCCACAACCTAGGAGGTCGTCCGGGTGGCCTCGGGCAAGCGGACCAAGAGCGAGCTGTCCGGCGTCGGCGAGGAGGAGTTCGCCCCCTGGATCATCGGCCCCGTGCTGTGAGGGACCACGAGAGCAGGCGCCCATGGCGGTGACGGCCTACACGCTTGCGCGGTTCGTGGCCGACCTGCGCGAGGTCGCCGGCCCCGCGGCCGACCCCGCCCAGATCCTCGTCCGCGTGCCGCCGCTGGCGCGGGAGCTGGCCCTGGCCAAGCGCTGGCTCGAGCCGCACCACTTCACGGGCGACGCGGAGCAGGGCTTCGGCGTGCACCTGCTCCACGAGGAGCCCGATCACACGCTGGCCGTGTTCGCCCTGGCCTGGCTGCCCGGGCGGGGGGCCCGTCCCCACAACCACCGCACGTGGTCGGTGGTGGTCGGCGTGGAGGGCGAGGAGAGGAACACGTTCTGGAAGCGGACCGACGACGGCGCGCGGCCGGGCCGCGCCACCCTGGTCAAGCAGTCCGAGCGGGTGTTCGGGCCGGGCGAGGTGGTGACCCTCGGCCCCGAGGGGATCCACAGCGTGGTCAACGAGACCGACCGCATCACGGTCTCGCTGCACGTCTACGGCATGCACCTGAACTACACCGGGCGCTCGCAGTTCGACCCCGAGCGGGGTCTGGAGGAGGCCTACATCGTCAAGGTCGTGTGAGGGCCGGGCCGGGCCCGTCCGCCCCGCTCAGGGGGCCGCGACGGGCGCGGGCCGGGGCGCCGGATCGGAGGCGCTCGCCGCCGGCGGCCGCTCCTGCCGCAGGCGGGCGCCCCGGAAGAACGCGTCCCAGAAGCCGCCGTCGGCGGGGGCGAGCCGGCGGGGGTCGGCGAAGTGGGCGGCGCGGAACCCGGCGCGCCAGCGCACGGCGAAGCTGTAGAAGTGGAGCAGGCCGCCCGGCACCAAACGTCCATTCCAGATGACGTCCAGCGGCAGGTGCAGCGCCATGCCGAGCACGTACCCCCAGAGCCACACGCTGTCGCCCAGCCACGCGAGCCACGCCAGGAGGGCCAGGAGCTCGTAGGAGTGCAGCAGCAGGACGACCCGCTGCACCCGGCCCTCCACGTAGTGGTGGAGGAAGGCCGAGGGGCTGAGCCGGCGCTGGCCCTCGAAGACCACGTAGTCGAACACGTGGTCGAGGTCGATGAGGAAGCCCCCCGCGAACAGGCCCGCCGTCAGCGGGACGCTGCCCGTGCCCGCGTAGACGGCGGCGCAGGCCGCCGACGTGGTGAGCAGATGCCCGCCGGGGCTCACGGCCGCGGCCCCGTCGAGGGCGGGGCGCCGGCGCCCGACGGCGGGAGGCGACGCGGCGCCACGACGGCCGTCACCGGGGGCCGCGCCGGACGCGGCGCGCCCGGACGAGCGTCCACACGGGCGGGACCCAGGCCCCGGGGACGAGCACGGCCATGGTGAGGTGCCAGAGCGGGTCCAGCACCCCTTGGCGCCAGCGCCACCACCACCCGCGCCGGGGCCTCGGGGCGCGGCGCGGGCTCTCCTCGACGGGGTCGACTTGGTCCACGGTCGCGTGTCCTCTCGACCGTGAACGCCAAGCAAGCCGGATGCCACCGGGTGGGGGCTGGCCGATCGGGCGGGGGAGGCCGGCGGCCGGGCTACGACCGGGAAGCGGGCGGGGGCGCGGGGCGCCCGCCTAGGACTGCGTGACGGTCACGATCAGCCCGATGGCCGCCAGCACGTTGCCGACGCGCACGCACTCGGGCTCCTCCCCGATCTTCACGACGGCCTTGCCCGTGTTGTGCACCTGCCAGGCCAGCTCCCAGCCGCGCTCCTCGGTGCAGCCGATGGCCTTCATGAGCTGGCGAACCACCTGCTCGAAGGTGTGGCAGTCGCAGTTGTGCAGGATCGTGAGCCATGGCGGGGCGAGGGCCTCGTCGGTGCCCTCACGCTCCTCCACCTCCGGCGATTCCAGGGTGCGGGCCGACCCGATCGGCATCACCCCGTCACCTCCCCGAGCCCGGGCGCGCCCGTCGCCGGCCGGTAACCTCTACCGTCCAGGATTTGCACGGTCGCGCGGTCATCCGATGGCTCCCCGCTCCCGGAGGGCGGCGATGGTCAGCTGCCCGTAGCCGAGCACCTCCCCGAGGTAGTGGTCGGTGTGCTCGCCGAGGCGGGGCGCGGGGGCCGGGGCCGTGACGGCCCCCGGGGTCTTGATGGGGCTCGCGACCTCCTTGATCCGGCCGAACACCGGGTGCGCCACCTCGATGATCATGTCCCGGGCCGCCACCTGCTCGTCGGCCAGCGCCTGGCGGACGTCGTTGACGGGGGCGCAGGGCACGTGGCCGCGCAGGAGCTCGAGCCACTCCGCCGTGGAGCGGGTCGCCAGGCGCTCGGACAGGACGGCCACGAGCGCGTCCTTGTGCGCCAGGCGCTCGGCGAAGCTGGCGAAGCGCGGGTCGTGCTTGAGATCGGGCAGCTCCAGGCGGTCCACCAGGCCTTCCCAGAACTTGTCCTTGGCGCAGAAGATCACGATCCAGCCGTCGCGGGTGCGGAAGTTCTGGGCCGGCACCAGGGTCTGGTGGCCCGAATCGCGGGTCCGCTCCGCCGTCCAGTCCCGGTTCAGCGTCCAGGTGGCGAAGTAGGAGAGCATGCTCACGGCCGTGTCGAGGAGCGACACGTCCACGTCGCGGCCGACGCCCGTGCGCTGGGCGTCGAAGAGGGCGACCATGAGGCCCACCATGGCCGCGTAGCCGCCGGCGAGGTCGATGATGGACACCCCGCACTTGCCCGGGGGCCCATCGGGCTCGCCGGTGATGGCCATGTAGCCGGCGTGGCCCTGGATGAGGTAGTCGTACCCGGGCTCCGCCGCCCGCGGGCCGCTCCGGCCGAAGCCGGAGAGCGAGCAGCACACGATCCGCGGGTTCACGGCGCCCAGGGTCGCGTAGGTGAGCCCGAGGGGCCCGGGCAGGTCGCCGCGGAGGTTGTTGAAGACGGCGTCGGACACCCGGACGAGGTCGTGGAACACCGCCCGGCCGTCCGGGTGGCGGAGGTTGACGGCCACCGATTTCTTGCCGCGGTTGAACGACTGGAAGTAGAGCGAGTCCCGCTCGCCGATGTAGGGCGGCACGTAGCGCGCGATGTCGCCGCCGACCTCGGGGTCCTCGACCTTGACCACCTCGGCCCCGAGGTCGGCCAGCACCTGGGTGCCGAAGGGCCCGGCCCCGAACTGGGACACGGCCAGCACGCGCACGCCGAGCAGCGGCGGCCGGTCCCCGGCGGGGACGACGGGCTCCGGCGCGCCCGGGGCGGCGCTCACGGCCGGGCCGCGAGCAGGAGCCCGGCCAGGCGCGACGGCTCGCCCGGGTCGTCGGCCGGGTCCGGCACCAAAGCGAGGGCGTCCCGGTAGAACCGCTCCACGGGGAACTCGGTCGTGTAGCCGTAGCCCCCGTGGATCCGCATGGACTCCAGCGTCACCATCAGCGCGGTCTCGACGGCGTCGAGCCGGGCCAGCCCGGCGAGGACGGGATCGCCGTCGCCGTCGAGCCGCCGGGCCGCCTCGCCGGTGAGCAGGCGGGCGGCCGTGGTCCGCGTGGCCATGTCGGCCAGCTTGAGCTGCACGGCCTGGTGCTGGCAGATGGGCTGGCCGAAGGCGCTCCGCTGCTGGGAGTAGCGGAGCGCGGCCTCGAAGGCGGCCTGGGCGATGCCGACGGCCTGGGCGGCGAGGCCGAGCCGGACGACGCCGTCGAGGCGGGCCGCCACCCGGGCCGCGCCGTCGGGACCGCCGAGGGGCGCGCCGACCCGGATGCCCTCGAGGCGCACCGCCGCCGCCTCGCCCCCGCGCTGCCCGAGCGTCTCCTCGGCCCGGCCGACCTCGAGCCCGGCGGTGCCGCGGGCCACCGCCCAGCATCCGGCCCCGCCGTCGCCGAGCCCCCGCGCGACGAAGATCCCCGCCCGCGCCGCGTGGGGCGCCAGGCTCGCCGCCCCCGTCAGGGTGACGGCCGCGTCGCCGCGGGCCGCCACGCACCCGAGGACCACCGACGCCCACGCCTCGCCCCGCGTCAGGGCCGGCAGCCGGCGCCGCGCCTCGGCGTCGCCGCGGGCCAGGGCGTCCGAGGCCGCCGCGTGGGCGGCCACGACCGCCGCCACCACCCCCGAGCCCCGCGCCAGCTCCTCCACGACCATGGCGTAGGTGACGAGGTCGAGACCGAGCCCGCCCGCCTCCGGCGGCGCGAGGGCGCCGAGGACGCCGAGGTCGGCCAGCCGGGCGAGGCGCTCGGTGGGATGGCCGCCCCCGCGCTCGCCCTCCCGGGCCAGCGGGGCGATCTCCTTGTCCACGAGCTGGCGCACGGCCAGGACCATGTGCCGCCGCTCCTCCGGCTCGGCGTCCCGCGAGGTCAGCGCCCCGGGGCGCTCGCCGTGGCGCTCGAGCAGGCCCCGGGCGATGATGAGGCGCTGGATCTCGTTGGTGCCCTCGCCGATGATCATGAGCGGCGTGTCGCGCACGAGCCGCTCCACGGTGGAGGCGCCGAGCTGGCCCCGCGGCCCCGCCAGCCCGAGCGCGGCCACCGCCGCCTCCTGGGCGCTCTCCGAGGCATGGAGCTTGGCCATCCCGGCCTCCAGGTCGCAGCGCTCGCCCCGGTCCTTCATGGCCGCGGCCCATGAGGTGATGAGGCGCGCGGTGGTCACCCGGGTGGCGATGGCGGCCAGCGCCGGCGGGGGCGCGGGCCGCGCGCGGGCGGCCTCGGTCGCCGCCTCCAGCGCCGCCCGGGCCACGCCCACCGCGCGCGCCGCGATGTTGATCCGGCCCGTCTCGAGCCCGGCCATCACGTGCTTGAAGCCCCGGCCCTCGACGCCGCCCACCAGGTTCGCCGCCGGCACGCGGAAGCCGTCGAAGGTGAGCTCGGCCGTGTCCACGCCCTTGTAGCCCAGCTTGCCGATGGACTTGACCACCTCGAGCCCGGGCCCGCCCTTCTCCACGATGAAGCAGGACATGCCCCGGTGCCGGGGGGTGGCGGCCGGGTCGGTGAGGGCCAGGAGCGCGAACGTGTTGCCCTCCCGCCCGTTGGTCACGAACATCTTGGCGCCCGAGAGCACGTAGGCGTCGCCGTCGCGGCGCGCCCGGGTGCGGATGGCCTGCACGTCCGACCCCGCGTGGGGCTCGGTGAGGCACAGGCCGCCGCGCGCCTCGCCGGCGGCGAAGCGGGGCAGGAGACGGGCGCGCTGCTCGTCGGTGCCGTGGTGCAGCACGATGAGGGCGGCCATCGTGTGGCTGTTGACGACGCCGGCCAGCGACATGAAGCCGCGGCACAGCTCCTCGATCACCCCCGCGTAGACGGAGACGGGCAGGCCGAGGCCGCCGTAGGCGGGCGGCACGAGGCAGCCGAACAGGCCGAGCGCCCGCATGCGCGCCACGAGGTCGTGCGGGTAGGCGTCGGCGTGCTCGAGGGCGGACGCCACCGGCGCCACCTCGTGGTCGACGAAGCGCCGCACGGCGGTGACGATCGGGTGGGACGACGGAGCCTGCTGGTCGGTCACGCGGCGCCTCGCGCTCGGGGTCGGTCGTGCGAGCGTAACAAGCGCGTGCCCCCTTGGCAAGCGACGGCGCGTGCTATGCTGGCCGCATGACGTTCACTGTGACGAGCTACAACATCCATCGGGGGGCGGGGCTCGACGGGCGGGTCGCCGTGGGCCGCATCGGCGCCGTGCTCGAGGAGATCGACGCCGACGTGGTGGCGCTGCAGGAGGTGCTGCGGCCGCAGGCCGAGGAGCTGGCCGACCGTCTCGGCATGGGCTTCGCCATGGGCGTCACCCGCCTCTGCGGCGGCCACCCCTTCGGCAACGCGATCCTGACCCGCCTGCCCGTCCGCGGGCATCACGCCTTCGACCTCAGCCACCGGCGGCGGGAGCCGCGGGGCGGTCTCCGGGTGGACACGGCCTTCGGCGACCGGCCCGTGCACCTGTTCAACGTGCACCTGGGCCTGGCCATCCGCGAGCGGGCCCAGCAGGTGCGGGCGCTGGTGCGCGAGCAGCTCGCCGGTCATCACGTCTCGGGCCTGCGCGTGGTCGTCGGTGACCTCAACGAGTGGTTCCCCGGGGCCGTGAACCGGGCGCTGGCCCGGGAGCTCCTCGGCCGGCGGATCGGCCGCACCCACCCGGCGCCGCTGCCGCTGTTCCGGCTCGACCGCATCTACTGGGACCACGGGCTCTACGCCGAGCGCACGCACGTGCACCGGAGCCCGCTGGCGCGCGTGGCGTCGGATCACCTGCCCGTGGTGGCGCGGCTCGCGGCGCTGCCGCGGGCCCGGCCGCTCGCCCGGCTGGGCTGAGCCCGGGCCGTCGCGTGCGCGAGCTCCGCTCGCCGCGCCTGATCGTGGCCAAGGGCGGGCTCCTGCTGCTGGTGGCCGTCGGGGCGGCCGCCCTGATCCTGCGGGAGGCGCCGTCGCTGCGGACGGCGGGGCTCTTGGCGGTGGCGATCTGGGCGGCCTGCCGCTTCTACTACTTCCTGTTCCACGCCCTCGAGCGCTACGTCGCTCCCGGCGGGCGCCACCCCGGGCTCCTCGGGCTGGTGCGGGCCCTCCGCGCCCGACGGTCGTAGGCGCGGGGCCGGCCCGGGCCGGACGGGGCGTCGCCCCGGGGCCCGGGCCGGCTTCCCGCCGGTCCTACGCCTTGTCCAGCCAGACCCGGTGCATGTCGATGAGGTCGGCCGGGATCAGCTGGAAGCCCTTGACGTACTTGTGGAACACCTTCTGCTCGTTCAGGTGGTGCATGATGACGACCGGGGCGTCCTCGACGATGATCCGCACCGCCTCGTCGTAGTAGCGCTTGCGCTTGGCGAAGTCGTTCTCGGCGCGGGCCGCCTCCACCATCTTGTCGAAGTCCTTGTTGACCCACTTGCCCGCGTTCCACGCCTCCGTGGAGTGCAGCTCGGGGTAGAGCGTCTCGTCGGGGTCGAGGTCCGCGCTCCACTGCACCTGGACGAGGTCCCACTGGCGCTCCTGGAGCCAGCGCCGGCGGAAGGTGGGGCCGTCGGCCAGCTCGATGCTCACCTTGATGCCGATCTTGGCCAGGTGGGCCTGGACGACCTCGGCCTGGCGGGGGGCGGTGCCGGAGTTGATCGAGAGCAGCTTGACCTCGACCCCGCCCGCGTAGCGGGACTTCTTCATGAAGGCCTTGGCCTGCTCCGGATCGTAGTACTGGCCGTTCTTGCCGCGGTTCCAGGCGGGGTCGAAGAAGCCGCCCATGGGCGGCGAGATGGGCCCGTGGGCCACGATGCCCTCGCCGAAGTCCACCCGCTTCAGCATCTCCTCCCGGTCGATGGCGAAGGTGACCGCCTTGCGGAGGTTCATGTCGCTGAACGGCTCCTTGGCGAGGTTCATGTGCATGCACCGCCAGTTGCCGCCGACCGCCGTGTACACGTTGAGCTTGGGGTCGGCCCGGAGGTCGGCCACGAACTGGGGCGCCGCGTACTGGGCTCCGTCCACCTCGCCCGTCTTGACGGCGGCCACCAGCGTGGAGGGCTCGACGATGAAGCGGATGAGGACGCCGTCCAGATAGGGGAGCTTGCCGCCGCCGGCGTCGGTTTCCCAGTAGTTCGGGTTGCGCTCGAGCTTGATGTAGTCGGACTCCTTCCACTCCACGAACTTGAAGGGGCCGGTGCCGACGGGGTTGCGGCCGTAGGCCCGTCCCTTGTCCTGGGCCACCTTGGCGTTGACGATGGTGCCGGCGCGGCCGGTGGACCCGGTCAGGGCCACCCGCAGGAAGGGGTACGGCTTGGCGAACGAGAGCTTGATCGTGTGGGAGTCGAGGAGGTCGATCGACTCCAGGAGCTCGAGCTTCCAGGCGTGGATGGGCGAGAGCTTCTTGTCCTTGACGCGCTCCAGGCTCGCCTTGACCTCGGCCGCCGCGCAGGGGTCGCCGTTGTGGAAGGTGACGCCCTTGTGGAGGCGGAAGACGTGGGTGCGGTCGCCCTGGATCTCCCACTCCCGCGCCAGCTCGGGCTTGAAGTCGACGCCCTTGCCGTCGGGCGAGGTGATCCGGAGGAGCCCGTTGTAGATGTTGTTGTGGATGGCGCAGGCCACGATGAAGGTCGTGTTGTGCGGGTCGAGGGTGTCGATGTTGAGCGGGACGGCGACCTTGATGACGCCACCCCGCTTGGGCGCCTGGGCCTGCGCCAGCCCCGGACGGCCGAGCGACATCCCCCCCGCGGCCAGCCCGGCCGCCGACCACCCGAGCGCCCGCAGCACCCCGCGGCGGTTGACCTCCTCTCGCAGCAAGGCGTTCACGACCTCGAATCCGTCCCGGCTCTTCATGGCGTTCCTCCTTGGGCGTGGAGATGACAGGCCACGGCATGCCCGGCCTCGATCGGCGCGAGGGCGGGCTCGACGTCCTCGCAGGGGGCGAAGCGGTACGGGCAGCGGCTCTTGAAGCGACAGCCGCGGGGCAGGTCGATGGGGCTCGGCAGCTCCCCCTCGATGAGCCGGCCCGGCTCGTCGAAGATGGAGGCGGCGCCGTCGCCCACGGTGGGGATGGCGGCCATCAGCGCGTGGGTGTAGGGGTGCAGCGGGCGCTTGAACAGGACGTCGGTGGGCGCCACCTCCGCCAGCCGGCCGAGGTACATCACGGCGACGCGGTGGCTCACGAAGCGGATCACGCCGAGGTCGTGGGACACGAACAGGTAGGCCAGGCCGAGGCGCTCCCGCAGGTCCACGAGCAGGTTGAGGATCTGGGCCCGCACCGACACGTCCAGCGCCGACACGGCCTCGTCGGCCACCACCAGGCGCGGGCCCACCGCCAGCGCCCGGGCGATCCCGACGCGCTGGCGCTGGCCGCCCGACAGCTCGTGGGGGAAGCGCCGGGCGTGCTCGGGCAGGAGGCCGACCGTCTCGAGGAGCGCGCCGACGCGCTCGCCGACCTCGGCCCGGCCGACCAGGCCGTGGACGAGCATGGGCTCGCCCACCATGCGGCCCACCGTCATGCGCGGGTTGAGGGAGGCGTAGGGGTCCTGGAAGACGATCTGGGCCTGGCGCCGGAAGGGCAGGAGCGCGCGGCCGGCGAGCCGGGTGATGTCCTCGCCGGCGAAGCGGATCCGCCCCGAGGTGGGGTCGATGGCGCGCAGGACGAGCCGCCCGGTGGTGGTCTTGCCGCAGCCCGACTCGCCCACGAGCCCGAGCGTCTCGCCCGCGGCCACCGTGAAGCTCACGCCGTCCACGGCGTGGACCACCCGCCGGCGGCCCGGCAGGAGGCGCCCGAGCGCCCCGTCGCGGAGCGGGAAGTGCTTGACTAGGTCCTCCACCTCCAGGAGCGGCCGCCCCGCCATCAGCGCCCCGCCAGGTGGCAGGCCGCGAGGTGGCCGTCGTCCAGCCGGCTGAGCCGCGGCTCCTCGGTGGCGCAGCGCGCCTCGGCCAGCCGGCAGCGGGGGTGGAAGCGGCAGCCGGACGGCAAGGCGCGCAGGCCGGGCATGGTGCCGGGGATGGCGCCCAGGCGCTGGCGGTCGCCGGCCCCGGGCAGGCACGCGACCAGGGCCTGGGTGTAGGGATGGGCGGGGGCGTGGAAGATGCGCTGGATGGAGGCGGCCTCGACGATGCGCCCCGCGTACATGACCAGCACCCGGTGGCACATCTGCGAGATCACGCCCAGGTCGTGGGAGACGAGCAGCACGGCCACCCCCGTCTCGCGGCACAGCCGCCGGATCAGCGCCAGCACCTGGGCCTGGATCGTCACGTCCAGCGCGGTGGTGGGCTCGTCGGCGATCAGGAGCGTCGGCACGCACGCGATGCCCATGCCGATCATCGCCCGCTGGGCCATGCCGCCGCTGAACTGGTGGGGGTAGTCGCGGGCCCGCGCCGCGGCGGAGGGGATGCCGACGCGCCCGAGGATGTCCAGCGTCCGCTCGCGGAGGGTGCGCCGCGGCTCCGGGCGGTGGAGCTGGAGCGCCTCGACGATCTGGTCCCCCACCCGGAACACGGGGTTCAGCGAGCCCCCGGGGTTCTGGAAGATCATGGCGATCTCGCCCCCGCGGATCGTGGCCAGCTCCGCCTCGGACAGCCGGAGCAGGTCGCGGCCGCGGAACCACACCTGGCCGCTCAGCCGGCCCGGCGGGCAGCGGATCAGCCGCAGGATGGCCTCGGAGGTGAGGGACTTCCCGGCGCCCGACTCGCCCACGAGCCCCACCACCTCGCCCCGCCGCACCTGGAAGCTCACCTCGTCCACCGCGCGGACGCGGCCCTCCTCGGTGAGGAACTCCACCGTGAGGTCGCGCACGTCCAGCACGACGTCGGCGGCGGGGAGGTCGTCGGGGCGAACGGTCACGGCGGGGAGGCGGCCGGGCTCACGCGCCCCGCCGCAGGCGCGGGTCGAGGGCGTCGCGGAGGCCGTCGCCGAGGAGGTTGAGGCCGACGATGGTGACCATGAGGGCGATGCCGGGCAGCGTGGACACGTGGGGGGCCATCACGATGAAGTTCCGGCCCTCGGCGATCATCGAGCCCCACACCGGCGTCGGGGGCGGCGGCCCGAGCCCGAGGAAGGACAGCCCCGCCTCGGTGATGATGGCCCCGGACACGCGCAGCGCCCCCTGCACGATGACGGGCGCCATCACGTTGGGCAGCACGTGGCGGAACATGACGGCGAGGCTCCCGACGCCGGCCAGCCGCGCCGCCTCCACGTAGGGTTCCTCCTTCACGGCCAGCACGTCCCCGCGCGTGACGCGGGCGAAGGGGGCGATGAAGCCGACCGCCACCGCCACGATGAGGTTGCCCACGCCGAAGCCGACGATGGCCATCATGCCGATGGCCAGGATGATGATGGGGAAGGCGAACAGCCCGTCCATCACCCGCATGATCACGGCGTCCACGACCCCGCCGTAGTAGCCGGCCACCAGGCCGAGCGTGACCCCGATCACGAGGGCGAGCAGCACGGCCAGGATCCCGACCACGAGCGCGATGCGCGCCCCGTAGACGATCCGGCTCACGATGTCCCGCCCGAAGCTGTCGGTGCCCGCCCAGTGGCTGAGCGACGGCCCGGCCAGCGGCTTGCCCACCCCCTGGGCCACCGGGTCGTGAGGGGCCAGCACGGGGGCGAAGACGGCCATGACGAGCACGGCGAGGAACACGCCGAGGCCGAAGAGGGCGCCGCGGTTCCGGGCGAAGCGCCGCCACCAGCGGAGCGCCTCCCCGGCCGCCCCCGCCGGCTCCGCCCGCGTCGCCGCCGCCGCGGGCAGTGCGAGGCCCTCGGGGCCCGCGTGGTCGGTCATCGGCCGCGCGCTCCGGCCACGGGGGCCTCACGTCACCCGGATCTTCGGGTTGAGGAAGGCGTAGGTGAGGTCCACCAGGAGGTTCACCACGACGATGGAGGCCACCGCCACCAGGATCGCGCCCTGGACCACCGAGTAGTCCCGGCTCAGGATAGCGTTGACGGTGAGGCGGCCCAGGCCCGGGATGCTGAACACGGTCTCGGTGAGGACGGCGCCGCCCAGCAGCGTCCCGAACTGCAGCCCGATCACGGTGACGACGGGGATCAGGGCGTTGGACAGGGCGTGGCGGTAGACCAGCGCCCCCTGGCGGACCCCCTTGGCGCGCGCGGCCTTGATGTAGTCCTGGTCCAGGACCTCGAGCAGGCTCGAGCGGATGATGCGGGCGACCAGGCCCGAGAAGAACGTGCCGAGCGTGATGGCGGGCAGGACCATGCGCCACAGGAACTCGCCGGGGCGGGCGAGGGGGTCGACGTAGCCCATGGCGGGGAACCACCCGAGCCACACGCTGAACACCCAGATGAGGACGATGCCCTTCCAGAAGCTCGGCATGGAGTAGACCAGGATGGCGAAGCCCATGGAGCCCCAGTCCCACGGGCCGTCCTTCCGCATGGCGGCCAGGATGCCCGAGGGGACGGCGATGAGGACGCCCACCACCAGGCTCGCCACCACGAGCCACAGCGTCGGCACGAAGGCGTCCAGGACGAGGCGGCTCACGCGCTCGTGCAGGAGGAGGGAGTCGCCGAGGTCGCCCTCGAGCACGCTCCGCAGCCAGAGCACGTACTGGGTCACGATGCCCTGGTCCAGGCCGAGCTTGGCGCGCAGGCGCTGGTAGGCCTCCTGGGTGAAGTCGTCCCCGAGCAGCATCAGGGCGGGGTCGCCCGGGATCATCCGCATCATGGCGAAGACGATCACCGACACCGTGAAGAGCACGGCGAGGGTCTGGCCGACGCGGGAGAGGGTGAACCGGAGCATGGGGCGGGTCCCTGGCCTCGAACTCTACGAAGGGGGCCGGGGGCCGTCAAGCCCCATCGGCCCGCCCGGCGCGGTCGAGGGCGGCCAGGAACAGGGTGTTGGCGCCCTGCTCCACGTCGTCCATGGGCGTGAACTCCTCCTCGCAGTGGCTGCGGCCCCCCCGCGAGGGCACGAAGATCATGCCGGTCGGACAGATGGCGGCCATGTACTGGGCGTCGTGGCCGGCCCCGGAGAGGATGCGGCGGTGGCGCGCCCCCACCGCCCCCGCCGCCCGCTCCACCGCCGCCACCACGTCCGCGTCGAAGCGGATGCGGGGCACGCGCCAGTAGTGCTCGAGGGTGTAGCCCACGCCCTCGGCCGCCGCCGCCGCCTGCACCAGGGCCTCCACCATGGGCAGGGCGCGCTCGACCACGGCCTCGTCGGGGTCGCGGACGTCGATCGACAGGGACACCCGCCCCGGGATGGCGTTCGGGATGTTGGGGGCGACGTCGAGCCGCCCCACCGTGGCCACGAGGTCGCCGCCGAGGGTCAGGGCGAGCGCCCGCACCCCGCTCACCACCTGGGCCGCTGCCACCAGCGCGTCGTGGCGCCCGCGCATGGGGGTGGGGCCGGCGTGGTCCTGCACGCCGGTGAGGGTGAGGCGCGACCAGGCGATGGCCACGATGCCCTCGACCACGCCGACCTGGAGCCCCTCCTCCTCCAGGAACGGGCCCTGTTCGATGTGCAGCTCGAGGTAGGCGTGGATGGGCCGCGGGACGCAGGGCTCGGGGCCCAGGTAGCCGATCCGCTCGAGCGCGTCCACGAGCCGGATGCCGTCCCGGTCCCGGACGTTGTAGGCGTCCTCGAGGGCGATCTTGCCGGCGAGGACGCCGGAGCCGATCATCGCGGGCTGAAAGCGCGCCCCCTCCTCGTTGGTGAACACGACCATGCCCACCGGGTGACGCGTCTTCACCCCGTGGTCGGCAAGGGCGCGGAGCGCCTCCAGCGCGCACAGCACGCCGAGCTGGCCGTCGTACTGGCCGCCGGTGGGCACCGAGTCGGCGTGGGAGCCCATGAGGACGGGCGGCAGGTCCCGGGCGCCCGGGCGCTGGCCGAAGAGGTTGCCCATGCGGTCCACCGTCACGCTGAGCCCGGCCTCGCGCATCCAGCGCACCAGGAGGTCGCGCCCCTGGCGGTCCTCCTCCGTCAGGGCCACCCGCGTCAGGCCGCCGCCGGCGGTGGCGCCGACCCGCCCCAGGGCCTCCATGCTCGCCTCGAGCCGCGCTCGATCGATCCTCATGCTCGGCCTCCCCGGCTCCCCGTCTGCCCGATGATACCCCGCGCCCGCCCGGGCTTGGCGGCCGGTTCTCCCGCCGGCCCCTTCGCGCTACAATGCTGGCCGCCGCCTGGCCGCGGCCCGACCCGGACCCTGTGCCTCGGCCCCCGCCGCGAGCGGCGGGGGGACGAGCGAAGCGCGAGGTGCCGCCATGGATTCGAGCCCTGCGTCAGGTCCCGTCAGCCGTCGTGACCTCCTCAAGCTCGGGGCGGCGGCCGTCGCCGGCGCCGCCGTCGGCGGGCGCGGCTCCGGCTCCGCCGCCGCCGACACGCCCAAGCGGGGCGGCGTCTTCCGGGTGCGCTCCCACGTGGCGCCCGTCCACTTCGACCCCCATCAGACCATCGCGTTCTCCACGATGATCCCGCTGTCCTTGGCCATGAGCCGGCTGGTGAAGGTGAAGGCCGGGGCCCAGGTGACGCCGGGGACGCAGCCCCTCGAGCCCGACCTCGCCGAGTCGTGGACGCAGCCCACCGACACCACCTACGTGTTCAAGCTCAAGCGGGGCGTGCGCTGGCACCCCAAGCCCCCCGTCAACGGGCGCGAGCTGACGGCGGAGGACGTCAAGTACACCTACGAGCGCTTCCTCACCATCAAGGGCAACGGCAACCGGAGCATGCTGGAGCAGATCGACCGCGTGGAGGCGCTGGACCGGCACACGGTGCGCTTCACGCTCAAGGAGCCCTTCGCCTGGTTCCTGGACGCGCTCGCCTCGACCTCCACCTGGATCGTGGCCAAGGAGGCGGTGGAACAGTTCGGCGACCTCAAGCGCCCGGAGGCGGTGGTGGGGACCGGGCCCTGGATGCTGGAGCGCTACGAGCCCAACGTGCGCCTCGTCTTCGTGCGGAACCCCCACTACTTCGTGTCCGGGCTGCCCCACGCCGACGGCGTGGAGATCATCCTCGACCCGGACCCGGCCGCCGGCTTCGCCAGCTTCCTCGCCGGGCGCTACGACTTCGGCCCCGAGTACGGGATGGTGGTGCGGCGCATCGACCTCGACGTCGCCAAGCAGAAGAAGCCCGGGCTCGGCACGCGCGACTACACGGTGGTGTTCGGCGGCATCACCTGGATGAAGCTCGACCAGGACCCCTTCAAGGACGTCCGGGTGCGCCGGGCGCTGGCCATCGGGAGCAGCTGGCGGGAGGTGCTGGAGACCAACGCCTGGTCGCAGGGCCACGGCTCGCCCAACCCGGCCGTGCCCGCCGCGCTCCGCGAGTGGTCGATCCCCATCGGCGAGCTCCCCCCGGAGGGCCGGAAGCTCTACGAGCACGACCCCCGCGAGGCCAAGCGCCTGCTCGCCGAGGCCGGGCTCGGCGCCGGATTCAAGGTCCCCGTCGAGACCACGCCCGGCTACGGGCCCGACTACATGGACTCGGTGCAGATCGCGCTGAAGAACTGGAAGGCGGTGGGCGTGGAGGGCGAGCTGAAGCAGAAGGAGTACGGGGCCTTCGTCTCGAGCACGATCTTCGGCCGCTTCGAGCGCATGGCGGTGGGCCTCTTCGGGGCCACCACCGACCCCGACAGCTACCTCTACCGCATCCACGTGCCCGGCCAGCCGCTGAACGCGGGCGGGGTCAACGACCCGAAGCTCACCGAGATGATCCGGCTCCAGCGGCGCACCTTCGATCCGGCCCGCCGCCGGGACATCATCTGGGACATCCAGCGCTACCTGTCCCAGCAGGCCTACTACCTCTACGGCCCGTCGGTGAGCGCGGTGGCGGCGTGGGCGCCCTACGTGAAGAACTTCGGCCCCAACATCGGCCACGACTACGGCGGCCGGCTCATGGTGGCCTGGCTCGACAAGTAGGGACGGGGGGCCGGAAGGAGCCATGAGGGCCCCGGCCCGGTGGGGCGGCGCCGCCCGTCTCGTGGTCGCGGTGCTGTGGCTGCTGGCATCGGCGACCGACGGGCGCGCCACCACCGAGGAAGTAACGTTCCCGACCAACGTCGTGGCCAACACGACGAACGACCGGCCCCTGCTCGTCAAGGCCACGCTCTATCTGCCCGAGGCTCCCCGAGGGCCGCTCTCCGCGATGATCATCTCGCCATCGAGCGGCGGGGTCCGCGAGGAGCGCGAGGTGTACTACGCGCGGGAGCTCGTCCGCGCCGGGATGGCTGCGCTGGTGGTGGACAGCTTCGCCTCGCGAGGCGTGGCTCACTCCGTCCACGATCAACGCTTGCTCAACCCCTGGCAGGCCGCCAACGACGTCGTGGCCGGGCTCCGATGGATGGTCGGCGACCCTCGATTCAGGCGCGACAAGATCGGGGTCCCATCTCGCCCGACTGCACGTGGATCAACCGGTCCACCCGGACGACGGGCGCGCCGATGTTCTTCATGCTGGCCGAGCTCGACGACCAGACCCCCGCCGCGCCCTGCGTCGCGCGCGCCGAGCGCCTCCGGAGGGATGGCAACCCGGACGTCGACGTGAAGGTCTACGCGGGCGCTCACCACGCGTGGGAGCGGCTCGGCGACCGCCCCTACTTCGACCCGGCCGCCCAGAACTTCGCCCGGTGCCGCATCTTCGTCGAAGACGACGGCGCCATGGTCGCCGCCGAGAGCGGGGAGCGGCTGCCGAGGGGCCGGGACGCCCTCGCGTGGGCGGAGCGGACGTGCATGACCCTCGGCACCCACTGCTGCGGCGGCACGCCCGCCCTCAAGCGGCAGGCGACCGACGACCTGATCGCGTTCCTGAAGCGGCACGGCTTCTAGCGATCGAGGGGCGTGCCGGCCAGGCGCTCCAGCACGCGGATGGGCGCGTGGGGGGAGGCCGCCAGCGCGTCGGCGGGCACGATCACCGTCTGCTCGATGGCGGAGCGGCCCGACAGCACGGCGTGGGGCACGCCGTCGGTGAAGACCAGCCACGTGGACAGGGGCGGGAACTCGATGCGGGTCTTCGCGCACTCGGCCTGGAAGGCGGCGTGCTCCTTCAGGAAGTCGTGGAAGCGCAGCATGAAGCGGTCGTAGGCGGAGCGGCCCGCCCCCGGCAGGCCGAGGAGCGCGCGGGCCCGCGCGGCCAGCCGGGCCGGGGCCGCCGGCGGCGCCGCGAGGCCGGCGAGGCCCGCCGCCCCGGCGAAGCGCGCGGCCAGGGCCGGGAACCGGTCGGTGACCAGCCACACCCGCGCCCGGTCCGGGTGGAGGTTGGTGAACACGCGCAGGATGCGCCCGCCCCGGGTCGGCCGGCTGGGGAAGGCGTCCATGTGCAGGAGGTCGTTGCGCTGCAGCGGGAGGCCCCGCCCCTCCTCCTTCACCGGCCGGAAGCTCGCGTAGTCCGCCTGGAAGCGTCCGCGGTAGGGCCGGAGGAACTCTCCCGGGAAGCCGAGCAGCCGGGCCGAGCACTCACGCAGGACCCGGTGGACCTCGGCCCGGGCGGCGCCCGCGCCACCGAATCCCCCCAGGGCGTCGGCGCCGGGCCGATAGGAGATGTTCTTGTGGATGGCCGAGCCGTCCCAGCGCTGGCCGAGGAGCAGGGCCCGGTCGGGGTCGGGAAGGGAAAACGGCGGGGCGGGGAAGTAGAGGATCTCCCCGGCCTCGAGCCGCTCGCACCAGGCGCGGGCCCGGTCCTCCGCGTCGGGCCGGTCGCCCCACCCGGAGGGGGGCGCGTAACCGCCGACGGCGGCCCAGGGCCCGGTCATTGCTGGGCGGCCGTTGCGGCCTCGGCCATGAACCGGACCGTGGCGTCGGCGTCCGTCCCCCGCCGCCGGGCCGGGACCTCGCGGTAGACGGGCAGGTCGATCTGCTCGACCTCCTCGTGCAGCACCGACACGTCCTTGGGCGTCGACACCCGCGTGGTCACGTCGGCCTCCAGCCGCTCCTCGGCGTTGCCCCGGTAGATGCCCTTGTTGGGCGGCACGTCGTCGTAGTGCCGCCCGTGGGCCACCACGACGTAGCGCTCGTCGAGCTCGCGGTCGTGGGTGGGATCGAAGGCGACCCAGCCCACGCCGGGCGCGTAGCACTCGATCCAGGCGTGGCTCTGGGCGGCGTCGCCGTCGTCGCGGGGCGCCACGTGCAGGTACCCGCTGACGTACCGGCACGGGATGCGGCGCAGCCGGAGGCACCCGAGCATGAGGTGGGTGAAGTCCTGGCACACCCCGGCGCCGAGAGCGAGGAAGTCCTCGGTGGTGGAGTCGTAGCGGGTCACGTGCTTCTGGTAGCGGAACCGCTGCCGGATGTGCCGGCCGAGGGCCAGGACCTGCTCGCCCACGGGAGCGGTCGGGGGCGCCGGGGCGGCCGCCGAGAACTCGGCCAGCGCGGGGGTGGCCCGGACGGGTCCCTCCAGCGCGAGGAAGTCCAGGAGCGGGTAGGGCAGGTCGGCGAAGGGCGGGCGGGCGGTGACCGAGACGACGCCGGGGCCGGCCGGCGCGGTCATGACGAGGGCGCGGGTCAGGACCTCGATGCGGTCGTGGAAGTCGACGATCGTGAAGTGGTGGACGGCGTTGCTCTGCCAGTCGCGGTAGCGGAACACCGCGCTGGGCGGCCCCACGGCCAGGACGAAGGCCGACAGCGTCTGCCCGGTCGTGGTCTTGGGCTGGGTCCGGAGCTCCAGGAACGACTCGCGGATGTAGGCGCTGTAGGTGAGGGAGAGCCGGTGCTGGACCTCGAGGAACACGGCTAGGCGCCGAAGTAGCTGGCCGACAGGGCGTCGTGGGCCCGGCCCAGCTCGCCGAGGACGTGGTCGAGGAAGGACAGCACCTCGCCCCGCTCCACGATCTCCGCGCCCTGGTAGACGAGCTCGGCGTGGAGCTTGCCGACGATCCGGTCGGGCAGGCTCGCCTCGCCGGCGGGCGCGATGCGCTCCAGGTAGTCCTTGACGCCGCCGACCCCGTAGCGGAGCGAGCGCGGCGTGTGGCGGTCGAAGAGCAGGAAGCGCAGCATGTCGGCCGGCTCCAGGTGGGCCCCGAAGGTCTTGCGGTAGTTCTCGAGGGAGGACAGGCAGCGGAGCAGGCTCCGCCACCGCGTGTAGACCAGGGCGAGGTCGGTCTTGGGCTCGGGGGCGAGCAGCGCGGGCAGCTTGACGCGCAGGATCACGGCCGTGCGGTACACGCGCTCCAGCGTCTCGCCGAGCCGGAGGAAGCGCCAGCCGGCGTCGCGGGTGAGGGTGTGGGCGATGGCCCCCACCGTGCTGAGCAGGCCGCGGTGGGCGTCGGTGAGCGCGCTGCGGAGCAGGGTCGGGTCGGCCATCTCGCGCCGGGTGCGCCGCTCCAGCTCGTGAAAGGTGTCGTTGAGGGTGACGAAGACCTCGATGGTGAGCGCCTCGCGCACGCCCCGCGCGTTGTCGCGCGCCCGCTTGAGGCAGAACAGCAGCGAGCCCGGGTGGGCGGGGTCGATGGACAGCGCGTGGGTCATGGCCACCGCGAGGGCGTGGGCCGAGCGGGAGGCGTCGGCGGGCAGGGACGGCCCCGGCAGCACCGCCCCCAGCTCGTCCCACTCGGCCCGGGCCAGGCTCTCGTCGAGCCCGGCCACCTCGGTCGTCAGCTCCTCGGTCACCAGCAGGAGGCGGGTGACGTTCTCGGCCCGCTCGAGGTAGCGCCCCATCCAGTAGAGGCTGTCGGCGACGCGGGAGAGGATCATGCGTCGCGGGCGGCCAAGACCCAGGTGTCCTTGCTGCCCCCGCCCTGGGAGGAATTGACGACGTAGGAGCCCGGGCGGAGCGCCACCCGGGTCAGGCCCCCCGGCAGCACGCGGATGCGGTCCCCGTACAGGATGAAGGGGCGGAGGTCGATGCGGCGCGGCTCGAAGGTGCCGTCCACGTGGGTCGGGTGCGTCGACAGCTCGACCAGCGGCTGGGCGATGTAGTTGCCGGGGTTCTGCTTGACGCGCTCGAGGTAGGCCGCGCGCTCGCCGGCGCTGGCGAAGGGCCCCATGAGCATGCCGTAGCCGCCCGCGTCGCCGGTGGTCTTCACCACCAGGCGCTCCAGGTTGGCGGCGATGTAGGCCAGGTCTTCCCGGTTGCGGCCGAGGTAGGTCGGCACCTGGGGCAGGAGGGGCTCCTCGTCGAGGTAGTACTTGATCAGCCGCGGCATGTAGGCGTAGACGGACTTGTCGTCGGCCACGCCGGCGCCGGGGGCGTTGGCCAGGGCCACGTTGCCCTCGCGGTAGGCGTTGACGAGCCCCGGCACGCCGAGCAGGCTGTCGCGCCGGAAGGTGAGGGGATCCAGGAAGTCGTCGTCGATGCGCCGGTAGATGACGTCCACCGGCTGCTTGCCGTGGGTGCGGCGCATGAGGACGCGGTTGCCCTCCACCAGGAGGTCGCGGCCCTCCACCAGCGGCACCCCCATCTCCCGGGCCAGGAACGAGTGCTCGAAGTAGGCGGAGTTGTGCACGCCGGGGCTCAGCACAACCACGGTCGGGCTCGGCCCGGGGCGCCGGGCGGCGAAGAGCAGCGTGTCGAGCAGGAGCGTCGGGTAGTCCTTGATGGGCCGGACGGGATAGGCGGAGAAGAACTCCGGGAACACGCGGTTCAAGAGCGTGCGGTTCTCCAGCACGTAGGACACCCCGCTCGGGCAGCGGCAGTTGTCCTCCAGGACCAGGTACTGGCCGCGGTCGTCGCGGATGATGTCGGTGCCCACCACGTGGGTGAAGATCTTGCGGGGCGGCATCACGCCGAGCAGCTCGCGCTTGTACTCCCGGCGGGACAGGACCAGCTCGGCGGGGAGGACGCCGTCCTTGAGGCACTTCTGCTCGTGGTAGAGGTCGGCCAGGAAGAGGTTCAGCGTCGTGATCCGCTGGACGAGCCCGTCCTGGATGCGCTTCCACTCGGCGGGGGGGATGATCCGCGGCACGAAGTCGAAGGGGAAGATGCGCTCGAGGCCGTCCTTCTCGCCGTAGACGGTGAACGTGATGCCCTGGCTGGCCAGGGCCAGCTTCTGCAGACGCTCCCGCCGCTCGACGTCCTCCCGCGTGAAGCCCTCCAGCACCGACAGGAGCGGGGCGTAGTGGTCGCGCGGGGCCCCCGCGGCCCCGAAGACCTCGTCGAACCCGCCGCCCGTCCGCGTCCACTTCATCGTGCGCCTCCCCGGCGCTCAAGGCTCGCCCGGCGCCCGCTGGCTGTCAAGACCGCGTGCTAGACTCGGGTCGGTATGGGGCCCGCGCCCGCCGTCCTGTCCCCGGACACCGTCCGCTTCTGCCCCCTCTGCGGCGCCGGGCTCACGCGGGCGGTCGTGGATCCCTACGGCCGCCCCGAGGCGGTGTGCCCCGCCTGCGCCTTCGTGTTCTACCTGCCCCAGAAGGTGGTGGCCTGCACCATCCCGGTGGCGGACGGCCGCATCCTGCTCACCCGGCGCGCCATCCATCCCGCCCACGGGAAGTGGACGTTCCCGGGTGGCTACGTGGACTGGGGCGAGCCGGTGGACCGGGCCGCCGTGCGCGAGACGGCGGAGGAGACGGGGCTCGCCGTCGACCTCGGCCCGCTCGTCGGCGTCTACTCCTACGAGGCCTCGCCGGTGGTGGTCGTGGTGTGGGAGGCGCGGGTGACGGGGGGCGCGCTCGCCGGGTGCCACGAGAACGACCGCCTCGAGTGGCTCCGGCCGCCCGAGATCCCGTGGCCGGAGCTGGCCTTCCCGTCCACGACGGCCGCGCTGCGGGACTTCCTGGCCCGCCGCCCCGCCTGACCCGGCGAGGCGGCCGCCGGGCCTTTCAGCGGGCCGGCCAGAGCAGGAACACGCCGCCCAGCCCGACCAGGAGCGCCTCGACGAGCGCGAGGAAGCCCCGGTCGCTCATCCGCTCGAGGATCCGCCGCCCCACCCAGGCCCCGAGGATCGACACGCCGCCGAGGTAGAGCCCGACCAGGACCGTGGACGGGGTCAGGAGCGCGTAGCGGCCGAACACGATGCCGCGCGCGACGTAGGTGCCGACCGTGCAGAGCGCCTCGGTGCCGATGTAGGCGCCCCGCCGCAGGCCGTGGCCGAGGAAGAACGGCGTCATGATGGGGCCCACCGAGCCCACCAGGGACGAGAGGAAGCCGAACACCGCTCCGATGACCGGGAAGTGGGCGAGCCGGATGGCGACGCCGCGCCCGGCGAGCCAGCGGCGCAGCGGCACCGCGAGCAGCATGAACGTCCCGAGCAAGCGGCTGATCCACTCGCCCTCGAGGCCGGCGTAGACGACCGCGCCGAGGGCGCTGGTGGGCAGCGCCCCCACGAAGAATGCCACGACCACGCGGCCGTGGATGTCGCGCCGGCTGAACCACACGCGGGCGCCGTTGCCGAGCAGCATGGTGACGGTGAGCACCGGCACCGTGGCCTTGGCGCCGAGCGTCCACGCCACCAGGGGGACGAGGATGACCCCGGCCCCGAAGCCGGCCACCCCGCCGAGGGTGGAGGCGCCGAGGGCGGCCACGCCCAGGCCGAGCCAGCCGAGGAGGTCGGGCACGCTAGCCGGCGCGCCGCGCCCCGACGGGCGGCCGGCGCCCGACGCGCCCGCTCACCGGCGCCGGACTGGCATCAGGCCGTTGAGGGCGAGGCGCCCGCCGTCCACGTACACGGTGCTGCCCGTCATGTAGGACGACGCGTCGGAGGCGAGGAAGACGGCGACCTCGGCGATCTCGCTCGGGTCGGCGACGCGGCGCATGGGCGTGCGCATGAACACGGCCCGCCGCCAGGCGGCCCGGGTGAGCAGGTGGCGCGTGAGGCCCGTCACCACGGTGCCGGGGCCGATGGCGTTGACCCGGATGCCGCGGGGCGCCAGCGCGATGGCCATGGCCTTGGTGAGCTGGCGCACGCCCCCCTTGGACGCGGCGTAGGCGGCGGACTCCGGGCGCGCCACCTCCGCGTTGACCGAGGACAGCGTGATGATGACGCCCCCGCGCCGGCGGGCCATCCGCCGCGCGGCGGCCTGGGCGACCAGGAACGTGCCCTTGAGGTTGACGGCCAGCACGCGGTCCCAGGTCTCCTCGGAAAGCTCGAGGAAGGGCACGATGGGCTCCACCGCCGCGTTGGTGACCGCCACGTCCACCCGGCCCCAGCGCCGGTCGACGGCGGCGAACCCGGCCGCCACGCTCGCCGCGTCGGCCACGTCCATCTGGATCGCGAGGCCGCGGCCGCGGCCAAGGCGGCGGGCGGTGGCGGCGGCGGTGCGCGGGTCGACGTCGGCCGCGGCCACCCGCGCGCCCTCCCGGGCGAAGGCCACGGCGATGGCCTGGCCGATGCCGCTCCCGGCCCCCGTCACGACAGCCACGCGATTCTTGAGTCGCATCGGTCTCCTCCCCGCGGGCGGCCGGCCGCCCGCACGCGGCCGCTAGTATACTCGGGCCGTGCCCGTCCTCCTGGCCGCGCTGGGCATGTTCGGCGCCTCGCTCGACTCCGCGGTGAACGTGGCCCTGCCCGGCATGGCCGAGGCCTTCGGCGTCGGGCCCGCGGCCATCCGCTGGGTCATCATCGGCTACGTCCTCACCTACGCGCTCACCGCGCTCCTGGCCGGGCTGGCCGCCGACCGCGTGGGCGCCGGCCCCGTGTTCACGCTCGGCCTCGTGGCCTCGGCCGGCGTGTTCCTCGGCTACGGGCTCGCCCCGAGCTACGCCGCGGTGCTCGGGCTCCGCGTGGCCCAGGGCGTCGCTGGCGGGCTCGTCTACGGGGCGGCGCCGGCCCTGGTGACGCTGTCGGTGCCGCCGGAGCGGCGGGGGCGGGGACTCGGCCTCATGACCCTCGGGCTCGGCGCCGGCCTCGCGCTGGGGCCGGTGGTGAGCGGGCTCCTGGTCCAGGCGTGGAGCTGGCGGGCCGCCTTCGTGTTCCGCGCCCCCGTGATGGCGGCGGTGGCCGCGTCGAGCCTCCTCGCCCCGCCGCCCCGCGGGGTCGCGGCGGCCCCGCGGGGGTTCCTCGGGCTGTCGGAGATGCTGCGGTGGCCGGTGGCGCGCGCGGCGGCGCTGGCGCTGCTGGCCAACTGCGCCCAGTTCGCCGTCTGGCTCCTGGCTCCGTTCTACCTGATCGCCGTGCGGGGGCTGCCGCCGCCCGCGGCCGGCCTCGCCTTCACGCTGGCCCCGCTCGCGACTGCGCTCGGCGGGCCGGCGGGCGGCTGGCAGGCCGATCGCCGGGGGCCGCGCGGCCCGGTCCGGGCCGGCCTCGCTCTCGAGACCGCCGGCCTCCTGCTGCTGGCGTGGAGCGACGCCGACTCGTCCCTCGGCGTGGCCGCCCTCGGGCTCGTGCTGGTGGGGCTCGGCGTGGGCGTGTTCCAGGTCCCGAACCTGGCCGACCTCATGGGGGCGTTCCCGCGGGCCCGGCAGGGCGCGGCGGGCGGCCTCGGCTTCCTCGCCCGCACGCTGGGCAGCGCGTCGGGGGCGCAGCTCGCGGGCGCCGTCTTCGCCGTGCGCGTCGGGGGCCACGGGATGGTGGGGGCCATGCAGGCCGCCTTCCTCGTGGCCGCGGCGGTGGCCGCGCTCGGGCTCGGCCTCGCGCTGGCCCCGCGCCCGGGCCCGGACCGGGCGGACCGACGCCCCGAGTGACGGTGGGCCCGCCCGCGTGGCGCGCTCCCGGTCCCCGCGCTATCATGGCGTCCGGCATGGACGTCCTCGACCCCGCCGGCCGCCGCGTCGTCGCGGCGCGCCGCCTCGCGGCCCGCCCGGCGAGCCTCGCCGGCCTCACGGTGGGCCTGCTCGACAACTCCAAGCCCAACGCGCGCGTGCTCCTGGAGCGCGTCGGGACGCTCCTCGTGGAGCGGGCGGGCGCGGCCGGGTTCCGGGTGTGGACCAAGCCCGGCTCCTCGGCGGGCGCGCTCGGCCCCGTGCTGGACGCCATCGCCCGCGAGTGCCGGGTCGCGCTCACCGCCTCCGCCGACTGAGGCTCGTGCACGTCGTGGAGTGTCCACGACGCGGCGGAGCTGGAGGGGCGGGGCCTGCCGACCGTCGTGCTCGGCACCGACGAGTTCCATCCGCTCGGACGCGCGGAGGCGGCCGCCCGCGGCCTCCCCGGGCTGCCCATCGTCACCGTGCCCCATCCCATCGGCGGCATCGCGGCCGAGCGCGTGGCGGCGAGAGCGGGCGGCATCGTGGAGGCGGTGGCCCGGGCCCTCGGGCCGGGGGCGGCCGCGGAGGGATCACGCCCGGCCGACGGGGGCGGGGCGGGAGCCCACGCCGCCCCGGACGACCTCGACGAGTTCCAGGGCTTCGCCCTCGAGCGGGGCTGGGGCGACGGGCTGCCGGTGATCCCGCCCACGCCGGAGCGGGTGGCGCGGCTCTCGGCCGGGGCGGGCCGGCCGGCCGGGGACGTGGTCGCGGTGCTGGCGCCGGCGCTCGGGGCGGCCACGGTGGAGGCGGTGGCCGTCAACGCCGTCATGGCCGGCGCGCGGCCCGAGCACCTGCCGGTGATCCTGGCCGCCGTCGCGGCCGTCGCCGCGCCCGCCTTCAACCTCCAGGCCATCCAGGCGACCACGCACCCGTGCACGCCGCTCGTGATCGTGAACGGGCCGGCGGCGGCGCGCATCGGCGTCAACGCGGGGGGCAACGCGCTCGGCCAGGGCCACCGCGCCAACGCCGCCATCGGCCGGGCCCTCCGGCTCGTCCTCGTGAACGTGGGCGGGGCGCGGCCGGGCCGGGAGGACCGGGCCACCCTCGGCCACCCGGGCAAGTACAGCTACTGCCTGGCCGAGAACGAGGCCGCCTCGCCCTGGGAGTCCCTGGCGCGGGAGCGCGGCTTCGCCCCGGGCGACAGCACGGTGACCGTGTGCGGGTCGGACGCGCCCCACAACGTCAACGACCACGGCTCGACCACGGCCGCCGGCATCGTGACCACGGTGGCCGGCACCGCCGTCACCCTCGGGATGAACAACGTGTACCTGGGCGGGGAGCCGCTGGTGGTGCTGGGCCCCGAGCACGCGGCCACGGTGGCCGGCGGCGGCCTCGACAAGGCGGCGTTCAAGCGGGCGGTGTGGGAGGCGGCGCGGGTGCCGCTCGAGCGCTTCACGGCGGAGAACCTGGCCCGCTTCGCCGTCGTCGACCCGGCCGGCTTCAAGGACCGTCCGCCGGGCACCTGCGTGCCCATCGCCGCCGACTGGCGGGACCTCATGGTGATCGTGGCCGGCGGCGCCGGCAAGCACTCGGCGGTGATCCCGACCTTCGGCGCCACCCGGTCGGTGACCTGCCGGGTCGCGGAGTGAGGAGGCATCGATGACCCCGACCATCCGCGCGCTCGCCCTGGCCCTCCTCGGGGCGGCGCTCGCCGCCGCGCCCCTCGGCGCCGAGCCGACGCCGGCCGCCCCGGAGCCGCCGCGGCCGGCGGCGCCCGCCGCGCCCACCGCGGAGTCCGAGTTCAACCGCGGCCTGCGGGCCCAGACGGCCCGGGACTGGAGCGCCGCCGTCGCCGCCTACCGGCGCGCCACCGAGCTCCGGCCGGCGTACGCGGAGGCATGGAACGGGCTCGGGTTCGCCCTCCGGAGCCAGGGCCGGCCCCAGGACGCCCTCGCCGCTTACTACGAGGCGCTGCGGCTCCGCCCGGAGTTCCCCGAGGCGCTGGAGTACCTTGGCGCGGCCTACGTCAAGCTCGGCCGGCTGGACGACGCCCGGCGCGTCCTGGAGCGCCTGCGCTCGCTGGACGCCGGCCGGGCCCGGGAGCTCGCGGCCGAGATCGCCCGGGCGCGCTGAGCGCGGCCGTCCGGCCTCAGCCGGCCGCCGGCGGCGGGCCCGAGGCCTGCCCGCGGCGGGTCAGCTGGTCCTCGATCTCGCCGAGGTAGGCGGCCAGGCTGTTGGTGCTCTTCTCCAGGTCGGCGCGCAGCTTGCCCTCGGCCTCGCCGAGGCGGGCGATGACGCCGGCCGCCGCCTCGGCCGGGAGCGCCCGCAGCGCGGCCAGCTCCGCCTCCAGGACCCGCCGGAGCTCGGCGTAGCGCGAAGCCTCCGCGCTCTCCGCGAGCTGGCGCTGCGTGGACAGGTCCCGCGCGTGGCGCCGGTACTCCAGCAGCGCGGCCGTCTCCAGCCACAGCACGAACAGGAAGTAGATCGCCGACAGCACCGCCGTCACCGCCAGCATGATGAGCCCGAGGGGGGCCTCGATCTGCGCGACGAGCAGGTTCAGGCTGGTGGGCGCCGTGAAGACCGCCCAGTTCAGCGCGGCGAAGACGGCGAGCAGGGCCAGCACCAGCACCAGGAACAGGCTTCGCGGGCGCATGAGCCACTCCTTCCGGCGGTGGGTGCGGGGCCATCCCCCCCGCGGGGAGCCGCCGCGCTTCCCGGAAGCTACCGCGTCTTCGCCGGCCCGGCAAGCCGCCCCCGGTCCGGCGGTGGGGTCAGTCGGGCGGCGCGCCGTAGAGGCGGGTGAAGTAGTCGCTCAGCATCCGGTCGGACGAGAACTGCTCGACGGCCACGCGGATGGCCGCGCGCATCATCCGGATCCAGCGGGCCTGGTCGGCCCAGGCCGGCACCACCTCCCGCTCCAGCGTGTCGAACAGGGCGGAGAGGTCCCGGTCGTCCTGGTCCGCCGCCTCCCCGCCGTCGCCGATGGCCCAGCCGGTCAGGCCGTGGGCGCACCCCTCCGGCCACCAGCCGTCCAGGACCGAGCAGTTGAGCCCGCCGTTCATGGCCGCCTTCATCCCCGAGGTGCCGCTGGCCTCGAGGGGGCGGCGGGGCGTGTTGAGCCAGACGTCGGCGCCGCGGGTCAAGAGACGCGCCAGCCCCATGTCGTAGTTCTCGACGAAGGCCATGGCCCCCGGCCAGTGGCGCGTGGTCTCGACGAGGAGGGCGACCACCGCCTTGCCCGCGTGGTCGGCCGGGTGCGCCTTCCCCGCGAAGACGATCTGCAGCCGGCGCTGGCGGAGCAGGGCGGCCAGGCGCTCCGGGGCGCGCAGGATGAGGTCCGGCCGCTTGTAGGTGGCGGCCCGCCGCGCGAACCCGACGGTGAGGACGTCGGGGTCGAGGCGCACGCCGGTCCGCTCGTGGACGGCGCCGAGCATCTCGTGCTTGAGCTGGCGCCGGGCGGCCAGCAGGGCCTCGTCGCTGGCGCCGGCGGCGGGGACGCGGGGGTCCTGCCAGGTGCCGACGTGCACCCCGTTGGTGATGGCGATGATGGGGGCGGCGTCGGGCACGTGCGCCCACATGGCGCGGGCGGTCCGGCCGTGGAGCTCGGACACGCCGTTGGCGATCCGGGCCAGCCGGAGGCCGGCCGCCGTCATGTTGAAGGGATCGCCGCCGAGCGTCCGGAGCTCCCGCTCCACCAGCTCGCACGCCGCCCCCAGGCGCTGCAGGTCGCGGAGGGCGTGGGTCTCGTTCCCGGCCGGCACCGGGGTGTGGGTGGTGAACACGACCCGGCGGCGCGTCTCGCGCCACGCCTCCGCGAAGCCGAGGCCGGCCTGCATGCGGCTGGCCACCAGCTCGATGCCGGCGAACACGGCGTGGCCCTCGTTGAAGTGGTAGAGGGTGACGGGCAGGCGCAGCGCGAGCAGCGCCCGGACGCCGCCGATGCCGAGGAGCATCTCCTGGGCGATGCGGCAGTCGGGGCGCGTGTCGTAGAGGCGCCGGGTGATCCACTGGTCGCGCTCGTCGGTGGGCTCGAGCAGGTAGAGCGGGGCGATGGCGTAGCCGGTGACCCGCCACACGCGGCACTCGACCTCCCGCGCCGCCACCCGCACGCGGACCCGCGCGCCGGTGTCGGCCAGGTGGTCGGGCCGGTCCTCCTGCCAGTCGTCGGTGGGGTAGCCGTCGGGGCCGATGCGCTGGATCGTGTAGCCCTCGGCCCAGCGCAGCCCGACCCCCACCACGGGCAGGCGCAGGTCGCCCGCCGACTTCATGAAGTCGCCGGCGAGCACGCCGAGGCCGCCCGCGTAGGAGTGGAAGCCCTCGTGCAGCCCGTACTCCATCGAGAAGTAGGCGACCAGCGGCGTGGCGCGGCGCTCGGGCATGGACGCGGCGGGGCCGGTCAGGCGCCGCGCGCGGGCGGCCGCGGTCCCGCGACGGGGATCCGTCCCGTCCGGCCGGCGGCCGGGGGGCGGGCCGCGCGCGCGGCGAGCGACGATGACCGGCCGGCGAAGGGCGTCATGGGGGTCGGGTCGGTGGTCGGCCGGGCGCCGCGACGCGGCCCGGCCCGGACAGCCACGCTCGTCCCAAAGATACACAATTCCCCCCGCCCGGCACCAGGATCGCGCTGGGGTATAATCCCGCCATGACCACGCTCGGCTCGCCGCGCCACGCGGTCCAGGATCTCGGCCAGGCCATCGAGCTCTGCTTCGACAAGGGATGGACGGACGGGCTGCCGGTGGTGCCGCCCACGGAGGCGGCGGTGCAGGCCATGCTGGACGCGGCCGGACTTCCGCCCACCCAGGAGATCGCGTTCATCACCAACCGGCAGGTGTCGGTGACGGCCGAGAAGGTCGCCATCAACGCGGTGATGGCCGGATGCCGGCCGGAGTACCTGCCGGTGGTGGTGGCCGCCGTCGAGGGCGTGGCCGACCCCCGCTTCGGCTACCACGGTCCGGCCACCTCCACCGCCGGCGCCGGCGTGCTCGTGGTCGTCAACGGGCCCATCGCCGAGCGGCTCTCCTTCAACGCCGGCGACAACCTGTTCGGGCCCGGCTGGCGGGCCAACGCCACCGTGGGGCGGGCCCTCCGCCTCGTCATGCGCAACGTCATCGGCACGCTCCCGGGCCGGCTCGACCGGGCCACCCTCGGCCACCCCGGCAAGTACAGCTACGTGATCGCCGAGAACGAGGCCGAGAGCCCCTGGGCGCCCCTCCACGTCGAGCGCGGCCTCCGGCCCGGGGACAGCGCGGTGACGGTGATGGCGGCGCTGGCGCCGCACCAGGTCTACAACCAGCTCTCGAGCACGGCCGCCGGCGTGCTCGGCACCATGTGCGACGCCATGAAGTACCCGGGCCAGGCCGGCCAGCCGCACTACGCCCTCGTGCTGGCCGGCGAGCACATGCGCACGATCGCCGCCGAGGGCTGGTCCAAGGCGGACATCCGGACGTTCGTGTTCGAGCACACGCGGAACAGCGTCGCCCATCTCAAGCGGACCGGCCGCGTCCCGGGCCCCGTCAAGCCCGAGGACGAGACCGCCACGCGCCCGCTCGTCGCCTCGCCCGACGACCTCCTGGTCGTGGCGGCCGGGGGGCGGGCCGGCTCGTTCTCGGCCTACGTCCCGGGCTGGGCGAGCCGCACGGCCTCGCAGGCCGTCACCACGCCGATCAGGGAGAGGAGGACGTGATGCCACTGGAGATCCTGGACCCCACCGTCGAGCCGCGCCGGCAGCCGCTGACCTACGTGGCCCGGCCGGATTCCCTCGCGGGCAAGCGCATCGGGCTCGTCGAGAACACCAAGCACAACTCCGACCGGCTGCTCGAGAGGATCGGCGCGATCCTGGTGCAGGAGTACGGGGCGGCCGAGACGCGCATGTGGCGGAAGAAGAACGCCAGCGTGCCGGCCCACGAGGAGATCATCGAGGAGGCCCGCCGGGGCGTCGACGTCGTCGTCGCCGGCATCGGCGACTGAGGGTCCTGCTCGTCGGGCAGTGTGCTCGACGGAATCCTGTTCGAGAAGGTCGGCCTCCCCGCGGCGGCCATCGTCACCGACGTGTTCGAGCAGACCGGGCGCGCCATGGCCCAGGCCTGGGGCGTGGCCGAGTACCGCTTCCTCAGCATGCCGCACCCCATCGCCAACCTGGACGACGCCCAGCTCGACCAGCGGGCGCGGGAGATCGCGCCCGAGGTCGTGAAGCTGATCCTCCAGGGTCAGGAGTAGCCCCCGCCGGGCCCGCGGAGGTGGCCGTCCCCGCGTATCGCCCCCCGTGGTGGTACCGGGGACGCCACCTCCAGACCCTGTGGGGTCCCCTGTTCCGTCCCCTCCGCTGTCCCGCCGTGCGGCGGGAGCGTCTCGAGACGCCCGACGGCGACTTCGTGGACCTGGACTGGCTCGCCGCCGCCGCCCCCGCCGCCCCGCTCGTGCTGGTTCTCCACGGTCTGGAGGGATCGCGGCGCTCGCACTACGTCGCCGGCCTCCTCCGGGAGAGCGCGCGCCTCGGGCTGGGGGCGGCCGTCCTCTACTTCCGCTCGTGCAGCGGGGAGCTGAACCGCGGCCCGCGCATGTACCACTCGGGGGACACCGCCGACGTGGACTTCGTGGTCGGCCACGTCGCCGCGCCGCGGCCGGGCCGTCCCCTCGGGCTGGTGGGGATCTCGCTCGGCGGCAACGTCGCCCTCAAGTGGCTCGGCGAGCGGGGCGACGCCGCCCCCCCGGGCGTGGCCGCGCTCGCCGCCATCTCCACGCCGTTCGACCTCGCGGCCTGCGCGGGCGCGCTCGACCGCGGGTGGAACCGCCGCCTCTACACGGCCGGGTTCCTGCGCACGCTCAGGGCCAAGGCCCGCGCCAAGGCCGGGCTCCTCGACGGCCGGGTCGACCTGGCCCGGGCGCTCGCCGCCCGCACCTTCGCCGAGTACGACCGCGCCCTGACCGCGCCGCTCTACGGCTTCGCCGACGAGCGGGACTACTGGGCGCGGGCGTCGAGCCGCCCCTACCTGGCGCGGATCCGGCGGCCGTGCCTCCTGATCAACGCCGTCAACGACCCGTTCGTGCCGGCGGCGAGCCTGCCCGGCGCCGACGCCGCGCCGCCGGCCTTCATCGAGCGGGTCGTCGTCCCCGAGGGGGGCCACGCCGGGTTCCTGGAGGGGCCGTGGGGCCGCCGCTCGTGGGCCGAGCGCCAGGCGCTCGCGTTCCTGGGCCGCCATCTGCTAGCATGACCGTCGCCATGAAGGACGCCTACGGGCTCGACGTCTCCGCCACCGCGCGGGCGGCCGTGGACGCCTACGACCTCGGCGTGCGGGCGCTGCTCGGCTTCGGCGCCGACCCCATCGCGCGCTTCGAGGAGGCCCTCGGCCACGATCCGGAGTTCGCGCTGGCGCAGGCGGCGCTGGCCGTCTCCCTCTACCTCGACGAGCGCATCCCCGAGGGCCGGGCGGCCATGGAGCGGGCCACCGCGCTTGGCGCGCGCCTCGACGGCCGCGAGCGCCGCCACGTCGACGCCCTCGCCCTGTGGGTGGCCGGCAAGGGCAACGAGGCCATCCCCCTCATGCGGGAGTTCCTCGCCGAGTACCCGCGCGACATGGTCGTGCTCCAGCGTCTCTACTTCATCTTCTTCTGGCAGGGGCGCTCGGCCGACCTCCTGGAGACGACGCGGGCCGTGCTCCACGCCGCCGACGGCGACTCGTATCTGCTCGGCATGCACGCCTTCGGGCTGTCGGAGAACGGCCAGTTCGACGAGGCCCTCGCGCTGGCCCGGCGGGCCATGGCCATGAACCCCCGCGACGCCTGGGCCGTGCACGCCATGGCCCACGTGCACTACGAGCGCGGCGACAACGCCCAGGGCGTGGAGGAGCTGCCCCCGGGCATCCACCCCTGCGATCACCTCGGGTACTTCCGGAACCACCTCCTGTGGCACCTGGCGCTCCTGCGCCTGGCCGCCGGCCAGTGGGAGCGGGCCATCCGGCTGTTCGAGAACGTGTTCGCCCGGATCTCCATCACCATCGCCTCGGACCTGCAGGACGCGGTCTCGCTGGCCTGGCGGCTGGATCTCTTCGGGCGCGCCGAGCCCACCCGCTGGGAGCCGCTCGGGCAGGCCGCCCGGCGGTGGCTCGACCTGCCGCTCCTGCTCTTCCACGACCTGCACGTGGCCATGGCCCTGGCCGCGGCCGGGGACTGGGGGTCGGCCGAGGCCCACGGCGAGCGCCTGCGCCAGCGGGCCGCGCGCACGAAGAACCGCACGCTCCCCGAGGTGGTGGTGCCGATGCTCGAGGGGCTCCACGCCTTCGCGCGGGGGGAGTACGCGCGGACGGTGGAGGCGATGGGGCCGGTGGAGGACCGCATCTGGGAGGTGGGGGGCAGCCACGCCCAGCGCGAGGTCTTCCACGACACGCTGCTGGCGGCCGCCCTGCGGGCCGGCCAGATGGACCGGGCCCGGCCGATGCTCGAGCGACGGCTCGCCCGCCGGCCGAACCCGGGCCGCTACTGGGAGGAGACGGCGGCCGCCCTCCGCGCCCCGGGCGGAGCGGCGCCCCCGTGAGCGGCCGCTCGCCGTTCACGATCCGGCGCGCCACCGCGAGGGACGTCCCCACCATCCTGGCCCTGATCCGCGGGCTCGCCGAGTACGAGCGGCTGGCGCGCCACGTCGAGGCCACGGCGGGGCGGCTCCGCCGCCACGGGTTCGGCCCGCGGCCCTACTTCTCGACGCTGATCGGCCGGCGAGGCCGGCGCGCCATCGGCTTCGCGCTCTACTTCTTCACCTACTCCACGTTCCTCGGCCGCCCGAGCCTCTACCTCGAGGACCTGTTCGTGGTGCCGGAGGAGCGCGGCCAGGGAGCCGGCCGGGCGCTCCTGCGGGCCCTGGCGCGGGAGGCGGCGCGCAAGGGCTGCGGGCGCATGGAGTGGATGGTGCTGGACTGGAACCGGCCCTCGATCCGCTTCTACCGGGGCCTCGGGGCCAAGGTGCACAAGCAGTGGCTCCTGACCCGTCTGACCGGGCCCGCCCTCGCCCGGCTCGCCGGGTCGCGCCGCTGACGGGCCGCCGGGCCGGTCAGCCGCCCGGCGGGACGCGGTCGGCCCAGGGGGCGGCCGCCTCGAAGGCCGCCGCCGCCGTGAGCACGGCCGCCTCCTGCCGCCGCCGGCCCACGATCTGGAGCCCCACCGGCAGCCCCGCCCGCGTGAAGCCGCAGGGGACCGAGATGGCGGGGAGCCCGGTCAGCGTGATGGCGTAGGTCAGGAAGGCCCACTGGATGTAGTGCTCGAGCGGCACCCCGTTGATCGCGGTGGGGTAGGGCTCCTCCACCGGGAACGGCGGGACGGCCACCGTGGGCAGCACGAGGAGCTCGCGCGTCTGCATGAAGGCGCGGACGCGGTGCCAGAGCCGGGTGCGGGCCAGCTCGCCCCGGGCGATCTCCTCGGCGGTGAGGGCGAGCCCCTGCTTGACGTTCCAGACAAGGCCCCGCTGCATCTCGGGCTCCCAGCGGGGGAGGTGGCGCGCGTAGTTGGCCACGAAGGCGAGCCCCCGCGTGGCCAGGACGGTCTCGTGGACCTCGGCGAAGTCCGGCGAGGCCGCCTCCAGCCGGGCCCCGAGCCGCCGCAGCACGCGCGTGGCCGCCTCGGCGATCGTCGCCACCTCGTGGTCGACGGGCATGAGCCCGCCGAGGTCGGGGGTGAAGGCCACCCGCCAGCCCTTGACGGACGGCCGCCGCGTCGCGCGGAGGAAGGCGCCGGCGTCCACCTCGTAGGACAGCGGGGCCCGGTCGTCGGGGCCGGCCATCACGGCCAGCATCAGGCCCGCGTCGGCCACCGTGCGGGCCATGGGGCCCGACACGCTCAGCGAGTCCCAGCCGAGCTCGCGCGGGTAGACGGGCACGAGCCCGGGCGTGGTGCGGAAGCCGACGACGCCGCAGAAGGCGGCCGGCACGCGCAAGGAGCCGCCGAGGTCCGAGCCCTGGGCGAGCGGCCCCATCCCGGTGGCCAGGGCGACTGCCGCCCCGCCGCTACTGCCCCCGCAGGTGAGGGCGGGGTTCCACGGATTGCGGGTGGCCCCGAACACGGCGTTGAAGGTGTTGGCCCCGGCCCCGAACTCCGGCGTGTTGGTCTTGCCGATCACGATGGCCCCGGCCGCCCGGAGCCGCTCCACCACGAGCGCGTCCTCGGCCGGCACGTGGTGCTCGTAGATCTTCGAGCCCCAGGTGGTGCGCAGCCCCCGGGTCGGCGTCAGGTCCTTGATCGACACCGGCACCCCGTGGAGCGGGGGCAGCGCGGCCCGCCGGCCGAGCGCCCGCGTCGCCCGCCGGGCCTCGTCGAGGGCCGCCTCCCGGGCCAGCGTGACGTAGGCGTTCAGCCCCGGGTTCACGGCGTCGATGCGGCGGAAGACGGCCTCCATCACCTCGAGCGGGGAGGCGCGGCGGGCGCGGTAGAGGCGCTGGAGCTCCGTGGCGGGCACGAAGCAGAGGTCGCGGACGGTCACTTCTTGGCGATGACCTTTCGCGGGTCGAGGGCGTCGCGCAGCCCGTCGCCGATGTAGTTGATGCTGAGCACGGTGAGGAAGATGGCGGTGCCCGGGAACAGCGCCCAGTGAGGGGCGAAGTCCAGGTTGTCCTTGGCGTCGAACAGGATGCGGCCCCAGGTCGGGATGTCGGGCGGGAAGCCGAGCCCGAGGAACGACAGCGTCGACTCCGCGATGATGGCGGCGGCCACGTCGATGGTGGCCACCACGATGACCGGTCCCATCGCGTTCGGCAGGATGTGGCGGGCCACCTGGCGGAGCGGCCGGGCCCCCAGGCTCCGGGCGGCCTCCACGAACTCCTTCTCGCGCAGCGACAGGAACTGGCCGCGGACCAGCCGCGCCACGACCATCCAGCGGAACCCGCCGATCACGGCCACGATGAGGACGAAGATGCCCGCCTCCGGCCCGAGCCACCCGCGCAAGGTGTCGCGGAAGAGGTACACGATGAGCAAGAGCAGCGGCAGCTGGGGCAGGGAGAGGAAGAGATCGGTGAGCCGCATGAGGGCGTTGTCGACCACGCCGCCCGCGTGGCCGGCGGCGGCGCCGATGAGCGTGCCGAGCGTGATGGCGATGAGCATGCCGGTCACGCCGACGGCCAGCGAGATGCGCCCGCCGTAGAGCATGCGGGCCAGCAGGTCCTGGCCGAGGTCGTCGGTGCCGAGGGGGTGCTTCCACGAGGGCCCCTTGAGCTTGGCCTTGAAGTCGATCTGGTCGATGGGCACGCGGTAGACGTAGGGCCCCGCCAGCACCCAGGCGACCATCACGGCCAGGACCACCGCCCCGCCCATGGCCAGGCGGTGGCGCCGGAACCGCCCCCACGCCTCGGCCCAGAGCGACCGGCTCCGGCCCCGCTCCACGCGGGCCGGGACGGGGACGGCCAACGCCGCGCCGGAGGACTCGGCCACCGCCCGCCTCATCGGTAGGTGATCCTCGGGTCGAGCCAGCCGTACACGAGGTCGGCGATCAGGTTGAAGATCACCACCAGGCACGAGGCCACGAAGGTGACGGCCATGACCACCGGCGTGTCGTTGGCCAGGATGGCCGTGATCAGGAGCGACCCGATCCCGGGGACCCGGAAGATCTGCTCGGTCACCACCGCGCCCGCGAAGATGCCGGGGATCTGCAGCGCCACCAGCGTCACCACCGGGATGAGGGCGTTGCGCACCACGTGCTTGACCACCGTCACCCGCTCGCTGAGCCCCTTGGCCCGGGCGGTGTTGACGTAGTCCAGCCGCACGACATCCAGCACGGCCGAGCGCACGAAGCGCGTGGTGCCCGCCCCCTGGGCCAGCCCGAGGACGGTGATGGGCATGATGGCCTGCTTGACGTGGCCCCAGACGAAGGCCCAGCCCTCGCCGGGGACGTCCGTGCGGTAGATGAAGGGCAGCCAGTCGAGGTAGATGCTGAAGAGCAGGATGAACAGGAGCCCCGTGAAGAAGGTGGGCAAGGAGAACCCGATGAAGGCCAGCGTGGTGGCGATCTGGTCGAAGATGGAGTAGGGGCGCAGCGCGGAGAGCGTCCCCACCGGGAGCGCGACGAGCAGCGACAGGACCAGGGCCGAGCCCAGCACGATCAGGGTGACGGGCAGCCGCTGCATGATGAGCGTGTCGACGCCGACCCGGCTCACGAAGGAGAACCCCCAGTCGCCCCGCACCATCGCGAAGAACCACCGGAAGTAGCGGATCATCACGGGATCGTCGAGGCCGAACTGCTCGCGCAGGCGCTGGCCCACCTCGGGGGGGACGTTGGGGTTGGTGGCCAGCTCCTCGAAGGGGTCGCCGGGGGCGAGAGCCAGGATGGTGAAGATCACGAGGGAGATCCCGGCCAGCGCCGGGATCAGGAGGAGCGTGCGTCGGAGCGCGTACTTGGACATGGGGCCCGGGGGGCCGGGCCCGGCCCCCCCATGGACCGCCCTACGCCTCGCGGTGCCAGTTGCGCAGGTTCCAGAGGTTCGAGTCCCAGCCCGAGACGTCGGTGCTCTTGAGCTTGGCCGACACGGCCGAGATGACCATGCGCCACAGGACCGGGACCACCACCACGTCCTTGATCACCATGTCGTTCATCTGGATGAACAGGGCCGCCCGCTTGACCGGGTCCAGCTCCGTCTCGGAGGCGGAGAACAGCTTGTCGTAGTCGGCGTTGTGCCAGCGGGTGACGTTGCGCCCCTGCCACTTGTTCTGCTTGGACGCCACCTCGTTGGCGAGGAACTGCCGCATGAACGTCTGGGGGTCGGGCGCCCCCATGGTCGTCGTGTACATCTGGATGTCGGTGGAGAAGTGCCGGTACGTGTCCAGGTTGGCGGGGTCGGAGGAGAAGTACACCGAGGCCACCACCGACTTGATCTCGATGTCGATGCCGGCCTTGGCCGCCGCCTGCTTGACGATGGCCTGGGTCTTCTGGCGCGGGGCGTTGATCGACGTCTGGTAGACCAGCTTCAGCTTCTTGCCGTCCTTGGCCCGGATGCCGTCGGCCCCGCGCTTCCAGCCGGCGGCGTCGAGGATCTGGTTGGCCTTGTCGACGTTGAACTCCCACTTGGTGTTCTTGGAGACGTAGCGGGAGGGGGCGTTCAGGAAGTTGGCCGAGGTCTTGCCCAGCCGCCCGTAGATCTGCTCCTGGATCGAGCCCCGGTCCACCAGGAGGTTCAGCGCCTGGCGCACGGCGGGGTCGGTGAGGAAGGGGTGCTTGCTCTTCATGCTGGAGCGCTCGCCCTCCACCTCGGCCCAGGGATCGGTCTGGTTGCACTGGATGTGCTCGATGTTGCCGGCGACGGCGATGTCCACCTTGCCCTTGCCGCCCTGCTCCATGCGGACCAGGATCTCGTCCTCGACCTGCATGTTCCAGGCGAAGTCGTACTCGCTCGTCTGGATGACGGCGCGGGCGGCCGACACGGCGTCGCCGCCGCCCTTCATCTCGAGGCGGTCGAAGTAGGGCCGGTTGGCCGTGTGGTAGCCGGGGAACAGATCGGCCCGCACGGAGTCGCCCGGCTTGAAGTCGACGAACTTGTAGGGGCCGGTGCCGACCGGCTTCAGGTTGGTCGGCGCCTCGCGCGACTTGGCGCCCTTGAAGCTCTCGAAGAGGTGCTTGGGCACGATCATGCCCGTCGGGCCGCAGAAGGCCTCGGCCCAGAACGGGTTGGGCTTCTTGAACGTGAGCTTGACGGTGTGGCTGTCGACCTTGTCGATCTTCTCGATGCCCTGGTAGTTGCCGATGGTGGTGGCGGCGGTGGCGGGCTCGGCCGCGTACTCCCAGTTGAACACGATGTCGTCGGCGGTGAAGGGCTTGCCGTCGTGCCACTGCACGCCCTTCTTGAGCCGCCAGGTCACGGAGCGGCCGTCCTTGGACAGCCCGCCGTTCTGCATCGTCGGCACCTCGGCGGCCAGGATCGGCACGATGTTGCCGTCGGGATCGAAGGCCCCGAGGGGCTCGTAGAAGATGCGCGAGCCGTCCTGGTCCTTGGTGCCGACCGCGAAGTGGGGGTTCAGGAGGGTCGGGGACTGCCACCACAGCACCTTCAGCAGGCCGCCCCCGCCGGCCTTGGTCGGGTTGAACGGGGCCGACCGCTGCTGGGCGTGGGCCACGCCCGCCGAGGCGAGCATCTGGGCCGCCATGGGCGCCGTCAGCCCCAGCCCCACCATGGCCCCGACGAACTGCCGTCGGGTGAGCCGTCCGGCCTTGACGTCCTCGATCATGCCCCTCAGTGCTTGCTCGTCCATGCGTGGCCTCCTCTACGGATACCGGTCAGGATGGCTCCTTATAATCTCGCTATCGAGAACTGTCAAGTCCGCCGGGGGGTTCCGCGACGGTGGGGGCCCGCGGCCCCGCCCCCGCCGCCGTCACGCGGGGCGCCACTCGTGCAGGTTCCAGAGGTTCGAGCCCCACGGCGTGAGGTCGACGCCGGCCAGCCGGTTGGAGACGGCGGCCGTCTCCCGGCGCAGCACGAGCGGGATCACCACCCCTTCCGCGATCACGAGGTCGTTCATCCGGATGAAGAGCTGGGCGCGCCGCGCGGGGTCCAGCTCGCGCTCGGCGGCTCGCCACAGCCGGTCGTACTCCTCGCTCCGCCAGCGGGTGTTGTTGCTGCGCGCCCACTTGTTGGCCCGGGAGGCGATCTGCCAGGAGGTGAACTGCTCCATGAAGCGCTGGGGATCGGGCCGTCCCATGAAGACCGCGTACATCTGCAGATCGGCGTAGAAGTGGGACACCGTGTCGGGGTTGCCGGCGTCGGAGGAGAAGAACACCGAGGCCACCACCGACTTGATCTCGACGTCGATCCCCGCCCGGGCCGCCGCCTGCTTGACGATGGCCTGGGTCTTCTGGCGGGGGGCGTTGATCGACGTCTGGAAGACCAGCTTCAGCTTCCGGCCGTCCTTGGCCCGGATGCCGTCGGCGCCGCGGCGCCACCCCGCCGCCTCCAGCACCTGGCCGGCCCGCTCCACGCTCCACTCCCAGCGCGTGTTCGGGGAGCGGAAGCGGGTGGGGAGGTTCAGGAAGTTGGCGGTGGCCTCGCCCTGCCGCCCGTAGATCTCCCGCGCGATGGCGTCGCGGTCCACGACCAGCGCCAGGGCCCGCCGCACGGCCGGGTCGGACAGGAGCGGGTGGCGCGTGCCCGGGTGGGCGCGCTCGCCGTCCACCTCCCGCCACGGGTCGGCGAAGTTGAGCCGGATGTGCTCGGGTGCGCTCGAGGGCACGATGACGACGCGCCCCTTGCCCCCCTCCTCGAGGCGGCGGAGGAGCGCGTCCTCGGCCTGCACGTTCCAGGCGAAGTCGTACTCGCCCGTCTGGAGCACGGCCCGCGCCGCCGACACCGCGTCGCCGCCGCCCTTGATCTCGAGCGTGTCGAAGGCCGGGCGGCCGGCCACGTGGTAGGCGGGGTTGACGGCGGCCCGCAGCGTGTCCCCGGGCCGGAAGTCGGCGAAGCGGTAGGGGCCGGTGCCCACGGGCTTGAGGTTGGCCGCCGCCTCCCGGGAGGCCGCTCCCCGGTACGGGGCGAAGACGTGGCGCGGGATCAGGAGCCCTCCCGACCCGCAGAACGGCTCCGCCCAGAACGGGGCGGGCTGGGCGAACACGACCCGGACCCGGTGGTCGTCGACCCGCTCCACCCGCTTCAGGTCGCGGTAGAGCCCGAGGCTGGTGGCCGCCGTCGCGGGGTCGGCGGCGTACTCCCAGTTGAAGACGACATCGTCGGCGGTGAACGGCTTTCCGTCGTGCCAGCTCACGTGTCTCTTCAAGGTCCAGACGACCCAGGTGCCGTCCGGGGCGACCCCGCCGTTCTCGACCGAGGGGATGTCGGCGGCCAGGATGGGCACGAGCCGGCCCTCGGTGTCGAACTCGGCCAGGGGCTCGTAGAACACGCGGGAGCCGGCGAGGTCCTTGGCGCCGGTGGCGATGTGGGGGTTGAGGATCGTGGGGGCCTGCCAGTAGAGGAGGCGGAGCGCTCCCCCGCCGCCCCGGCGGCCGCCGGCGCCGGGCTGGGCGCGCGCCGCGGTGCCGGCGCCCGCGAGCGCCCCCAGGGCGGGGGCGAGGCCGCCGGCGGCCAGGGCCCGGACGAAGGCCCGCCGGCCGAGCCGATCGGGGGCGCGCGAGTCGGGGCTCTCCACGGTCAGGGCGGGGCGGGCGCGCGAGCGGCCAGCATCCGCCCGGCGACCTCGATGGCCTCGACCATGCTCTCGGGGTTGGCGACGCCCTTCCAGGCCCGGTCGAAGGCCGTGCCGTGGTCCACCGACACCCGGAGGAAGGGCAGCCCCACCGTCACGTTGACCCCCGAGAGGCCCGTCCACGTGCCGCTCGCCTCGTCGTAGGTGAAGCCGAGGGTCTTGACCGGCACGTGCCCCTGGTCGTGGTACATGGCCACGACGATGTCGAACTCGCCGCCGCGGGCGCGCGAGAAGAGCGTGTCCGCGGGCAGCGGGCCGTGGACGTCGAGCCCTTCCCGGCGCGCCGCCTCGATGGCGGGGACGATCTCCCGGCGCTCCTCGTCGCCGAACAGCCCGTCCTCGCCCGCGTGGGGGTTGAGCCCGCACACCGCGATGCGCCCCCGGGGCCGGCCGAGGCCCTCCAGCGTGCGCTGCGCCAGCCGGATGACGCGGTGGACGCGCTCGCGCGTGACGAGGTCCGGCACCCGACGCAGGGCCACGTGGGTCGTCACGTGGATGACGAGGAGCTCCCTGCCCATGAGCAGCATGGCGAAGTCCTCGGTGCCGGACAGGCGGGCGAGGATCTCGGTGTGGCCGGTGTGCTGGTGGCCCGCCGCGGCCAGCGCCTCCTTGTTGATGGGCGCCGTCACGATGCCGTCGATCCGCCCGGCCCGGCAGAGGGCGACGCCCGTCTCCACGTAGGCGTAGGCGGCCCGGCCCGCCGCCGCGCTCACGGCGCCCCGGGCCAGGGTGGCGGCGTCGACGTTGGCCAGGTCGAGGCACTCGAGCGTCCCCGGCGCGAACCGGCAGCCGGCCACGTCGGCCACCGCGTGGAGCCGGAGCGGCGAGGCGACGAGCTCGAGGGCGGCCGCCATCACCGAGCGGTCGCCGATGACCACCGCGCGGCAGGACGCGGCCACCTCGGGCCGGGCCAGGGCCCGGGCGATGACCTCGGGCCCGACGCCGGCCGGGTCGCCCATCGTGATGCCGAGGCGGGCGGGCGCGGTCACGGCTGTCCCTTGACGAGGGCCAGGAGCAGGTCGCGGTCGCCGAACCCCCCGGCCTTGGTGAGGAGCCAGAGGGCGGGGCCCGCGGGCCGCGCCGCCTCGCCGAGGGCGAGCCCGGGGCGGGGCGCGCCGATCACGTCGATGCGGGCGGCCCCGATGGCCCGGGCCAGGGCGCGGGCCGTGTCCCCGCCGGTGACCACGACGAGATCCGGCCGGCACCGCCCGAGCAGCGTCACCGCGGCCCGCGCGAGCGCCGCCGCCACGTCGGCGCGCGCCCGCGGGTCGTCGGCGCCCGCCTGGGGGGCGGCGAGGACGGCGGGCCGCCCCTCCCCGATGGCCCGGGCCAGGCCCCCGAGCGCGGACGGCCCGTCCGGCGTCACCGCGCGGACGTCGGTCCCGGCGGCGGCCAGCGCGCCGACCTGCGCTCGCGTGACGGGATGCCGGCTGCCCGCCAGCACGAGCCACGCGCGGCCCTCGGGCAGCGGCGGGGGCTCGCCGAGGAGCGCGAGCCGCCGGGCCACCGCGCGCGCGAGCCCGGCCGATCCGGCCAGGATCACCTCCGGGTCGTCCGCGGCGGCGGCGAGGGCGTCGAGGTCGTCGTCGGTCTCGGCGTCGGCGGCCACGAGGCGGCCGGCGGCTCCGGCCAGGGCCTGGCGCACGGCGGCCCCCCCGCGCCGGACCGTCTCGAGGTCGAGGCGCGTGACGGCGCCCGCCAGGCCGGCCGCCACGAGGTCGGCCACGGCGGAGGTCGGGCGGGGGAAGGCGGGGTCCTTGCCGATCGCCGTGTCGTGCACGGGCACGCCCCCGACGAGGAGCCGGCCGGCGACGACGGCGCGCGCCTGGGCGGGGAAGGCCGGGGCCAGGAGCGCCCGCCGGCGCCCGGCGGCCGTGAGCAGGGCGTCCAGCTCGGGCCCGACGTGGCCCCGGAGGGTCGAGTCCACCTTCTTGAAGAGCCGCCCGCGGAGGCGAGGCCCGAGCGCGCGGGCGGCGGCGGCGACGCGCCGGCGCGCCTCGTCGGGGGCGGCGGCGCGCGAGTCGGTATCCACGGCGACGACCGGCCGCGCGCCGTCCAGGCGGGCCCAGTCCGGGTGCACGGCGACGGGGCCGGGTCCGGCGAAGAGGGCCCCGGCGTCGCAGGCCCCGGAGAGGTCGTCGGCGACGAGCGTGAGGGTCATCGCGATCCCCGCCCGTGCACCGTATCACACACGACCCCGGCCGCGGGCCGGCCCGGACGCAGAGTGTATACTCGGACGCGTGAGATCCACGGTCGCCGCCCTCGCCGTCGTGTGGGCGATCGGGCTGGTGCCGGCCGGCGCGCGGGCGCAGGACCCGGCCGTCGCGCTCGGGCTGATCCGCCCGAACCCCGTGCGCCCGGCCAAGGACTTCCAGGTCCCCGACCTCGAGCAGAAGCCGCTGCGCCTCTCCGGGTTCAAGGGCAAGGTGGTGTTCCTGAACTTCTGGGCCACGTGGTGCAAGCCCTGCGAGGCGGAGATGCCGTCCATGGAGCGCCTCTGGCAGCGCTACCGGGACCGGGGCCTCGTGGTCCTCGCCGTCGCGACCGACGCCGACCCGGCGGCCGTCGCGCGCTTCGTGAGCAAGCACGCGCTCACGTTCCCGGTGGGCGTGGACCGCGACATGCAGGCGGCCGGGCTCTACGGGGTGTGGGCGCTGCCGTCCACCTTCATCGTGGACCGGAAGGGCCAGCGCGCGCTGTTCGCCAGCGGCCCGCGGGAGTGGGACGGCGAGGCCGCCGTCCGGCTCTTCGACACGCTCTTGCGGTAGGGGCGGCCGGTGGAATCGCTCGGCGTCGCGGTGGCGTTCTCGGCGGGGCTCTTCTCGTTCCTGTCCCCGTGCGTGCTGCCGCTGTTCCCCTCGTACCTGTCGTTCATCACCGGGATGTCGGTGGAGCGCCTGGCCGCCGACGTCACCGCGCGCACGCGCACGTGGGTCCTCCTGCACTCGGCCGCCTTCATCCTGGGCTTCACCACCGTGTTCGTGAGCCTCGGGGCCTCCTTCAGCGCGGCCGGCCAGTTCTTCCTGGACTACCGGGACGCCATCCGGGTCGCGGGGGGCGTCCTGATCGTGGCCTTCGGGCTCTACATCGCGGGGGTGCTCCGGCTCGGGCTCCTCGGGGGCACGCGGCAGGTCTCGATCCGCGCCAAGCCGGCCGGCTTCGTGGGTTCGTTCGCCGTGGGCCTGACCTTTGCCATCGGCTGGACGCCCTGCGTGGGGCCCATCCTGGGCTCGATCCTCACCCTGGCCAGCAACGACCGGACGGTGGAGCAGGGGGTCGGGCTCCTCCTCGCCTACTCCCTCGGCCTCGGCGCGCCCTTCTTCCTCTCGTCGGTCGCCCTCGGGGGCTTCCTGCGGTTCTTCCGGCGCTACCGGCCGCTGATCCCGGTGGTGGAGCGCGCGGCCGGCGTGCTGCTGGTGGTGGTGGGCATCCTCGTCCTCACCAACTACTACGCGGTGCTCAACGCCTTCGCGCTGGGCCTGACGCCGGAGTGGCTGCTCCGGCGGCTCTAGCCGCCTCCGGCCTCCTCGCCCAGCACCCGCTCCGCCGTCTCCATCAGCGTCTCGCCGAGGGTGGGGTGGGCGTGGATCGTCACGGCCAGGTCCTCGGCGAGGGCGGCCGTCTCCACGGCCAGCGCGGCCTCGTTGATCAGCTCGCCCGCCCCCGGCCCCACCAGCCCCACGCCGAGGATGCGGCCGGACTCGGCGTCGGCCACGAGCTTGGTGAGGCCGTCGGCGCGGCCCAGCGTGGCGGCGCGGCCCGAGGCGCCCCACGGCATCCGCCTGATCGTCACCGCCCGCCCCGCCGCCGCCGCCGCCGCCTCGGTGAGGCCGACCCACGCGACCTCCGGGTCGGTGAAGACCACGGCCGGGACGGCGACGTTGTCGAAGGCGGCCGGCCGGCCCGCGATGGCCTCGGCCGCCACCTTGCCCTGGCGCATGGCGCGGTGGGCGAGCATGGGCTCGCCGGTGACGTCGCCGACGGCGTACAGGTGGGGATCGTGGGTGCGGCACCGCTCGTCCACGGCCACGACCCCGCGCGCGTCGGCCTCGACGCGGGTCCGCTCGAGCCCGAGGCCGGCGCTGGCCGGCTGGCGGCCCACCGCCACCAGCACGCGGTCGAAGGTCGCCGGGTCCTGGCCCTCGATGCGGGCCTCGACGGCCGAGCCCGTGTCGGCGAGCGCCGTCAGCTTGGCTCCCAGGTGGACGGCGGCGAAGAGCCGCTCCACCCGGCGCGCCAGGGGCTGGACGAGGTCGCGATCGACGCCGGGCAGGAGCCCGTCCAGGACCTCGACCAGCGCCACGCGGCTCCCGAGGGCGGCGTAGACGGTGCCGAGCTCGAGGCCGACGTAGCCCCCGCCGACCACGAGGAGCCGCTCGGGCACGTCGGGCACCTCGAGGGCGGCGCTGGAGTCCATCACCCGGGGGCTCTCGACGGCCACGCCGGGCAGGGTCGCCGGCGTCGAGCCAACGGCCACGACGGCGTGCCGGAAGCGGAGCGTCTGCGGCGTCTCCCCCTCGACGCGGATCGAGCGGGAGTCCTCGAACACGCCCCGGCCTCCGATCACCTCCACGCCCCTGGCCTTGGCGACGGCCCCGAGGCCCCGGGCGAGCTTGCCCACGACCCGCTCGCGCGTCCACGCCCGCAGCGGGTCCAGCGCGATGCGGGGGGCGCCGAACTCGACGCCGAACTCCCGCGCGCGCTCGGCCTCGCCCAGCACCGCCGCCACGTGGAGCAGGGCCTTGGAGGGGATGCAGCCCTCGTAGAGGCACGCCCCGCCCAGGCGGGCGCCCGCGTCCACGACCACCGTCTCGAGGCCGAGCTCCGCGCAGCGGAAGGCGGCCGAGTACCCGCCCGGCCCGCCGCCGACCACGGCGACGTCCACCTCGCGGACGAGGTCGCCCATCACCACGCGGCCGGCCCTCCCGTCACCACTCCCAGAGGAGCTGCTCGGGGGCCTCGAGGCGCCGGACGATGGCCTGGGCGAAGCGCGCCCCGTCGGCGCCGTCGGCCACGCGGTGGTCGAAGGTGAGGCTGAGCGGCAGGAGCAGCCGCGGCAGGATCTGGCCGTCCCGCACCACGGGCTCCAGGCGGGCGCGGGCCACGCCGAGGATCGCCACCTCCGGGTAGTTGATGATGGGGATGGCGGCGGTGCCCCCGAGGGCCCCGATGTTGGTGAGGGTGAAGGTGCCGCCGCGCAGGTCCTCGAGCGTGGCCTTGCCCGCGCGGACCCGCTGGGCGAGGTCGACCAGCTCCCGCGCCAGCTCCAGCACCGGCTTCTGGTCCGCGTGGCGGATCACCGGCACGATCAGGCCGCGCTCGGTGGCGACGGCGACGCCGAGGTGGTGGTAGCGCTTGCGGATGAGCTCGCCCGCCCGTGCGTCCAGGCTCGCGTTGAACTGCGGGTGCTCGCGCAGGGCCAGCGCGGCCGCCTTCAAGAGGAAGCTCGTGAGCGTCAGCGTGACGCCGCGCTCGCGGGCGGCCTCGAGGCTCCGGGCGATCAGGGCGTCGAGGTCGGTGATGTCCGCCCGGTCGAAGTGGGTCACGTGGGGCACGAGAGCGGCCGACAGCGCCATGCGCTCGGCGATGGTCCGGCGGAGGTGACTGAGGGGCACCCGCTCGATGGGCCCCCACTGCTCGAAGCGCGGCAGCGGGGGCGGCTCCGCGCCCGGCTGGGCCAGCGGCCGCGCCTCCCCCGCCTCCCGCTCGGCGGGGCCGGGGGCGGCGGGGACGGCGGCGTCGCCGCCCGCGCTGGCCCGCACGTCCTCGGCCGTCACGCGGCCGCCGGGCCCGCTGCCGGTGACCGCCCGCAGGTCGACCCCGAGCTCGCGGGCGAGCCGGCGGGTGGCGGGCGTGGCGGGCACGGGCCCGGCATCGTCACGCCGGGCCGGCGGCGCGGCGGGGGCCGCCGGGGGGGCCGCCGGCTCGGCCCGCCCACGCCGGGCGCCGCCGGCGGGGCCGGCGGCGGCGGGGGCCGCCGGGGCGGGGCGGGCGTCCCGGGGGCCCGGCTGATCGCCGTCCGCGAAGGTGACGAGAGCGGTGCCCACCTTCACGGACTGGCCGGGGCGGACGTGCACGCGCTCCACGCGCCCGCCGAACGGCGAGGGGATCTCGACCCGCGCCTTGTCCGTCTCGACCTCGAGGAGCGGATCGTCCTCCCGCACCACCTGGCCCTCGGTGACGAGGACCTGGACGATCTCGGCCTCGGTCAGGCCCTCCCCGAGGTCGGGCAGGACGAAGGCGCGGGCCATGGGGGCGGGCTCAGTAGGCCAGGGTCTCGCGGGCGGCGGCCAGCACGCGCTCCGCGTCGGGCACGTGACCCTTCTCCCGGGCGAAGCCCACGAACGAGACGTCGGAGGCGGTCACGCGCCGTATGGGGGCCTCGAGGGAGAGGAAGGCGCCCTCCATGATGCTCGCGGCGATCTCCGCTCCGGGGCCGAAGCTGCGCGTCGCCTCGTGGACCACGACCGCGCGCCCGGTCTTGGCGACGGAGGCGGCCAGGGCCTCGCGGTCGAGCGGCGACAGCGTGAGCAGGTCGATGACCTCGGCGTCGACCCCGTCCTCCTCCCGGAGGCGGTCGGCCGCCTCCAGGCACACGCGGAGCATGGCCCCGTAGCCCACCAGCGTGAGGCCGCGCCCGTCGCGCACCACCCGGGCCCGGCCGATGGGCAGCACCTCGGGCTCCTCGGGCACCTCCTCGCGGGCGGCGTGGTAGAGGGCCTTGTGCTCGAAGAAGACCACGGGGTCCGGGTCCCGGATGGCCGCCGCCAGCAGCGCGCGCGCGTTGCGGGGCCCCGAGGGGACGACCATCTTGAGGCCGGGGACGTGGGCGTAGAACTGCTCCTCGCTCTCGGTGTGGTGCTCGAGGGCCCGCACGCCGCCGCCGAAGGGCATGCGGATGACGAGGGCGCAGCCGAAGCGGCCCTGGCTGCGCTGACGGTAGCGGGCGGCGTGGTTCTCGATCTGGTGGAAGCACTGGAAGGCGAAGCCCGAGAACTGGATCTCGCACACGGGCTTGAGCCCGGCCAGCGCCATCCCCACCGAGGCGCCCACGATGCCGGCCTCGGCCAGCGGGCTGTCGATGACGCGGCGGGCCCCGAACTTCCGGTGCAGGTCCTCGGTGACGCGGAACACCCCGCCGTCCACGCCCACGTCCTCGCCGATCACGAGGACGTCCGGGTCGCGCTCCATCTCCTCGGTGAGGGCGAGGTTGAGGGCGCGGACCGTGTTCAGCTTCGCCATCGGCTCCGCTCGCGCTGGCCCCGCATGGGGGGCGAGGGCGGGGAGGCGGCCGCGCCGCCGGACCGGCCGCCCCCCCCGGCCAGACGCGCCGCCGCCTCCGCCCGCTGGGCGGCCAGATGGGGCGGGACCTCCGCGTAGACGTGGTCGAAGGCGGTCAGCGGGTCGGGGGGGGCGGCCGCCTCGAAGGCGGCGACGCCGCGGGCGATCTCCTCGTCGACGCCCGCCTCGACGTCGGCCTCGAGCAGGTTCTTCTTCTCCAGGTAGCCGCGCAGCCGCGTCAGCGGATCCTTCCGCTCCCACGCCCGCACCTCCTCGTCGCTGCGGTAGCGAGTGGGGTCGTCGGCCGTCGTGTGCACGCCGAGCCGGTAGGTCACGCACTCGATGAGCGTCGGCCCGTCGCCCGCGCGGGCCCGCTCGACCGCCTCCCGGCTGGCCGCGTAGACGGCGAGGAGGTCGTTGCCGTCCACCTGCAGGCCGGGCATGCCGTAGGCCAGCGCCTTCTGGGCCAGCGTGCGGGAGTGGGTCTGCTTCTTGAGGGGCACCGAGATCGCCCACTGGTTGTTCTGGACCACGAACACCACCGGCACGTGCCAGACGCCCGCGAAGTTCAGGGCCTCGTGGAAGTCGCCCTCGGAGGTGGCGCCGTCGCCGCAGTAGGCCATGACCGCCGCGTCCTCGCCCTTGTAGCGGGCGGCGTAGGCGAGGCCCACCGCGTGGGGGAGCTGGGTCGCCACCGGGATGCACACGGGCAGGTCGCGCTGGTCGGGGGCCGGTTGCCCCCCCTCGAGGTGGCCGGCGTAGAAGCGCAGGAGCTGCTCGATGGGCCAGCCGCGCCACAGCATCGCCGCCGTCTCGCGGAAGGACGGCACCATCCAGTCGGCAGGGCGCAGCAGGGCGACGCTGCCGATCTGGGAGGCCTCCTGGCCCTTGATGGGGGCGAAGGTGCCGAGGCGGCCCTGCCGCTGCAGCCGCACCATGCGCTCGTCCAGCCGGCGGCCCAGGACCATGGCCCGGTACATGGCGCGGAGCGCGTCGGGCGCGATGTCGGGCTCGAGGGCCGTGTCCAGGTTGCCGTCGGCGTCCAGGATGGACAGGTACTCGACGTGGTGTCTCGGCGTGATGGGAGTCCTCGGCATGGGGCCGCCCGTCGGGCCCCATTCTACCCCGGGCGCGCTTCTCCCCGAGGAAGAATGCGGGTATGCTCGCGCGCATGCGCGTCCGGGTCCGCGTGCCCGCCACCTCCGCGAACCTCGGACCGGGCTTCGACGCGCTCGGCCTCGCCCTCGGGCTCCACAACGAGGCGTGGCTGGAGGACGACGACCGCGTCCGCGTGACGCTGGAGGGCGAGGGGGCGGGCCGGCTGCCCGCCGACGGGGCCAACGTGGTCGCGCGGGGAGCCCGCCTCGCCTTCGAGGCGGCCGGCCGCCCCTTCCGGGGGGCGCGCATCCGCTGCGTGAACCGCATCCCGCTCGCCCGCGGCCTCGGCTCCAGCGCCGCCGCCTGGCTCCTCGGGCTCGTGGGCGGCAACGCGCTCCTGGGCGAGCCGCTCGACCGCGACGCGATCCTGGCCCTGGCCACGCGGGCCGAGGGGCACCCCGACAACGTGGCGGCGGCGCTCCTGGGCGGGCTCACCGTCGCCTGCGTGGACGGCGAGCGCGTCGTGGCCGTGGCCGTCGCCGTGCGGCCGGCCGTCCGCTTCGTGGCCCTGGTGCCGGAGACGGAGAGCGCCACCGCCGAGGCCCGGGCCGTGCTCCCCGAGCGCGTGCCGCTCGCGGACGCCGTCTTCAACGTGCAGCGGGTCGGCCTGCTGCTGGCCGCCGTCGGCGCCGGGCGCGCCGACCTCCTGGCGGCGGCGATGCACGACCGGCTGCACCAGCCGTACCGGCGGCGGCTGTTCCCGTGGATGGACGCGGTGGCGACGGCCGCGCGCGAGGCGGGGGCCCTCGGCTGCGTGCTGTCGGGCGCCGGCCCCGCCCTCCTCGCGGCCACCGCCGGGCCCCCGGAGCCCGTGGCCCGGGCCATGGAGCAGGCGCTGGCCGCGGCCGGGGTCGGCGGGCGCGCGGCGGCGCTGGCCGTGGACGAGGCGGGCGCCCGCTGGGAGCGGGACGCGTCGCCGCGTGACGCTCCCGCGCCTTGACTGCCGCTCGGAGCGAGCGGTAGGATGGCCGCAACGAGCAAGCGAGGCGCGCGTGATCAAGAGTGACCGCTGGATCCGCAAGATGGCGCTCGAGCAGGGCATGATCAAGCCCTTCGAGGATCGGCAGGTCCGCGCCGGCGTCATCTCCTTCGGGCTGTCGTCCTACGGGTACGACATCCGCATCTCCGACGAGTTCAAGATCTTCACCAACATCAACACGACCATCGTGGACCCGAAGAGCTTCGACCCGCGGTCCTTCGTGGACTCGCCGGGGCCGGTGTGCGTGATCCCGCCCAACTCCTTCGCGCTCGGTCGCTCGGTCGAGTACTTCCGGATCCCCCGCACCGTGCTCACGATCTGCGTGGGCAAGTCGACCTACGCGCGCTGCGGGATCATCGTGAACGTGACGCCGTTCGAGCCGGAGTGGGAAGGGTACGTGACGCTCGAGATCAGCAACACGACCCCGCTGCCGGCCAAGATCTACGCCAACGAGGGCATCGCCCAGGTGCTGTTCTTCGAATCCGACGAGCCCTGCCAGACGTCCTACGCGGACCGGCAGGGGAAGTACCAGGGCCAGCAGGGTATCGTCCTGCCCACGGTCTAGCGGCCCGGCGGCCCCGCTTCCGGGGGCCAGGAGGTGACCACCCATGGCTGAGCAGAAGAAGAAGGAGACGAGACCGAGCAAGCCGCCCGACGCGGAGGAGCCGGGATCGGGCAGCCCGTCCCTGGCCAAGAAGGGCAAGAAGCTGAAGGAGGAGCTGGACAACCTCCTGGACGAGATCGACGAGATCCTGGAGGAGAACGCCGAGGAGTTCGTCAAGAGCTACGTCCAGCGGGGCGGGCAGTAGCCGGCCCGGCCGGGAGGTCGAGGATGCCCATCTACGAGTACGCGTGCCAGGAGTGCGAGACGCACTTCGAGAAGCTCGTCCAGGGATCGGTGTCCGTGTCGTGCCCGACCTGCCAGGGCTCCCGCGTCAACCGGCTGATCTCGATGGTGGGCGTGCGGACGCAGGCCGGCTCCGCCCCGGCGGCGGCCGGGGGCGCCTGCTGCGGCGGCGGCTGCGCCTGCCACTGAGGACCGTCGCCGGTCCGCGGCCGGCCGGCGCTGAGCCGGCGGCCGCCGGCCGGCGTCGCTTTACACCGCCCGCCGCGCCCCCTATACTCGCTGCGTGGATCTCCGGCAGCTCGAGATCTTCGTCAAGGTCGCCGAGTTCGGGTCGTTCTCCCGAGCGGCCGAGTCGCTGCACCTGACGCAGCCCACCGTGTCCGAGCACATCCGCACGCTGGAGGAGGAGCTGGGGGTCCGCCTGCTCGACCGGCTCGGCCGCGGCGCCGCCGCCACGCCGGCTGGCCAGCTGCTGCTCGGGTACGCCACCCGCGTCCTGGCCCTGGCCCGGGAGGCGCGGCAGGCGGTGGACCGCTTCCAGGGGCGGATGAGCGGCGACCTCGCGGTGGGCGCGAGCAGCATCCCGGGCGAGTACATCCTGCCCGCCCTCATCGGGCGCTTCAAGGAGAAGTACCCGGACATCTCCATCGCGCTCCTGATCGGCGACAGCCGCTCGGCGGTGGACTGGGTCATGGAGGGGCGGGTCGAGCTCGGCGTGGTGGGACAGCCGCTGACGCGGCGGGGGGTCGAGTACCGCGAGCTGATGCCGGACGAGGTGGTGCTGGTCGTCCCCGCCGCCCATCCGTGGGCCGGCCGGGCCTCGGTCGCCCTCGAGGATCTGGTCGCCGAGCCCCTGATCGTGCGGGAGCGGGGCTCCGGGACGCGCGCGGCGTTCGAGCAGGCGCTGGCCGAGGCGGGGAAGGACCTCGGCGGCTTCCGCATCGTGGCCGAGATGGGCGCGACCCAGGCCATCAAGCAGGCCATCCGGGCCGGCGTCGGCGTCTCGGTGATGTCGCGCCGGGCCGTGGAGGACGAGTGCAGGGCCCGCGCGGTGGCGTGCCTGCAGGTGGACGGCCTGAAGCTCGCCCGCTCGTTCTACCTGGCCACGCACCGGGAGCGCAGCCGCTCGCCGCTCGGCGAGGCCTTCCGCGCCTTCCTGGAGGCCGAGGCGTCCTGACGCCGCCGGCGGGGACGAATCCGCCCCGCCGCCGCCCGCATCCTAACGCCGCGGGGACTCCGAGCGACACCGCCATGGACACCAAGACCAGCGCACCCGCCACCGGCACCGAGGTCCGGCTCACGAGCTACGCGAGCTGCGCCGGCTGAGCCTCCAAGATGGCTCCTGGAGATCTCCAGGAGGTGCTGGCGGGGCTCCGGGGGCAGGCGCCGGATCCCGCCCTCCTGGTGGGCCTGGGCGCGATCGACGACGCCGCCGTCTACCGGCTGACGGACGACGTCGCCATCGTGCAGACGGTGGACTTCTTCCCCCCCATCGTGGACGACCCCTACCTCTACGGGGCCATCGCGGCCGCCAACGCCATGTCCGACGTGTACGCGATGGGGGGCCGGGTGCTGTTCGCGCTGAACGTGGCCGGGTTCCCGCGCGAGATGGCCAAGACCGTGATCGCGGCCATCTTCCAGGGCGGGGCGGACAAGGTGCGCGAGGCCGGGGGGGTGATCGCGGGCGGCCACACGGTGGTGGACGCCGAGCCGAAGTACGGCCTGTGCGTGACCGGGCGCATGCATCCGGCGCGCGTGCTCCGCAAGGGCGGCCTCCGGCCGGGCCAGCGCGTGTTCCTCACCAAGCCCCTCGGGACCGGCGTGGTCGCCACCGCCGCCAAGGACGGGGCCTGCGACCCGCCCGTGCTCGCCGAGGCCGTGGCCAGCATGGTGCGGCTCAACCGCGGGGCGGGGGAGGCGGCCGTCGAGGCGGGCGCCACCGGCGCCACCGACATCACCGGCTTCGGCCTCCTGGGCCACGCCGCCGAGATGGTCGAGGGCGCGGGCGCCGGGCTCCGCCTGCGGGCCTCGGCCCTGCCGCTCCTGTCCGGGGCGCTTGGCCTGGCCGGCGAGGGGCGCTGGAGCGGGGGCATGAAGCGCAACCGCCGCCACCTCGAGCACACCCTGGGCGCCGAGCGACTGCGCATCGAGCCGGGCCTGCCGGAGGCGCTCCAGGGGCTCCTGTTCGAGTCGGAGACCTCGGGGGGGCTCCTGATCGGGGTGTCGCCCGAGGGAGCCGAGGTCCTGCGCCGGGCGCTCGATCGCCGCGGTGAGCCGTGCTGGGAGATCGGCGCGGTGGTGGCCGAGCCCCGGATCCTCGTCGAGCCGTAGTCGCCGCCCGCCGAGCGAGGACGCCCTGGACCTGCCGACGCGACTAGCCGCGGTCGCGGACGCCGGGGCGGGAGAGGAAGGCGGCGAGCCGCTGGCGCAGCTCGGGCGGGAGCGTGGTCTCTCGCAGGCGCCGGGCGGCGCCCACCGTGCCCCTGTAGGTATTCACGAAGGCCACGCACGGCGAGCAGCCCTCGAGGTGCCACTCCAGGAGCTCCGCCTGGTCCTTCGGGAGGGCGCCGTCCACGTAGTCGGCGAGCAGGTCCATGCACTCCCGGCAGCCGATGTCCGAGGCTTCGTCCCTGGGCGTCATCAGTCCTGTGAGCCCCTTCCCGGGCTGAACAGTAGCACAGGCGAGGCGGCGGAGCCACGAATTGCCGCCCCGCGCGCGCGCCGACCCCGCTAGCGGCATGGTCGCCGCCCGCGTGGCGCTGCTCACGCCGTTCGCGCTGCCGACGCTCCGGGGCAACGCCATCACCGTCGGGCGCATCGCGCGCGGCCTCGACGCGCGGGGCGTCGCGGTGCGCGTCTTCGACCTGTCGGCGGACCCGCCGCGCCGGCTCGAGGCGGCGCTCCGGGCCTACGCGCCGACGCTGGTCCACGCCTTCCACGCCTACCGCTCGGGACCCCTGGCGCTGCGCGCGGCCCGCCGGGCCGGGGTGCCGCTGGTCGTCACCGTCACCGGCACCGACGTCAACCACGACATCGGCGATCCCGCCCGCGCCCGCGTGGTGTCCGGCGTCCTCTCCGGCGCGACCGCCGTCACGGTCTTCCACGAGTCCATGGCCGAGCGTATCCGCGCGGCGCTGCCGGGCGTCGCCTGCCGGATCGCGGTGGTCCCCCAGAGCGTCGCCTTCGACGTCGACGCGACGGAGGCGCCGGCCGGCGCGCCCGCTCACGACGACGGACGTCCCCCCGGGCCCGTCGTCCTGTTCCCCGGCGGGATCCGGCCCGTCAAGAACCCGCGCTTCTCCCTCCGCCCGCTCGAGCGCCTGCGAGAGCGGCACCCGACGCTGGCCCTGGTCTACGCCGGGCCCGTCCTCGACGCCGAGGAGGGCCGGGCCCTGGCCGAGGCGCTCGCGACGCGCCCGTGGGCGCGCCACCTGGGCGAGGTGCCCCACGTCCGCATGCGCGCCCTCTACCTGGCGTCCGACGTGGTCCTGAACTGCTCCACCTCCGAAGGGGGCATGGCCAACTCGGTGCTGGAGGCCCTCGAGCTGGGACGGGCCGTGCTCGCCTCGGCCATCGAGGGCAATCGATCGCTGGTGCAGGAGGGCGTCACCGGGCTGCTCTACGCGTCGGAGGAGGAGTTCGGGCGCCAGGCCGCCCGGCTCCTGGCCGACGAGAGCCTGCGCCGACGGCTCGGCGAGGCGGGGCGGCGGCTGGTGCGCTCCGCCTTCGCGCCCGAGCGGGAGCTGGAGGGCTACGAGCGCGTGTATGCCCAGGTCGGAGGCACCGCGCGCCGCCCCGGCGCCTGAGCGCGCCCCCTCGCCGGCCCGCCGCGTCCGCCGACGGGCCCCCGCGACCCGCCGCCGGGCTCGTCAGGAATTGACGGCGCTTGACGGGACCCCTATGATGGGACCACCGCGGTCGCCGAATCGTCCTCGGATCCGAAAGGAGACGCGCATGACCGAGTCTCCCACGTCGCCCACGCAGGAGCAGCGGGCGAAGGAGTTCATCACCGCCTTCGAGTCCCTTCGCGCCGAGGTCCGCAAGGTGATCGTGGGCCACGACGAGGTCATCAACCACGTCCTCTACAGCCTGTTCGCGGGCGGGCACGTGCTGCTGGAAGGGGTGCCGGGTCTCGGCAAGACGCTGCTGATCAAGACGCTGGCCGAGAGCCTCGACCTGACCTTCTCGCGCATCCAGTTCACGCCCGACCTGATGCCCGGCGACATCATCGGGACCAACATCATCGTCGAGGACGCCGAGGGCCGGAAGCACTTCCAGTTCCAGCGCGGGCCCATCTTCGGGCACATCCTCCTGGCCGACGAGGTCAACCGCGCCACGCCCAAGACGCAGTCGGCGCTGCTCGAGGGCATGCAGGAGGGCGGGGTGACCGTGTCCGGCGTGGCCCACCCCCTGCCGTCGCCGTTCTTCGTGCTGGCCACCCAGAACCCCATCGAGATGGAGGGCACCTACCCCCTCCCCGAGGCGCAGCTCGACCGCTTCATCTTCAAGCTCCGGGTGCGCTATCCCGCCCTCGACGAGCTGGTGGAGATCATCGAGCGCACCACCCACGCGCGGGAGGTCGCCGTGCGGCGGGTGATGACGGGGCCGCAGGTGCTCGGCTTCCGGGATCTGGTGCGCGAGGTGCCGATCGCGAGCCACGTGCGCGAGCTGGCCTCGCTCATCGTGCTGGCGACCCACCCGGGCTGGGAGCGGGCCCCCGACGCCACGCGGCGCTACGTGCGCTACGGGGCTAGCCCGCGGGGGGCCCAGGCGCTCGTGCTCGGGGCGAAGGTGCGGGCGCTCGCCGAGGGTCGCTACAACGTCAGCGTGGAGGATCTCCGGGCGCTGGCCCTGCCGGCGCTCCGCCATCGCCTCATTCTGAACTTCGAGGGGGAGGCCGAGGGCGTCGACGTGGACCGGCTCGTCGAGCAGCTGGTCGGCGAGGCCGAGCGCCAGGCCGGGGCGGAGAAGGAGACCTTCATCCGGTAGGACGCGGGCCGGCGCGCGCGTCGGCCGCGGCAGCGTCCGTCACGAGAGAAGAGGGGTGACCGATGCCCGACGTCCAGGATCTGGAGCGGCTGGTCGCGGAGGTGGCTCGGCAGGTACGGTTCCGGCGCGCCGAGCACTACGGTCTGCGCGGACTGCTGTGGGGCGCGCTCGCCTCGCTCGGGCCGCTCCTGGCCAAGGAGTACCTGAGCGCGATCGCCCTCCCGCTCGCGGGGGGGCTCCTGCTCCTGGGCGGCCTCGTCGGCGCGCTGTGGGGCGTGGTGCTCGCCCTGCCCGCGCGTGACGCCGCCCGGCTCGCCGACCGCGGCCACGGCCTCCAGGACCGGATCGCGACCGCGCTCGAGTGGGCGCGCCGCCCCGACCGCACGCCCGTCGTCGACGCGCTCCTGTCCGACGCGGTGGCCCGGGCCCGGGCCCTGCCCGCCAAGCGCGTGGTGCCGCGCCGGCTGCCGCGCGAGGCGCGGCTCCTGCCGCTGCCCCTGGGCGCGGCGGTGGTGCTGGCCCTGGCCCCGCCGATCCCGCTGCCCGAGGCCAGCCTGCCCAGCTTCTCCGTCGCGCGCGAGGAGGACGAGGACAAGCCCAAGGAGCGGGCGGGGGCCCTCGAGACCTCCGAGCGCCAGAAGGCGAGCCGGCGCGATCAGGTCCCGCGCGCCGAGGTGCAGGATCGCCTGGCCGTGCCGCGGGTCGGGGGCGGGGGGACGAGCCAGCCCGGGGACCTGTCGGCGGTGTTCAAGGACACCGCGCTGAGCGGCCAGGCCCCCGACTTCAACTCCTTCCTGCGGCAGGGCGACGACCGGATCCGGATGCTCGGCCAGGCGGACCGCCTGCCCGACCTGCAGTCGGACTTCACGGGGAGCCAGCGGAAGATCGTCTTCCAGAAGGCCAAGGCCCTGCGGGGGGGCCTGAACCCGAACCAGGTCTCGCCCGAGAAGCTGCGCGAGCTCTTGCAGGAGATGGAGCGCCTCGGGCGTCGGGGCGGGCCGAGCGGCGGGGGCTGGGGCGGCGACGTCTTCGAGGGCATGGAGGCGCTCGAGGGCGGACAGACGGACAAGGCCATGGAGGCCATGGAGCGGGCGCTCGCCAAGATGCGGGCCATGGAGGATCGGGGCCGCGACGGCAAGTCCCTGCGCGGCGGTCGCGAGAGCGAGCGGCGCGGCGCCGACCGGGGCCGGGGCCGCGGGGGCCAGCAGGGGGCCACCGGGGACGACCCCGACTTCGGCGAGGGCGAGGGGTTCCTCCCCGGGCGCGGCCGGAGCCAGTCCCCGAAGGGGGACGCCACCCATCGCCTGCGCGGCAATCCCTACGACTCCGGCGTGGAGGGACAGGCCCGGCCGGGGACCAAGGAGGGCATCGACACCAACATGGTCGGCCGGGGGTCCCACATGCCGTCGCGGCTCGCCTACCTCGGCGTGCTGGGGCAGTACCGGAAGATGATGGAGGAGGCCATCGCGCGGGAGCAGGTGCCCCGCGACTTCCAGGCCCAGGTGAAGGAGTACTTCCAGTCGCTGGACGAGAAGTAGCGCGGTGCCCACGACCCGGCCCGGCCAGGACCTCCTGTCCGCCGACTTCCTCGCCCAGCTCGAGCGCCTGGCGCTGGTCTCCCGCCGGGTCTTCCGGGGCCGGGTGAAGGGGGAGCGCAAGAGCCCGCGCAAGGGCAGCAGCGTCGAGTTCTCCGACTACCGTCCCTACGGCGTCGGCGACGACATCCGCTACGTGGACTGGAACGTGTTCGCCCGCCTCGACCGCCTGTACCTCAAGCTGTTCGTGGACGAGGAGGATCTCTGCCTGCACCTGCTCGTCGACGCCTCCGCCTCCATGGAGTACGGGCGGCCGACCAAGCTCGTCTACGCGACGCGGCTCGCCACCGCCCTCGCCTACGTCGGCCTCATGAACTACGAGCGGGTGGGCGTCGCCGTCGTGCGCGAGGGGATCGCCGAGGGCTGGACGACGGCCCGGGGCCGCGGCCAGGTGTTCCCGGTCATGGAGTTCCTGAGCCGCGTGCGCCCCTCGGGCCGCACCGCGCTGTCCGAGGGGCTGGCCGCCTACGCCCTCCGCTCCAAGGAGGCGGGGCTGGCCGTGGTGGTCTCCGACCTCCTGGACCCGGCCGGGCACGAGCGCGGCCTCAAGGCGCTGCTCGAGCGGCGGTTCGACGTGCACGTCATCCACGTGCTCGCCGCCGACGAGATGTCCCCGAGCTTCGGGGGCGACCTGCGCCTGGCCGACGCCGAGACGGGTGAGCTGCGGGACCTCACGCTGGACGCCGAGGCCATGCGCACCTACCGGCAGCGCCTGCGGGAGTTCCTGGAGCGGGCCGAGCAGTTCTGCCGGGGCCGCGAGATCGGCTACCACCGCGTGATGACGGACACCCCCGTCGAGCAGTTCGTGCTCGGCCAGCTCAAGGGCCTCCTGGTCGCATGAGCTTCCTGTCCCCGCTCGCCCTGCTCCTGGGCACGCTGGCCCTGCCCCTCCTGCTGCTCTACTTCCTCAAGGTGCGCCGCCAGCAGCGGACGGTGTCGAGCCTGCTCCTCTGGGACCCCGCCCTCCGGGACCGGGAGGCGTCGGCGTTCTTCCAGCGGCTGCAGCGGGACCCGCTGCTCATCCTCCAGCTCCTCGCCCTGATCGCCCTGACGGTGGCCCTGGCCCGGCCGGCCATGACGGTGATGGGCCACGGGGCCAAGCGCGTCGCCCTCGTGCTCGACACCTCGGCCTCCATGAAGGCCACCGACGTGTCGCCCTCGCGCTTCGGCCAGACCCAGCGCGAGGCCCTCGGCCTCGTGCGGCGGCTCGGCGAGGGCGCCGAGGTGATGGTGATCGAGGCCGGTGTCCAGCCGCGGGTGGTGGTGCCGTTCACGCGCGACCACGAGCAGGTGGCGGCGCGGATCCGCAGCCTCGGGGCCCGGGACCTCCCGGACCGGGTGGCGGAGGGCCTGCGGACGGCGCGCGCGCTGGTGGGCCAGGACCCGCGGGCCGAGATCCACGTGTTCACCGACGGGGCGCGGCCGGCCGCGCTCCAGGCCCAGGGCGACGACCATCGGGTGCGGTGGGTGGGGGCCGGCCGGCGCGCCAACAACGTGGGCATCACGAACCTCGCGGTGCGGCGCAACTACGCCGGCACCTACAAGTCGCAGGCCTTCCTGTCGGTGGCGAACTTCTCGACGGAGCCCCGCACGTTCTCGCTCACCCTCACCCTGAACGGCGAGCCCCTGGCCGAGAAGACGCTCACCCTGGAGCCCCAGGTGCGCCGGGCGGTGGTCGTGCCCTTCTCCGACCAGGACGGGGGCGTGGTGCGCGCGCGCCTGGACGTGGCCGACGACCTCGAGGCCGACAACGCGGCGTACGCGGTGATCCCGCCGCCCCGCGCCATCTCGGTGCTGCTGGTGAGCGCGGGCAACCTGTTCCTCGAGAAGGCCCTCCGGAGCGATCCCCAGGTCACCCTGGAGGTCCGCGCCCCCGACGCCTACAAGGGCGGCATGGAGGGCTTCGACGTGGTGGTGCTGGACGCCGCCGCGCCGGCGCGCCTGGGCGAGGGGCGCTTCGTCCTCGTGAACACGGCGCCGCCCGACGTCCCGCTGGAGGTGCTGGGGCGGCTCGAGAACCCCATCATCATGGACTGGGACCGGGCGCACCCCATCATGCGCCAGGTCGACTTCGCCAAGATGGCCATCGAGGACGCGCTGCGCGTGCGCCCGCTCGCCGCCGGCAAGACCCTGGTGGAGGCGGTGGGCGGCCCGCTCATCTACGCCCTGGAGGAGCGCGAGCGCAAGGCCGTCTTCTTCGGCTTCGACCTGTTCAAGAGCGACTTCCCGCTGCGGGTGGCCTTCCCCCTCATGCTCTCCCGGAGCCTCCGGTGGCTGCATCCGGCCGGCCTCGACCAGTCGAGCCTGGCCCTGCGGACGGGCCAGCCGATCCTCCTGCCGGTGGAGCACGGGGTGACGACGGCCACCGTGGTCACCCCCTCCGGCCGGCGCGTGAAGGCCCAGGTGACCCGGGGCGTGGCGAGCTTCGCCGAGACCGACGAGGTCGGCGTCTACACGGTGGCCACGGCCCGGGGCGAGACGCGGGTGGCGGTGAACCTGATGAGCGCCGACGAGTCGGACCTCGCCCCGTCCCCGCTGCCGGCCTACGTGGAGGGGGCGCGGGCGGAGGCGGCGCCGATCTCGCTCCAGCGCGAGCTCTGGCCGTACCTGGCCGTCCTCGCCCTCGCCCTGCTCCTGCTGGAGGGGGCGCTCTACTGGCGCCGCCAGACGGGCGGGCGCCTGGCCCTGCCCGGCAACCCGGGCGATCGGTGGGCCCTCGGGCTCCGGTGCGCGCTCCTGGCGCTGGTGCTGCTGTCCCTGGTCAAGCCCACGGTGCCGCGCTGGGTGGACCGGCTCAACGTCATGTTCCTGCTGGACCTGTCCGACAGCGTGAGCCTCGCGGCGCGGGAGAACGCCTACCGCTTCGCCGCCCAGTCGGTGTCGGGCATGCGCCCCGGCGACCGGGTGGGCCTCATCGCCTTCGGGGAGAGCGCGGTGGTGGACCAGGCCCTCCGCCCCGTCCCGCGGATCGACCGGCCGACGGCCGGCGTGGGCGGCCGACAGACCAACCTGGCCCAGGCCCTCCAGCTCGGGCTGGCGACCACGCCGGCCGGCCACGCCAACCGCTTCGTGCTGCTCACGGACGGCCGCCAGAACTCGGGCAACGTGCTGGCCGTGGCCCAGGCGGCCAAGGACGCCGGGGCCGACATCTACTACGTGCCGGCCCCGCTCACGTTCCCCCAGGAGGTGGTCGTCGAGTCCCTCGTGCTGCCGCACGAGGTGAAGTTCGGCGAGCCCTTCCAGGCCAAGGTGGTGGCGTGGAGCCAGGCCGACACGCAGGGGCGGCTGTCCCTGTACCGGAACGGCGAGTTCCTGGGCTCCCAGGTGGTGCGGCTGGCCGCGGGCAAGAACGTCTACAGCTACCGCCAGTCGCTGGAGCAGAGCGGCATCCACGTGTACCAGGCGGCGGTGGAGGTCAACGGGGACACCATCGAGGAGAACAACCGGGCCGTCGGGACGGTGGTCGTGCGCGGCCGCCCCCAGGTCCTCCTGGCCGAGAAGCACCGCGACCAGGCCCAGGCGCTCGCGGCGGCCCTGCGCTCCCAGCACGTGGACGTCACGGTGGTGGAGCCCGATCGGATCCCCCGGGACGTGGCCGGGCTCACGAAGTACGACGGCCTGATCCTGTCCAACGTGTCCTCACTCAAGCTCACCAAGCGGCAGATGGAGCACATCCGGGACTACGTGCGGGACCACGGCGGCGGCCTCATCATGATCGGGGGCGAGGACAGCTTCGGCCTCGGCGGCTACTACCGGACGCCGATCGAGGAGGCGCTGCCCGTCACGATGGAGGTCAAGCAGAAGATCGAGATCCCGAGCCTGGCCGTGGTGCTGTCCATCGACCGCTCCGGCTCCATGGCCATGACCACCGGCGACGAGCGCGTCACCAAGCTGGACATCGCCAAGGAGGCCTCCCACCTCGTGGTCGAGCTGCTCGACGAGCGGAACGAGGTCGGGGTGATGAGCTGGGACACGGAGTTCATCTGGGACGCCCCCCTGCGGCCGGCCCGGGACAAGCAGGCGATCCACCGGTCCATCGCCACCATCAAGGCTGGCGGCGGCACCGACGGGTACCCGGCCATCAAGGAGTCCTACCAGATCCTCTACGACCGGCCGGCCCTGCTCAAGCACGTGATCTTCCTCTCCGACGGCCAGATGACCCGGGGCGACTTCGCCGGGCTCCTGCGCCGCATGTCCAAGGACAAGATCACCGTGTCCACGGTGGCCATCGGCAAGGACGCCGACGTGCCGCTCATGGTGGACATCGCCAAGTGGGGCCGGGGGCGCTTCTACTACACCGAGGACGACACCACGATCCCGCGCATCTTCACGCTGGAGACCCAGCTGGCCTCCAAGGCCTCGCTGGTCGAGCAGCCCTTCAAGGCGGTGCCCTCCAGCGCGGGCCACGAGACCATCGCGGACATCGACTGGAAGCAGGCCCCGCCCCTGGGCGGCTACGTGGCCACCACGCTCAAGGGCACCGCGGACCTCGTGCTGATGACGCACCAGGAGGACCCGCTGCTGGCCGGATGGCGCTACGGCCTCGGCCGGGCGGTGGCCTTCACCTCCGACGCCAAGTCCAAGTGGGGCGTGCTGTGGGTGCGCTGGCCGGGCTTCAACAAGTTCTGGTCCCAGGTGACCCGCTGGACCCTGCGCACGGGGACCCGCAGCGACACGGTGGCCAGCGTCGCGCGGGCCGACGACGTGGGCGAGGTCCTGGTGGACGCGGTGGACGCCAAGGGCGAGTTCATCAACTTCCTGGACTCCCAGGTCGGGGTGGTGGCGCCCGACAAGCGGCGCACCGTGGTGGACCTGGAGCAGGTGGGTCCGGGCCAGTACCGGGGCCGCTTCCCCGCCGCCCAGGAGGGCGTGTACCTGGTCGGCATGGCCCAGCGCCAGGGCGAGCAGATGGTGGGGTCCCAGCTGGCCGGACTGGTGGTACCGTATGGCCAGGAGTTCCGCGACCTGGGGGTGGACGAGAACCTGCTCCGCGAGGTCTCGGAGCTGACCGGCGGGGGGGCGGTGGCGGCGCCCCGGGACGTGTTCGCGCTGAATCGTCACCGGTCCCGGTTGACGCTCGACCTGTGGCCCTGGCTGCTGGGAGCGGTGGCGGTGCTGCTGATCCCCGAGGTCGCTCTGCGCCGGTTGGGGCCGGGGGTCCTGGGGCAGTTCCGTGCGAGGCTCGCCGCCCGGCGCGGAGAAGGAGGGCCCGATGCGTCGTCGAGTTCCGCGTAGCGGCATCCTGGCCCTGGGCCTGGTCGTCTGCCTGGCGCCGCTGGCGCCGGCGCAGGCGCCGAGCAAGCCCCGCACCGTCCTGATCCTGCCCTTCGCCGGCGCCGAGCTGACCCGCGACGAGCAGTGGATCGGCGCCGGCGTCGCCGAGTCGCTGACGCTCGCCCTCGTGCAGGCCCCGGGCCTCGTGCAGATCGACGCGGGCCGGCTCAAGCACCTGCCGCAGCCCGAGGCCTGGGACGACCAGGCCGCGCTCCAGGCGACGCGGGCCCTCCGGGCCGACGTGGGGCTCTACGGGACGGTCAAGCGGGCGGGCACCGAGCTGGTCATCCTGCCGCGGTACGTCGAGCTCAAGGGGGACCGGGCCGAGCGGGTGACGCTCGACGCCCAGCCCGTGGCCGAGGGGGCGCTCCTCGATCGCTTCCGCGACCTGGCGCACGCCTACGTCCGCTCGCTCAAGGTGCCCGTCTCCGAGACCGAGCTGTCCCGCGTGCGCAAGTGGGCGAGCCCCACGACCTCGCTGCGCGCCTGGGAGGCCTACGTGCGGGGCCGGCTGGCCGTCATCCGGGGCGGCCAGGAAGCCAACGAGGCGGCCGTGGACGCGCTCAGCAAGTCCATCGAGGTCGACCCGCAGTTCGTGGCCGCCCAGTACGCGCTCGGCCTGGTGCACCAGGCCCTGGGCAACCGGTGGAAGGCGGCCGCCCAGTTCCGCGCCTCGACCCAGCTCGACCCCATGTACCCGGAGCCGTACAAGTCCCTCGGGGACCTCTTCGTGACCGCGCCCCGGCGGCTGTTCGACCAGGCCGTCGAGGCCTACGGCAACGCCATCGCGCTCCGGCCCTTCTACGCCGACGCCTGGGTGGGGCTGGGCGACGCCAAGGCCGCCAAGGGCGACGCGGACGGCGCGGTGGGGGCCTACCAGAAGGCGCTGGGCTTCAACCCCATCAACGCCAAGGTGCACGTGAGCCTGGGCAAGCTCTACTACACGGAGAAGAACCTCTACTACGAGTCCGTGAACGCCTACAAGCGGGCCATCGAGCTGGACCCCGGCCTGGTGGAGGCGCGCATGGGCCTGGCCGAGGTCTACGAGGACAAGGGGCTCTACCAGGAGGCCATCGCCGAGTACCGGACGGTGGTGGACGCGGACGCCAAGCACACCGGAGCCCTCTACAACCTGGCCCTCGTCTACGAGAAGGTCGACGCGCGCGAGTCCATCGTGCTGTGGGAGCGCTACATCGAGGTGGCGAGCCGTCTCCCCAGCGAGAAGGACTGGGTGGACGTGGCCAAGCTCCACCTGCGCAAGCTGAGGAGCCGGATCGAGAAGGACAACTGAGGGCCCGACCGGGTGGCCGCGGCCCCGGACGGACCCGTTCCCTCGCGCGTTCCCTCCGCTCGCCCCGACGCGTCGGCGCCCGCCGCCGACGGGCGGCCCCCCGAGGGGGCCCACGGGGCCGTGAGCGAGCTCCGGAAGGATCCGACCAAGGGCCGCTGGGTGCTCGTGCGGCGGCCGGGCCCGGAGGCCGCGGCCGGCGCCTGCCCCTTCTGCCCCGGGAACGAGGCCATGACCCCGCCCGAGATCGTGGCCTACCGGAAGGATGGCTCGGCCCCGGACGGGCCGGGCTGGACCGTGCGGGCGGTGCCCGAGGGGGAGCCGGCGTTCCGGATCGAGCTGGAGCTGGTCCGCGAGGGGGTCGGGCTCTACGACCGCATCGCGCCGCGAGGGGCCAGCGAGATCATCGTCGAGAGCCCCCGCCACGACGACGCCCCGGGCACGATGCCGGACGCCCAGTGGGAGCACGTCCTCTGGATGTACCGGGAGCGCGTGCGCGACCTCAAGCGCGACCTGGCCATCCGGGACGTCCTGGTGACCCGCCAGCACCGGCTGGCCGCCGCCGGGACCGGCGGGCATCCCTGCTCCCGGGTGGTGGCCATCCCCATCATCTTCGACGCCGTGCGGCGCCGGCTCCGGGAATGCCGGGACTACTACGAGTACAAGCGGCGCTGCATCTACTGCGACATCGTCCGGCAGGAGCTCGCCGACGGGGCGCGGGTGACCCGGACCACCGAGCACTTCGTGGCGCTGTCCCCCTACGCCGCCCGCGTCCCGCTCGAGACGTGGATCCTCCCGCGCCAGCACGGCTGCTCCTACGAGGAGGCGCTGACCGGCGAAAAGGCCGCCGATCTGGCCGCCCTCCTGGGGGGCCTGTTCCGCACCCTCCGGACGGCCTTCGACGACCCGCCCTTCGAGATGACCCTGTACACCGCGCCCAACGACGCGGCGCGGCTGCTCCCGGGGGAGTGGTCGACCCTGACCGACGACTTCCACTGGAGCATCGAGGTCGTCCCCCAGCCGGGGGACGCCGTCCGCGTCGGGGGCATCTACGTGAACCCGGTGGCCCCCGAGGAGGCCGCCGCCCGCCTCAGGCGCTTCTGGCGGTAGCCGGTCTCAAGCCGGCGTTTTGCTTGACAGATCCTCCTCCCGGTGGGAGAATCCGACACATGAGGTCGGAGATCCTGATGGTCGGAGATCGGGTGTGCTGAGACTCACCAAGCGGGCTGACTACGGGCTCATCGCCATCCACTTCATCGCCGCCCACGACGAGGAGGGGGCGGTGAGCGCCAAGCGGATCGCCGAGGAGTTCCACATCCCGCCCGAGCGCCTCGCCAAGATCCTGCAGCGGCTGGCCAAGAAGGGGCTGATCGCCAGCCACAACGGGCCCAAGGGCGGCTACGTGCTGGCCCGCCCGGCGGACCGGATCACCGTGGGGCAGGTGGTCCGGGCGCTCGAGGGACCGATCCGGATCGTGAGCTGCATGGTCGACGAGGAGAGCTGCCCGCAGTTCCCGCGCTGTAGCGTGCGGACCCCGATCCAGAGGATCCAGGCCAGCATCAGCCAGGCGCTGGACGCCATGACGCTGGCCGAGCTGGGAGCCGACCCGGCCCCAGCGACCACCCGGCTGTCCCCGGCCACCTGACCACGGAGCGAGGGAGGGAGAGCGACGCGATGGCGGTGAAGCTGCCGATCTTCATGGACAGTCAGTCCACGACACCCGTGGACCCGCGGGTGCTCGAGGCCATGCTGCCCTACTTCGGGGAGCAGTTCGGCCATCCGGCCAGCCGCAACCACCCCTACGGCTGGCAGGCGGAGGCGGCCGTGGACCGGGCGCGCGGGGAGATCGCCCAGCTCATCGGCGCGCGGGACCCCAAGGAGATCGTGCTTACCTCGGGCGGGACCGAGGCCATCAACCTGGCCCTCAAGGGCGTCGCCGAGATGTACCGGGAGAAGGGCACGCACATCGTCACCACCGTCATCGAGCAGCGCGCCGGCCTCGACGTGGCCAAGCGGCTGGAGCGCCAGGGCTTCGAGGTGACCTACGTCCCCGTGGACCGCTTCGGCCTCGTGGACGTGGACGAGATCGCCAAGGCGTTGACGCCGCGCACGATCCTGGTCTCCGTGATGTTCGCCAACAACGAGATCGGGACGATCCAGCCGGTGGCGGCCGTCGGCAAGCTCTGCAAGGCGCGCGGCGTGCTGTTCCACACCGACGCCACCCAGGCCGCGGGGCGCACGCCGGTGGACGTCGAGGCCATGGGGATCGACCTCCTCTCGGCCACCGCCCACACCCTCTACGGGCCCAAGGGCGCCGGGTGCCTGTACGTGCGCCGGAAGAACCCGCGGGTGCGGATCGCCCCCTTGATCGACGGGGGCGGCCACGAGCGGGGGATGCGCTCGGGGACGGTGGCGGTGCCGCTGGTGGTGGGCTTCGGCCGGGCCGCCGAGCTGTGCCGGGCCGAGATGGCGGCGGACGGGGCGCGCATCGGAGCGCTGCGGGACCAGCTCCAGGACCTGATCCTCTCCCAGGTGGAGGAGGCGTACCTGAACGGCCACCCCGAGCGCCGCCTGCCCCACACCCTCAACGTCTCGTTCGCCTACGTGGAGGGAGAGTCCGTGCTGATGGGCCTCAACAAGGAGGTGGCCCTGGCCTCGGGCTCGGCGTGCACGTCGGCGACGCTGGAGCCCTCCTACGTGATCTCGGCCCTCGGCGTCGACTCGGAGCTGGCCCACTCGTCCATCCGGTTCGGGCTGCACCGGTTCACGACCGAGGAGGAAGTCGTCTTCGTGGGGCAGCGGACGGTGGACGTCGTGCATCGGCTCAGGGAGATGTCCCCCCTCTGGGAGCTGGCCAAGGAGGGCGTGGACCTCAAGACCATCCAGTGGAAGGCGGAGTGAGGACCGAGCGGGAGGCGCACCGACCATGGCCTACAGCGACAAGGTGATCGACCACTACAACAACCCCCGCAACGTGGGGTCCTTCACCAAGGACACCCCGGGCGTCGGCACCGGGCTCGTGGGAGCGCCCGAGTGCGGCGACGTCATGAAGCTGCAGATCCGCGTCAACCTCGAGACCGGCGTCATCGAGGACGCGAAGTTCAAGACGTTCGGCTGCGGCAGCGCCATCGCCTCCTCCAGCCTGGCCACCGAGTGGCTGAAGGGCCGGACCGTGGACGAGGCGTCGAAGATCAAGAACACGGACATCGTGAACGAGCTCAAGCTGCCCCCGGTGAAGATCCACTGCTCGGTGCTGGCCGAGGACGCCATCAAGGCGGCCCTGTCGGACTACAAGGCCAAGTGGCAGGCGGCGGAAGCCCCGGCGGGCGGCCCGGCATCCCAATAGCGGACCCCACGCGGAAGGAGGACCACGCACGATGGCGGTGATTCTGACCGACAAGGCGGTGAAGCAGGTCAAGGCCCTCATGGAGGGGCAGAAGCTGGACAACGTCTACCTGCGCATGGGCGTCAAGGGCGGCGGCTGCTCGGGCATGTCCTACTCGCTCGAGTTCGACAACGAGGTGGGGCCGCACGACAAGAAGTTCGACGTGGACGGGATCCAGGTGGTCTGCGACGCCAAGAGCTACCTGTACCTGAACGGCACCACCCTCGACTACGTCACCGAGGGCCTGACCGGCGGCTTCGCCTTCGTGAACCCCAACGCCAAGTCGAGCTGCGGCTGCGGGCACTCCTTCTCCGCCTAGGCCCGCCACGGCATGGCCTGACCGTCGGGGCCGGGCGAGCCGGCCGGAACCGAGGAGACCACAGGACGGGCCCCGGGCCCGTCCTCGTTTTTGTGAGGACATGGACGACTGCTTCGCCGTCTTCGAGCTGCCGCGGAAGCTGGTGATCGACGCCGAGGACCTCCGGCAGCGCTTCTACGCCCTGTCGCGCCGGCACCACCCCGACTTCCACCACGGCGGGCCGGCGGACGCCCAGGCGGCGGCGCTGGCCCGGTCGGCGCGGATCAACCGGGCCTACCGGGCCCTGCGCGATCCCCTCGGGCGGGTCGAGCACCTGATCGCGGTGGAGGAGGGCCGCGAGGTCCGGGACGCCAGCGCCGGCCGGCCCGCCGCCCCCCGCGAGCTGCTGGAGGAGATGCTGGAGGTCCAGGAGGCCCTGGAGGAGGCCCGCGGGGACGGGTTGGGCCCGGCCACGCGGGCGCGTCTGGAGGACGAGCGCCAGCGTCTCCTCGCCCGCCAGGCGGCGGAGGAGGCGGCGATCCTCGGCCGCGCGCCGGAGTGGGACGCGGCCGTCGACGGCGGCGGCGACCGCCCGACGCTGCTCGGGTGGTTCAAGCAGCGGCTGGCCGCCCGCGCCTACCTGCGCACGGTCATCGACGACCTCACCGACGCCCTCGGCGAGGCCCGGGACGAGCATGGGGCGCATCGTCGGCATTGACCTCGGCACCACCAACAGCCTCGTGGCCTGGGTGGATCGCGGCGTGCCCCGCGTGATCCCGGACGGCGACGGGCGCGCGCTGTTGCCCTCGGTCGTGGCCTTCACCCCCGGGGGCACGCTCGTGGGCGAGCCCGCCCGCCGGCAGCTCGCGCGGAACCCCGGGCAGACCATCTACTCGGTCAAGCGGTTCATGGGGCAGGGGTACGACGACGTCGAGGCCGAGCTCCGGCGCCTGCCGTGGGACGTGATGCCGAGCGCGGAGGTGGTGCGGATCAAGGTGGCGGGCCGGGAGGTCACCCCGCCGGAGGTCTCCGCCGAGGTGTTGCGGGCGCTCAAGGAGCGCGCCGAGGCCTTCTTCGACGAGCCCGTCGCGCAGGCCGTCATCACGGTGCCCGCCTACTTCAACGACGCCCAGCGCCAGGCGACCAAGGACGCCGGGCGCATCGCCGGGCTCGACGTGCTCCGCATCGTCAACGAGCCCACCGCGGCCTCCCTGGCCTACGGGCTCGAGCGCCTGCACCAGGGGGTCGTGGCCGTCTACGACCTGGGCGGCGGGACCTTCGACATCTCGATCCTGCGGGTCACGGACGGCGTGTTCGAGGTGCTGGCGACCAACGGCGACACGCACCTGGGCGGGGACGACTTCGACTGGGCGCTCGTGGAGTGGCTGGCCGCGGACATCCGCCGGGCGCACGGGGTGGACGTCACGGCGGACCCCGAGGCCCTGCAGGAGCTCCGCCTCGGGGCCGAGGCCGCCAAGTGCCGGCTCTCCGCGGACACGCGCACCCTGCTCACGATCCCCTTCGAGGGGTTCACCTACGCGCGGGAGATCGCGCGCGGGGAGGTCGAGGCGCGGATCGCCCCGCTCGTCGGGCGGACGCTGGGCCCGTGCCGGCAGGCCCTGGCCGACGCCGGGCTCACCGCCCCCGCCATCGACCACGTGGTGCTGGTGGGCGGGTCGACGCGGGTGCCCCTCGTCCGCCAGCGGGTCGAGGCGCTGTTCGGACGGACGCCCCGGAGCCAGCTCAACCCGGACGAGGTCGTCGCGCTCGGGGCCGCCGTCCAGGCCCAGATCCTGGCCGGCGGGATCACCGACATGCTGCTCCTGGACGTGACGCCGCTGTCCCTCGGCCTCGAGACCCTGGGCGGCGTGGTCAGCGTGCTGATCCCGCGCAACACCACGATCCCGACCATGGCCAGGGAGTACTTCACGACCTCGGTCGACGGCCAGGTCACGGTGGACCTGCACGTGCTGCAGGGCGAGCGCGAGCTGGCCCGCGACAACCGGTCGCTCGCCCGCTTCGACCTAACCGGCGTGGATCCCATGCCGGCCGGCATGCCGAAGATCGAGGTGACGTTCCTGATCGACGCCAACGGCATCCTGCACGTGCAGGCGCAGGAGCAGCGCAGCGGCAAGGCGGCGTCGGTCCGGGTCACGCCCACCTACGGGCTCAGCGAGGCCGAGGTGGCCCGCATGGTGGAGGACTCCTTCACCCACGCCGAGGCCGACGTGACGGCGCGGCTCACCATCGAGGCCCAGACGGAGGCCGCGACCGTGATGACCCACGTGGAGCGCGCCCTCCGCCAGGGCGGGGCGCTGCTCGAGGGCGACGAGCGGGCCCGCATCGAGGCGGCGCTCCGGGCCCTCGACGAGGCGCGCCGGGGGAGCGACCGCGACCTCATCCGGGACCGGATCATGGCCCTCAACCGGGCCACCGAGCGGCTGGCCGCCGCCATGATGGACACGGCCCTCAAGGCGGCGCTCGCCTCCCGGCGCGCCGAGGAGATCCTGGACCAGACGTGATGGCCACGTACCGGGTGACGTTCCTGCCGCAGAACGTGACGGTGGAGGTGGACGACGCCGCCTACCCCCTGGCCGACCACGGCCGGCCGGGCTCGCTGCTCGACGTCGCGCTGGCCCACGGCATCACGCTCGAGCACAACTGCGGCGGCAGCTGCGCCTGCACCACCTGCCACGTGGTGGTCCGCGAGGGGGAGGCGAGCCTGTCCCCGATGGAGCAGGACGAGGAGGACCGCCTGGACACGGCCGAGGGCCTGACGCTGCACTCGCGCCTCGGCTGCCAGGCGGTGGTGCGCGGCGACGTGGTGGTGGAGATCCCCAAGTAGGCCGGGCGAGGTGAGGCCATGACGTGGACGGACGCCGAGGACATCGCGCTGGCGCTCCTCGCGCAGCACCCCGACGTGGACCCCCTGACCGTCCGCTTCACCGACCTGCACCGCTGGGTGGTGGCGCTCCCCGGCTTCGCGGGCGACCCGAAGGCCTCCAACGAGGGCCTGCTCGAGGCCATCCAGATGAAGTGGTACGAGGAGTACCAGGACCGGTGACGCCGGACCGGCGCTACCACGAGATCACGTGGTCGTGAGCGAAGATCAGGTCGAGGAGGCCGTCGTGGTCGAGGTCGCCGCCCAGGCGGCGCACCGGCGTCGTCCCCGGGAGCCCGGGCGCCGGCCCGCCGTCGAGCAGCACCACGGTGACGCTCGCGTCGGGGTCGTCCAGGCTCCGGGCGATGACGGCGGCGGCCAGCGGCGCCGCCTCCCGCTTGACGAGATGGAGGACGCGCGGCATCAGAACACCAGGGAGCGGGTCGCGCCCGCGAGGAGCGCGGCGACGCCGGCCGCGTCCGTCGGCACGATCGGATGGCCCTCGGCGTTCCACCCGGGGTCGGCGGGCACGGCGTCCGCCTCGACGTGGAACGGGATCCCGAGGCGCTTGAGGGCGCTCCGGAACTTGGCGATGTCGTCGCCGTCCACGAGGTCGTCGGTGTCCTCGTCGAGGAGGTGCACGGCGGGGCCGGCGAGCACGATGCGCACCGGCGTCTCGCCGGCGACCACGCCCAGCGCGATGCGGATGGCCTCGTTGGCCCGATGGGACACGCGGGGGTCCTCCGACACCACGACCACGGTGGGGCGCCCGGCCACGGGGCTAGTTCAGCGCGACGAAGCGGTCCGTGCCGTTGAGGACGTCGGTCAGGACCACGAGACCGCAGTTGGTGGCTTTGTCGGACAGGGGGAGGCCGCGCTTCTGGCAGCCGTAGGCGCACACGAACAGGCGGAGGCCCCGGCCGGCCAGCCGCTGCACGCGCGCCTCCTCGACGGCGCGCACGGCGTCGTCGATCAGGTACAGGTACACGTCGGCGCCGCGGTTCATGGCCGCCTCCCCGAGGCCGAGGGCGGCGTCGAGGTTGGCGTGCTCGGGACCGGTGGAGACCATGAGGCCGAGCTTCTTGCCGGCGAGCTCCATCGCGGCCGAGCCTAACATCGTGAACGGAGAGCGTCAATGAACCGGCGCGTGTACCTCGATCACAACGCCTCCACGCCCGTGCACCCCGAGGTGCTGGCGGCGATGCTGCCCTACTTCGCCGAGCACTTCGGCAACCCGTCCAGCGTCCACGGCTTCGGGCGCGACGCCCGCGACGGCATGGACCTGGCCCGCGAGCGCATCGCGCGGTTCCTCGGGGTGCGGGCGGAGGAGCTGGTCTTCACGTCGGGCGGCACCGAGTCCGACAACCTGGCCGTGAAGGGCGTGGCCCTGGCCCGGGGCGCCGGCCACGTCGTCACCTCCGCCGTCGAGCACCACGCCGTGCTGCGGGCCTGCCAGAGCCTGGAGGCGATGGGGTTCGCCGTCACCTACGTGCCCGTGGACGGCGCCGGCCGGGTGGACCCGGAAGCGGTGCAGCGCGCCCTCCGGCCGGACACCATCCTGGTGTCGATCATGCACGCCAACTCCGAGGTGGGCACCCTGATGCCGGTGGGCGACATCGGCGCCCTCACGCGGCCGCGCGGGGTCGTCTTCCACGTGGACGCCGTGCAGACCTTCGGCAAGCTGCCCCTCGACGTCGACGCGCTCGGCATCGACCTCCTGTCCTTCTCCGGCCACAAGATCTACGGTCCCAAGGGCGTGGGCGGCCTCTACGTCCGCAAGGGCACGCGCATGGTCGCGGTGCAGCACGGGGGCGAGCACGAGCGCCGCCGCCGCGCCGGCACCGAGAACGTGCCGGGGGTGGTGGGCCTCGGCCAGGCGGTGGCCGTCCGCCAGCGCGACATGGCGGAGGAGGCGGGCCGCCTGGCCGGCCTGCGCGAGCGGCTGTGGAACGGCCTCCGCGCCGCCGTGGAGGCGGTGCGGCTCAACGGCCATCCGACGGAGCGGCTGCCCGGCACGGCCAGCCTGTCCTTCCGCCACGTGGAGTCCGAGTCCGTCGTGCTCGGCCTGGACCTGGAGGGGATCGCCGTGTCGGCGGGGGCGGCGTGCACCTCCGGCCACGTGGAGCCCTCTCACGTCCTCACGGCCATGGGTCTGCCGCTGGACTGGGCCATGGGCACCGTCCGCTGCTCCCTCGGCCGCGAGACCACCGCCGGGGACGTCGACTACGTGGTCGAGCGGACGGCGGCCCTGGTGGGCCGGCTGCGGGCGATGTCGCCGGTGGCGAGCTGACCGCGCGCGATGCGATACAGCCCCATCCTGCTCGATCACTTCCGGAACCCGAGGAACGCGGGGATGATGCGGGACCCCGACGGGGTGGGGGAAGAGGAATATCCCGAGTGCATGGACCTGGCCCGGTTCTACCTGCGCGTCCGCGAGGGGCGCGTGGTGGAGGCGCGCTTTCAGACGTACGGCTGTGGGCCGACCATCGCCGCGGCCAGCGCCGGCACCGTGCTGGCGGCGGGGCAGCGGCTCGAGGACCTGGCCGCGCTCGACGCGGCCCGGGTCGACGCGGCGGTGGGCGGCCTGCCCGCCGACCGCGCCCACGCCGCGGAGCTGGTGGCGCTGGCGCTCCGTGCCGCGGCGCGGGACGCCCTCCGGCGCCAGGGATCCAATGGAGGAGCGCATGTTTGAGCGCATGAGACGCGACGTCCGCACCGTCCTCGAGCGTGACCCGGCGGCGCGGTCCGCCCTGGAGGTGGTGCTGTGCTACCCGGGGGTGCACGCCATCTGGTTCCACCGCGTGGCGCACCGGGTGTGGCAGGCGGGCTTCACCACGCTGGCCCGCGCCATCTCCCACGTCGGGCGGTTCCTCACCGGCATCGAGGTCCACCCGGCCGCCCGGCTCGGTCCCGGCCTGTTCATCGACCACGGCATGGGTGTGGTCATCGGCGAGACGGCCGAGGTCGGCGAGAACGTGACGCTGCTGCAAGGGGTGACGCTCGGCGGGACCAGCCTCAAGCGGGAGAAGCGGCACCCGACCCTGGGCGACAACGTGGTGGTGGGGGCCGGCGCCAAGATCCTGGGCGGCTTCACCATCGGCCGCGGCAGCCGCATCGGCGCGGGCTCGGTGGTGGTGCGCGAGGTGCCGCCGAACTCGGTCCTGGTCGGCGTCCCCGGCCGGGTCACCTCGCGGGACGGCCAGCGCGTGGCCGGAGTCGACCTGAACCAGATCGACCTGCCCGACCCCCTGGCCCGGACCCTGGAGCAGATGGTGGACCGGCTCCACGACCTGGAGCAGGAGGTGGAGCGCCTCCGGAAGGCCGTCGAGGCCACGCGGGCCGGCCAGGATGAGTGAGCACCGGCGCGTCGCCGCGAGCGTGCGCCCGCCGCGCCCCGGCCGGGCGCGGGCCGGCCGCTCCCCGCGGGTCCGGGCCTAGCCCCGGTCCGGCCGTGGCGTCGGGGCCGACGCGGGTCGTCCTGCACGTGGACATGGACGCGTTCTACGCGTCCGTGGAGCAGCGGGACCGGCCCGAGCTCCGCGGCCGGCCGGTCATCGTGGGCGCCGACCCGCGGGGCCGCGGAGTGGTGTCGGCGGCCTCCTACGAGGCGCGCCCCTACGGCGTGCACTCGGCCATGCCCATCCGCACGGCGGCCCGGCTCTGTCCCGACGCCGCCTTCCTGCCCGTCGACATGGACAAGTACGCGCGCGTGTCCCGCGAGGTGATGGCGATCCTGGCCTCGTTCACCCCGCTCCTCGAGCCGGTCTCCATCGACGAGGCCTTCCTGGACGTGACGGCCGTGGGCGCGCTCTGGGGCGACGGGCCCACGGTGGCCCGGCTCGTCAAGCAGCGGATCCGCGAGGCCACGGGCCTCACGGCCTCGGTGGGCGTGGCGGCCAGCAAGTTCGTGGCCAAGGTGGCCTCCGATCTGGAGAAGCCGGACGGGCTCGTGGTGGTGCCGGCGGGCGGGGAAGCCCGCTTCCTCGCGCCCCTGCCGGTGGAGAAGCTCTGGGGCGTCGGCGCCGTCACGTGCCGCCACCTCCACGCGCTCGGCGTCACGACCATCGGCCAGCTGGCCGCCGTCCCGCCGGCCCACCTGGCGGCGCGGCTCGGCCGGCAGGCCGGTCCGCTCCAGGCCCTCGCCCGCGGCGAGGACGACCGGGCGGTGGAGCCTTTCACCCCGCCCAAGTCCCGCGGGGCGGAGGAGACCTTCGCCGCCGACCACCGGGACACGGCCCGCCTCCGCGCCACGCTGCGCAGCCAGGCCGAGCGGGTCGCCCGGGAACTCAGGGCCGAGGGGCTCGCCGGCTGCACGGTGACCCTCAAGCTCCGCTTCGCCGACTTCTCGACCATCACCCGGCGGCGCACGGGCGAGTCCACCCAGGACGGTCTGGCGATCTATCGCGAGGCGGCGCGGCTGCTGGACGCGGTGCGGGCCACGCGGCCGGTGCGGCTCATCGGCGTGTCGGTGTCGGGGCTCGCCCCCGCGGGGCAGGGGCAGCTCTCGCTCCTGGATCCGGTCGCGCCGCGCCGGGAGGCGCTGGGGCGCGTGGTGGACCGGCTGGTGGAGCGCTTCGGCGAGGCGGCGATCCGTCCGGCGAGCCTGGTGGCGGCGCCGCGCGAGCCGCGGCGCCGGGGGCCCCCGCCGCCCGCCCGGGGCGAGGTTTGACCCAGCCGTGACACGCGTCCGGCCCCGTCACGCGTCAATGGAGCGAGGAGGCACGCGCTGATGCCGAGCCCCGTGATCGCGGACCGATCCCCGACGGGGGCGCCCACCGCGCCCTTCGTCCGGCTCTCCACGCTGTGGATCCAGATCACGGGCACGTGGTGCAACCTGGAGTGCGCCCACTGCATCAACGCGAGCGGGCCCCGGCAGCCCTGGCTCAAGCCGCTGGCGGGCGAGGTGGCGCGGCGGGCCATCGCGGAGGCGGACCGTCTGGGCGTCAAGGAGATCTACTTCACCGGCGGCGAGCCCTTCCTGCACCGCGCGATCCTGCCGCTCCTCGCCCTGTCGCTCGGCACGGCGCCGACCACGGTCCTCACCAACGGCACCCTGATCACCCCGGCGGTGGCCGACGCGCTGGCCGACATGGCCGCCCGCGCGCCCTACTCCCTGGAGGTCCGCGTGAGCCTGGACGACGTCGACGAGGACCGCAACGACTCGGTGCGCGGGCCCAGGGCCTGGGCGCGGGCGCTCGAGGCGATCCGGCTGCTCGACGACCGGGGGCTCTTGCCCATCGTCACCGCCACCGAGATCCTGGACACGCCGCGGCCGGGGGCCGGCCTCTACGAGCGCTTCCGCGACTTCCTCCTGGCGGCCGGCATCGAGCGACCGCGGGTGAAGGTCATGCCCGTGTTCCCGGCCGGGCGCCTCGCCGGCGGCGCCGCCGCGCTCCTGACAGCGGAGGCGCTGGCCGGGTTCGACACGACGCTGCTCCAGTGCTCGGAGACGCGGGTGGTGGCCGGGGGCGGCGTGTACGCCTGCCCCATCCTGGCCGGCCTGCCGGGCGCCCGCCTGTCGGACGGCGACCTCGAGGCGTCGTTCCGTCCCGCGCCGCTGTATCATCCGGCGTGCGTGACGTGCCACCAGACCGGCATGTCCTGCCGGAACTTCTAGCGAGGCTTCGCCTCAGACCGACGAGACCTGTCGACGGCGCGAGGTGAAGGAACAGGGGCGATCATTTGGTTGGCGTCGACGGATCGCATCTGCGGGGATGGCCGGCGGCCATCGACTGAAAGACCAGGGAATGAATTGCTTGTTTGCAGGAAGGGAAGAAGAGCTCCGGCCGTGGGACAACGGGATGCGCTACACTGCCCCCGTTCATGAGCCCGTCTAGCGGGTAGTAGGTCCACGAGGGACCCCCATCGACCGGAGCCAGCCATGACTCTACCACGCACCGTTCGCGAAGTCTTGGACGAGCACACGACGTTGGAGGTCGAGAGCATCGATCGGATGTACCTCAACGTCTACGTGCCCGCGCTGCAATACGACGGCGGGGTGGCGACGTTTTTCCGCAAGCATCGCGGGCACCCGTTTGCCTCCTCGGTGCTGATGGCTCCGATCAGCCACGCCTTCATCGCCGCGATCGAGGCGTTCGTGGCGGAGCACCAGGTGCCGCTGATCACGTTCGAGAAGGGCCAACGGAAGGACGACGTGATGGCCGCCCATCTGGCCCGGTTCCCCGCCCCCGAGGGCGTGCTGTTCGTCGGCAAAGCGCAGGAGAAGGCCACGGTCTTCCGGACCGAGAAACGCCGCAACCCGAGGACCGGCCAATCGTACCCGTGGCTGGTGCGCTCGACGGCGATGGTCAATCACTACTACTTCTATGCCGTCGATCGGGACTTCGGCCCGTTCTTTCTCAAGTTCTGCTCGTACTTTCCCTACAACATCCAAGCTGTGTCTGAACGGGCACGAATACCTCAAGCGCCAACTGACCCAGCGCGGGATTGCCTACGAGGCGCTCGACAATGGGATCTGGTCCTGTTCCGCACCGGCCGTGGTACAGCGCCTGGCCGACGGGTTGTCGGCGGCGAAGATCGAGGCGTTGCTGCGCAAGTGGTTCGGCCGCCTGCCGCATCCGTTTGCCGCCGGGGATCGCCGCGCGGGCTATCGCTATGACTGCTCGATCCTGCAGAGTGAGTTCAGCCTGACGCAGGCGCTGAACCAGCCGGTGATGGGTCGGCTGTTCTTTGAAGAGGTGATCCGAGAGAACCTCGATCTGGGTCGCCCCGACCAGGTGCAGTTGATCTTCGGGCGCCGGGTCAGCCGGCGGACACCGGGGCGCTTTCGCACGCGCGTGATTACCGAGGGAGTCACTCCGTCGCTGCATATCGACTACAAGCACAGCCGCATCAAGCAGTACCACAAGGACGGGCGGGCGCTCCGGACGGAGACGACGATCAACGACTCGCGCGACTTCGACATCCGCAAAGGGCTGTCTCACCTCTCCGCACTGCGGAAGGTCGGCTTCCAGGCCAACCGACGTCTGCTCGACGTCCAACGGATCAGCCAGGATTGCGCGGTGGGCGAAGCGGCGTTCGCGGGTGTGTGCCGCCCGGTGACGGTTGACGGGCAACGCGCGGCGGCCCTGCGGTGGGCCGATCCAGTCGTCCAGGCCCTGTTCAGCGCGCTGATCGGCTTTCGCCTGGTGCCCGAGGGGTGGCGACAGCGCGACCTGCGCACGCCCCTGGCCGCCCTGCTCGGCGTGCCGTCCGAGGCCGTGAGCGCCGGGCGGATGACGTACCAGCTCCGGCGCCTGCGCTTGCACGGACTGATCGAACGCGTGCCGCGCACTCATCGCTATCAGGTGACCGCCTGCGGGCTACGCATCGCGCTGTTCTTCACCCGCGTGCAGGCGCGCCTGTTCCGCCCCGGCCTGGCCGCGATCATGCCCGACGCCGTGCGCGATGACAGCCGGCTGCGGCGGGCGTTCGAGCAGCTCGAGCGCGCCATGGATCAATGGTGCGAGGAGGCGAAACTCGCCGCATGAAACTTGACTCGTGCACAACAAGTCCTGTCCTTCAAGGACCCTAGTGTCCTGTCTCCGAAATAACGTGACTATCGTCGCGATTCATGATACGGTCGAGGCATCATGTGGAAACCTGCACCGGCCCTGCCTGTCAGTCGAGAGGATCGGGAGTGGTTGGAAGCGT